>Ga0209595_100427_pt1 | contig 14799 bp, 8 predicted proteins | sample Porto_4metaG_FD_187427 | JGI IMG/M metagenome (GOLD analysis project Ga0209595, IMG submission 187427) | Marine algal microbial communities from Porto, Portugal - Porto_4 metaG (SPAdes) (version 2) | ecosystem: Host-associated > Algae > Red algae > Unclassified | place: Portugal: Porto | collected...
AGTGGCTTTTGGCATCGGTTCTGGTGTAGGTTTTTTCTTGGCGATTGTGGCGATTGCTGCGATTCGTGAGAAATTGCGTTACTCCAATGTGCCACCTGCATTACGCGGATTGGGCATTGCATTTATTCTTACAGGATTGATGGGCATTGCATTTATGAGTTTGATGGGCATTGACCCTGCGGCATTGACAGCCGGAAAATAAAACAGAGAACGGCAGACGGACGCTTCGCTTGACGGTGGACGACTGACGAGAAATTCTATTGATATTTTTTTTAAATGTAAAATGTAAAATATCATAAGTAAAAGTGACGATAATACGTGAAGTAAATCATTGAAAATAATTTGTATTTATTATTATAAAATAAATAACACGTAAAATCGCGTTTAAATTTTTTAAAATTAAAAAAGTAATTAATTCAGTTAAACGTTTAATTAAAAACTAATCACTGCTCACTAATTACTAATCACTACCCAACTTTTACTTATGATATTTTACATTTTACATTTTATATTTAGTAAAATGTTATGACATTAATAATTTCAGCAATTGTAGTTTTTGGTCTTGTGATTTCGTTGATTGCGGCGATGTTGATAGTTGCACGTCAGCAATTATTACCACAAGGCGAGGTCAAGATTTATGTGAATGGCGATAGGGAAAATCCAATCCTGACTTCGCCGGGTGCGACCTTACTTTCTACGCTTTCGGAGCGCAATGTTTTCTTGCCTTCTGCCTGTGGTGGCGGTGGTACTTGCGCGATGTGCTTATGTCAGGTAGATGAAGGCGGTGGCGATACGTTACCTACCGAAATGAACCACTTGACACGCAAAGAAGCTGCCGATAATTGGCGTTTGGCTTGTCAGGTCAAGGTGCGTAGCGATATGGATATTCGTGTGCCAGAAGAGATTTTTGGTATCAAAAAATGGGAATGTACCGTTCAATCTAATTATAATGTGGCTTCATTTATCAAGGAGTTTGTGGTAGAATTGCCGAAAGGTGAAGAACTTGAATTTGAGGCGGGCGGTTATATTCAAATTGATGTGCCAAAGACGACGGTAGAATATAAAGATATTGATATTACTTCTCACCCACGTATGGGCAAACCTGCGAATGAATTTCAATCGGAGTGGGATAAATATGGTCTGTGGGATTTGAAAATGGTGAATGACGAGCCGATTTTCCGTGCCTATTCTATGGCAAATCACCCTGCCGAAGGCAACATCGTAATGCTCAACATACGTGTAGCCACGCCGCCATGGGATAGGTCAGCTAATGCTTGGATGAAAGTTAATCCGGGAATTTGTTCGTCTTATATATTCGGTGCGAAGCCCGGCGATAAGGTGACGGTTTCTGGTCCGTATGGTGAGTTTTTCATCAAACCGAGTCAAAAAGAAATGGTATATATCGGCGGTGGTGCGGGTATGGCTCCATTACGTTCTCACTTATTTCACCTATTCCACACGCTCAAAACGACAGATAGAAAAGTCAGTTATTGGTACGGTGGACGTACTAAGCGCGAGTTGTTTTACGTAGAGGATTTTAGAAAAATAGAAGAAGAATTTCCGAATTTCAAATTCTATGTTTCGCTCGACAATCCACTACCGGAAGACAATTGGAAAGAGATGAAAGACATCAACGATACAGGTGATGGTTTCAAAGGTTATGTGATGAGCGTCGCTTACGAGCAATACCTCAAAAACCACCCCGAACCGGAAGAAGTAGAATACTACTTCTGTGGACCGCCTGCGATGAACGCTTCCGTCATCAAAACACTTGACGAACTCGGTGTACCGGAGGAAAATATTGCATTTGATGATTTTGGTGGGTAATACTTGCCGAAATTTTATGAGATATAAAAGCTCACTCCTTTGGAGTGGGCTTTTTTGTTGTATGAATCTCAGAAAAACAAAAAAGCCGAAGCCCAAAAGGACTCCGACTTATTATCTACGGAAAGGAAATTATTAATTTTTCGCAAACTCTAAGATAAATTTAAATGTATTTTTATGATAATATTAGCGAATATTCGCAAAATATTTTTTAATTAAAATAAATAAATTAGCGAATATACGCTAATTGTATATTAAAAATGTAATTCACTTGGCGAATATTCGCAAATTTTTTTGCAATAAATTAGAAAATAACTTTAAAACAGGAAGCTGTTATTTAGCTGTGTGAGTTGCACAATTATTAGTGGCAGAATTTTTTGCAATATAAAAGATTTATTCCAAATTTTATTTTGCGAATTTATACAAAAAAAAAGCGAATTGATATTTGGATGTCATTTTTTAGTAAAAAAAAACGTAAATGATAATAAACGACAAAATCTTGTTGCGACATCGATATAAATCATTGTATCTTCGTAGGAGCTTTTAAAAAATCCCTAACATTTTTGTACAACTAAACAAATATTTTTAATGAAGAAAGTTACTTTATGTTTTGCACTGCTATTGCTTTGTGTAGGCAGCAATTATTCTCAATCTAATTATTCTAAAACACGACTTTCCGGCGCGGATAGAGCACCCAATACAGAACGTTGTGGAACAAATCAATACATGTTACAGCGTTTTGCTGAAGACCCGTCACTTTATGAGAAGTATAGGGAAATGCAAGATGTTTTGTATCCAGATGACGGTGCTGTCAGAAGGATAAATTGTACTGCCGCTAATACAGTACGTGTGCCCTTAGCATTTCACTTTGATAGTTCGTTTGACTGTAATGACGAAGCATGTATTTTGAGCAAAATACAAGATGCCATCACTACATTAAATATAGATTTTGGCTCAAACACAAGTTCGTCTAACGCGACAAATTGCCCCGCAGCATACTCCGATATTTCTACGGGAACTTGTATTGAGTTTTATTTGGCTGCGCCTCCTGCTTGTTCTAATTTAGATGTTAATTGCGACGGTGCTATTACAGTCGGTCAGTTTGCCGGTGGTTATAGCGGTGGTGGCAATGGTGCCGGTGCTTGCTGGGATGATTACTTAAATATATTTGTTCAAAGTCCGCAATCGGGCAATTTAGGAGTTGCCGACCAGATTCCTGATGCTCTGGCACCAGGTGGACCAGGAGAAGGAGTTACCTTAGGTTCGCCTTACTTTGGTGGTACGGGAGGCCCTTGTGGTGCTATTGATACGGATAATACCTATAACCTTGGTAAAACACTTGCTCACGAAATTGGACACTACTTAGGTCTTTTTCACAGTTTTCAAGGTGGATGTGGCGATGAGCCTAATAATACATTTAGCGGACAAAACATCACCGTAAATGATACGCCTGCCCAAGCCAATCAATATTTCGGATGTCCAACGGGTTGTGTTGCTTCCGGCTGTGGTGGTGGTAGTCAGCAAACTGCCAATATTATGAATTATACAGATGATGCTTGTATGGATATGTTCTCAGAAGACCAAGCTTTTGCTATGAATACGGTAGCAAATGGCTTGTTTGGTAATTTGAGTATTCCCGAAGCTAATCCTGCTGAATTGTATGGAGCTTGTACAGGTAATGTTTGTTCTGTAGTCTGCCCCACAAGCGTAAATACCCAATATGCGGGTAGCGCAGATGTATGTGCTGGTGTAGGCTCTTATGCTTTACCGAGTTCTTACGATGCTGCGGCAGCTACGACTAATACTGCTTTGGTATTGGATGTCGATCAATCTGCCACTTACGAATGGAGTACAGGTAATTACATTAGTGCTGGTGGTACATCAATAGGCGGGACGCTTACAATAAGCAATCCGAACGGTTGTGATCCGGTAGCAGAAACTTATTTCCTGAATATTGGTTGTTCAGATAATTCGGCAATCAATGACACAGATGGTGGTGTATTCACCTTAAATGTATATCCCGACCCGAGTCAATTTACGGCAGCTGACTTAGTGACAGTCGGTGGTGAAAATACTTGCAACGAACCGACTTTGACAGCGAATTGTGCAGGTGTAACTATTACACCGGATCCGACTAATCCAACTTTCCCTGTGGCTGCAGGCGATAATGGCACAGCAAATTATACGATTGCTTATACAGCACCTGCAGGTACGCTTGACTGCTGTGTAGCAAATAGCGGTTCGGGTGCAGAACTCATTACCAACGGTGATTTTGAAGCTGGTGTTGCCCCTTGGACAGAAGTGGAAGAAGTACCTTCGGGTACACCAAATCCTAATCCATTCGGTGTTATTGGTGTATCTAACGGACAAGTAAATGGCTCTAATGAAGCATGGTTTGGTGGATGGGGTGGAACTTCCACTATTACGATTTCTCAAAATATTACAATACCTCCTACTTGTGGCGAAGCTAATCTGACTTTTGACTTTGCTATGTCCTGTGCCGGAGATATAGGTATTACGTTGGCAGTAGCCATCAATGGTGTAGTATTGGGTACACTTGGATGTACCGATAATGCCGCTAATTCTATTGCACCTTTTGATCTTATAGCAGCAGGTGCAGCTACCGGAAATGTAACCATTAGCTTCATTGGAACAGAAGACGGTACAGGTACGGGTAATCCAGATATTTATATTGATAATGTAAGCCTTGTTACTGCCAATTGTACTGCTGCGGCAACTTGTGAGTTCCCTGTAACAGCTACTTATGATTGTGTACAAACAGCTTGTGCTAATGTAGATTTGGATATTCTTTTCGATGGATTTCCAGCACAAAGTAGTTGGGAAATATTAGATAATAATGGAGCAGTTGTTGCTTCTTCCGGTGGTACTTACAATGGAAGCGCAGCTAACTCTACGACTATTGAATCGACTTGCCTGTTTGACGGTTGTTATACGCTCAATTTTAATGATGCCTTAGGTAATGGTATGTGTCCTTTCCGAGCGACTGCTTCGAGTCTTGGTACATTTATCACACCGGGTACTCTGATTACACAGGGTACGGTTGTAGCGACACTTGGTACAGTTGTGGCACCGGGCTTGTGCGGTAATTTCACATTGATGGATGCAAATGGTACTACATTGGCTTCCGGTGGCGGTTCATTTGGTAGCCTTTCCTCTCAGCAATTCTGTTTGACTAATGGACTTGGCAGAATATCAAATAAAGGAGATATTAATGGTAAAAAGTACATGGGACAAAATGAATCTACAATGTTCAATGTGTTCCCGACTTTGGTGAATGACCAATTGAATGTATCTTATTCATTAGAAGAAGTAGATAGAGTTCAAATTAATATTGTTGATATAAATGGTCAAATCATACAACAACATTTAAATGAAGATGACCTACAAGACATGCAATTGAATGTTGGCGACTTGAGCGCGGGTATTTATTTTGTACAGCTTGTAACAAATGACACAGCATTGGTACAGAAATTTATCAAGCAATAAAATTTTATTCAAAAGAGGGCTTATTATTCGTAATAAGTTCTCTTTTTTTGAAATTATAAAAACTTTGTAACTACTCAGGTTCTCACTGATTTTTAAAATCTAAAAAAAATATATAACTTTACGCTGTGACAAAAGATGCTCAAATAGCGAAACTTTTATCAGAAAATGCTGCTTTAAAAGCTGACAATCTGACTTTGACTCAACGAGTAAGCTCGTTGGAAGCCAAGGTATTACTGCTATTAGAGCAACTCAAAAACTCTTCAGTAAATAAAGATTCTCATAATAGTCATAATCCGCCAAGTCAAGACAAATCTAAGCCCAAACGTAACACAAGTTTACGCAAAAAAAGTGGTCGTAAGCCTGGCGGACAAAAAGGCCACAAAGGGCACACCCTCTTACAAAGCACCAATCCTGATAAAACGGAGAACCTGAAGAGTGACTTTTGCGAACAATGCGGTGAAGACCTCCGCAGTTGTAAACATGAGTTGGTCTCCAAACGTCAAGTTATAGAAATACCTCCGATAAAGCCACTGTACATAGAATATCTTCAATACGGTACAGAATGTCTTTGCGGTCACCACCAAAAGGCAGCCTATCCCGAAGGTGTAAACGCTCCTATACAATACGGTAGCAGCGTTATGGCATTAGTCAGCTATCTGAATGTATATCAATACGTTGCCTACAAACGTCTTAGTCAACTTTTGGGAGATATTTTTTCCTTGCCTATCAGTGAAGGTAGCATTGAAAACTTACTCAATAAATCCGCCCAAAAAGCCACTCCTATTTATGACCGTATTTTGGAACTTATCAAACAAGCCACTTATGTAGGCTCGGACGAAACCGGGGCAAAAGTCAATGGTAAAAAATGGTGGATTTGGGTGTGGCAAAACCTCAAAAATACCTTTCTTAAAGCCTCTGATTCTCGTGGTTTTGATACGGTAGAAGCCACCTTCCCCGAAGGACTACCTAATGCAACCGTAGGTTCTGACCGTTGGGCGGCTCAACTAAAAATTACCTCCAAAAATAAACAACTTTGTTTCCCTCATTTACTCAGAGACCTCAATTTTTTGGAAGAAACAGAGCAACATCAGTGGGCAACCAATTTCAAAACACTACTCAAAGATGCCTTACTTTTAAGACATGAGGCAGTGGAGCGAAATAAAGCCTACACCTCGGATTGCCCCGAAACCAAGGACATCGAAACACGACTCAATCAATTATTAGTACAAACCATATCCAAAGAACAATATTCAAAGACCTGTACCTTTCAAAAGTCAATGATAAAGTACAGAAACTACCTTTTTCGATGTCTGTATGACCTCCATGTGCCACCGGATAACAATGCATCCGAACGAGCCGTCAGAAATATTAAAGTCAAGCAAAAAGTCTCCGGACAGTTTAAGTCTGGACAGCATACTTTTTGTGTCCTACGCTCCGTTATCGATACTTTACGTAAACGAGAACTTAATGTATTCGAATACTTATGTCAAATCGTAAAACTACCCACCTGAGTAGTTACATTTATTAAAAATTAAAATAAAATTCACTTGACGGCTAAAGTCGTCAGTACAGAGTTCGCGGTCAGCCTGTTTAGCCGTCAAGTGGCTCGGTACTTTCCCGCGACGGCTAAAGTCGTCGGTACGAGGCAGATTAAAGATTTGTCCTGCACCCTTCTACATCAAGTTGATCACAAAGGTAAGCGATATGTGTGTCGGGGCGTATTAAAATGAAAAGTTCGGCAGTCACTCCAAACTTATTCCAAGCATCCGAAATTTTGTTTTTAACCGGTTTGACCGGAAAAGGAAATGCTTGAATGAGGCTTTCGATTTTGGGGCTACCAAATGGTTTCGTGTCTGACGACACTTGTAAAATCTCAAATTGAGAATTGCTGTAATTAAACGTTATGATTCCAAACCTTGTAATAAGGTTTGTGCTTCACGTTTTTGGGCATCATTATCAGAGAGGTTGATAAATTGTTTTAGATGAAAAACTGCCTTTTCGGTTTGATTTAATTCTTTATGACTAATACCCAGCCAATAATGCGCTTCGGCATTTTTTGGTTTATAATTAATTACATTATTAAAACGTTGAACAGCTTTTTCGTATTGTGCAGTGCGTATTGACATGCGTCCCAAGGTCATACTTGCGAGTGTGTTTTCGGGATGTTTTTCGGCAACATCTCGAATGATGGTAATACCGCGCATGGGTTGTTGTCCGGCTTCGACATAGCATTGCCCAAGGTTGACGGAATGTACTGGATTGTCGGGTGCTACGGAGATGGCACTCTCAAAAGCACCGATGGCTTTGGAGATACAAAATGACCGCATGGTAGAATCACGGTCGCTTCTGAAACAAGAAAAATAGGTCGTTCCGGTAATCGCCCAAGCAGAATCGGTGCGGGAAATATCGGCTACTTTTTCGGCATACATACCACCAAGCGCAAAGTCGCCGAGTTGATTCCAATTACGGGAAATGTCTTTGAACAATTCGGTCGCAAGGTCGTCTGGGAGTGTGTCGGAAAGTTGTCGTTCTAATGCAAGAATGGGTTTGAGTTGTTCGGGGCTGTATATTTTAGTTGCTCTTTCGAGCAGTTTATCAAGGTCTATGGTACTGGCTTTTTTTGCTCTGGCAATGTCTATTTGTGTTCTTCCCGGTGGCTTGGTCGGACATCCAAAATAAAGTAGTAGCAGTATGCCTATAGCTGAAAGTAAAACTATCCATTGTAGTTTGGACATGAGTTGATTGATGATTGAATTGTTAAATAAGATGGGTGGACAGGATGAATATCCTGCACGATTGGCGGGTAATCTAAGGATATTTTGCGATTAAAGCAATACTATCATCAATAGATATAAAAGGGGTCGAAGAGCAAGCGAGTATTTACACGATGTAAATGAAATACGAATTTATTATAGTGGTCAAATAAATTGGTATTTGCTTGTCTTCGATCCTTGATACTCTGTAAAGGCGATTAATTATTCTTTAATGCCGTTCACATTGCTCTTGACATGTTCCATGAACACTTTTGCAGGCTTAAAAGCCGGAATATAGTGTTCTGGAATCTCGATAGGCTTGCCCTTCTTGATGTGGCGACCAACTTTCTTTGCTCTTTTCTTGATAATAAAGCTGCCAAATCCTCTCACATAGACGTTTTCACCATCAGCGAGTGACTCTTTGACCTCTTTGAAGAGAGCTTCGAGCGTTACCAATACATCAACTTTCGCAATTCCTGTTTTTTCTGCGATCTTGTTTACTAAATCTGCCTTTCTCATCCTAAAGCATGGTTTATTAGTTAGTTATATAATAAGTGGGTATGTATAGAGACGTGTGCAAATGTCGTAATTTTATTTGAATTTCAAAAAATAAATTTGAGATTTTTAAACATTATTCTCTTTAAATTCAATATTTTATATGTTTGTTAAAATAAGATTTATTCTTGTAAGATGATTGTCAGGAAAGATAATTATACATTGAAAGTTGGATAAGAATGTTTTTGATTGAGGTTTCTAATTTCGTGTAAAGTATTGAAAATCAGTAAATTGTGTCTTTTTGAACGTATTTGGGTTGGGCTATAAAGCTACGTTATTCATTCTTTTTCTCCAAAATATAAGGTAGATTAATTTGAAAAAAAAACGCATAAAAAATTCTTTCAGAGTACTTTTTACAGCATTCCGTGACATATTAAATTTTATATTTTGACATTTTTATGACATTTAAGTTTATGTAAGTCGGTGTATTTTGGTGCGATTCTGGCTTTATTCCTTTTTGGGTTTATCTGTATTTTTGATGGCATTTCTCAATTCGCGTTGTTTTTTTGCTGCTTCTCTTGCTTGCTTATCTTCTTCGTCCATTATGCTATATGCCCGAATAATCTGTTTAACAAGTCTATGTCGAACGACATCTTCTTCGGTTAAAAATATAGTCCCAATACCTTCAATTTCGCTCAAAGTTTGGAGACTTCGATACAAACCGGAGGTCTGGTTGCGAGGTAAATCTATCTGTGTAAGGTCGCCGGTGATGATGCATTTGGCGGAAGGTCCGATACGAGTCAAAAACATTTTGAGTTGAACACTTGTGGCGTTCTGTGCTTCGTCAAGTATGATAAAGGCGTTGTCAAGTGTGCGTCCACGCATGAAAGCAAGCGGCGCGATTTCGATAACATTATTTTGTACAAAATTGGCAAGTTTTTCACCGGGAATCATATCATCCAGAGCATCATATAAGGGTCGAAGGTAAGGGTCAACTTTATCCTTGAGGTCTCCGGGCAAAAAGCCAAGTCGTTCACCTGCTTCTACGGCAGGGCGAGTGAGTATGATTTTTCTGACCAAGCGATTTTTTAAAGCTCTTACGGCGAGTGCTACTGCGGTGTAGGTTTTACCTGTTCCGGCAGGTCCGATGGCAAATACAATATCATTGCTTTCGGATGCCTCTACAAGGCGTTTTTGGTTTTTAGTTTTGGCTTTTATGGGCGTACCGCTACGTCCATGTACGATGACGTTGCCGTTTTCTTTCGTGCTGACACGATAGTCAAAGGGGTTTTCACCATCAATAATTTCCAAGACATCTTGTTCAGGAAGTTGCTCTTGCTGTTTGAGCAAACGCAGCATTTTTTCTAATTTTTCCTTACAGGCTTGGGTGTGTTTTTTTTCGCCGGAGATCTTGACCGTGTTACCACGAGAAGTAATCTTTACATCAGGAAAGGCTTTTCTTATTAAGTTAAGGTTATTGTCGTTTTGCCCGTAGAAATCTACGAGCGGAACACCATTGTCGATAGTTAATATAATGTCACTCAAATTTTGTCCTCGAATAATTTAGTACATTGTAAAAAAGTCTATTGGCTTTACAAGTGTATTGGTTGATAAAAATAATAGCTCGAATTTATTTTGGTCGTCCTATTCAAGCGATTCAAAGGTACTATAATTCAAACTCAAACACAAGTTCTGTTTGATTATGTTTCGTTGAATTATTGCGATAAATGTAAAAATATCCATGAAATCTTTTAAATCCTATACTCCAATCTACACAAATCCATTTTTCACAGCTTTTTCTACCAATCCTTGTCTGACTTGCTGCGTCTTTTATCCCCTTTGCGTAATTTTTCTTGTACTTTTTGGTCTTCATTTTCCATGATGTCAAGGATTTTCATGGCTTCTTCCTTGCTCATGTCTTGTGGTTGAGGTTGTTCTTCGGATTGCTCGTTTTGTTCCTTTTCTTCTTCTCCTTCACTTTGATTTTGTTGTTGTTGTTCTTCTTGTTGCTCTTGCTGCTCCTGTTCTTGCTGCTGCTGCTGTTGGTCTTGGTCTTCTTGGTCTTCTGATTGTTCGCCCTCTTGTTGTTGTTGCTGTTGTTCTTGCTGCTGCTGTTGCTGCTGCTGCATTTTCATTTGCTGAAGCGCGTAGGCGAGGTTGTATTTGGTCGCCATGTCTTTTGGATTGATTTTGAGGGCTTGCTTGTAGGCATTGATGCTTTCCTCTAAGTTTTGTTGGGCAAGATAAGCATTGCCGAGATTGTACAAGGCATCGGATTTGGTTTTGTCATCTTTTGCAATGGCTTCCGCCGAACTATAATGTTTGACGGCTTCTTCGTATCTGCCTTGTTCGTAAATGGCATTGCCGAGATTGTATGTGCCGCGTAGTGAAGCAGGGTCATCTTGTATGGCACGACGATATTGTTCTTCGGCGTGTTCAAAATCACCGTCTTTGTAGTCGCGGTTGCCTTCACGAATCTGTTGCTTGCTTTGTGCAAAAACATTAACCGCAAGGAAAACAGATAGTATTGTAAGGATGTATTTATTCATTTTCATTAATAACGCAAATAACGGGTTAAAAAATATTGATTAACAAAAATAATATGTCGATAGTTTCAGTGATTTTTGTGTTAAAAATATTTTTACAAAAATACAAAAAACGTCAAGGCATTGCAAATGCCTTGACGTTCCTTACTACTTAGAACATGTTTAAATCTTTCAGAAAGAAAATTTATGAAATTTTTAATTGGACAATAATTCGGTTGTAAATTGCTGTAAATTAGATGTTTACTTTGTTCTTTTCCTTGATGAAAAGAACCAAAAATCAAGGTTTGATGAATTTCTTAACGCCAAATTGTTCCAAAAATTCTAAATTTCATAAACTCGCTTCGCTTAAACAGTATGAAATTCTTAACGAATTTTCAGAACAATTTGGCTAAAATTCATAAGACCGTCAGAAATTCATTGAGGGTTGAAAATTTTATAATAAATCCAAATTAAATTTTTAAACACGTTCTTAATACCAGTCAGGGCAAACTACTTTTATTGCAAGACCAATTTTCCGGTAGCTGTTTTTCTATCACTTTCCAAATGATAAAAATACACGCCACTTTCGAGTTCTTCACGTTGAATGATGAATGTCGTGCCACGTATTTCTTCGTGTGTGCGAATGATTCTGCCTGTTACGTCAGTTATTTTTAATGTAAAAAATTCATTTGAAGGATTCGGAAAAGTAAGGATCGCTACATCGGTAGCCGGATTTGGAGTAATACTCGCTTCTATTGTAGTCAAAGGATTTTCTATACCAACGACCATGAGGCAATCTCCGCCGATTTCGCTTAGAGTTTGCTCGTCGTCACTATTGATAATTTCTGTAATGGATTCGATACAGATTTGGTCATCGGTAATTTCTGAGTAATAAATTCTACACAAAGGGTCGCCAAATGATTTTTCAATATATGCCATATCATACGAAATGCCGATGACGGTTTGTCCGCCTACGGTGGCTTGGGGTGTGATTGGATAAATGGTCGGATCGACCAAATTTTCTACATAAGCAATGTCGATACCACTCATATTAAATTGATAAGCAGTAATAAGGCTACCGGGATTGGTGATGTCAATATTGATGTATTTTTCACCGTAATTAATGTCATTAATGCTCAAACCAACGGTTTGATTGGTATTGAGAATACCGCTTGGAAATCTGCAATGGTCATGAAAACCAGTTTCGGGGTGAGGGTGAGTTTCACCATATTTTATGCAGCTTGCCAGCAATGCAGCATCATAGACAGTGATGGCATTGTCACCGTTAAGGTCATTACAAGGGGTTGGCGTGATTGTATTGTCAAGTATTTTTGCAACGTAGTTTTGGGAATCTGCTACATCTTGTGAGCTATTGGCATTCAGGTCTCCCATGAGGGCTGTACCATTACATGTTCCCTCGCAATCAGGCTGTGCAGAGCCGTATATTTCTCCGGCACAGTCTATGAATCTTTCACAGTCTGCAAGCCTCTCGACTGCTCGCGTGCCACTTGGCTCGGTGTAAATACGAATACAGGCTTGCGCCCAGTTGTTCTCAAAATCGGTCTCATAACGCCCGAGTGCGTCGGGGGCATTGTCCCAATTGACACGAGCTACGAGCGTGTATGTTCCGTCTTCCGTATCAGTCACATCTATCCATTGACAGTCGAGTTGTGCGTCATATATATCTCCGCATCCGGCAGTGATTCCCATGTCTTGGCAATTGTAAGTCATGATAGGACATTCAAGGTCGATTACGCAAAATCCTGTTTTTTGTCCTATTGGTATTTCCGTACCCTCGTCGTCATATAAAATATATTCGGCGTAGCCGTCATAGTGATTATGATTATGACAATTATCATAGGTAAATTGGTCTGGATTGGCACTTGGCTTGCCAATGTAATAATCAACTTCTCCAATATTTCTGATGTGTGTTGTAAAACGCACAACATCTCTCGTACCATAACCATTCAAACAACCTTCGCTTACGAAACAATTATCAGTATTATCGACTGTTCCCATCTGAAGGGTATTTCGGAGTTTATCTTCTAATAAAACCAAATCAGGTCCGGGGCAGCCTACATCTCCTCCGTAAAGGCAACTGTCGTCAGATTCCGTAGCGAGCGGATTATAATTGCAAGCAGCCATATCGGTACAGCCAACGACTGGTCCTTCGTAAGAGAGTGACCAATTGATCATTGTGCCTTCACAGTCTCCGGCGGCATCACCGATTCTGATATAATAGGTCACGGCAGGATTTAAGGCAGCTTGAATACTGGCAGCCGCATTACATTCAGTATTATTATCATTATAAAAAATAGTACCGATATTACTTTCGTAATTGGTGTTATTACAATTGTCGTATATCCATATTTTGGTATTGCAGGAGTTGAGATCGCAAGTCGTAATCTTGTACATACCGGCTTGTGATGGTGTGAATTCGTAAAATTGATTCGCTGTTTCTGTCGTATAATTACCTTCCGAAATAGGAACGGCTTGATTGCAGACTAATCCGGGCGGACAATTGAAAGAAGTAGATTCTATATCCTCAAACTCACCACCCGAAGCGACAACCGCACCTTTAAAAATAACCTCATAACTGCCATTGCCCTCTTCACAACATATACCATTGTCAAAAGAATCATTAATGGTAAAATTCAGACAAGCATCGGGTGGAACACAAAGCGTGTCTGTGAATTTTGTACCGATATGTTCGTCCCCACTTGGATAAGTTCCTGGGTTGACTAAACCGTAAGTTACACCGGTATTATTATCTGAAAGTTTCCAGTAGGTTTCCGTACCAAATTTATCAATCGTTACATTGACGATGACTTTAGACTTGTCTGTTGTACATGTTGAATAGCCCGTACAAGTATTTGGTAATGAAAGGGTGGCAAAGTTGAGCAATTCGCAGCCACTACCATCGTCTGTTACAGAAAATCTATAATTTCCTGCTCCGCCAATCACATCAATCAATGCGCCTGTTCCGGTGACGGTTTGACCACTCGGTGTGAGGTATGACCACGAATAATCAAAATTTGGATTGACCTGCGGATGTCCTCCTTTTAGCTCAACACTAATCGCGCAACTATTGACGCGAATACGAGGTTTGATTTCGGATTTCATATAGACGGTGTAACCTTCACTTGGATTAAGTCCGGTGCATTGCGTGTCAATTGCACCTGTTGCACCATTGCCTATCATTGGCGCAATGTAATAGGTGATTCCTGTACCGTCAGACTGCAAATTTACGCTTGTTCCATACGTATTTTGCCCACTTTGTATAAGAATACCTGCATAATTTTCATCATCAAAGGGATACGAATCATTCGGAACAAGACCGGAGGGAACACTGGTCTCATTCAAAGGGTCACTCAATACCCAAGCTCCCCAAACGACATCTGGGAAACTCGCAGAAGCATCAGTAACTTCATTCATAACCGAAAGTACTTCGGGCGAATCATTCTCACAAAGCGAGATAGCACCATTGCCAACAATCGTACCGCCAGACAATTGGCATCCTGAAATTTCTACATTTAAATTGTCTTTAATATCATTTGAATGTGAGAAATTATAAAAAAAGATAAGACAAATAAATAAGTATAGGTTTTTCATAAGTAGGTAAACTTGTTATAAGGTAATCAAAACATCGCGCTATGTCACCCTTTCAGGGCTGGCGAAGTGTTTTGTTGGGGCGA
>Ga0209595_100429_pt1 | contig 14772 bp, 13 predicted proteins | sample Porto_4metaG_FD_187427 | JGI IMG/M metagenome (GOLD analysis project Ga0209595, IMG submission 187427) | Marine algal microbial communities from Porto, Portugal - Porto_4 metaG (SPAdes) (version 2) | ecosystem: Host-associated > Algae > Red algae > Unclassified | place: Portugal: Porto...
ATGGAAACCGCTGCTGGCGTCACGCCGGAGATCCGCCCGGCATGGGCCAGGGTCTCGGGACGGGCTTCGCTGAGCTTCTGGCGAATCTCGTTGGACAGCCCTTCGACCGTCGCGTAGTCGAGATCCGTCGGTAAGGCGGTGCCTTCGTGGCGTTTGAGCTTGTCGATCTCGGCCTGCTGACGATCGATGTAACCCTGGTACTTGGCCTGGATCTGCACCTGCTCGGCGACGCTGTCATCGTCCACGGCGTCGCCCTCGAGGCTGGCCACGTCGGCATAGCCGAGTTCGGGACGCTTGAGCAGGTCCATCAGGCTGTACTCCCGGGCCAGAGGCTGTCCGGTGCTGGCTTCGATGCGACTGGCGGCTTCGCTGCCGGGTTGGATCCAGGCGCCCTTGAGCCGTGCACTTTCCTGCTCGACCGCTTCACGCTTGGCGGCGAACCGTGACCAGCGCTCATCGTCGACCAGGCCGAGCTGGCGGCCGTGCTCGGTCAAGCGCATGTCGGCGTTGTCCTCGCGCAGCAGCAGGCGATATTCGGCCCGGGAAGTGAACATGCGATAGGGCTCCTTGGTGCCCAGCGTGATCAGGTCATCGACCAGGACACCGAGATAGGCCTCGTCGCGACGCGGGCACCAGGCCTCGAGCGAGCGAGCTTGGCGCGCGGCGTTGAGACCGGCGAGCAGGCCCTGGGCTCCGGCCTCTTCGTAGCCGGTGGTGCCGTTGATCTGTCCGGCAAAGAACAGGTTGTGGATAAACTTGGTTTCCAGCGAGTGCTTCAAATCGCGAGGATCGAAGAAGTCATACTCGATGGCATAGCCCGGCCGCGTGATGTGCGCACGCTCGAGGCCCTCGATGGAGCGTACGACCTGAAGCTGCACATCGAAGGGCAGCGAGGTCGAAATACCATTGGGGTATAGCTCGTGCGTATCGAGGCCTTCTGGCTCGATAAACACCTGGTGGCTGGCCTTGTCGGCAAAGCGGTGGACCTTGTCCTCGATGGACGGGCAGTAGCGCGGGCCGACGCCTTCGATGACACCGGAGAACATCGGCGAGCGGTCGAGATTGTTGAAGATGATCTCGTGGGTACGCTCGTTGGTGTGGGCGATGTGGCAGCTGACCTGGCGCGGGTGCATGTCCCGGTTGCCGACATACGACATCACCGGTACCGGGGTATCGCCCGGCTGTTCCTCGAGACGTGAGAAATCCACGCTCTTGGCATCGATCCGCGGCGGTGTCCCGGTCTTCAGCCGGTCGACCCGGAAGGGCAGTGCCCGCAGGCGTTCGGCCAGGGCGTTGGACGGCGGATCGCCGGCGCGCCCTCCGCGGCTCTTGTCGAGACCAATGTGGATCACGCCACCGAGAAAGGTCCCGGTACACAGCACCACGCATTCGGCCATGAACCGAATGCCGGTTTCGGTGACCACGCCACGCACGGTGTCGCCATCGACGATGAGATCACCGGCGGCCTGCTGGAAGATCGTCAGGTTTGGCTGATGTTCCAGCATCGAACGGATTGCGGCCTTGTAGCGCACCCGATCCGCCTGAGCTCGGGTCGCCCGCACCGCGGGGCCCTTGCGAGCGTTGAGCACACGAAACTGAATCCCACCGAGATCCGTGGCCAGGCCCATGGCGCCGCCGAGGGCGTCGATCTCCTTGACCAGATGACTCTTGCCGATCCCACCGATGGCGGGATTGCAGGACATCTGGCCGAGGGTCTCGATGTTGTGGGTCAGCAGCAGGGTCTGGCAACCCATGCGGGCAGAGGCCAAGGCGGCTTCCGTTCCGGCATGGCCACCGCCGATGACGATGACGTCAAAGCGGTCGGGATACTCCAAGGTTCACCTCGTTCGGCGTCAAGGCGCCGGTGTAAATGCAAAAAGGGCTAAAAAGTAGCCGGGCAGTATAAACCCTCCTGTGGGTAAACGTCAGGGTTTTCCACACCCTGAATGCCACCGCCTCGGTTTGTCATAGACCTATAAAAAAATAAGAGAAGTAAGTTAGAAGTTCTGTTGTTGTAGTGACTACTGGTGTGGACAAAAACCGTGGATAAGGCGATTAAACGTAAAAAAATTAACAACCTATATTGTTGACCAGTGCAAGGACAAGAGGCGTACTGGCTGCGGACGAGTGGTCTTGAACCTGTGGACTAATGGGGCGGTTGTTCACAGCCTCGGGACTCCACCGGTTATCCACCGAGCCCAGGCGCAGTTGTCACCGCGAAGGTGAACAGGTTCTCGATCACCGCGATAGGCCCGCCACGACGGCCTTTGCCGTGAATCGCGGATTTTTTTGTCCACAGCCAAAAAAAGGCCCTGTCGATAACCTCGACAGGGCCTGGGGGGAACGAATTTGGCGAGATCTCACCATGATTAGGGACGGTGGGGACTCGTTGATTGCGCTGGGGCCTCCAACGAAAACCCCCGAGCGATGCGGACATCACTCGGGGGTGTCGGTTTCACGGCCTACGGCGGTAGCGCGCTGTCACAGGCTCTCTACGCCTGTGTCAGCGCGACATCGACCTGGCGTGCGGGGTTGGGCCGTTAGTGCTTGAGCACCCGTGACAGGAAGCTCTGGGTACGCTCGTTCTGGGGATTGTCGAATACCGCCTCTGGCTTGCCCTCTTCGACGATCTCGCCCTTGTGGATGTAGATCACCCGGTCGGCCACTTCCCGCGCGAAGCCCATCTCGTGGGTGACGATCATCATCGTCATGCCTTCCTTGGCCAGTTCTCGCATGGCGTCGAGCACCTCGCCGATCATTTCCGGGTCTAGGGCTGAGGTGGGCTCATCGAACAGCATCAGCCGCGGTTCCATGGCCAGCGCCCGGGCCAGCGCCACGCGCTGCTGCTGGCCGCCGGAGAGCTGTGTGGGCAGCTTGTCGGCCTGATCCTGGATGCCGACGCGATCGAGCAGGCGTTCGGCCGACTCGGTCGCGTCATGGCGGCTGACCCCGCGGACCTTCATCGGTGCCAGGGTAACGTTGTCGCGTACGCTCAGGTGCGGGAACAGATTGAACTGCTGGAACACCATGCCGACTTCGGTGCGAATGGTCTGTAGCTCGCGGCTGGCCTTGCCGTGGGGCTTGAGGTCATTGCCATCGACACGCAGCTCGCCCTGCTGGAACTCTTCGAGGCCGTTGACGCAGCGAATCAGGGTCGACTTGCCCGAGCCGCTGGCGCCGATGATGACCACGACTTCGCCGTGGGCGACCTCCAGGTCGATGTTCTTGAGGACGTGCAGAGAGCCGAAGTGCTTGTTGAGGCCGCGCAGCCGAACGATAGGCTCGCCGTCGGTGTTCTCGGGAGTGGGGGTAGCGTTGGTCATGTCACGTCTTCCGCGATGATGTGCCGAGGATGAGGAGAGTGGTGTCGAGGCTATCCACTGGGGTCATTGGCCCACCAGGCCCTTGCGTTCGAGCATACGCAGGAGGAAGGACAGTGACAGGGTGATCACCAGGTAGAGCACGGCGACCATCAGGTACACTTCCAGGGCATTGAAGGTGGTGGCGATGTAGATCTGCCCCTGACGGACCAGCTCGCCGACGCCGATCACCGCGAACAGGGAGGTGTCCTTGATGCTGATGATGGCCTGGTTACCCAGCGATGGAATCATGCGGCGAAGGGCCTGGGGCCAGATCACGTGCTTGAAGGTCTGGTAGCGCGAGAGACCGAGGGACAGGCCGGCTTCACGCTGTCCGCGCTCGATGGACTGCACGCCGCCGCGTACGATTTCCGAGATGTAGGCGCCGGAGTTAACCGCGATGGCGGCGATACCGGCGGTGATGGGATCGATGGAGGTGCCGATGACGCTCGGTAGCCCGTAGAAGATGAACAGCACCTGAACCAGGACCGGGGTACCGCGGAAGATCTCGATGTAGGCCACGGCAGGAACGCGCAACCAGGCGGTGCGGGAAATGCGTAGCAGGCCAAACAGGATGCCGATGAGAAAGCCGATGGCGAGGCCGCCAAAGGAGATCAGCAGGGTGTAGGGAATGCCGGTCAGCAGCTGCGGGATGGAGGACAGCGCCGCCGACCAGTCGAATTGGAAATTGACGTCCACGAAGGGTCTCCGTCGATACGGTTAGGGGAGAAAGGAACAGGGACGCAACGCAACGGGGCCGGATCATCGATCCGACCCCGTGTAGGTCAGCGGCCTGCAATCACTCGCTGGCGGCGCCGAACCACTTGGCGTGGATCTCGTCGTAGGTGCCGTCTTCCTTCATTGCGGCCAGGGCCTCGTTGACCGGCTCGACCCACTCGCTGTCCTTGACGAAGACGATGCCGTACTGCTGGCCTTCGTAAAGCGGACCGACGACCTTGACCTTGCCTTCGCCACGGGTCTGGGAGAAGTAGCCGACGTTGGGGGCGTCATAGAAGGCGGCATCGACGCTACCGCCGAGCAGGGCCATGTACATGTCGCTGGTCCCCGGGTACGGAGTGATCTCCGCGTCATCGCCGAGGTTTTCCTGGAGGTAGTCGTAGCTGGTGGAACCGATCTTGGTGCCGATGCGCATGCCGGCCAGGTCGTCCACGCTCGCGACGCCTTCTTCATCGGCCTTGACCAGGATCTGCAGGCCGCTGTCGTAGTACGGATCGGAGAAGTCGACGATCTCCGCGCGCTCATCGGTAATGGTGATGCCGGCAATGGCGATATCGACGTTGCCGGTCTGCACGGCGGGGATGATGCCGTTGAAGTCCATGGTGCGCAGGTCGTATTCGAAGCCGGCACGCTCGGCCAGCGCGGCGATGATTTCCATGTCGAAACCGATCATCTCGCCGGTTTCCTGGTCCATCATTTCAAACGGCACGAAGCTCGGGTCGGTGGCAACGGTCAGCTTGCCATCCTGGGCTTGGGCGGTACCCACACCGGCGAATGCGATGGCGGTGGCCAGGGCTGCGGAGCAAAAAACGCTTTTCATGATTTTCCCCAGTTAACATTATTGTGAAATCCCCGACTACCATGGCGAGTCGTGCCAAGGCGGTCAAGTTGATGCCTGGCCGCTGCGCCAACGCTGGATGTCGTCAGGCGATGCGGTTTGGCACCTCTGGCAGGGGGGATTCACGCCGACGCCCCACCACAGGAGCAACTGTGTGGGGCGTCGTGGGGGGCGCATTCGGTCGCGATCGGCGGTTGGGGATGGCTCGAGGGAGTGCGGGCTGGGAGGAACAGCCAAGCGTCCTTGGGCAGCGTGACGGAGCAGGGCTCATGCCTCGCTCAGGCTACCCACCACAGGCAATCCCCCGCAGGGCTAGACCATAAAGGAAGCGCCGCAGCCACAGGTAGTGGTGGCATTGGGGTTCTGCACCAGAAAGCGAGCGCCGGCCAGGCCTTCTTCGTAGTCGATGGTGGACCCGACCAGGTATTGATAGGACAGCGGATCGATGACCAGGGAAACGTCGCCGAAGGCGATCTCGGTGTCGTCCTCGTCGATGGCTTCGGCCATGTCGAAACCGTACTGGAAGCCGGAACAGCCGCCGCCGGTCACGTAGACACGCAGGGCGATCTGTTTCGCGCCTTCGTCTGCCATCAGCGCCGAGAGTCGGCGACGAGCGTTGTCGGACAGCAGCAGTGGAGTGGGAACGAAGGATTCTGCACTGCTCATGAACGTGCTCCCGGGAAATGGTGAATGTGCCGGTAAACGGCAATCGACCCATCATTATCCGCAATCCCGAGCGTAAGGGTCAACTTTTTAGCGACGACGCGTCGAACGCGGAGTACGGCGCAGCCCGAGGGGACTGCGCCGTGGCGGCGTCTGGTTCAGGGCATGATCGCGGGGGCACCGAGTCCGGCGTTCTCGGCGAAACCGAACATCAGATTGAGGTTATGCACCGCCTGGCCGGAGGCGCCCTTGACCAGGTTGTCGATGACCGATAGCACGACCACCGTCGCATCATTGCCGGGGCGATGAATAGCGATACGGCACATATTGGAGCCCTTGACGCTGCGGGTCTCCGGGTGGCTCCCCATGGGCATGACGTCGACGAAGGGCTCGTCGGCGAAACGCTTCTCGAACAGCGCCTGAAGATCGCCGGCGTCGCCTGTCAGCTGGCCATAGAGGCTCGCGTGGATGCCGCGGATCATCGGTGTCAGGTGGGGCACGAAGGTCAGCCCCACCGGGTGGCCGGCCGCGTCGCCGAGGCCTTGGCGAATCTCCGGCAGGTGGCGGTGGCCCGAGGCGCCGTAGGCCTTGAACGACTCGCTCGCTTCGGCCAATAGCGACGCCACCTTGGCCCCGCGTCCGGCGCCGGTGACCCCGGACTTGCAGTCGGCGATCAGCCGGGTGTCATCGATCAGGCCGGCTTCCAGCAGGGGCAGGAAGCCGAGTTGCACGGCGGTCGGGTAGCAGCCCGGCACCGCGACAAGGCGCGCATTGCGGATGCGTTCGCGGTTGACCTCGGGCAGGCCATAGACCGCTTCCTCGAGAAGCTCCGGCGCGCCGTGGGGCTGGGCGTACCACTCGGCCCATTCCTCGGCATCGCGCAGGCGGAAGTCCGCCGACAGGTCGATGACCCGGGTGCCACGCTCGAGCAGATCGCCTGCCAAGGCGTGGGCGACCCCGTGGGGGGTGGCGAAGAACACCGCGTCGCAGCGGCCGAGACGGCCGGCGTCGGGTTCGCTGAAGCGCAGTTCGTCATAGTGCCCGCGCAGGTTGGGGTACAGCTCGCTGACCGCGAGGCCGGCCTCGCTTCGCGAGGTGATCGCTTCGACCTCGACGTCGGGGTGCTGTGCCAGCAGCCTGAGTAGCTCGACGCCGGTGTAGCCCGTTCCGCCAACGATTCCAACCTTGATCACGTGACGCTCCTTACAGCAGTGACTGTCGTTCGATGTGAGTCTCGCAAGGGATATTCGACGAGCAATGACTCGTGACATCCGCACGCCCGTTTGCCGCCGTTTGTGTGAGCTGGCAGTGGGTCAGCCGTGCCCAACTATGATACACAAGAGGGAGCCATCCGGCCTGGCGTCTTCGACGTTGGTGTCGGGGGCAAGGATCCGCTCTTTCAAGGAATGTCGCTCTTGTCGCGCTTCAGCTTACCGGACTTCAGTCTCGACGGGTTTCGTCGTCAGTTGGCCAACGTCGATGCCCTGCCGCAGTTGTGCGTGCTGGGGGTCTTGTCGGGGCTGATCACGGGGACGCTGATGGTGGTCTTCCGCCTGCTGCTGCTGCTCGGTGGCCTGGCGCTGATGCCGGACGGTGATCCCGAGGCGTTCGAGCGCCTGGCGACGCCGCTGCGCATGATTCTGCCGCTGATCGCGGTCAGCGTGATCGGCGTGGTGCTGTGGCGCCAGCCACTGGCCTCGCGCAAGATCGGCGTCAGTCACGTCATCGAACGTCTGACCTATCACCAGGGGCGTTTTCCGTTGCGCAACTGGGTTAACCAATGGTGGGTCGGCGTGGTGTCGGTGGTCGGTGGCCTGTCGGCGGGGCGTGAGGGGCCGGCGATTCACCTTGGGGCGGCGGCCTCCAGCGGCCTTGGCGAACTGCTCAGGTTGCCGCATAACAGCCTGCGGGTGCTGGTGGCCTGTGGCACCGCCGCCGGTATCTCGGCGTCGTTCAATACCCCCATTGCCGGGGTCATCTTCGCGATGGAAGTGGTGATGATGGAGTACACCATCGTCGGCTTCATGCCGGTCATCCTGGCCTCGTGCATGGGCGCCCTGATTTCCCAGCTGGTATACGGCGCCGATCCCGCCTTCCCGGTACCCGATCTGGCCATGAGCTCGCTGTTCAACATCTACTGGATCGCGGTGATGGCCTTCGGCATCGGGTTGCTGGCGGGCCTCTTCATCCATATCTCGCGTAGCGAGCGAGTCGCCGATCTGCCCCTGTGGCTGCGCCTTGGCATGGTCGGCATCCTCGCCGCCGGCCTGGCCTGGTGCTACCCCCAGGTCCAGGGGATCGGCTACGACAGCCTGTCCGATGCCCTGTTTGGGAATCTTACGCTCGACGTGCTTGTCGCACTGATGATCGGCAAGCTGGTGCTCACCGCCTTTACCGTGGCCTGCGGTGTGCCGGTCAGTATCATTGGCCCGGTGCTGGTGGTCGGCTCGGCGGCGGGGGCGTTGGCGGGCCTGGCCGGGGGGTGGCTGTGGCCGGACAAGGCCGCCGATCCCGGCCTCTATGCCATGATCGGGATGGCGGCGATGATGGGCGCCGTGTTGCAGGCGCCGCTGGCGGCGTTGATGGCATTGCTCGAGCTGACCCACCACCCGCATATTCTGTTACCCGGCATGTTGGCGGTCGTGGTGGCTGGGCTCACCTCGCGCCAGCTGTGCCGTTGCGATGGTTTCTTCATCAGCGTCAAGCGCCATGGCCTCCACCCCCTGCAGCAGCCCTTGATGCAGGCGCTATCGCGGGTCTCGGTGCCGGCGGTCATGGAACGCAGCCTGGTGCGGACCAAGCGGCGAGTGACCCATGAACAGGCGCGGGGCCTGCTCGAGGCTAACCCGGTATGGATCGTCATCGAGCGTTCCTCCGATGACAAGCCGACGCTGGCGTTGAAGGCCGCCGACCTGGCGCGCTGGATGCTCGAGCATGATGCCAGTGGCCGGCCGATCGCCCAGCGCGAGGACGAGTCTGGCGAGGACCCGGCGGCGGGGGCAGACCGCGAGGGTGAGCCCGGCAGTGGTGTTGAAGATGGCGGCGGTGGTGCTGCGGCGACGCCTCCAGCCGCGGCAGTCGTGGAGCCGGTGGATGACCCCAAGGCGGCACCGTTGCTGGATCTGTTGGAGATTCCCGGGCAGCGCATGGACCTGGCGCCGATTCATCTTCAGGCGACCCTGTCCGAGGCATTTACCACGCTCAACGAGAGCAAGGTGGATGGGCTCTATGTGGAGCACGGTTATCGCCCGAAGCAGAAGCGAATTTCCGGTATCATCACCCGGGAAGCCATCGAGCGTTACTACCGCTTTTCTGATTCATCCACAGCCTGAGGAGTCGCTATGTATCTGTGGATAAAGGCCTTCCATCTGATCGCCGTGGTCACCTGGTTTGCCGCCATGTTCTATCTGCCGCGTCTGTACGTGTACCACGCCATGGCTCGCGACAAGGGCGAGTATGCCAGCATGGACACCTTCCGGGTGATGGAGCGCAAGCTCTATCGCGGCATCATGACCCCGTCGATGGTGGCGGCTCTGGTGCTGGGGGCGGTGCTGGCATGGCTCAACCCAGTCTGGATGCAGCAGGGCTGGATGCATGCCAAGCTGACCCTGGTGGTGTTGCTGGTGGCCTACCATCACGTCTGCCTCATCTACTTGAAACAACTGGCCGAGGATCGTTGCAAGCGTAGCGCCACTTATTTTCGCATCTTCAATGAGTTACCCGTATTAGCGCTGGTGGCGATCGTGGTGCTGGTGGTGGTGAAGCCATTTTGAACCATGACCATGACAACGAGGTCTCGCGCCATCTGCCGACGGTGTTGGTGCTGGCCGGGCACGACCCGACCGGTGGCGCAGGCCTGATCGCCGATGCCGAGAGCGTGGCGGCCTGTGGCGGCTGGGCATTGACCGTGCCGACGGCATTAACTGTGCAGAACTGTCACGACGTTATCGCTGTCTCACCGGTAACGGGCAGCGCCATTCGTCAGGCTGCGGGGGCGCTGCGTGAGATGCCGCTGGAGGCGATAAAGATCGGACTGATCGCGGATCTCGAAACACTCGACGCGGTGGTCGATGTGGTGCGCCAACGTCCGGGGATACCGGTGGTCGCCGATCCCGTGCTGCGTGCGGGGGGCGGTTGCGAGCTGGCCACCCAGGAGTTGATCGATGCCTATTGCGAGCGGCTGTTGCCGCTGGTGGATATTCTGACACCCAATCGTCAGGAATTGGCGCGTCTCGCCGGCACCGATTACGGTGATGACACCGAGCGCGCGGTCAGCCTGATGCGCCAGGGCTGCCAGGCGCTGCTGGTGACCGGCACCGATACGCCGCTTGAGCGGGTGCCGGCGGACCGGGTCGAGCATATTCTGCATGCCCCGGATGTGGACCGGCAGTGGTCGTGGCCGCGGCTCCCCGGGCAGTTTCATGGCTCCGGCTGTACCCTGTCATCGGCGTTGGCGACGCGACTGGCGGTGGGCGAGTCTCTGGTGGCGGCCTGTGAGCAGGCCCAGGTCTTCACCTGGCAGGCCTTGGCCCATGGCTGGCATTCGGGCGTCGGCCAGCGTTTGCCGCGCCGTTTGTGGCGATTGCCACCCGCGAGCTTCGCGCTGGACGAGGTCAAGGTATGATGGCCGATCGCGCTGCAGGTGGCAGGGGCGCCAATGGTGCATCAGAGGATGCTGTGACTACCGGGTTATCCCAGCCCCTCCACAGAGTTATCCACAGTCTTGTGGCCAGATTCACGTCGACGCACGAGGCGTCGACCAAGGACATCACATTTTGGGCAAAGAGGTTGCCATGACCACATCCGCTGAGCTCTTCGAGCAGGCCTGTCGCCATATTCCCGGCGGCGTCAATTCGCCGGTGCGTGCCTTTAAGGGGCTGCATCGTCCTCCGGTGTTCATGGAGCGAGCCCAAGGCGCTTATCTGTTCGATGTCGAGGGCAAGCGCTACGTCGACTATGTGGGGTCCTGGGGGCCGATGATCACTGGCCATGCCGATCCCGATGTCCTGGGGGCGGTGCGAGAGCGTCTCGACAAGGGCTTGTCGTTCGGGACGCCCACCGCGATCGAGACCACCATGGCCGAGCTGATCTGCGAGATCATGCCGAGCATCGAGATGGTGCGCATGGTCAACTCCGGGACCGAGGCGACCATGTCGGCGATTCGTCTGGCGCGGGGCTACACCGGACGCGACAAGATCGTGAAGTTCGAGGGTGACTACCACGGGCATACCGATTCGCTGCTGGTCAAGGCCGGTTCCGGCGCCCTGACCCACGGGGAGCCCAACTCGCCCGGGGTGCCGGCGTCCCTGGCCGAGCACACCATTACGCTGTCTCACAACGATATCGATGCCGTCGAGCAGTGCTTCGATGAGATCGGCAGCCAGATCGCCTGCATCATCGTCGAGCCGGTGGCCGGCAACATGAACTGCATTCCGCCCTCACCGGGCTTTCTCGAGTCGCTGCGCAAGGTCTGCGACCGCCATCAGAGCCTGCTGGTGTTCGATGAGGTGATGACCGGTTTTCGCGTCGCGCTTGGTGGTGCCCAGGCCCACTACGGTGTCACGCCGGACCTGACCTGTCTGGGCAAGATCGTCGGTGGTGGCATGCCGGTCGGCGCTTTCGGTGGCAGCCAGGAGATCATGAGTCAGTTGTCACCCCTGGGTCCGGTCTATCAGGCCGGCACCCTGTCGGGGAACCCCTTGGCCATGACTGCCGGGGTGACCCTGCTTGGCAAATTGCGTCAGCCAGGCTTTCATGATGCGCTGGCCCAGCGTGTCGACACGTTATGTAATGGGTTGGAGGCTCGCGCTCGGGCGGCGGGTATCGATATGATCACCCAGCGCGCCGGCGGCATGTTCGGAGTCTTCTTCACCGGCCAGAGCCGCGTCGATAACTTCGCCCAGGCCACGGCCTGTGATGCCGACGCCTTTAGACGTTTCTTCAGCGCCATGCTCGAGCGCGGCGTGTACCTGGCGCCTTCGGCTTACGAAGCCGGTTTCATGTCCAGCGCCCATACGCCGGAAGACATTCAGTTCACCCTGGACGCCGCGGAGCAGGCCTTCGCCCAGATGAAGCCCCAGGCCTGAAGGAGAAAACCATGAACGGCATTGACGCCTCGCCTCAGGATACCAGCGTAGACGCCACGAGCCTCGACGAACTCGTCGATGCCCTGGCGACCTACCATGCCGAACCGCTTCCCGGCGGTGAAACGCCGGATGCTCTGGCGGTGCTCAAGCAACGCATCGAGGACGAGGCGGCCACCTGTCGGGGCCTGGTCTCCGGCGAGGAAGACCTCGACCGCCTGGCCAGCCTGACCGAGTGGCTCGGTCAGGAAGTGGAGCGGCTGGCGCCGATCATCGAGGTGCGCGGCGATCGCCTGCGGCCGAGCCGCTGGTACATGGATTACGCGGATGTGCGCTTGAGCGATAACGGTCGTCTGGTGATTACCCAGTCCGCCGCCCACGATCCCGTCCCGTTCGATTACCCGGAGCTGGCCGACCCCGGTCATGACCTGGCGAGCCTGCGAGTGGAGCTCGAGCTGCGCGGTGAGATGACGCTGTCGCATCAGGCGCTCGATGGCTATCTCAGACGCAGCGGCGACTATGAGCTGGCCCGAGTGTTGACGCTGCTCCAGGTGATCGAGGCCATGGCGGGCATGCGTCGCGTGCTGCAGCGGCGCCGGGCCGGCAGTGAAGGGCCGCGGCCGGCGGTGATGGCGGAAACGATGAATGCGTTCCGTCGCTATCTGCAGTTGGCCGAACGCCACGCCGAGTTCCGCTTCCCGCCGCTGGTGATTGGCGTCGGCGTGTCCGGCAGCGGCAAGAGCCGTTTTACCCGGACCCTGGTCGGTCGACTCGGCGCGGTGCGGCTGAGTTCAGATAACCAGCGTCTGGCGCTGCACGGATTCAATCCACAGGACCTCGATGCGCCGATGCCTGTGGATATCTATACCCGTGAGGCCACCGACAAGACCTATCGTCGCCTCGCGGCCTGTGCCGGCATTCTGCTCGACGCCGGTTTCATGGTCTGTGTCGACGGGACCTTTCTCGAGCGCGAACAGCGCGAACTGTTGCGCTGGCAGGCCGAGGCACGTGGATTGCCGGTATTGCTGGTCAGCTTCGAGGCCGATGACGAAACATTGCGCAGGCGGATCAGCAAGCGCGCGCTGCGTAACGACCGTGACGAGTCACTGAGCTTGGCGGTGCTGGCGGCTCAGCAGGAGGCCTTCGAAGACTTCAATGACGAAGAGCGCCTGCATCTCGTGCGCCTGGACAGCACCGCCGATAACGCGGCGGAAACCTTGGCGAGCCTGATCGAGGAACATATTCGGGTGCTGTAGCGGAAACCTGGCGCGGCCAGGGGGAAGCGCCGGTAGCGTCCATCGCCTCGATGGCCAGTGAACAACACAGGGGCACGATCACCTGGGCGAGGGCGACAGACCCGCTCAGGATGACACCACGGGGAGTGAATCGGGCGGGCTCGATTCACTCCCCGCCGCGTCAGGCCAGCGGCGAAACCGTCGTCTCAGCGCGAACTGGCCGGATGGCGCGGGGGTGGAGCACCGAGGTTCTGGCGTGCCCAGTTGACCGCCTGCAGGCGGTTGCTGACGCGGATCTTCTTGAACACGTTATACAGGTGCGACTTGACGGTGTGCTCACTGACACACAGTCTTTCGGCGATCTCCATGTTCGAGGCCCCTGAGCCGAGTAGGCCGATGATCTCCATTTCGCGCTGAGTCAGGCCGCAGGCCGGGCGATAGGCGTTCAGCTGCTGGCGGCGGGAGAACTCGATCAATCGCGTCATCAATGAGCGTGACATCCACAGGTCGTCGGTGGCGAAGAGCTTTTCGATGCCTTTGCAGATGCGCTCGAGACTGTCCTGACGATAGAACACGCCACGCAGGTGCATGAATGACAGCACTTCCAGGGCGTGTTCTTCATCGCGCAGATTAAAGGCGGTCAGCAACAGGGTAGGGTGGCGTGCCCCCATGTCCTGCCAGTGTTGCATGGCGCTGTCATCGACGTGATCGGCGTCCATCAGGATCAGGGTCGCGACCTCGCCGTCGACGTCAATGGTCTCGGTCGGGGCGGCGATGGAGACGGGGCAATGGAATTGCTCCTTGATATAGTTGATGAACAGCAGCGACTGGGGATTGTGGTCAGTCACCAGCACTATATGTCCAGCGGCGTTATTCATCGTGTGCATCTCCATTCATCCACCGGCGCGAGGGCAACGCGGATGGTGTGACCAAGGGCGACTTTTTTGCGTGCCTGGTTCTCGCGCCTGGTGCTCCTTGGCGATGTTGAACTGGCACTTTCCAACGGACTTTGGTCCAAGGGAGTAATGGGCAGTATGGAGCTTTTTGAAGCAATTTGTAAGCTTCTGTAACTCCTGCACAGTCGCGCTGAGTGAAAAACTAGTCCTTTGAATTAGCGCAATCAGCCGATAGGCGCAACACAAATCGACGCTTTGGGGGGAATTATTTTGTTGTATTGCGCATCCCAGTCGCGCCGCCGATGTCACGGCCGCTGCCACGGCGGGGGATCCAGGCTGACGACGGTCCGGGCTACTGTGCCGGAGCGGTGTCGGCCGCGGAGCCTGAGCGGCGATAGGTCTCGCTGACTAGCGTTGTCCCCCACCCCTCCGTTGTCGTTTATCCATCACCGTCAGGAGCAAGTCCCCCATGGCGCATCTCGAAGAACTCGTTCTGGCTAGCGGAAATGCCGGAAAGCTAAAAGAATTCAATGCTCTGCTTTCTCCACTGGGAATGCGAGTCAGCGCACAGTCGGCCCACGGTGTGGGAGAGGTGGAAGAGACGGGGCTGACCTTCGTGGAAAATGCCTTGCTCAAGGCGAGGGAAGCCAGTCGCGTCAGTGGCTTGCCGGCGCTGGCCGATGACTCGGGGCTGGCGGTGGATGTGCTGGGCGGTCAGCCGGGTATCTACTCGGCTCGCTACGCCGGCGAGCCGCGAAGCGATGAGCGCAACAATGCCAAGCTTCTTAAGGCCCTGCGCGAGATACCCGAGGGCCAGCGCAGGGCACGCTACTGGTGTGTGCTGGTGCTGTTGCGTCACGCCGAGGACCCGGTACCGGTGATCGTTCAGAAGAGCTGGTGCGGAGAGATCCTGGCCCATCCTCGTGGTGAGGGGGGCTTCGGCTATGATCCGCTGTTCTG
>Ga0209595_100430_pt1 | contig 14764 bp, 14 predicted proteins | sample Porto_4metaG_FD_187427 | JGI IMG/M metagenome (GOLD analysis project Ga0209595, IMG submission 187427) | Marine algal microbial communities from Porto, Portugal - Porto_4 metaG (SPAdes) (version 2) | ecosystem: Host-associated > Algae > Red algae > Unclassified | place: Portugal: Porto...
TTTTAAAAAATCGTCGTCTAAAAATTTTTCGCTGTCCATAATATGTAAAATTTAAAATTAATCAAAAAAATATCGGGGGTCTAGACCCCCGATATTTTAAACTTTACACACTTAGTGAGATACTGCCTTTAATTTTTTAGAATAGTAATTAAATTTTAGACCACTTCATATTCAAAGCCCATTTCGTATGCTGACCAATGTCATAATTTTTATTCTTATGAATTGGATCATGCCCCAATGAATCTATTAGATTTGAACTCGCCCATTTTATTTTAGAGGAATTACCTTTCTTCAATAAATCCTTTAATTCCTGTCTTTGCTTTGGTGTTGGAACTAAATCTAAAATATCATATTGCAAAATTTCATAACAATCATCCCACCCTGGTGTTCTCTTAATAGGTGTTAAAACTTTTCCTCTGAAATTATAATTCACATAGGGAAAGTTTTCTGAGCTTAAGAAGCTTTCTCCATCTCCAACTACTAGTTCTTCATAAAATTCTCTCCAATGGCTAACCTCCCTATCTACTCCTTTGTTAAACCAGTCTAAAAATTTCATGGCATTTTTTGCTGGAATAAATAAAGCAAAGTCATCTTTCATAACCCCACTATTTGGTAATTTAGGATCGTCCATTGCATCAAAATCGGTTTTCAATTTAGACCTAGTATCTTCCAGTATTTTATACTTACCACCCACAAGTTGAAAATGACCATAATTGTTGTTTTTAACTAGTAGGTATTTGTCTTCGACTTTTATTCTATATAAGTAAGACATTGAAAATCGTATGTTTTTACCACGTAAAGCCAAATACTTACTAAAAATTGAAATCCAAAGTCTCTTTCTATTGATATAAATGAACTCAAGGAGTAACACAACTAAACCGAGTAAACCAGCAAAACCATACCAAATAAAATTTTTCTGAAAAATAGAACCTTCAAGTTTTATATATGCAATTACTATAAATACAATACCTACTATTGCTTGTATAATTTTTCTAATCATTTTATTTCTGGGCTTGGTTTAACATTATGGATCGTTTCTTTTAAAATGTCGAAGGATAAAGCTTTATCAGGATAGGCCATAGCTACAGCTTCGGGTAGTACTTTTAACCTTACATCAGAAAATGAATAACCTACAGATTCCCCATCTTTCATCGATAGCCTTGCGAGTTCTCTTAATTCTTCTTTTGATAAATTTAAACCTTCTAAACTCTGGGCATACAACTCTTTGTATTCCTCTTCTGTAGGGCGTTTAAATTCTAGTATAATAGCAGCTCTTCTTAGGATAGCTTCATCTATAAAATGAAGTCTATTTGTGGACATAAATAATACGGCTCTTCCATCCATTTCTCTCACCTCATCAATTTTCTGAATCAGTGTGTTAACAGCTGCTTTTTCTTCCTGATGCATTTGCCCCGTAGCTCGCGTTGTAGCAATGGCATCAGCCTCGTCAATAAGTAAAAAGGCAAGCCTTCTTTTACCTGCTTGATTCTTTAATTCTGCAAAGGCATCATTTACAAGTTTTCCCATTTCACCATGCATCCCTTCTCCTCGAACTCTAGTACTCAATTTTAAAAAGAATCCTTCCTTTTTAATTTCACGAGTCATGCTATCGGCAATACTTGTGGCTGAAATAGTTTTACCAGTACCTGCATCACCTGCCAAAATAATTAGTGGATATTTATCTTTTAACTGAGAAATAATAGGTAAGTCTATTTTATGGTGTTTTTTGCTCCAATCTGATAAACTCTCTTTATCTAATAAAAGTTTTAGATTATTGTAAATTCTATCAAATTTAGATTGAAACCCTACTAAACTTTCTGTCTGTTTATGTACTTCCTCACTAGGAAGTGTAATTATATTATCGAATATATCTGCCATTATTTAAAATTTGTTTTTTGTACTTCGTATGTTTTACTTCCATATAATTGTGCATCATCGGAGCTTAAATGTGAAAATGATAAGTCTTCTGATGTGCTTGTCCAGTTTATTTCAAGATCAGCAGAAAATTTACTTTTCTGATCAGCAGATAAATTATGCCAAGAAGAGGTATAACTTAATATAGCTGATAAATAAGTATCCGCATCCGAAGGCCAATCATAATTTTTACCTGCTCTATCACCTTCATTGGTATTACCATTATCGTTAACCGTAAATTTTGCTGCTCGCACTTGATAACCAGTGTTATTCCTTTTTAGAATTATGGTAACACAAGACAAGTATTTATTTTCTGCTAGTTTTAATATGTCTTTACCTAATTTTTCAACATAGGTTATATCCCATTTACCAGTTCTTCTAGCAATCATTCTGATATCTGCGATACAGTTTTCGAATGTTTTACGGATATCAGTAACCGTATAGGTACTTGTTTTTGTAGTAGTGTTATAACTCATATTATTTTATATTAAATGTTGGGCCAAATACAGATTTCCATTCATTAATGGTATCTCCTTCATTATTTCTATCTTGGGCTAGGTTTAACGTATCAAAAGCTTCTTCTGCCTCTTCTTTAATCTCATTCCATTTGGAATTGTTTATCTTTTTTGCCGCATTATTCTCATTATTTGTATCATCCGATATATAAATAGCGGTATCATAATAAGGAATAGTATTTATGGCATGTGCAAATTGTATGTCTGGAAATGTGGATTCACTTAAGAATTGAAAAAACCGAATTATAGCTTCTTCTATATTTAACTCAACACCTTTGGTTGTATCTAAATAACCGACGATTAATTCAATGGCGAAAGATGAAATGCCGCCTTCATTATCATAAGGTTTTAATTCTTTATAATTTTTCCACCATTTGAGTGTTCTTACAATTGAAGTATAGCTTGGATTGGCCTTTCTTAAACTTAATGAAAAATCAAGGTGATTCTCTACACTTGTTATGTATTTACCGCCACCGCCTCGTTGTGGTTGCCATACATATCTCTCTGGTTTACTAATTGGAACTACGGGAACGATGTCGACTTCTAAACCCGAACCACTAAATCGAATGGTAATTGATTTTGTGTTTCCTTCAGCATCAACATCATTGTGTATATCTTTTGTAGGATATATTTCTTCAAGATATTTGACGATGTAATCATGAACTTTTTTAAGATCGTTCTGTAAATTATCGTCGCCAGACACAAAAAGTACTAGGTCTATATCTATAGGATTGTCACCTGTTGCTTTTAAGATGGTGTGTTTTTTCCAGGAACCAGCAAGCAGGTATTTAGATACTTTTATTCCTGTACTTTCGTCATTTTTAATTTTATCTTCTAATTTCGATTTCAGATTATTAATCTGATCACGGTATTTAGACATATTATCCTTTTGTAGTTTTATTTTATCTACAAAAAAACCTAATTCATTGTTGTTTAACTTCATTGATTAACAGTATTTAAGATTAATACTGCAATACTACGACCTTACTGTGCAGGATAACTGCATCTATTTGTTAAGGTAAGGCAAACAAAAAGTTAATTTGCTTGATTAAAGTCTGTTACAATTTTGAAAATCACATCTGTCTGTTGCTCTGTAAACACGCCTTCAATTCCCATACTGTGATAATTCTTAAATGGTGCTTCATATAGTTTACTGGGCTCAATTTTGCCATTAGCCGTTAAGAACTTTTTAATAGTATCTAAAAACTGTATTTGTACAGCATTTAATTGGTAATCATTTATAAATTTTGCAAAAGCGGCATCTACTTTCTCTGGGCTTAAACCCATTAATGATATAATGAACGTAACTAAACTAAACCGAGAACCTAACTCTTTCTCAATCGCTTGCTTATCAATACCTCCTTTAAATAGGATCCCTTCTAAAGCCTGAATTTCTTCTTTCGTAATCGCTTCCCCTTTTCTAATTCTTGCAATGGTGATATGGTTTTCATTTTCACGGATCAATTGTTCTAATCTATGTACATTATTTTTAAATGGTGAAATATACTCGGGGCTTTCTGGCTCTGAGAAGTTATTTATTTTTATTTCATCTTCAATAATATAATCTGCAAAATCTGTGGTAACATAGCGTTGATCAACAGGGTCTATGTACTTTATTAACTCACGTACTCCTTTTCTTAATTTTTCAAGATGTGCTATGCCTTCAATTTTCCAAAAAGCTTCTTCAAGAGGTAATTTAATTAATGATTCTTTAGATTTAACAGCAGGTATCGTTGTTTTCTTTACTAATTTATTGGATGTATTTACCACCTTTGTAATAGGTATTACAAAGCTATTGACGTAAGTTTCTCCATTAGGTGTTTCAAGTCTTTTCGTAATTAACGTAAATAATAGTTTATCGTAATACCTCGCTAAATCGGTATCTCCCTTTTGTGGTTTTACAAGTGGTGCTAATTCATCTTCAATACGCTTTGCATCACGCTTCGATAAATGATTCCATATTTCGCGGTTATCATTACCAAATTCGTGTACAATTTCCAATTTCATTTTTACATCAAATCGTTTTAAATCTAATGTGGTAATATCTTTATATAGTGCGTCTAGCAACTCTACTCTAAACGCTTGTAAGGATTCATCATCTTTAAACTGATTAGCCTTCAAGTATTCGGCAAGACGTAATCGTAAACCAAATAGAATTTCGGTTAAACTCTTTTGCGCACTGGTTTCTATTCCTTCAGGATTTTCATTAAAGAATTCGAAATTTCCGCATAAATCAAAAATCAAGAAATGTGTTTTATCTTGTCCTGTTCCAAAAAGATCTGGACGTAATCGGGAACCACGACCTATCATTTGCCAGAATTTGGAATATGATTTTACAGGTTTATAAAAAACTAGATTTACACAACTAGGGGCATCAATTCCTGTATCCATCATGTCTACGGAAATTGCTATTTGTGGTAAACGCTCTTTTTCTTCATCGCAAAAACGATTGATAAACTCTTTGGCTTTAGGTTCGTTATGTGTAATTACTTTTACATAGTCATTACCAAATAATTCTTTGTCCAGCTCCATAAAGGTGTCTTTAAGAAACTGTGCGTGCTTTCTGTTTTTAGCAAAAATGATGGTTTTACCTAATTCATCACCACCTCGTTTTTTGATTCCGTTTTCTAATATATATTGCAAGGTTTCTATGGCTGTAGGTTTATTAAACAACCAGCTGTTTAATTCTGAAGAAGCAATCCATTCGTTACCAGTGGCTTCTTCGCCATCTAATATTTCTTCTTCAAATTCTTCTTTTTCTTCATCAGATAGCTCGTCATATTTAATTCCTTCACGTAGAAATTTGGTAGGTACTTCAATGGTATTATAGGGTGATAAATGATTATTATCTACTGCTTCTTGAAAAGTATATGCATCTGTAGGTGATTTATCTGCCAGTCCAAAAATGTGATAGGTGTTTTTATCTATACTATTTTTTGGTGTTGCTGTAAGTCCTAAGAATAACCCATCGAAATACTCAAAAATAGCTTGGTACTTTTTATAAATAGAACGGTGCGCCTCATCTATAATAATTAAGTCGAAATGCCCAACCCCATAAAAACGCGCTTCTTCCTCTCTGCTACGATCTATAAGCCCCATCATGGTTTGATAGGTTGAAAACGCAAAACGGGCATCTGGGTTGTCTTTTTCTTCTAATAAATTAACACTCGTATGCTCTGGTAGGTGTTTTACAAAATTACGTTTGGCTTGATCTACCAAACTGGTTCTATCGGCTAAAAACAAAATACGTTTTGCCCAATTGCATTCTAGCAGTAATTTTGAAAAAGCAATAGAGGTTCTAGTTTTACCTGTTCCCGTAGCTAGTACCAATAATGCGCCACGATTAGTGCCTATTAACCTACCGTTGTTATTTTTATTCTTATCATTTCCTGCAAAATGTTCAGCAATACTTTTTATGGCACGCATTTGATACGAACGCCCTGCAATTTCGGTATCTATAGGTGCAGTACGAATATCCATGCGATGCTTACGGCGGAACATCACCGTTTGTAATTCTGCTTTGGTATAAAAACCATGTACGCGTCTTGATTGTTTATAAAACTGGTCGTCCCACAAGAAAATCTCATATCCATTGCTATAATAGAGTACTGGACGGCGACCGTGCATTTTTTCTAAACTATCTGCATACAGTTGTGCTTGGTTTTCGCCTTTACTGGCACTTTCTAAGGTACGTTTTGCTTCTACGAGTGCTAATGGTAATCCATCATCATTCCACAATACATAATCTACATAACCTGTTTCTGAAATGTTAGTAGATTTAGGCATATGCCCAACCTTATATTCTTTATCATTCACTCCTTTTAAGTCCCAACCTGCTTCACGTAATGCAACATCAATAAGGTATTTACGTGTTGCTGCTTCGTTACGCGGATGGTGTACTTCGTCTTCTACATTAGCGGCTGCTTTATTAACTTCTACCTGTGCTTGTAAAGCTTCAATTTGCTTTTTATAAAGTGCATTCTTATCTGCGAGCTGTTGTTTCTCTTCTTCTTTCCTTTTTAGCTGTTCTTGATACGCATCTAATTCTTTATCTAGTTGCTCTTGTAATTGTTTTATTTGCTTTTGCGAAAGCAAACTACCACCTTCTTTAGGAATACAATCAAAATCAAAAATCCCAATGTCACTTACAGGCTCTTGTGCGTATGATTTTATAAACCACTTACTGAAATAAAATAAGGCATCTATGGCTTTATGAGCATCTATATCGCTTACTGCTTTGTTATGTGCGGCTAAATTCCCAACTTTTTTAATAAGGAATAATTCATTGTACAGTTTATGGTTGAATTGTGCTTTAAAATCGGGTTGTACTAATAAATTATGTAGGCTAGTGTTATGTTGTTGTTCTAATGATTCATCATTTGCATACATCCAGCTTATAGCTTCTTCTAAAGCCATTCTGCTATAGAATAACGAAGTGCGTGGATCTGTTATTACCAATTGTTCTGCCTTAACAGCTCTATCATAAAAAACAACAAACTCATTTTTAAGAAATTGGAAATTTGTATTCATAACTTCTAATATACTAATGTGTACGGAAAGAATTCCATTTTGTTTTTAATATTGCTGCAAGTGCCACCTCTAAAAAGTAAAGATCGTAGTCCTTTTCTATATGATATAAGGCTACTTTAAACGATTTTACCACCTCTTTTTTATGAGTAAGTTCTTTTTCATATTTTTCATGAATGGTAGCCCGTTCAATTTTACTATTATCGTGTTTTGCCATAAGATAGGCTAGTGAGCATTGGTTATCTAGTTTACCAAAACCGTGTTGCCGTAATCTTCTATACACCGTTCTACTAATACCAATATAAACAGGGATTATTTTATGGTTTATTTCTTCTCCAAAAACATATAAGCCTTTATATTCATTATTATTACTAGAAGGTTTGCCAGTTTTAGAGTCGATATTGGGTACATAGCCTAATTTTTCAAAAGGCTTTTTGTCTCTATAATTTTTATTGTTTTTTTGGTAAAATAATTGGTTTAGGATAGGACACTTTTCATCGTTTAAACGGGCTTTAATATCGCCTGCTATTTCAGTTGCTTTTTTTAAAAGCAATAATAAGTCCTCTGGGTATAGTTCATCATTATAATTCATTTATTCTATTAAGATAGTTTCAAATCTCGATTTAATCTCATTAATCAATTTTATGATAGGGCTTAAATCATTTTTATCAATATCCAATAATTGTAATTCTTTATATGGAATAGTAAAGCTTAATTCATATCCAAATGAAATATCAAATTGGGTTCGATTGCTGCCTATTATCTTTTTACTCCATTCGCATTTATCTTTCCAATTATATTGATCTCTAAAAGAATCATTCAGCAAATTTTCTATTATTGGCCAATGTTCCTCTTTTTTATTTCTTCCAGAGTATTTATAAAAATTCTCCTTTGAATATAATTGGGTTTTAAAATCATCTTTCCCCGCCCATAAACCAGTGATATAACTTTGTCCCGAAAATTTGATATGATAACTTTTTTCAATGGGTCTTTCATCATTATTTACGCTAATCGTATCTCGAAATTGAGGCTCGCCATCATTTTTAAAAATATGATATCCTTGTCCTTTCGTGTTTCCTGGGTATACAGAGAATGAAATCTCTTCCGTATCTTCATGTAATTTTATAATGATTTCTTTTGCCCATCCAAAATCACATCTAATTCCAATACGATTACCAATATTTACAAAGTCTGAATTTTCTATAGCATCGTTAAACCTCTTGTATATATTTCGGGTGTTTTTAGTAAAATTTAACGTGCTAAAGGCAAGTTGAGGTAGCCATTGGTAATTGTGCATTTTAATATAGGAAATAAAATTATCTAGTATTCTAGATGTGTTACCTATAGCAATTTGATAGTTGTTTACCCGAACTGCCATTTGCATTAGTAATGGCCAATTAAAATCGACAGGGGTAACATCGTTTTCTATTTTAAATGCCTCATTACTTTTAATGGTATTTATAGCTTGGTTATATAATTGTGCTGTACTATTATGGTTCCCTGGCTTTACTTCAAAAATAATAGCAATGTTATCTATTTTAACAAATAAATCTGTAATAGGGTTATAGTTTTTATTATGGGTTTGAGTAAAGAAATCATCTTGCATAGCATCTCCACTAATTCTTACAGCAAATAAATGATCGAAACCTTCTATGGACTCAACAGGTTTTTGAATATCTATTTCGATGAGTGTTTTATTGCTGTAATCATCAAAAATATTGTCATATATATTATCTTTTTTATTGAGAATATATTTTAAAAATTGATGAGAAAAAACATCATTCTCCTGCAATGCTATAGCCAAAGCCCTTGTTAAATCATCTTCTAGTTGATAATTTTCTCTGTTTACTTTAGTAAATGTTTTATATATATTTAAATGGCTATTCATGCTATAATTATTATTTTAAACTAACTCTCCTTTAAACGCCTTTTGCAACAAGCAATTAAATAAATCTTCGCTTTCTTGCAGTTCTTGTTTGGCCAATGCTTTTTGTTGTTCAATCAAAGCTATTTTTTCTGCGAATTGGTTTTGGAGGTTGATTGGTGGTATAGGTAACTCAATCTTAACCATTCTTTTTAACCCTAAATCTTTATTAGCAATCCCCCTAGTATATCGCTGTGATTGATAATACCCATAATAACTATTTAGAGCAGCTTCAAGATATTTTGGGTTTGCTTTCTGTTTATTTACTCTTAATACTGCAAGATGAACCCAAATACAAAAATCCCAATCCCAATCTACAACTTTAGAATACCCTGTAGTCCCACCTTTAGTCAATAATACATCTCCTTTTTCTGGTTTAAATCTTTTTGTTAATTCAATAAACATTTCCTCGGATACATACTTTACCTGTTCCATTAACAATTTAAAAGGTCTAATATTTCTTGTTGATAAAATTGGTATTCCAGTATTTGAATATCTAGGTGAAACATGAGGACCGTCTCTAACTATAGTAACTAAATCTCCAATACAGCCCTTTGAAAATTTAATATTATTAGAAATATCCCCAAACATCTCCAAAAAGATAGATTGCGCTAGTAAATCATATTCTTTAAGTAACTGTTTGGTTTTATCGCGTAAAGCAGCTGCATTGTCTAGGATGCTGGCTATTTGTTTTTGGGTTTTTAGTGGTGGTAATTCTATTGGAAACTCTCTAACTACTTTAACATTTAAATTTTGCACTCCAATACCACTTGTACTATTATTAGCAAGGTTTCTAAATAAAAGGATTATTTAAATAATGCATCAGATATCTAGAATCTAAAATCTCTTTTTTAGGTTTAATTAAAGTTAAACTAACGAAAATAGCAAAATCGAAATCAAAATCAACCACAGCTGCTTGACCAAAAGAACCTACCCTTGTATATAAAACATCTCCCTTTTCTGGTTTATTGTGCTTTGTTAACTTAAGATAATCTCTTTTTGATACAAAATTGTAATGATCTAATATAAATCTATCTTCTTTAACATTTTTAGATGACAAAAAGGGAACACCATCCTCAACATAAACAGGTCTCTTAGCTACGCCACAAGTTATCACTTCACAAACATCTTTCAATTTCATTATAAGGATGTTTTTAAAGACATTAATATTTCTTCCCGCTCATTATTCAAAGACTTAATTCTTTCAATTATTTCTGAAGGTGCATCGTATTCCACTTCTTCATATATAATTTCTTTATAGCGATTAATAGATAAATCCCAGTCGTTTTCTTCAATTTCAGAAAAAGGCACTAGAAAAGATTGCTCAGTTCTAGCTCTTTTATCTTTGTTACGTTTTGGGTAACGGGCTAAAATGTCTGGGAGGTTAAACTTTTCGTGCATCTCAGTTGCGCTCGAGGTAACAACACCATCAAAAGAAAAAGCCTCAAATACCTCAGGTTCTACTAGTAGGTTTCGTTTATCGTCTAAAGACTTCCCATCTGCTAGCATATCGTAGAACCATACGTTATCGGTGCCCCCATTGTCGGTTTTGGTAAAAATAATAATAGCAGTACTTACTCCAGAATAAGGTTTAAAAACGCCGCTTGGCAAAGATATTACCGCTTCTAGCTTATGGTTTTTAACAATTTCGCTTCGTATACTTTTAAAAGCTTTACCTGCTCCAAATAACACCCCATCGGGTACAATTACTGCGGCACGTCCTCCTTTTTTCAGTTGGCGAAGCATTAGGGCTAAAAAGAGTAATTCGGTTTTTGTAGTATCAGTTACATTTCGTAGTCCTGGTGCTATACTTTCTTTATCTATAGTCCCTTTAAATGGTGGGTTAGCTAATACTAAGGTATAGGCATCACTCACTGTATTGTCTTTACTTACGGCATCTACATCTACAATATTTGGTGCGGTTACTCCGTGTAAAAAAAGGTTCATAGAAGCAATACGTAGCATGGTGGCATCAAACTCGGTACCATTAAACATGTGTTGGTTTATATGTTCGCTGTGCTTATCTAAGGCTGTAATATCGTAATGCTTATCTATATATTCTTTAGCGGCTACTAAAAAACCAGCGGTACCTACCGAAGGATCACAAATGGTATCTTCTAGCGTAGGTTGCATTAAAGCGGTCATTAACTTAATAATATGACGTGGTGTTCTAAACTGACCAGCCGTACCACCACCTTCTAATTTAGATAAAAGGTACTCGTAAATATCTCCTTTAATATCTTGCTTAGACATGTCTACACGTTCCAGTTTTTCTATTACTTGGTCTAATGTAGCCGACTTGTTAATCCCAAAAGAGGCATCTTTCATGTAGGTGCTAAACAAACTTTTTTTGCTCCCCAAACTGCGTATAAATGGAAAAATACCATCTACCGAATTATTAAAAATGTTATGACGTGCGTTTACGTCCATTTCTTTTAAATTTTTCCAACGAAAATCTTGTTGATCCACTCCAAAAATAGGTTCAAAGTCTTTCTTTAGTCTTTTTGCCATACGTTCGTTTCGCGTTTCGGTCTCGTCTAAATCTTTAATAAAGATGAGGTAGGTTAACTGCTCAACAATGGTAATGGTATTAGATATGCCACCTGTCCAGAAGGTATTCCAGATAGCATCTATTTGTTGTTTTATTTGTCCTGTAATCATTTAATTAAATGTGATTTTTGTAGTTACTTACCATAAAACTGTTGCATTGCATTTGAATGTTCTCTCATTTGTTCTTTTAAAAGTTCTGGTTCTACTATTTCTACATCCTTCCCATAAGACAATAATTGTTGTACTAATTCTTTATTTATTATTGTTTCAAACCAAACTTGATTTTGCTTTTCAGGTTCAAAAAATTCTTCATAATCTGGCTGAAATGGTTTGGTTTTAAAATAGTTTTCTCTACCATTATGAAACCTTAAAACTACTTTTTCTATTTGTGCTTCTTTAGGCCTTACTATGCCTACCATTGTTCTAAAAAAAACATCCCAATCTGTGTTTGACTCCATGTAATCAATATCTTCAAGTACATTAAATTCAATAAGTCTTTCGTCTAATGGAATGCTCCATGTTGCAATTTTTCTGGTTTTGTTTAAACCAAAAACAAACCACCTTCTGTTGTATTGCTTTAATAGGTAAGGGTGAAACTCAAATGTAGTGGATAATTCATCTTTAAAACCTTTATAGGTAATCTGAAGTGCTTGTTTTTTCTTAATTGTTAAATATAGTGGCTTCAGATACTTTATCCCTTTATACTCCTCATTATGATCATAAAACAAGATTTTTTTAGCATCCTTTTCTTGTTCTTCTTCATCTTGAAACTTAATTAAGGCTTCTGCTAGTTTATTATATTTTGGATGATTCTCAAATCTAGATAAGAGTTGTTGAGCAGCTTCAATTAAGTATTGTTCATATTTTTGTAAAGGTCGTTGCGCAATAGTAAAATTAGTATCTGCATATTTATACGTTCTTTTTCCTTCTGGAAGTGGTGCATCAAAACCCTCTTTTTTATTTCTAAAAACTTTAATATCATCACGTAATGTTCTTTCTGAAATTTCTTCTCCAGGATATAATTCTGCAATGCCTTCATTCAAAACTTTCAATAATTCCTCAAAGCCATAAGACTTATTGCGGAAGCAATGGTCTAGAATATTATACCTCAAATGTGCGTGTTTACTATTTGCCATTATTTACTATTGAAAATTAATGTATTGTAACTTCCATTTTCAGTTGCGCTATTTTATTATTTACCAACTCTTTAAAACTCCTTTTTCGTTCTTTAGAAAGAAAACTATGCTCAATAAGTTTTGCCCATTCGCTCATTCCTCTTTCAATTCGTTTCCAAAGATTTTCAATCGCTTTTTCTGGTATATGTGCATTTAACATTGCTTTGGTAAAATCTTCTCGTTTTAATTTTCGCTTTTTCCCATTGATATGTAATGCTAAATCATCCAAATCATCTGGTAGTAACAATTGTGCCGCAATCATGTCATAGGCTGGAGTAAGTTCGTATGCATTGGGCTGTTTTGCTATAAGCGAAAAGTTTTTTAAATGCATATCATTATTCCCCATTAAGAATGAAACGATTACTTGTTCATAAAAATGAACAACGTCTTTTAAGGGGTTTTTAGAATAGGCGAGAATCCCTTTCGCTATTTGTTCATATGAGCCTCTATATTTATGTTCTGTCATACGTTTGCTAAATTGACACGCATCTTCCATTGCAAATTTTTCGCCTTGAGTATTACGATCTATGCGCCTTGTAATATAAGTGAGTTCTCCTCCTTTTAAAGGGAGTAATAAAAAAGGTACCGTTTCAATACCACAAGCCTGAGTAAGTAACATACACAAAGCTTCTAGTTCTGGCATTTGTGGATATTCTATATACGGTGGTTTTAGTATATATCTGCCATTTAAAGCACCTACAATAGTTAGGCGTTCTTCAGTTCCTGTTTTTGTAAAACCCATAGATAATTTAGGTTGTACACCAGTTACAATAATACGTTGCGCTACATTTTCTTCAGCGAGCTCGTTTATTTGAGATGTTTCGTAATCTAATTGAAGTACAGGTGTATCGCTTTTCCAAAAAGACGTAAGACAAGAGGGGTGATATTTAATATCTCCTTGATTTAGTTTTTTATGACAGGCTAAACAATTACTCATTTTCTATAATACTTATATTACCTATACAATCTCTGCAAGTCGCTAATAATAATCCCATACGATCACGCGGATTGAGTTTCCAGTTTTTTTGAGCAATATCGAGCAACCAACCTTCTGGTATTAAACCGTCAAAAAACGGGAATAAATTATCAGACGTAAAAGAGGCTTCTTGTAACGGAAATGTTAATGATACAGGTGTTGCATTTTTCAATGATAAATAAGCTTTATCATATTGAAACAGATAGCCTTCGTCGTTTTCAATAAGCATTCCTGCTTTTTGGCTATGCACCCAAATCTCTCCTTGTCTCATCGCTTATTGGTTTTGGTGTTAATTGATGTCCAAAAAAAAGTAACACCTGATTTACTTTATCGGTCATTAAATTTGGTTTTCCTTGTTCAAGATCTCTCACAAAGCGTAATCCAACGCCAGTCAAATCTGATAATTCTAACTGTGTCATTTTACTATCTTTTCTGCTACTTCTAACAAATTTAGAAATAGCATTATGTCTATTCCAATTTTTCATAGATATACCCTTATGGGTGCAATTTATGAAAATGGACTCAAAATATACCTTTTTGGGTATATTATTTTATTTTAAGAATGAACTATACCCGATTTGATATATTTTTTTAAAACTTTGTTTACCTTTTAGTTATTTATCCTTTGTGGATATTGTAAAATGGAATCTTTAGATTTATTCATATACAATAATTAAGAGATACTTAATTTAACTTTGAATTATCTCTAAACCTGAGTTCGATGTAAGGAATTAGCAAAATATAGCTAATTGTCCACTTTGATCTAGTTGTCGTTCAAATTTTATAGAAGGTTTTTTTTCTTGAAAAGAATAAGTGATCAAACTGGCACGGCATTTTCATAAAAAAACTATCATAAGATTTTTTTTATTTTTGAGTTGAAAAACATTTAAAAATAACAGGCTTATGACAGCTAAAAAAAGCAAATTAGAAAGTATTATAAACATTTACAAAAAGAAGTAACTGATTTTCGTGATTCAAGAGGCAAAAAACATGATCTTCATTTTATATTAGTCGGAGTATTATTGTCTGTTATGTCAGGAAAAGTAATGATTACAGAAATTCACAGATATTTAAAACGACATCATTTAGTTTTATGCAATCTCATAGATATTGAATCAAAAAAGACAATTTCAGACAGCCAGTTACGCCGTATTCTATCAGCAATAGATGTTATGAAATTTCA
>Ga0209595_100432_pt1 | contig 14732 bp, 10 predicted proteins | sample Porto_4metaG_FD_187427 | JGI IMG/M metagenome (GOLD analysis project Ga0209595, IMG submission 187427) | Marine algal microbial communities from Porto, Portugal - Porto_4 metaG (SPAdes) (version 2) | ecosystem: Host-associated > Algae > Red algae > Unclassified | place: Portugal: Porto...
GACGACTTTAGCCGTCGCAGGAATGGAAAATACATTTATAAGTAATTGATTTTTATTTAATTAAAAATTAAAATAAAACTCACTTGACGGCTAAAGTTGTCAGTACGGGTATTCGCGGTCAGCCTGTTTAGCCAACCTGTGCGATTGAAATTTTCGCTTGTGAAACTTTGCTCAAAAACTCAAAAACTCAAAAAGTAAATGTCATACCGCCCCAGAATTCAGCTTCGCAAGAATTGCCGTAGGTCACATTATCGCATCCACAGACGGGATCCCACAAGGAAATGCAGAAAATATCGGAATCAATTTGTGCAGGGTCTTATTAAAGAAAAAACAGTCCCAAAATTCATCTTTCACTCCTCACAAAATCCCGCCCATACTGCCGCCATCAACCTTAATCGCAGCACCATTCGTAGCTGCTGCAAGCGGACTCGTGAGGTAAGTAATCGTATGTGCCACCTCCTCTACCGATGCAAAGCGTTGGAGTAGCGAAGCGGTACGCACATCGCGGAAAAATGCGGTTTCTACGGCTTCGCGGGTGTTGTTTTCTTTTGTGGCGAGGTCGTCCAGAAATTGCGCTGCGCCTTCGGTGACTTGCGCCAAGCCCCTTGAAACTGCCAAAATTGCGGCTTTCGTCGTGCTATACGCTACCAAATCGGCAGGGACGGGCGTGGCACATTCGCTCGAAATAAAAATGATGCGTCCCCAATCGGCGGCGACCATTTTGGGTAGCAAATGACGCGATAAACGCACTCCACTCAACACATTGACCTCAAATTGGCGTAGCCATTCTGCATCGCTTGTTTCGTAAAAAGATTGGGAGGCGTAGGTGCCGACATTATTGATGAGTATATCGACCTGCGGGAGTTTCGCTATGAGGGCGTCTACGTCCGCGACTTCCGAAAAATCGGCGGTAATTCCTTTGACATCAGCATTCGGCACGAAGGCTTTGAGGCGATTTACGGCTGCATCAATTCCTTTTTGTTTTCTACCATTCAGAATCACTTTCGCGCCTTCTTGCAGGAGCGATTTTGCTACCGCAAAACCAATTCCTGCCGTAGAACCCGTTATAAATGCCGTCTTTCCTTTTAGTTTTAAATCCATGTTTTGGTTGATTGGTGAATTGGTTGATTAGGACAAATGTCTCAAACCTAATTAACCAATCCACTAATTAACCAATTAACTAATCAATCACCACTTTTTTAGTCCCAATAATTTTTCACCTAAGTCATTCAAAACGGCTGCTTCGTACTTTGTTTGTTCCCAATTTCGTGGGTCGCCAGGGAAGGCGTAGCCTTCGGGTGCGATGCGATTTTGCCATGAATTGACACGCCAATTGGTGAGGGTTTCGTCGTCTTCTTGTGCGGGCATCATGGAGAGGTATTGTGCGATGCGGACTTTATCTTTTGAGTTGTTTGGGCGAATGCCGTGTGGTGTAGAGCTATTGAAAATTAGCAAATCACCGGCTTCGAGCGGTACTTTCACCAGTTTGTCTTCTAAGCCTGTGATGTCTGGTTTGAAACGGTTTCGGTCTTCGGGTTGCGTTAGTTTCCACGTATCGTAATTGCGATAGAGCCACGGAATGCACTGAAAACCGCCCATGTTTTCGTCCAATTGGTCGGCAAGTGCGAGTACGCCTTGTACGTTTTGCGGCTTGGTGCTGGGGTCGTAATCCCAATGGATAAAACCTTTGTATTCGAAGCCCGGACGTATGGGAAAATTGAGGTTGGCGCGGTCTATCGTGACCCACAGTTTTTCTGTTTCCCATATATCGACAAAAGCATCATATACGCGCTGCATTTGGCGATTATTCCATAGATGTTGGTTGTTATAAACTTCTACCATACCCGTTCCGGCGAGTTCTTTCATCTGCATTTCGGCGCGTGGTGCGGTGTACCAAGTCTCGGGATTGTCGGCTTTTTTTTCTTCAAATTCCCACAAAAAATCTGCCGTTGCCTGCGCCTGTTCGCGTGGTACAGCATTTTTGATGACCACGTAGCCATTGTGTTGCCAAAACACCCACTGCTCCATCGTCAGTACGCGCAAGGTGTCAGGCGTAGCGGTTTTTCGCAGTTGAACATTGCTGCTTTTTGCCGTAGAAGGGTTACCCGGAATATCTTTATGTGCATTATTGGTTGCCATTGTAGCCGCCATTGTTTTATTTGCATTTTCCATCAGAAATAGAATTTTCAATTAGATAATATTGCAAATTTGATATTTTATTGGGAATTTTTGATGCTTTTCAATCTTTTTTTAAGAAAAAAATGATTCTTTGACAATTTTTGCATTCTCCTCCAATGTGGCTTTAGCCCATTGTAATAAGTAACTGAACAACAATGGGTTAAAACCACATTGGAGGAAGGACGAGTTTTTTTTGCAAAAACTGTCAAAGAACCAAATATTCTTCTGTCTCACTTGACGGGCGCATCTCAAATTGTCGCATATAGAAAAGAGTAAAGTATTGTTAATTGATGTGAAGTTTGGTCTTTTACGCAAACCCTGTAAGGTTTTCGAAAACCTTATAGGATTGATTACCAACATTTTATCATCAATTTGGCTACCCGTCTAACGTTGGACACCTTGATAATCAGTTATTTATACTTGTTTATACAAAGTCCTGATTTTCAGTACTAAGAGATAACAGGCATTTTCAAAATGCCTGTTATCTTGTCCAACCTTAGACGGGTAGCCACCAATTTTAACAACTTGATTCTTGTCTAATTTTTCATTTAGCAAAAATAAAAATACGACAATTTGAGATACGCCTCACCTGACAGCTAAAGCAGTCATTATAATATTTAGGAACACTCAAACAAAAATATCTTCATTTGTTATTCTTGTGATATTGAGTGCAGCTGCTTTTTCGTACATTAGTCGTATGGCTTGTTTGCCTTTTTCGCCTAAATCTATTGTGAAATCATTGACGTAGAGTTTGATGTGTTGCATCATTATTTTATCGTCCATTTCTTGTGCGTATTGGCGGACAAATGGTAGGGTTTGCGCTGGATTTTTAAGGGCAAATTCGACGCTGCGACGCAATACACGGTTGATTTTCTGCTGCATGTTTGTTGGAATATTTCGATGGACAACTATACCACCAAGCGGAATGGGCAGTTGGGTTTGCGTTTCCCAATATTCGCCCAAATCAATGAGTTTGACCAAGCCTTTTTTCATGTATGTAAAACGATTTTCATGTATAATTAATCCTGCGTCTACTTCTTCGTTGAGTACAGCGTTTTCAATATCAGAAAATAAGGTTTCTGTGCGATTATTGAGTGCGGGAAAGGCATAGCTCAATAGGAAATTGGCGGTCGTATATTTGCCGGGAATGGCGATTTTTAATGTAGAAATTTCTTTATGTGTAAATGTTTTTTTTGCAATTAAAAGTGGGCCGCAATTGTTGCCCAATGCGCTACCCGAATGGAGGAGTTTGTACTGATGCGTGAGGTAGGCGTAGGCGTGATAACTCAGCTTTGTGATGTCAATAGTGCCTTGCATGGCTTTTTTGTTGAGTACTTCTACGTCTGCCATTTCGACCTGAAAATCAAGTCCTTCTGTATCAATTTTGCCATGTATCATGGCATCAAAGATAAACGTATCATTGGGGCAGGGCGAAAAACCTAAAGTGAGCATGTTTTGTTTGTTTAGTTTATTTGTTTGGTTTATAAAGTTTATTGAGTTTGTAAGGCTATCAGTCCGCAGTTGTTACAATCGCTTGAATTTCAACACCTTTATAACTCACTGATTATCAAAATGTCCAACGTTAGACGGGTAGCCGTTTGTAAGGTTTATTCAGTTTGTAAAGCCCACGAACTCTATAATCTTTATGAACCCTATAAACTCAATAAACCTCATAAACTTTGCAAACTAAGTAAACTTTATTAATTTTGAATCTGATTATTATTCATAACTTCGATTGCTGTCAAATGTTCACTGTACACCATCATCCGCAGAAAATTTCTAAATATCAGCTGGATCAATACCTGTCACAAGGTTGGTTTAGAATGGGGCAGTCTATATTCACTTGTCATTTCCTGTATGTTCATAATAATGTGTATTCGACGGTTTGGATACGCCTAAATCTGCATAAGCATGCGTGGAGTAAACGACAACGTAAACTGGTGCGACGCATAGAAAGTAAGTTTGAAGTCAGGGTACAAAAAGCGGTTTTTGATGCCGAAAAAGATCGCTTGTATGAACGCTACAAAACACGCTTTAAAGAGCAAATGGCGGAGAGTATTGATATGTCGCTGATGAATGGCGTGGATACCAATATTTACGATACTTACGAGGTGTCGATATATGACGGTGGGCAGTTGATAGCCGCGAGTTTTTTTGATTTGGGGGTAAAAGCTACGGCAAGTATCATGGGTATATTTGACCCTGATTATGAGCAGTTTAGCTTGGGACATTATACGATGTTGCGGGAGATTGCGTTTTCTATCGAGACGGGAAAAGATTATTATTATCCGGGTTATATCGTGCCGGGTTATGCGCGTTTTGATTATAAACTCCGAATAGGTGAGGTGGATTATTTTTCGCCAGAAACTCGTAGTTGGAAGTTGTTTAGTCAAGATAATATGGACTCTTTGCTGTCCGAACAATTGAAGCGGAAAATGAAGGGCGTATTTGAACGCTTACAAAAACGAAAAATTCCGGTGGAAATGATGTTTTTTCCAAGTCCGCCGATGTTGTTTTCATTGATAGACCATGTTTATATTAATAGCCCTTTGTGCGTACTCTGCCACCAAGAAGATAATGAAGATTATCCGTTGATGATAGATTATGATGCCAAACAGAATACTTTTCGCTTGTATCGGGCAGGAATCGTACTGAAATTATTATACGAAAGCACTGACGATACAGAGGTTGTTGAAAAGATAATGAAGTATTATTAGCTGACGTTGCGTGGTAAGGTTTCCGCAGTCTATTAGTCTGTAGACAGCAGTCGGCGTGAAATAGACCCGTATTATGCTTTATACAGTGAAGACGGTAAACTATGACTGCGTTTTTTACATCAAAGAAAAAATAATTCTAAAATTTTCATAGTGAAAGAAATTAAGTATCAGGAACAAAATAAGAAAAAGAACAATTCAGACGGGTAGATTAATTTTTTCGTCTTCCCTAAATTAAGTGTGTCACGAATCAGTGGTATTATAAAAGGTACGGTAGTACCGACACCGTTAGCGCGTACAAGCGGTGTCGATGCTAACGCATCTTGTCATTGAAATGTGTCACCACCGATTTGTGACGCACTCAAATAAATTAAGTTTTTTGACGCCTTTATTTTTTTCTTTTTCGAGGCATGAAAACCGCGCATAGCCAAGCTACGCAAGGATTTTCATAACGAAGAACAAGGAGAAAAGAACAAGTCAAAATCTGAATTTATTTATGCCTCGTTCCTAAGATGTCCGCACAGTTTATTCTATTATTTACTCGTTACTTAGAGTATGTTCTCAACTGACGTTACTGTATAACGTCAGTTATAAACTCATTTCACAGACAAAAACATCTCAGTTTGGGTATATCAAAAAGTCATCTCTTTCATCGTTTTTCGGTTTATCTCTCCAAGCCTGTACACCCTTCATCATTGGGGCTTTTCCGTATTTTATTTGGCTTTACGCTGTTTGTCCAAACCGCTTATTTTATTGCCACGGATTTTGTGCAAACACATATTACCGAACCTATCATTCATTTTCAGTATCATTTTTTTCAGTTTGTTGTGCCACTGCCCGATCCCATCATGCAAATACTGATGTGGATGACGATAGTAGCGTCCATTATGATTACTACAGGGTTCTTATATAGATTGGGTGTCGGACTGTTCTTGATTGGTTTTAGTTACTTGTGGCTAATAGATAAAGGACTTTTCAATAATCATTATTATCTGATTACACTCCTATTAGTTCTCTTGCTTTTTATAAGAGCAGATGCTTGGAACATCTCGAACAAAACTAATAAAAAAAAACCAATATATTATATTTTCAACTGGCAGATATTTATTCTTAAAGCCCAAATTTTCATTGTTTTTTTTGTGGCTGGTATCCACAAACTCAACCCTTACTGGCTAATTCACCTTCAACCAATGGATTACATCTTAAATGCGAAGGCAGACATATCCGGTTTTGAATTTTTACGCAACACAGCAATCGTAGCATTTTTTAGTTACGGCGGCTTGATAATTGACATTTTAAGTATTTTTCTGATTTGGTGGAAACGCACACGCACCATCGGCATCGTCCTGCTTATTGGTTTCAATTTCCTCAACTTTTGGCTATTTTGGAATATCGGCGAAATCGGTATCTTTCCACTCTTACTCCTCTCCTGCATCGTTCTTTTCCTCCAGCCCGACACGCCGGCACGCTGGTTTGGTCAACAGTTGGCAGTCAGCAGTCCCTCCGAAAAACCGCCTACTCTCAGCCGTCTACCGTCCGCCATCATAATCAGCTATTTAGCATTTCAATTGCTTTTCCCCTTTCGCCACCTCCTCTACCCCGGTCATGTCGATTGGACGGGTGAAGGACAACGCTTTGCATGGCGCATGAAAATCATGCTCAAAGAAGCCGATATTGACTTTTTTATAAAAGACAATGACGGCAATAAATACCCCGTAGAAGTTGCCAAAATGCTTAGTCCAAAACAATACAACAACCTCACTTACTACCCCGACCTCATTCCGCCCATTGCCCGGGCTCTAAAAAAAGAAGCCCTCAAAAAAGGCATCACCAACCCACAAGTTGTCGCCGATTTTGAGGTCAAATTCATGGGCATACACCCCAAACAAGCCATCGTATCGCCCAATACCGACCTCTCACGCGTCAGCAATCACCCATTTTTTCATTCAAAATGGATAGAAGAATTGGAGTAAGGGAGGAGGAAGAAAATAATCTACCCCAAATGAAGAAGTTATTTTTTTTATATGTTTGGCTAAGTGAAAGAAATTAAATAAATTGTTCCATAATGCGCCGTAATTTTTTCTTCTAAAGAATTCAAAAAATCCATATAAGAAAAAGAACAATTCAGACGGGTAGATTATTTTTGTCCCACTACTTAATTTGCACCAACTATTAAAATTGGCATAAAATTCGTAATTTAGAGCATACATGAATGAGTGAAACACCAAAAGATATTTAAAAGCAAATAAGGAAACTCATAATAATTTTACAATTTGCTGAAAACAATTAATGACCAAACCTGTAAGTGAACCAACAAAACTAAACGACACTTTAGCCTTTTATAATTCACTGAAAGTGAATTGTTTATTTAAATTTAGGCTTTAACTTATTCACTCACTCATTCAAAATTAAATTAAAAAAATGAAAATATTTTTGTTCATCCTAATGCTCGCACCTATCACGCAAACTACGCCGAATTTCGCCGTTATTGCGAAGGCATTGAGTGCGGGAGATGCTGCTAGACTTGCAGAATACTTTGATGAAAACGTCGAACTGATAGTACTTGACGAAGAAGGCATTTACAGCAAAAAGCAAGCAGAACAAATCGTAAAAAAGTTTTTTGTTGATTATCCGCCAAAATCCTTCAAACTTGTTCATAAAGGCACAAATAACGACAAACTACACTACTGCATCGGCAATATGAAAATTGGCAATACCATGTATCGTGTTAGTTTTTACATGAAACAAACCGATGACAAAAACATGCTCATTCAAGAACTTGGCATTGAAGAAGAATAAGAAAACGAGTATAAGTAGTGGGACAAAATATCCTGTCAAGATGGTAAAGTTATTTAATTCCTGATAAGTAGTGGGACAAAAATAGGCTTACAATTTTGACGTGGTTATTTTTTCGATAGTTTTTCCTGCAAAAACCGCACATAGCCTACGCTACAGCCTGTCCCGTACTTGATTCGGGATAAGAATTTTTGTAGGGAAAAATAGCGGGAAAAGAAACCGTCAAAAAGTAAGGATATTTTTGTCTCACTACTTATAAAGGAAAAAGAACAAGTTAAGGGAAGAGGAAGAAAATAATCTACCCCAAATGAAGAAGTTATTTTTTTTATATGTTTGGCTAAATTTGACGCGCATAGCCAAGCTACGTAAGGAAGATTTAGTGAAACATATAAGAAAAAGAACAATTCAGACGGGTAGATTATTTTTTTCGTCTTCCCTAAGATGTAGTGTTTATTATTTTTTCATCCCCTATAAAAAAATGATGAACGAAGAGCATTCCGAAAGGAATGCTTTTTTTATGAGAAAGAAAACGTATTTTTACAAAAAATATCAGAAATAATACCGTCCTGCCTATTGACTATAAACTATCGACTATGGACGACCAACTATAAACTACCGACCACATGCAACACTTAATTCAAGAACCTACCGACCTCCAAATCAACGACTTCATCACTCGCGCCTTCCGTGAAGATGTAGGTGAAGGCGACCATACATCACTGGCCTGCATACCTGCAAACGACCGTACAAAAGCGCATTTGCTCGTCAAATCAGACTGTGTATTGGCAGGTGTCGCACTCGCCGAGCGCATTTTTAAAAGTATAGATAAAACCGTCGAATTTAATTTGATGATGCCCGACGGCACAGCTGCCAAATACGGCGATGTCGCATTCACCGTTGAGTGCAATTCTCGCGCCTTACTACAGGCCGAACGGCTTTCGCTCAACGTGATGCAGCGCATGAGTGGCATCGCCAGTCTCAGTCGCGAATTTGTGGATAAAATCGAAGGTACATCCGCCAAATTGCTCGATACTCGCAAGACCACTCCCCTACTCCGCTTCCTAGAAAAATGGGCGGTACGCATCGGCGGCGCGACCAATTATCGCTTTGGTTTATACGATTGGATTATGGTCAAAGACAACCACGTTGACGCCTGTGGCGGCATCACCCAAGCCATTCAAAGCGTAGCAGATTATCAAGCAAAAAATGACTTAAAACTCGGCTTCACCATCGAAACCCGCAACTTGGATGAAGTAAGCGAAGTCATGAAAGTTGGCAAGGGAATTGTCACGCAAATTATGTTGGACAATTTCGAATTGGCAACGACTCGTGAGGCAGTAGAATTGATTGGCGAAACCTTCAACATCGAAGCCTCTGGCGGCGTCAATCTCGACACCGTACGACCTATCGCAGAAACAGGCGTCGATTATATTTCGGTGGGTGCATTGACGCATTCTTATCACAGTAAAGACTTGAGTTTGAAAGTAACGTAACACACTCAACATTTTTTTCAATAAAATATTAAACATGAAATTACGTATGAAATTTTTAATCATGGCATTTTTCGCCATATTCTTATTCGGACAAACGGCTATTGCTCAAAGCACAAAAGAAGTTTATAAGCAAGAAAAAGCCGAAATGAAAGCGCAAAAAGCTGATTTTAAAATTGCTCAAAAAGCAATGAAAGCCGAAAAAGCCGCAAAGAAGGCAGCAAAAAAAGAGATTAGAGCCAAGAAAAAGGCAGCACGAGCAGAAAAAAAAGCCGCAAAAGCCGCAAAAAAAGCCGCAAAAAAAGCTGAAAAATTAGACCGACTCAGAAAGGAAAATAAAAGAGATAAAGAATATGAAGAAGATAATGATGAAGGCTAAGGAACGACGCAAAAATAAATTCAGATTTTGACGAGGTTATTTTATCCTTAGTTTTCTTCTTAAAAGCGGGAGTTTATCTGGATAAATGACTATTTTTAAGGAGGAAAATAAGGGTAAAAGAATCCGTCCAAATCGTGAAGTTATTATTTATGGTTCTTTGACAAATCCAGTGATGAGTATTAGTTAGGGCGTGTCCCCCTCCTTATCAGTCGGGGGTCGGGCTATCCGGCACTCTCTTCATTCCGCTATCGCTACATTTCGTTCAAACAACACCTCCTATCCCTCACGCAAAAAAGACAAACGAACAGACGAAAAACAAATAATCACTGCATTTGTCAAAGAACCTTATTTATTCGTTACTAAGTTAATAATGTAGGATAAATTTCGCCAAATTACCCGACAGTATTAACTTGAATAACTACTAACTGGACATTGGGTAACTGGGTAATTAGGTAATTTCCCAGTTACCCAATGTTCAAAGTCTAGTTATAATGGGGCAAGTTATTTAATTTCTTTCACTAAATCTTCCTTACGTAGCTCGGCTATGCGCGTCAAATTTAGCCAAACATATAAAAAAAATAACTTCTTCATTTGGGGTAGATTATTTTCTTCCTCTTCCCTAACCAACGATATAAACATGAGACGAACAATTATCTTTATTTGGGCATTTTTATTTTGTGCGAACCTATTCGCGCAAGAAACGGCGGTTTATAGCGACCAACAGGAAGCATATCAATGCGGTATGAACTTGTACGAACAGGGCTTTTTTGGACAAGCACAACAGGCTTTTCGTTACATCGTTGAGCAGTCGGATACACCGCCCAACACTACACGCACGGACATGCTCGCGGTACGTGCATACCTGTATAACGCACTCTCTGCCATCCGTTTAGAACGCCCGGAAGGAGAGCGACTTGCCTTGAATTTTATTCGCACTCATGAGCCTTCAGACATTGCAGATGTCGCCAAATTTGAATTGAGCGACTTCTATTATAATGATAAACAGTACAAAAAGGCTATCAATTATTTGGAAAGCATCAATGAATTAACACTTGATAATGAGCAGATTATAGAACGCAAGTTCAAATTAGGATATTCTTATTTTGTACGGAAAAAATTTGATAAAGCCCGTGTCGAGTTTGGTCAAATTAAAGATATTGAAGAGGCGTATTATTATTCGTCCAATTACTATTACGGTGTCACTGCTTTCTTTCAAAATGACTACGACGAAGCCCTTGCTTCCTTTGCGAAAGTTCAAGAATCTAAGCAATATAAAAAGGTAGTTCCTTATTATATCTCGCAGATTTATTTTGCCGAGGGGCGGTATGACGAGTTGATAGATTACGCAACGCCGCTTGCCCAAAACCCCTCGCTCAAATACATTTTGGAACTCAATAAACTCATCGGTAATTCGTGGTTTGAGAAAGAAGATTATCGACGTGCTATGCCGTTTTTGCAAAAATATAACGAGCAATCAACCAAAGTCACCGAAAAAGACGTGTACCAACTCGCCTTTACGCAGTATCAATTGGGACAATACGAACAGGCAATCAAAAACTTTGAAGAACTCCGAAGCATCGACAGTCCCCTCGGTCAAAATGCTCTTTACAACCTCGCCGACAGCTACCTCCAAACTGGCGACAAAACCACCGCAAGAAACGTTTTTTTGCAAGCCTCTAAAATGGATTATGACCCCGAAATACAGCAAGTTTGTAACTTCAATTTTGCAAAAATATCCTATGACTTAGGTCATGACCGTGACGCCATTCGCGTATTACAAACCATTGCCCCGACTTCGGTTTATTATAATGAAGCAAGAAAACTTTTGAGCGATGTTTTCCTCAATTCGCGCGACTACGAACAAGCCCTCAAGCTCATCGAAAAAATCCCTGTAAAAACACCCGATTTAAAAGAAACCTATCAAAAAGTCGCCTATTATCGCGGCGTACAATTGTATAATGACATTCGTTTGGATGAAGCGCGAAATATGTTTTATCGCTCCTTGCAAAATGCGCCGAATGATAAATTTGGGGCTTTGTCTTTATATTGGTTGGGCGAAATGAGTTATTTTGAAAGAAATTATAATGAAGCAATTACGACATTCAAAAAATTTATAAATCTCGCTGATAGTCAAACGGATATGCCCGACGAAGCCAGCGTTCACACTGCCCGCTACAACATCGCATACAGTTACCTCAAGCAAGACGATTACCCCCGTGCTGCTAGTCACTTCCAAGATGCCGTCAATGGTTTGCGCCTTAATTTAAATTACATAAAAAACGAATACGTTCGCGACCATATCCTGCCAGATGCAACACTTCGGGCGGCTGATTCATACTTTAAGGTCAACGATTATACCAAAGCTATCGAGTACTATAATGACGCCATAAAATACGAATATGAAGACTTCCATTACGCCATGTACCAACGTGCTATCATTCAGGGTTTGCGCTACCCAGATGACCCGGCAGAAGGTATTTTGGCACTCGAAAGCTTATACAAAAAATATCCAAAATCAGATTATGCAGATGATGCAATATTCAAAATCGGTGTCACATATTTGAATACCAAAAATTTGAGTCCGGCGGTATCTGCTTTTGAAAAATTAATCAATCGCTACCCTCAAAGTGATTACATCAATCGCGCCTTACTGCGCTTGGGTTTGATTCATGTTAATCAAGACGAAAATAATATTGCGCTGCAAAAATACAAGCGTATTTTTGCCAATAATCCCAACTCACAAGAAGCAAAAGCGGCTCTCAATGGCATCGAAGAAATTTATATCAATTTGGATGACCCACAGGGCTATATTAAATTTAAAAACAGCTTATTAGGATACGAAGTAACGGAAAGCGAGGAGGAGACTTTTTTGTTCAAAAATGCCGAAACGCATTACGAAAATGGCAACTACACTCGCGCTGCTAATGCCTATAATAATTTCCTCGAAAAATATCCGAAAAGTACAAGCGCACTCACCGCATATTATAAGCGTGCGGAGAGTTATTATGAAATTCAAAATTACGATAAAGCCCATGCAGACTACACCGCAATTATCAGCAAAGGAAATAGTCGCTATCTCGAATCTGCAACGGCTCGCGCCGCACTTATCGCATATAATCACAAGAAGAATTTCAGCGAAGCATTTGCATCCTACGAACAGTTGATGAAAATTGCGACGACGGACGAAAGCCGCTTTGAGGCACACATAGACGCCGTTCGGAGTGCCTATCGTGCCAAGTTATTAAACGAACATCGTACCCTCGCCACTACGCTTCGCCAAGATGACCGACTGACCAAACGTGAACGTGCAGAAATCTCTTATTACATCGCAAAAAGTGCGTTTGAAGTCAACGAAAACGATGTCGCACTACAATATTTCAACGAAGTCATCAACCTCGCCGACGACCAACGCGCCGCCGAAGCCCGTTACCGTATTGCCTACATTTACTACCTCCAACGCGACCTCGATTTTGCTCAGGAACTTGCCTTCAATGCCAATAAAGAAATGTCAAGTTATCAATATTGGTTGGGCAAAAATGTGATATTATTAGGCGATATTTTCGTAGAGAAAAAAGACTATTTTAACGCCCGTGCATCACTCGAAAGCATCGTGGAAAACTACACCAAAGATGATGATGTGCTGGCAGAAGCTAAAGCAAAATTAGCGAAGTTGAGCGAACTCGAACGGGCAGAAAGTCGCATAAAACAACCGGAAGAAACCGCCAATGATAATTTGGAAATGGAAGACAATAATAATAATTAATGGTTAACGATTAATGATTAATTTTTTCCGTAGCACGGTGCTTCCAGCCCGTGCCGCGACTGTAATGACTGCTTTAGCTGTCAAGTGCATTTTATTTTAATTTTTAATCAATTAAAAAAACAGTAATATACAAATATATTCTAACTCACTTGACAGCTAAAGCAGTCATTACGATTTCGATTTAAACCTAAAAATAAAATGATTATAACAATGTTTTTTATTTATAAAAATAAATTATTGAATAGTATTCGTTTAATTTCATTCCGAAAATGGGCAGTCACTCCGATGTTCCTTTTAATGTGCAGCCTTGCGTTCGCACAGCCCGGCGACGACGGACTTACGCAAGAAGAAGTGGACGTAACAAAGACTTTTGATGCGGTATTGCAGGACGTCAAAAAGTACAGCACCTCCCCTGCCCTACCCGAAGCTTTGTCGGACGGTGAGCGCAATAGCGTCTTCAATTTGCCACCAAAATTGCTGACATTGGACTACGAAGCACCGACCATCAAACCCATTGCGATGCGCCGCGAATCTGCAAAGGAAGCACGGCGATATTGGGGCAAAATCGGCTACGGTATTCCCAATCAACCTTATCTTGATTTTCGTTTGAATAATGGCAAATCGGATTGGTTGGATTTTAATCTTCAGCTGCGTCATCATTCTGCGAAAAACAGTCAAAATATTGAATTTCAGCAGTTTGGAAACACAGATGGCTTTGTTGATGCGACCTATTATACGCGTGAACTTGCCGTGGGCGGCAAGTTGGGGTTTGACTTGGATAGACATCATTTCTATGGTCGTGCCGCCGATATTGATTTTACAAAATCAGATGTTTTTCAACAGTTTTTGACAGGCTTCGGCGAGTTTCGTGTAGCAAATAGCGAGACAACAATTGACGATATAAATTATTGGTTTACAGGAGATTTTCATACGACAGGCGATAATTATTTGACACGAGAAAATCGTATCGGCTTCGATATAGGTATAGAAAAATGGATAGATAAAAACCGACTCGCCATAGAAATTGACAATCATTATCGTCACTTTTCTAACGATAATGACACCCTCACAAAACGAGCAAATAATGTACTCGCTTTCAAACCATATTTCGAACTCAATGCTGCGCCATTTCGACTGAAAGCTGGCGCGTATTTGGGTTTTGATGATGGATTTGTGCCTTATCCTGATATAGAGGCAAGCGTGCAGATTTTGGAGGGTAAAGCCAATATTTTCGGTGGTTGGACAGGCGAAATACAGCAAGCTCAATTCCGCGAATTTGGTGCATATAATCCTTATATACAGTCGATCATTAATTTAGAAAACACACGTCTGCGAAGTCTCTATGGCGGCGTAAAAGCTAAAATCGACAAATTAAATGTAGAAGCTCGAATGACTCAAAAACGTATTGAAAA
>Ga0209595_100434_pt1 | contig 14613 bp, 13 predicted proteins | sample Porto_4metaG_FD_187427 | JGI IMG/M metagenome (GOLD analysis project Ga0209595, IMG submission 187427) | Marine algal microbial communities from Porto, Portugal - Porto_4 metaG (SPAdes) (version 2) | ecosystem: Host-associated > Algae > Red algae > Unclassified | place: Portugal: Porto...
AAAAGATGCTTGCGTTAGCTGCTGATCAAGCAGAAAAGCAAAATGGCGACCAAGCTGAGCTAGATAATGAAATGGACAATACTGTAGAAACAGTGTTTAAAGCGGATTATGGCAGTTGGCAGGATGGAGGGGAACCTACGATAAGTGTTCCATCACTTGTGTGGCGCAGTGTCAATATGAGCCTAGGAGATGTCTTTATCGTTATGCTTGAGTTGCACGTCAACAAAGAAGGTGTAATTACTGAGGTGCAATTATTGGAGTCATCAGGCAGCCCAATTATTGATGCGATAGCGACCACTCAAGTTAGGGCAGGACAATTGAATCCATTAAAAAACGATGGCAACGTTGTCGATGCCATCGTCCCTATGTCACTGGTCTATGAGAGGCCTTGAGTGAATGATTTAAAAATACTCATTTATATTTTTCAATATTTTGCATTGTATCGTTAGGCGTCATTTTATTGAATGGCTCGTTCAAAAAACCACCACAGTGCTATCAAAATGCTGATCAGCGAACCTATATAAAAGATTATCCATTTATAAAACTGGGTATGACGTAGCAGTAATGCGATAGGGAATACCGCAATGATAAACACTAGCTGCCCTAACTCAATACCGATATTGAAACTCAGTAACGCCAAAACACGCTCACTTGTGGCAAGCGGCAAGTCTACTAACACATTGGCAAAACCGAAGCCATGAATCAGCCCAAAAACAAATGCCAGATAGATTGCTCTTACTCTCAGCATCGGCACTAAGTTATTGAGCGCGGCAAAGGCGATAGATAGCGCAATAACAGACTCGATAAAACGGGCAGGTATACTGATAATTTGTAGTGCTGCTAGCGTCAACGTAATAGAATGAGCAAGTGTGAATGACGTCGCAATCCAAAACACTTCGAGTAAGGCAGCTTTTGGTTTAGGAACGGCTAATAATGTTTTCTCTTTACGCATATATACGGCAGGAATGAGTAACACGAATAAAAACAGCAAGTGATCCCAACCAATCAATAGATGATGTATACCACTTTTAAGAAAATTAGCTACTGTAGACATCCATCCACTGTTCGCCTCTGAGCCTATAGAGTGCTGCCCTACAGTCAGTACTTGCAATGGCGTATCGTCACTAGCCTGCGTTAAAATTAATCGATGATTGGCATCGATACCTGTCAATATTTGGTAATCAAGACTATCGACGGGTTGCTCGCATTTTAGTTCAAAACTTGTATACAAATAATTGAAGCCGCCGCGCGTGTTAATAGCCAATGGTGAGAACTCGGTTATTTGACACTGTTGTGCATCACCTTCTAACCTTATCTTGGATGTTATTAGTTGCTCTATTAGAGCTGTTTGTGATTTTACTTCAGCCCAATTAACTTGGTTGTCTTTATTTGGATCTATCTCTATCAGTAATGCTAGATCGCGAAGTGAGATCTCATATTCAGCGCTTACGGTACGCTCTTCATTGGTAGACAGGTTTAGGTATGCTGTACTAGATTCGTGCGCCTGTACGAGAGTGGCTGTCAGCAACATAGAGAGCAGCATTACGTAACGATAGGTTTGATGCCAAAGGCTTTTTTTTGATGCGCTCATAAAGGGGTGTCCTTATTCATCATTTGCGCACCTGATTTTTGGGTGGTTAAGTTTTGTGTATGATCAGCGCTGCAATGCAGACAACCATTGATTTTACCCAAGCGTAAGGCCTGTTCAAGCGCTGAATATTCAAACTTTGTTTCTGTCATAAATTGACGTATCAGCTTGATATCTTCTTGGCTGCCAGCTTCGATAGCTGCTGTTGCATATAAAACAATATCAGCTGTTTCGCGTTGCTGCTGCCAGTTGTCTTTAGCCAATTGAAGTGCCAAGTCTACTTGCTTAGATAACAGAGCATAAGTTGCCTGTTCTCGCATATGAGCATTTTCTTGACGTATTTGCCATACATCAATACGCTCTTTCATCAAGGCCAAGTTTTTCTGTGCTTGAGGATCGCCTAATTTGATTTGAGCAGTGATAAGGCGTAGGAGTAGAGCATCTTTATCAGTGTGTGTCTGGAGAAGTGTGCGTACTCGCTGATACTCACCAATACTTAGTAGCCAGTCTGTTCGGGCCATAAGTGCAGGCACCGTCTGATTATCCATCACATCAAAAACTTGAGTGGATAGAGCGGTGTCTTTACTGCGTAATGCTGCATCTGCTTGGATCAGGTAGATCCAGCGTGCAGTTGATGCATCTAGGCCAGGTGCTAGAGCAGCAAGTCCCTTAAGGGTCTGTTTTGCTGCTTCAAGCTTCCCCGTCATACTTTGTACTTGCGCTTCACAGGCCAATGCATAAACACGTAATGCAGGATCATTAAGTTTTTTGCAATAACTCATGGCTTCCGCAAACTGACCTTGAACAACCAGTAGGGATGACAGAGTCAATAAAGCATCTGGATGATCAGCCTCTCGGCTTAATATCTGTCTCAGTACCTCTTTTGCTTCGTCAAACTTATGATCTGATTGAAGCGCCCTTGCTTGCAACATCAAAGTTTCTGTACTTTGATCTTTGGTTAAATCTAACTGTGCGCGCGCCTGTCCTAATGCACGTGGATCTCCTTGTAGATAGGCGCGCTCTAATAATTGGCTGGTCTGCGCCAAAGAGTTTTCATTCATATCAGAGGAAAAGTCAGCTGAGCTTGTATAGCGCGGCGGTGAAGAATCTTCGGGTAGTACCGCAAGGACTTGTTGATCATCGTTTGGTACAAAAGGGGTGGCATGAATAAGTTGTATGCTAATGAGTAATAGCAAGAGTGATTTGATATAAAATTGAATCCAATACATAAAATTTCTCAGCTCAGAACATAAATAAACACCCAATCAGGAAGCTGATTAGGTGCTGGATTTATCTCACATCACATTAAAGCGAGGCGTTGGCGTCTGTCACTACAACGGGCTCCGCCAAATTGGCCTCAGGCAGTATAATTCGATCGATATCTTGAGGCTCATCGGTATCTAAATTATTACTGGCATCAATTACATCAGAAGTTCTGTCAACAGCCAGTTCAGCTTTGGCTTGGTCTACTGCAACATCACTCTTAGCTAAATTGGATGAGCTATCATTATCATTGAAACAACCAGAAAGCGCAGCTGATCCAGTGATCAATACGGCTAATATTATATAGCGCATAGTATTTCTCCTTGGGTTATATTCAGCTTATCGGCTACCTGGTGTAGGGGTGGTTAGATAAGGAAAGACTGAGTCAAACTCGGTAGCCGGTTTAAGCGCACCATCAGTAAGAAGCGCTTTGCCAGCTTTTGCATCTTCAGGAACACAAGTTGCATCAGCTGGTAGGCCAGCATGACATAAAGCGCCCATTGATACTCTCAAAGCAATATCAGTGACATCATCACCTGGTCGTCTACCATTCGGAAAACCTGCTATATCGTTAGCAGTGCTTGGGCGACCATCGTTCTGAGCGTCAATGATGCTAATCACACCCAAGTCGTTTTGATTGGCAGCTGCGACTGCTGCTATGTTGGTATTTAGGCGCAGCATATCTGACGGCACCATATTTGGGTTGGCAGGTTTGTTGACAGTAGGAACCCCTGTCAAAAATGCGGTTACCAAATCTTGACGCGGGAAGTTTGTCGGTGCAGGTGCGCTTGGATACAACGTTTCAATCAATGCTGGGAGCGTAGGATAAAAGACATAAGGTGCGAATTTTGCGACGTCGTCTTTTGGCTCTGAGGCATTAAATTTGTCCTTGTCTTTGAGACCAATAACCACTTCATTGACTAGTGGCATACCAAGTCTAGAAACCTGTGTCCATGCACCGCCTTTTTTGGCAGTTGTACTGATGCCTGAAGCAGGATTGCCATTGACCAAGGTCGCTTGACGCACGCTGGCCGTTGTCCAAGCACCGATAACAGGATCTTTACTTGTGCTATTGACGAGGCAAGCTTTCGGTACTTCCATTGCAATCGAGGTAACATTTTTCCCTGCTAATACGTTAGTCCCAGCATCACGGGCACCTAGCGGATTTAGGTTAACCAAGTCAAACACTCTACCTAGATCAATAGCAAAACCTTCAGCACGTTGACCGACAAAAACTCTACCCTGACCACAGCTACCTAAGTTCAAAGGTTTAATAAAGCTACGCGCGTAAGTAGGGTAATCTGCAAAAGATTTGGTACCAATATAGTCAAATGGCTTATCAAAATTACCTAGTGGAGTACGTGAACCACTGCGGCGGTCGCCTTTGACCATTGTTACGTTATAGCTCTCACTCGTTTGTACATTAGCAGACTTAGACGCATCACCAGCGTTAGACAAAGGAATGGCAACGTTTGGCGTTGATGGATCACCATCTGAGTCAATTTCAATGCTGTTTAGCTCTTGAGTGAAATCAAATTGAAAAGTAATATCTTCAACAGCATCACCGTTATTATCAACGTGAATCTCATAGAGCGCATCTGGATCTAAAGCAAAATAATTCGGTCCACCATAAGCGTCTTGCAGCGGTAAGTAGTTAGCAATAATCGTAACGTAATCTGCCCGGTTATTTTCGTAACTATTGAACATATAAAAGTCAGAAGCATCGACTTTTGGGGTTTTGGTAATAGAAGGGGCTTCACGGTGACTTGACGCAACAGCACTTGCACTCATGCACAGTGTTACCGCTGCTATTAGAGCCTTTGTGGTATATTTCATACGAATCCTTGTATATAAACTTTAAGTAGTAAGGCATTTGAGAGAATACGGCTTTTAAATATTGTTTAACTGAATAATGTCCTTATTAAGTTGGTTTTAACTATACACTTGTTTGCTGTATTGTGTCTACGCTTTTATCCGTTTTAATATGTTGATAATTATAAACTTTTCGGCGCATCAGGCTGCATCATAGGATCCGCATCTGCAAATGCCTTTAGTGTACGGCAATGAGTATCAATGGCGACGATATTGGGATAAGCGCTCAAATCTACTTTGAAGCGGCGAGCAGAAGAGACTTGCGGAATCAAATAGCAATCTGCGAGAGTAGGATTTTCCCCATAGCAGAACTGTCCGCGATTGTTATCCGCCGCCAAACGTGTCTCTAAAGCGGAAAATCCTTCACTGATCCAGCGATTGCACCATGCAATCACATCTTTCTCGTCTACTGACAGCTCATTGCGTAGGTACTGTAGGATGCGGCGATTATTGATTGGGTGGATGTCGCAACCAATCATGGCACTCAGCGCGCGTACTTGCATACGCCCAGCAGCATCGTTAGGTAATAGTGCGTGCTCAGGGTAGACCTCTTCTAACCACTCCAAGATAGCTGGACTTTGATATAATAATAAATCGTCAGCTTGTAGGACAGGTACTAATCCTTGCGGGTTAATGGCTTTAAAGGCAGATTCTAACTGTTCATCCTGTGCTAGATTGATCGTGATATCATCGTAATCTAAGCCTTTTAGGTTCATAGCGATACGAGTACGGTAAGACGTGCTACTACGAAAGTAGCCATAAAGTGTCATCATGATTCATGTCCTTATGTATATGTGTTTTGAAAAGAGTAAATACTATGAAGTAAGATCTGTATCTCAGTGATATTTGATCGGGCAAACCCTTATTGAACAAACCACTAACAAGCAAAATTAAAAAATAACCAAGCACACCAGAATCGAGCAAATCATGCCAGCAGACAAAACCCTTGTAGACAGTTCTATCAGCAATAAAAACCAAAGTGGGGTTCAGTCGCTTGAGATTGGGCTGTCGTTACTCGATGTGCTGATCGACCGCAATGAGCCTATGATGCTAAAGGATATCGCTGAAGCCATGCAAATGCATCCAGCAAAATCCCATCGTTACTTAGTCAGCCTTATCCGCAAAAACTACGCGCGTAAGCTTGATGATGGTCGCTATGGGCTTGGCGATAGAGTCAATGCATTGGCATCACTAGGACATACTGGACTCAACCAAAACAATCTTTTGGCACGTCTCACGCAAGTAGCTAATGAAATTAAAGACACCTTAAATTGCGGTGTGCAAATTGCCAAATGGTTTAGCGAAGGCCCCATTATTATTCAGTCCGTTGAGCCAGACAGTCCGATTAGCATCATCACTCGCATCGGCTCACGTATGCCGCTGACGACATCGGCCACAGGGCAGTTATTTGCCAGTTATCAACCTGATGCCGTCATTCAGCCATTGGTCACGGCTGAGTGGCATACGAGTAATACTACCGTAGATATGACCGAGAAATGGCAGCACTTTACCCAGCTGCAAGCCAAAATACGTACTCAAGGCTATGCGACAGTGACGGGCGATATGCTTATGGGAATTAACGCTATTACGATTCCTGTCATATTGCCGCAGCTTGCCAATAGTGCTACTAAACCATCCACGAGTAGTGATAAAATTGCTAGTGAAGGTTTACCGCTAGAATATGCTATCACTATTATTGGGACAACAGAGCAGTTACCGATGAGCGAGCAACATAACGTGGTTAAGCAGATACTGGCGATAGCACAGCGTTATCAAATTGCATAATTAAAATATCTTTAGAGAGCTTATTTCTAAAGATACTCTAACGTTCCATGTTACTCGCCGACAGGAGCAACTTCGCGTGCTTCAGCCAACTCATCACTATGCAAAAACTGTGTATGTGCTGGGGCGCGTTTGGTACGAGACCACTCATCTAGCATGTCTTGCTTAATAGCATCTGTAATCATCGAAACTTTGTTTTCTGAGGTTGGATCGTCGTAGGTCAGCTCTAGACGATGACCATTGGGATCAAAGAAATAAATCGAGTGGAATATACCGTGATTGGTCACGCCAATGACATCGATGCCAGCATTTTCTAAATGCTCTTTGGCAACGATTAGCGCATCGCGGTCCTTAACCTTTAGTGCTAAATGCTGCACCCAGCTTGGGGTGTTCGGGTCAAAGCCCATCTCAGGTTGATTGGGTACTTCAAAGAACGCTAAGACATTGCCATTGCCAGCGTCCAAAAAAACATGCATATAAGGGTCAAAGGCTTTGGTCGAAGGCACATGGTCTTCTGCGAATGCTAAAATGAAATCCATGTTTAGATTTTTTTTATACCATTCGACGGTTTCTTTGGCATCTTTGCAGCGATAAGCCACATGATGGATTTTCTCAATTTGAAAGCTCATATCAAACTCCTTTTGATAAGGCGCGTCACTCATTTGGCTTTATTCACATAATTATGAGTAGGTGAATGCGTTTGTCTTCCTATCCGCCTGCATGAGAATTTTCACGCCTATTTTGCTATTTCTCTATCTATGTTATTTTTAAATACTATTTATTAGTCACTATTTTCCAAATGCTACTTGTCAAAATCAAAGCTCAGCGCTGGTAATACCTTGCCGCGTACTTCACCAAAGCCAACACGGATGCCGTCTTTTTCGCTATAGCCTTTCATAATGACCGTATCACCATCTTCAATAAAGCTGCGCGTCTTACCGCCTTTTAGCGTGACTGGTTTGGTAGCATTCCAAGCAATCTCTAGCATTGAACCATAAGAGTCAGGCGTTGGCCCTGAAATCGTACCTGAGCCCATCATGTCGCCAACTTCGACTTTGCAGCCAGTGATAGTGTGGTGGGTGAGCTGCTGTGCCATTGACCAGTACATGTATTTGAAGTTGGTCTCGCAAATGACCGTCGCTGTTTCCGCATTTTCAGGCAGTAACTCAACTGATAGATTGATATCAAAGCTGTTGTCGCTTGCTTTTTCATTTAAATATGCAAGCGGCTTGGGTTCTTGTATTGGGCAAGCCGTCTTAAACGGAGCCAACGCATCCATGGTGACAATCCAAGGAGAAACCTCGGAGGCAAAGGTCTTAGCATTAAATGGACCTAAAGGCACGTATTCCCATTTTTGGATATCTCGTGCTGACCAGTCATTGAGCAACACCATCCCAAAAATATGATCAGCGGCATCATCTACGGCGATTGGCTGACCGATATGATTACCTTTACCAACGACAAATGCGGTTTCTAGCTCAAAATCCAAGCGCTTACAGGCTGAAAAGATAGGACGCTCATCAGGGCTAGGCTTTAACTGACCGGATGGACGTACGATATCAGTTCCACTAACGATGACGGTGCTGGCACGTCCGTTATAACCAACTGGCATTTCAGTCCAGTTAGGCAATAGGGCGTTGTTTGGATCGCGGAACATGGTGCCGACGTTGGTCGCGTGCTCTTTCGATGAATAGAAATCGGTAAATCCCGGTACTTGCACTGGCAAATGCATGGTGACGTCTGCTTGCTTAAACAGGACTTTGTTCTGTAAGTCTGCATTGTCACGTAACGTGTCATTGCCGCTAGACAGCAGTGTTTGAATAGTCGTGCGTGCCTGCGTCCAATTGTCTCGACCTGAATCAATAAAAGCATTTAGCGTGGATTGGTTAAAATAAGGACCACCGTCCAAACTTAATAACCCTTCTGTCTCTAATACAGACAAGTCGAGCACATGCTCACCGATGGCAACGCCTGCACGGCGCTTGTTATCACTGGCAGCGTCTTTAGTTTCGCTAAAGATGCCATAAGGGAGATTGTGAATAGAAAAGTCAGAGTCAGCAGCGACATTGATAAAAGAGGTGAGGGTGCTGTCAGTCGTTGACATGATTTGCTCCTTGCTAATATAAATTATGAATTACGTTATAATTAATCACTTACGTATAATGTAATTTATTGATATATGGATTGCAAGTTTTTTGTGCAATGTCTTTTGTGAAAAGGCTGCTTTGAAAAGTGGTTGTCGTTGTTTTGACTAAACGGTTCTGACTAGATGATTTTAATAAAATAGTTTTGACGAAACAATTTTGATTAAATGCTAGGCAAAAAAAAGGCCGAGCAATCGCTCAGCCTTTCTTATCTACGTTCATTTTTTATAAAGTTACATATTGTGTAGTATATTAAGTAACTTGGCTCAATCAGTCTTTTAGGACGTCTGCCATGGCATTGGCCACATAGTCGATGTTGCTGGTATTTAGGCCAGCCACACACATACGTGAGTTAGAGACCATATAGATACCAAACTCGGTCTGTAAACGCTCGACTTGCTCAGGCGTCAAGCCAGTAAAGCTAAACATACCGTTTTGACGGGTGATGTAATCAAAGTTACGGTTAGGGATTTTAGCTTCTAACACTGACTTTAGTTTTAGGCGCATCGCTTTGATACGGTCGCGCATCGCATAAACTTCGCCAACCCATTGCTCATGTAGTGCTTCATCATTCATGACGATATCGACCACGCGTCCACCATGTGATGGCGGGCTTGAGTAAATACGGCGTACGGTTGCGTTTAGCTGACCGAATACGCGATCGGTCTCGTCTACGGTTGGGCAGACAACTGATAGGCCACCGACACGCTCGCCATATAGCGACAAGTTTTTAGAGAATGAGTTGCTAACAAACAATGGCAAGCCCATCTCAACCGCTTTACGAATAGCGTAAGCGTCGCTGTCCATGTCTTCGCCAAACCCTTGATAAGCGATGTCCATGAATGGAATCAGCTCACGCGCCTTCACGACGTTGAGTACAGTGTCCCATTGCGCTTGGGTCAAATCCATACCGGTTGGGTTATGGCAGCATGGGTGTAGCAAAATGACGTCATTTTTGTTTAATGTTTCAAAAAACGCAATCATTTCATCGAATTTGATGCTGCTGTTGGCTTTGTCGTAGTACGGGTATTTACCAACTTCTACATCAGAGCCTTCAAAGATAGCAATATGGTTGCCCCATGTTGGATCGCTCACATAGCACTTAGCTTGTGGGAACCAGTCATGGATAAACTCAGCACCAACTTTCAATGCGCCAGAACCACCGATTGTAGCGATAGTAGCGACCAAGCCGTCTTTTAAAATCTGGGCGTCTTTACCAAATAGTAATTCCTGACAGCCTTTACGGTGGCCTGGCAGGCCTGCCATTGGCAGGTATGGACGCGGTGCGATAGGATCAGCAATACGCTCTTCGGCTGTTTTTACACAGTCGAGTACAGGCAATACGCCATTCTCATCATAATAAATACCAATGCCTAAATTGACCTTGTTAGGATTGCTATCTGCTGAGTATTTTTCCATAAGACCTAAGATTGGATCACCAGCGTAATAATCGATACGTTCAAACATGCCATTTCCTTATAAAAATATAAATCGAGCAGCCGAAAATCATAGAGCAAATCGCGGCTGAACTCAACACGAGAGTGGGTTATATACGGCAATTAATAAAATAAATAGCCAAATAGATTGTTTATCCATCTATCAAGCGCATTTGACATGCTATACGTCATTCGCTAGACGATGAGTCAGAGTGATGTAGGTCGTTATAATGAGTCGCAAAATAGGTTTGCAAAAACCGCTTAAAAGCAATTGTCGCCGGAGAGAGCGCCCGTGAAGCACGTTGATAAATAAAAAACTGCCGCATTTTGACTGGTTGAGTGAGTGGTCGCATCAGCAGACCATTGGCGCTGACCCAATCAATAACTTCAGGCATGTAGGGCAGACACAGCGTGATACCAAAGCCTTGGCGTGTCATCTCAAGTGCAGTGGACATAAAGTTCACCTTGTAGCGGGCTTGTTGAACATGAGCTGAGATAGAATCATCGAGCTCTGCGGTTACTTGCTCTAGGAATGGGCCTTGTAAGGTAGTCAGCGGCGTTTCTAATAAATCTTGCCAAGTGATTTCGTCTCTTTGTGCTAGCGCATGATTGTCTGGCATAACCACGCAAAAAGGTAGCTGATACAACAAATCAGCACCGATATCATCTTCAGTTTCTATAAAACCAAGCTCAGTGCCAACGCCTAAATCGACTTCGATATCTTGGATATGCTTGAGCAAATTTTCTGCTGAACAGTCCAATAGTGAGACGCCAATATTTGGATATTCTTTGGCAAACTGGGCGATGACTGCGGGTAGGGAAGATGCTGCAAACTGTGATACAGCCAAGCGCACCTGACCTTGGGCCAAGCTGGTCAAGCTACTCGCTTCATTTTCAAACAGCTGCATCTCATTCAAGATGCGCCGCGCTTGCGGTAGTAGGTGCCGTCCTACTGCTGACAGAGACAACTGGCGAGTGGTGCGATCAAACAGCACGATACCGAGGCCAGTCTCTAATTCTTTAATCAATCCACTAACAGCAGATTGGGTCAAATACATCTGTTCGCTGGCACGAGTAAAACTGCCGTTGTCAGCGACTCTGATAAATGCGGTCAATTGGCGAATGCTGATATTCATAAGTAAACCTGATAAATAAATCATAAAAAACAATTAGTCTTATAAATAAAGCTAATCTAATATAAATACAACGTCAACAATAAAGATTGATTATCAATCGTTTTATAGACTTTTACTAATAACTGACTTTTTACCACCAATTGAAATTAAGGATAATTACAATGGCAGATTTATTTGACAACCCAATGGGACTAAATGGATTTGATTTTGTCGAGTTTGCTTCTCCGCAGCCTGATGCAGTCGACGCATTGTTTAAGCAGCTTGGTTTTGCCCATGTCGCCAATCACCGCTCAAAAGACGTTGCGCTATATCGCCAAGGTGATATCAACCTTATCCTAAACCGCGAACCAAAAAGCCAAGCCAGTTATTTCGTTGAAGAGCATGGTGCTGGTGCTTGTAGCATGGGCTTTCGGGTAAAAGATGCCAAAAAAGCGTATGAGCGTGCGGTTGAAATGGGCGCACAGCCAGTAGACATACCAACTGGGGTGATGGAGCTTAGGTTGCCTGCTATCAAAGGCATTGGCGGCTCACTAATCTATCTGATTGACCGTTATAAAGATGGAGAATCTATCTATGACGTCGACTTTGAGTTCTTTGCAGATATCGACAGAAACCCTGTCGGTTATGGCTTCAAAGTTATCGATCATCTAACACATAACGTCTATCGTGGACGCATGGCGTACTGGGCAAAATTCTATGAGCGTATCTTTAATTTCCGCGAGATTCGTTACTTTGATATCAAAGGTGAGTACACAGGGCTAACCAGTAAAGCTATGACCGCACCTGATGGAAAAATCCGTATTCCACTGAATGAAGAAGCCAAGCAGGGCGGTGGCCAAATCGAAGAGTACCTAATGCACTTCAATGGCGAAGGTATTCAGCATATTGCGCTAGCCAGTGATGACTTGTTTGCCAGTATTGATAAGCTAAAAGCGGCTGGTATTCCGCTCATGACTGCACCAAATGCAGCCTACTATGAAATGCTGAGCGAGCGCTTACCAAACCATGGTGAAAATGTCGCCGACTTGCAAACGCGCGGTATCTTGTTGGACGGTACGACAGAAGGCGGTGCACCGCGTCTGCTACTACAGATTTTCTCTGAAACTATTTTGGGTAGTCCAGTGTTCTTTGAGTTTATTCAGCGTAAAGGCGATTATGCAGATGGCTTTGGTGAAGGTAACTTTAAAGCGTTGTTTGAATCGATAGAGCGCGACCAAGTACGTCGCGGCACAGTCGGTCAGCCAGAGACTGAAACGCTATAAAGCTACCTAACGCTTAGACCACATTTAACCAATGGACAAGACAAAAGGAGTTTGTGTTGTCCTTAATAGGAGTACTACCTAAAAGCATATTGCAAAGGTAATGCTCTCATTGCGATAAAAGGAATACAGGCATGGAACGCCTATCACAGATAGATTCTCTTAATACTGCCATCGGTACCAATAGCGTTGCGACTAATAAGCAAAGCAACGATGCGTCCAGTCATTCTAACGCGACAAATAAAAAACAGCCCTATATCTCACACCAGCCAGATAGTTATGGTCATATTCACTATAGTGATGATGAGCATGCGATGTGGCAAGCGCTGCTGGCACGTCAAGCGGAACAAACGCCCAATCGTGCGTGTACTGCATATCTAGAGGGTTTGACTAAGTTAAGTTTACCGACGACGCATATCCCGCAGTTACATGATATCGATGAGGTATTGCAAGCGACCACAGGTTGGCAGACCGCCGCTGTGCCTGCATTAATCAGCTTTGGTAAATTTTTCAAATTACTGGCCAATAAGTCCTTTCCTGTAGCGACGTTTATTCGTCGATTCGATGATATGGACTATATTGAAGAGCCTGATATTTTCCATGAAATCGTTGGGCATTGTCCGCTGTTGACCCATCCTGCGTTTGCGACGTTCAATGAGACGTATGGTAAGCTTGGTCTTAGTGCAACCAAAGAAGAAAGATGGTTTTTGGCTCGACTGTATTGGTTTACCATTGAGTTTGGATTGGTCGGCAGTCGCATAGAAAATCGTAGAATCTATGGCGGCGGTATATTGAGCTCACCTTCTGAAACGGTCTATGCGCTTAGAGAGTATTCTGATCAGCAAGGTGAAAGCTCACATCAAGTAGAGCGCCAACCAGAGCACCGAGCATTTGATTTGCTTGATGTATTGCGTACGCCTTATCGTATTGATCAGATACAGCCGATTTACTATGTCATTGATGAATTAGATACCTTATTTGATATCGTCAATAGTGACATTATGGGTGCGGTCAAAAAAGCTATGTCGCTTGGACTATTTGAGCCGACCTATCCAGAAAAAACTCGTTAAAAACGTCAATTTAAAATTAAACATGAAAACTATCACTTCAGTACGAAGTATTGAGATAGCAATACAGCTATATCAACATGGATGTACGAGTATTAGAAAATAGCTATCAAAACAACCATTAGAAACAGCCACTATAAAAGGATTTTATCATGACAGCACTATCACAAAACAGCTGCGAAGCTTGCCGCATTGGCGCACCGAAAGTTGATGAAGCCGAAGCACGAGAACTATTACCGCAAATTCCTGATTGGTCATTGATCGAAATAGATGGCATTCAGCAATTGCAGCGTCAGTATAAATTTAAAAATTTCGTTTCAGCAATGGCATTTGCCAATCAACTGGCAGAAATCGCTGAAGCAGAAGGACATCATCCGGGTATATTGGTAGAGTGGGGCAAGGCTACGGTCACTTGGTGGTCGCATAGTATTAAAGGGTTGCATCGCAATGATTTTGTCATGGCAGCTAAGACCGATGACTTAATCGATAAGTAATAGGTTTCCTCACTAGCAAATCATCTCAATCATACTTCTATCATTAAAATTAAAATCAAACCCAATCTAGTGCCAGTATTTACTGGCATTTTAAGGATGTGTCATGCCACCAAAACCCCTCACATTAATCAGCGCCAAACTCGCCTTTATTATATCCGCCATCGTCATCGGTATCATGGGCATCACCATGATTGGCTTTGGCTGGGTGCCGCACCTGTCTCTTATATTGGCTATCTGTGTGCTACTGGCTATTGGTATGTACAAAGGACTCAGCTTTGATGACATGCAAGCGCAAATGGCCTCAGGTGTCATGCGTGGTATCGGTGCCATCTACCTGTTCTTCTTTATTGGACTGATGGTTGCGGCTCTTATGATGTCAGGAGCGATTCCCACACTGATGTATGTAGGCTTTCAGCTGATATCACCTGAGTACTACTATATCTCCGCCTTTATCTTAACCTCTATTATTGGTATTGCATTGGGTAGTAGTTTGACGACTGCAGCTACTTTGGGCGTGGCCTTTATTGGTATGAGTAATGCCTTTGATGCCAATGTGGCAATAGCAGCAGGGG
>Ga0209595_100440_pt1 | contig 14521 bp, 11 predicted proteins | sample Porto_4metaG_FD_187427 | JGI IMG/M metagenome (GOLD analysis project Ga0209595, IMG submission 187427) | Marine algal microbial communities from Porto, Portugal - Porto_4 metaG (SPAdes) (version 2) | ecosystem: Host-associated > Algae > Red algae > Unclassified | place: Portugal: Porto...
ATAACAACACTATAACGCTTATTAGCCTTTATTAAAGACACTGCTATGACTATATCTCAATCTCCTAAACCGTCGACTGAAGATAGCTCTGAAAGTAGCACGGCTCAAAACTTAGGGTCACACACTTCTGCTAACCCTTCAAACAGCTCAGATAATTTAGACAATTTGGATAACTCAAACAACTTAGATAACTCAAACAACTTAGATAATTTGGCAAAAACCAATACTGCTAATGACCCTGCACCAGGCAAGCCCATTATGGAGTTGTCTGACATTATCAGAGAATTTCCTGCTGGTGAGCAAACCATTCGTGTCTTACATGATATCAATCTAACTATCAATCAAGGCGAGATGGTTGCCATCATTGGACAGTCAGGCTCTGGCAAGTCCACCTTGATGAATATCTTAGGTTGTCTAGACCAAGCCACTGCTGGCGATTATAAGATTTACGGCCAATCTGCCCGTAAGCTTGATGCTGATCAGTTGGCTGAGCTGCGCCGCGAACACTTTGGTTTTATTTTTCAGCGCTATCATTTGCTTGGGGATATCAGTGCCAAAGACAACGTCGCCGTCCCTGCCGTGTATGCGGGCATGGATACCGAGGCACGCACCAATCGTGCTGAGAAGCTATTAACGGATTTGGGCCTTGGCAATAAGGTCAATAACCGCCCCAATCAGCTCTCAGGTGGACAGCAGCAGCGTGTTTCTGTTGCTCGTGCACTGATGAATGGTGGTGACGTGATCTTGGCAGATGAGCCAACGGGTGCCCTAGATAGTAAGTCTGGCGAAGACGTCATGGCGATTTTGCATGACCTCAGTGCACAAGGTCATACCATTATCATGGTTACTCATGATCCAAAGCTAGCGGCGCAAGCGGAGCGTGTGATTGAGCTAAAAGATGGTTATGTCATCGCTGACTATCAAACTGAGCATTATAAGCACACCGACAAAAAACCAGAGTCTATCCTTGGTGAACACCGTAAAAGTGCCTTTGGTAGCTTTATCGATCGACTGCTTGAAGCATTTAAAATGTCTTTGCTTGCCATGCGCGCGCATAAGATGCGTACCCTACTGACTATGCTCGGCATTATCATCGGTATCGCTGCGGTTGTATCTATCGTAGGTCTTGGACAAGGCTCTCAGCAGCAAATCCTCGCCAATATCAGCTCGTTAGGTACTAATACCATCACTGTCAATGATGGCTACCCTAGAGGCGACCCTAGACGCCGCTATAATGATGACAATTTGACGCCAGAAGACGCCGAAGCGGTCGGCAATCAGCCATATATTATCAGTGTCAGTCCTCAGGTAAATGCCAACTCTAGCGTTCGCTATCGTAGTATACAAGAAGATGCTACCGTCAACGGCGTTGGCGAAGACTATCTGACCGTCACTGGTGAGACATTGGCATTGGGCCAAGGGTTTGATGCAAAAAGCGTCACATTACGTAGTCAAGATATCATCATTGATGACAATGCCAAGCAGACCTTTTTCTCAGATATTGATAATCCTGTTGGCGAAGTGATATTGGTTGGTAGTGTGCCTGGACGCGTGATTGGCGTCCTCGAAGAGAGCGATGGTGGCTTTGGTCCCAGTGTGACGACGCCTACTATCTATATGCCTTATACAACGGTGATGTCGCGTGTCACGGGTAGTACCAATATCGATCGCTTTGTGGCGTTATTAGATGACAGTATCTCCTCTAGCGCCGCAGAGACTGCCATCTCTGACTTGATAGAGAGTCGCCATGGTAAAGATGACTTTGAGTTGCGCAATTCAGACTCTATCCGTCAAACGATCGAGTCGACGACAGGCACGATGACCCTGCTTATTTCATCAGTCGCGGTTATTTCATTGATCGTCGGCGGTATCGGAGTAATGAACATCATGCTGGTCTCTGTTACCGAGCGCACCAACGAGATTGGTGTACGTATGGCAGTAGGCGCACGTCAGAGCGATATCATGCAGCAGTTCCTTATTGAGGCCGTTTTGGTCTGTATTTTAGGGGGACTGATTGGTATTGGACTGGCCTTTGCCATTGGCGAGCTGATTAATAGCGTGGGTGGTGATAATTTCAAAGTTATCTATTCATCAACCTCTATTATTGCCGCTTTTGTTTGTTCGACGTTAATTGGTGTAGTATTTGGATTCTTGCCAGCACGTAATGCCGCCAAATTAGATCCTGTTGAAGCACTTTCTCGAGACTAATAACCGATTATTGACTCGCTTTAGCCAAAAGTAGAGCAGTCAATATCGATATAATGGCAAAAATTTAAATAAACTGGAATAAATTGGCAATTTTATAAGAGAATTACACTTTTTTTATCATGTGGGGTTGTAATTGTCATAATAATATATATAATGTGCTCTCACGTTTAGGGATACAAACACTTTAAACGTTAGGGCTGTTAGCTCAGTTGGTAGAGCAGTTGACTTTTAATCAATTGGTCCCGCGTTCGAGTCGCGGACAGCCCACCATATTTAGTTTAATCTTTATTAATCGTTCTGCCCTATCCGGTAGTAGTCTGATAAAGATAAGTTTAAAAGACATCATTAGGATGTTTAGTTTTAGAAAGTTCTTTAGTTAGAATTTTCTCTTGCAGAGTTAAAGAAGCATCGCTTTTTTATATACTCTTCAGGGCTGTTAGCTCAGTTGGTAGAGCAGTTGACTTTTAATCAATTGGTCCCGCGTTCGAGTCGCGGACAGCCCACCATATTTAGAAAGCCCAGTTACTATATTAGTAATTGGGCTTTTTTTCGTCTAGGTTTTTTAAACGTTGTTTTTTAGCTATTAGTTTCTTAGCTTTTATATACCTCTATTTATTATGCTTGCGTTTAAACAGTCTAAAGTTATCTCTCTTGCGCCATAGTAGTTTGTGTCTGATCGTATCTTTGATGGTACGTGGATGCTTGGGCGCATGAGCGATAAACTCATCAAACTCTGCCTCGCTCATCGCCAGCTCTCGACCATGTGCCATCATTACCATTGACGGTTGCAATGCTCTTATTTTTTTTAACGATTGGACATAGTCTTTAGGGTAATAGACAGGAAATGGTGCTACAAATTTATGGCGTAATTTAATGATTAAATCAGCGGTGTATACTTCGCGACTCGTTAGATGAAACAAAGACAAATCACGATCCGTATGACCTGGCGTCTCTAGTACTTGCCATTCATCAAAATGTGGCACAAGCTCACCATCTGTGACAGTGATATCCGGTCTCAGACTTGCCGAGTAATATAGGTTTTTGAATGGACGGCCTTGACGTCTGGCCACATAATATCCTAGATGTATATCTACGAAGTGCATCGTGTGCCCGCCAATACCGCTATACCACTGCTTTTTTTTATCTGCTGAGACAATCAGACAGCCCGTCTTTTCTCGAAACTTATGCGCACCACCTGCATGATCCGGATGCATATGCGTGACCACCACTACTTTTAGGTCGGTGACGGGTCGTTTTAACGTTGACTTGATATAGTCGAGCACCATCGGCACATCAGCACGGCAACAGCCATCTAACAGCATTATTTTCTCTGGATATACTGCCAGATAGCTACTCTGAATATATCCTTCTAATCTTAGAATTTCACATAGACTCATTGGTGTTCCCTACCTCATTCGTCGTTATTATTGTGAGGCTTTTGTTCAGTTTTATAGCCAATCTTTAGTATAGCGCCCGTCACCACAAATAAAACGACTTTGGGTGAACGCTTGTGACTACATACAGAAGTAATATGGCATACAGAGACGATGCAGCTAACAACTAACTATGCACAACTTACTACTCATAACAGCATGTATGGTTCTATCCATGATAATTCTCACCTTATTAATTAAAAGCAAAAACCCAGCGCTTAGGCTGGGTTTAAGAGAACACTTAGTATTTGGATAATTTGTAAATTACCTACTTATCAACTATGCAAGGTCACGAACCTTTGGCTCACGTTCCCATAGACGAGACTTAGCATTACTAATAAAGGCATCTAGCTCAGCCAAGGGCGTGACAAATACATCTTTTTCAACTGGCAGTTTACTTAGGATAAATTCATCAGTCGCACCGCAATAGGCGATGGCTTTGCAATGATTGTACGCGTCGTTAAACCAATCTAATGCTGAGCTGTCTTTTGCGAGATTTTTAGCTTGGTCAGGCATGATGATACTAACGACGGCATCAAACATCACTGACGGACCACCAGCGAGGCGCTCATCAGCTTGTATGCGGGTACCATCATCCAACACGACTTCTTTATTAGGCGCTACAATCTTGACGCTAGCACCCTGCGCTTTGGCAGCATCTTCGAACTTTTTAACTTCACTACTATTAGAACCTTCTGCGACTAAGATACCGATCATGCGACCTTTTAGGCTATCAGGCGTTAGACCAATAGTTTGTACCGCTTTAGACGTTCCCAAATCTTGGACAGGTGCAGCCGCATCAGCTGGCTCTGGTAGCTCCATACCCAATGCCGTTGCTACGCGATTGGCCAAGTCTTCATCGATATGAATCAAATGGCTAAGCATACGCGTACGTACATGGGCTGTGTCCACTTTACCTAGCTCAAACGCATAAGCGGTTGCGATATGTGCTTGCTCAGTTGCTGTCTGACTACGATAGAACATACGTGGCTGACTATAATGATCTGCAAAGCTCTCGTCACGTACGCGACCTTTTACGCCATCATCTAGTTGCTCATGGAATGAGTTGAAGCCACGTTTAGCGCTTTCACGAGGACGAGTTGGATCTAGGCTTTGTGGCTCATAAAGTACACGCGTCTTAGGCACTTGCATCTGCATATGACCATCTTGCTGATTGTTAGCAAACGGACATTTTGGTGCATTAATAGGAATCTGAGCAAAGTTTGGCGAGCCTAGACGTGACAGCTGAGTGTCTAAGTAACTGAATAGACGACCTTGTAATAATGGGTCATTACTAAAGTCAACACCCGGTGGCAGATGCGATGGGCAGAATGCTACCTGCTCAGTCTCTGCAAAGAAATTATCTGGATAACGATTCAATACCATCTTACCCACGACTTTTACTGGTACCAATTCTTCTGGAATCAGTTTGGTCGCATCGAGATGGTCAAATGGGAACTCATTGGCTTCTTCTTCGGTAAATAACTGTACGCCAAACTCCCACTCAGGATAGTCACCATTGTTGATTGACTCAAACAAATCACGGCGATGATAATCAGGATCAGCACCTGAGATTTTTACGGCCTCATCCCATGTGGTTGACTGTACGCCCAATACTGGCTTCCAATGGAAACGTACAAAGGTGCTCTTACCATCTTTATTGATTAAGCGATAGCTATGAATACCAAAACCTTCCATCATGCGTAGGCTACGTGGTAGACCGCGATCACTCATTAGCCAGATTAAGTTGTGCATCGTTTCAGGGCTTAACGAGACAAAATCCCAAAAAGTATCATGAGCAGAAGCTGCTTGCGGGAAACCACGATCTGGTTCTGGTTTTACCGCATGAATCAAGTCTGGAAACTTCATCGCATCTTGGATAAAGAAGATCGGCATGTTGTTACCAACAATATCCCAGTTACCTTCTTCTGTATACATTTTCACTGCAAAACCACGCACGTCACGTGGCGTATCTTTTGAGCCTTTGTTACCTGCTACCGTTGAGAAACGAGTAAATAGTGGCGTTTGCTTACCTGTTTCGGTCAACACTTTAGCAGTCGTATATTCTTCTAGCGACTCTGTCAGCTCAAAATAACCATGTGCTGCACTACCACGAGCATGGACGATACGCTCAGGGATACGCTCATGGTCAAAATGATTGATTTTTTCACGTAATACAAAATCCTCTAATAGCGTCGGCCCACGTGAGCCTGCTTTTAGAGAGTTTTGATTATCAGCGATAGCCACACCTTGCTGCGTGGTCAATACTTTAGTGTCATCACCTGCACGCTGATGGGTTTCACCACCATTGCCACGTTCCGTATTCATGTTTTTGGCGGGGTCCGTATGATCGATATTATTATTCATAAAAAGTCCTAGCTAATAGATTGAGAGTGCTCTTTTAAATCATTAAAAGAGTGCCTACACAGGTTTGATATCCTTTGAGATAGTGGTGACTTCATCTGTCATTTATTTGTCTGTGTTTTCAGCATTGCCGAGCGTTAAATTAATACCGCACTAAAATTCGTAAAGGAATAATAGGCTTAGGAGTTATACTACCCAAAAAATAAGTCAAATATAGTTGCGTATATGGTAAACCTTGTTGATGTTTGGTTAAGGTCTATAGACGCTATAAACCAGCTACTTTAGATAGTTTTAAAGGTGCATAAACGTTAACAATAGAATCTTGTAATGTAGTTATTCTTTAAGGTATGCTTTTTATGAAGTACCAGAGACTATTGATAAATAAATTGGCAGGGTTTTAGCCTTATATTTATCTTTTTTATATCATTGGATTCAGATAATTTCGATACAAGAGAACCGAGCGCAAACTATACATTAGTATGGTTAGCGAAAATGACGATGTAGCGGGTTTATAGGAATTTGACGATGCGACTATTTTTTATATAACTATAAGGCTACCTACCATGTTACCAACTCTAAGCTCCCCAACTAAAAAACCTTATCACTCATTGCTAGTAGGCGCATCAACGGGTCTAATGGCATTAACGTTCAGTCAAACAGCTGCTGCTATCACGACCAAAAACGTGACCTATACGGTCGATGATAAAGCGTACGAAGGCTATTACGCCAAGGCAGATAAGCCAAACGCACCTTTTATCTTATTAATTCATGATTGGGATGGTCTAACTGACTATGAGCGCAAACGTGCTGATATGTTAGCGGCTGAAGGCTACAACGTATTGGCGGCCGATATGTTTGGACAAGGCATTCGCCCTACTTCTATCGAAGAAAACAAACGCCTAACTGGGGAGCTATATGATGACCGTAATAAAATGCGTCGCATATTGGCAGGGGCATTAACAGCAGGACAACTACAAGGCAATGATGTGCGTAAAGGCACGACCATGGGCTATTGTTTCGGCGGTACGGTCGCGTTAGAGCTAGCACGCTCAGGTTTTGAGCAAAAAGCCTTTGTACCCTTCCACGGTGCCTTTGATATTCCGACTGGTCAAAGCTATGACAAAACTACAGGAGAAATCCTAGTATTTCACGGTTCTGCTGACCAATCTGTCTCGCTAGAGAGCTTTGCGACTTTGGGCAAGACATTAGAAGCAGCCAAGATACCTCACGAAATGGTTACCTACAGTGGAGCGCCACATGCCTTTAGCGTATTTGGCAGCGACAGATATGACGCCCGCGCCGATGAGCGCTCTTGGAAACGCTACTTAGATTTTTTAGCAGAAGAATATAAATAGACTAGTGGTAGAGAAACAGTACAAATAACAATATCAGCAACAATTTAAGCAAACCCAAATAAAAAGACACCTCAATTAAGATCTGATAATGATCCATTAAGGTGTCTTTTTTATACAACCTTAAACATTTATATTTTTTGAAATACCAATAGCTGATTATTAGCAGGCATTGCATACGTTTTAGAGAGTTGTAAATGATGAGCATTTGCTAAACTAACGACATCTTCTTTATCGCGAATGCCGCTATCAGGATTACTTGCTCTCAACATCGCATCAAATCGCTGATTACCTTCACTAGTATATTTGCCATCTTCGTTAAATGGGCCATAGACAATCAACTTACCATCCACAGGTAGCGCATCACCAGCCAATGTAAATAACCGCTCAACTAGAGCCCAGCTAATGATATGCAAAGTATTTGCTGTAAATATCACATCATAAGGTTGGTCTATATGACTGCTATTTAAATGACCACCATCTAAATGACTACTAACAGGTACTGAATCATGCGCCAAATCAAACGCTAATGGCGAATATAGATTAGGTGCAAGATAAGCATTATGCCAAGCCGCTATATGACGGTGATTACTAATCACATCACTGGTTTGCCATTTTAAATGTGACAAATGAGGCGCAAAGTAGACACTATGCTGACCTGTCCCAGAACCAACTTCTAATACATGATTAAAGCCTTGTAGTTCTGTTTGGAGTACTTCTAGAATTGGCTGTTTATTATTTTCACACGCTTGAGAAAACGGCAATGCAGAAATATCTACTGTATTATTTGGATTATCACTATCCGGATTATCGTCATGCATCACTATTCTCCCAGACCGTCTATTGTGCTCTCAGCATTAATAGCAGTAGATGAATAAGCACTTTCTAATACTGCCTGACTACCAAACAACTGACTACTAGTAAATACCTGCCTCTACCCCAGCAGCAAGCGTCATAGCAAGCTCCTCTACTTGCTCAGCAAAGCTATCTTGCCAATCACCTTGTAGTATCAGCGCCTCTTGAATCCATGACCAACGTAACCCCGTTGTAATCGTTTTGAGCGCAAGCTTGGTACCTGTACCATCATGCCCTGCCCGTATATATACCGCAAATGGCATGCCTTGCTTCTCTTCTAACACGGGATAATAGCAGCGATCAAAAAAGTCCTTGGTCAGCCCTGCCATATAAGCCAGATTTTCAGTCGTACCTAGCAGTAAGGCATCAGCAGCCAATACATCCTCAGGCTGCGTATCTTGCGGTGATTTCAAAATGACGTTGATATCTATATCAGGATGATTCGCACCGTCATAAGCTGCCTGTGCCAATTTCTGAGTATTAGGCGATGGCGCATGAGCAACGATGAGTAAAGTTTTAGTGGACATATTAGGCTTCTGTGCCATTGTTAAACACTAAGTTTTGAGTGATAGCAGGATCCAAGCTATTGCCTACTGGGCAGGTCAACGCAGTTTTATAAAATCGTTTTAAGGTGCTTTCATCCAATGCCTTTGAGAAATTGACTATAACGTGTATTTCACTCACACGCCTTGGTTTGGCAGCCATGACTTTGGTGACTTCTGCAGTCGTACCTGAGATATCGATGTCCATCGCTTCGGCTTTGATACCAATAATCGTTAAGATACAACTGCCCAAACTGGTCGCTAGCAAATCAGTAGGAGAAAATGCCTCGCCCTTGCCATGATTGTCCGTCGGCGCATCAGTGATGATTTGATTATTCGACTGTAAATGGATAGCTTGGGTGCGTAAATTGCCTTGGTAAGTTACTTTTGATGTTGTCATAGATTACTCTTTGGTGATTATTGTTAGATATTTAAATATATTTAGACTGAATCATGGTAACAATACTGGCATTGTTCACAACATTTCTAGTAGGTCAAATAATATCACTACATTTTTAGCTAAGTCTTTCAATATAAAATTAGAAAATCGTTAATTCTAATAACACTACTAAACAAAAGATATAAAATAAAGATTTTCTAACGGTAATATAGTTCGGTGTTTGATACTATTGACCAGCTCATATCTTACTAAACGAAAATTCTAGCAGAGTAGGCGCTGAATAAAATATCTTTCGAATGTAGTAGTTATTTTTAGTTAAGAAATACTTTGAAGTTTAAGAAAAGCACTACTTAATTTATGACTATGCATACAGTCTTGAGCAAAACGCGTAATAAAAACGTCACACCTTGCTAAGGACATAGCGAATATTTTATTCGTATACAGCAAATTGTTAGATTAAAACACTCGGTGCATGTAAATTTTGCAAAAACGATCCTTTACTAACTCAAGAAAATCATCGATGTCAGCGAGACCTCTAAGGTCATCCATTCTAACAACAATTATTCGAATACCATCTCGAGTTAAGTGTTCATGCAACCTATAGACCGCACCTCTGTTTTGGTTGTCTCCATTAACAAAATCACCAGTCACACCATTTGCTGCTATAAAAATTCCTGTAGTGAGATGTTTTAATCGTATCTTTGCTGCGAAATTATCAATTAAATGGGCACCAGCTGGTCTCGACCAATTTTTGCATTCAATTGATATCAGGTTATCCCAAGGCTGAAAAACTTCAGTAGTTTTTGCATTCCATAGTAAAAGGTCAACTTCTTCAGCCGGTCCATTAATGTTTTTTTCCCTTACCTCAATTCCGTCGATACAATTAAACAAATAGCTCGACAGGATCTCTAAAGAGTTCCCTTTATCTTGATTTGTTACAGCACTATCCACAGACTGAATATGAGTAGCAAAGATGGCAGCATCAAACATCACCCACCTCTATACATTATATTTAACAGTTGCTGCTTAAGTGCAAAATAGAGGTCTTTTGGTGTTTCAATTTCAATGAGATCATCTCTATCTAGAGAAACTATCAATATTCCGTATTCATCTTTAATCTTGTTAGCGAAGGTCGCAGCATTTCTTCTATTTTTTGCAGTAGTTAATAGCACTAAGCTACGGAGCCCTTGTTTTTTGATTTTTTCAGCTAAATGATACCATTGATTAGAATTCATTGAATTCAGGGCTTTGAGCTCAACTGGTATAGGATTCCCTAGAGACTGAAGCTCTGGATCCTCAGCAGAATTCCATAACATAAAATCGAAGGAGTCACGTGAGTGACCCTTTTCAGCTTCAATGACTTTCCATTGATTGACACCCTTAGCTAACTCAAGAAACCACTGTTCAAATAGTACATGCCTCTTGGCACCATTAAATGCATATAAATCTCGATACTTCAGCTCTGGTGCATAATTGTTAAAATACGAATCAAAGAAATATTTCGAGTCCATATTAGATGATCGAAATGAAAACTCTGATTTAGAACCGCGATCTATCGCTTGAAAGACCTCGTAAGCCACACGCTCAAAGTTGCCATGTTCAGCAATAATGCATTTTTGGTGAGAAATGTCGAAAGGGATCTGACTATGTGATCGAGCAATAATTATTACGTTTTTCTTTGCACCTTGAGCCAAGCCTAGCTCATAATAAATATTTGGATTTCCTCTAGAAATATAAAACACAATCACATCACACATCTCCAAAAGTGATTGTATCTTGTTAATAGTAGGTAGTTCTGGGTTAAGTCTATCTATAGTTTCAACTCGGATTTCTTTCTGCCCATCAAACTCATATAATATTTTAGATATTGGCTCTTCAATATTTATGTCATCTGATATAAAACCTACTCTTTTCATGATAATCCTTTTATATACAATTTTTATTCCTAACCCCATTGTGATTGCCAAACATATCAAGTTTTTCTTAAACATTTTGTTAAGCTTTTTATTTCTCTTATCTTTGCCTCTATCTTACGACTGCTTCACTTTCTAAAATATATAACTGATTGATTAACATAAACTCTCGAATATCATCCCTCAAATTATGGCGAGGTTCTTGATGTGCTCGATTGTTGCGATAAGCCATAAAGACACTAGCAAACATAGATGCTCTTCCTTTGGATTCACCGGAATCTAAGTTCTCCCAGCACAAAATAGAATCATCACCTTGAAAGGATTTTGCAAACAGCTTAGTACTACTTTCGTGCTCTAAGCCAGTTCGCTCTCTGACTATAGATTCAATTTTCCTATAACCACTTATTATCGCGTGATCTGGATTCTTATCAAAATCCAATGCTAGTTCGATAAGACGTGCATCAAGCAATACCATAGGAATGGTAAGCGGAAACTCACTAAAAATACTATCCTCACGTTCCTTATAGAGATAAGCAGAATCATACCACCTAGCAGGACGCACTGGCTTGATACTATTGATATAGTCTAAATCTTTCACGGTTAAACTTGAATTGGATATACGTTCAAAAATCGATTTTGAAATGATGTACTCATTAATACTGTATGTATAGTTACGTAATAAGTTTAAGACGAATGCATATCCTTTTAGTGCCTCTCCATTATAGCCAGAAGCAAAACCACCTTTAACGATGACCTGAATATTGTATCTGAGAGTTAGCAGTAGCGCATGAGCATTTGAATAAGCTTCTTCGAAAGTAAGTATTTTTACGTCTTGTATTTTTTCACCGCCATGTATGAGCTGTATAACCGCCTCTTTACATGTTTGGGTAATACCGCTGTCACCTAAATATTGAATACCTGCAAATTTAGCTTTCACTTGTTTTCCTTAAATTAATCTAATCTATAGTAGAAACATTCCTCATTATCAAATCGTCTTAAAAAAGCTATTAGTTAAATCTCGCTAAAATATATATCCGATAACCTAACAGCAGAATGAGTAAGCCCTAAAATAACGAAAAGCACAAATAGTATGAGTCTCTATTAAGTGCGACATAATATTGAAGGTCCAGTCCAATAGTCACTAAGAAATCTTTTATCGAAAAATATAACTGCACGGTGTAAATAGTTAAATAAAATTAGTAGAAAAAGAAAATCTGTTCCAACCCAAACCTCTTGACCTACCCTCTACACTGGCTGAACGCTCCAGTCTATCTACAGATTATGCTATTCTATATTGGATATATATAAGCATTTATTTAGTCTTAGCAAATTTTTTAGTTATTGCTAATTAAATTATAAATCCAGACACAAATACTTTAAATAGGCGTCCCATATGTTTATAAAAAAACATTTTTTTCATTTATCTATTTTTACCATGATATTTATGTTTTGCAGTAATGCACAAGCTGAAACTCATCAAGATAAAATCCAAGTAAAGGTATTTATCGCAGCGATGTTTGAAATTGGTGAAAATAGTGGAGATAAAGCAGGCGAATTTCAGCATTGGTATAATCAATACTTTACAGATAGTAAGCCTATAAAAGTAGAAGGTGCCCATAGCCCAGTTTATTGTAACTCAGAAGGTGTCTGTGGTTCGGTATTAGGGATGGGTAAAGTAGGGTCTTCAGCATCCATGCAAGCAATCACACTTTCTCCTAAATTTGACTTTAGCAAAAGCTACTTTGTTCTAAGCGGTGTCGCCGGAACACCACCAAGTAAAGGCACAATAGGTGATGTAAGCTGGGCGTCTTGGCTCGTAGATTATGACTTAGGTCACCGCTGGAAAGCTGAAGAAGGTGAAAAAGGCGCACCTACGTTTACACCCCGCAAAGGCTATGAAGATATTCGCCGCTATCAACTTAACTCTGAACTACTAAAATGGAGTCTACATCTCAGCCAGTCAGTTGCTTTAAAAGATTCAAAAGAAGCCAGCGCCTATCGAATGAAATATCCTGATGCAGCAGCGCGACGGAGCCCAGCTATAACCGTAGGCACTCATATGACAGGAGATACCTTTTTTCATGGGCCAGGGTTGTCAAAGCAAGCTCAATATATAGCTGAACTATATAATGCAGATGATTACATTATCACTGAAATGGAAGCCGCTGCAATAGCACAAGTACTTAACAGAACAGTAGGTATTGAACGCATAATGAGCTTACGTGGTGCAGTGAATTTTGACCAAGGTAATCCAAATGAGACTACGCTTCAACATCTAGATCCAGCGCCAGGAGAAACAGCTGGTGGCTTTGCAGAAACAGTAGAAAATATCGTGCTAGTAGGATCAAAAACTGTCGATCACATCGTTGATAACTGGGATGTCTGGGAAAAAGGTGTGCCAGAATTCAAAGAAGAATAAAGAACTCCAAGATAAATTTTAAGTAATACAACAAACAGTTAATAGTTAGCAGTCAGTAAGTAGCTTCTAGAATGGGTTTACGCTCATTCTGGGAACTACGATGGCTGAAAGCTCTACTACCAATATAGCTCTTCCATTACAGCTACATTAGAAAATCATTAATTCCTCGATCCGCTTACGCTCATTAGATAGCATGCGATTAGATAAGCTATAGGATTCATCCTTGGTATAGACCTCTATTCAATCTTTAGCGAGTTTTCTCATTCTATTTGAGTTACTCAAAAGATGACACTGCCACTCAGTTAAATACTAAAGATACCGCATCATTCGCAGTAAAGGGTACTTGTCCCAACATCAATGCCTAATACCTTACAACTCTCTGCTTTATCATACTAAAAGGGTAGAAGCGGATATTGTGGCGTCGTCTATCGCTTATAAACTCTACTGGCTAAGTATGATCTAATACATTTGGTTAGATTCAACGGCATAGTCTTGCCTAATGATAGATATTTCTTTCGTCTTAGGGCACGGGTTTAGCTTTAAAATATTACATACGCAATGAAAGCATCTGTGATTCTGTAAGTAGTAAGGTTCGCATATACGTTATAGGATTGGCAAAATAATTTCTAATGTTAGACAAAAAAAGCCCCCTTCGCTAACGCGATGGGGGCTTTTTTTAGAATAGAGAGCTGACGAACGAGAAGAGCACCGTTAAGGAAAAACATTGCTTTGCTAGGCAGCGCACTGCTAACTGTGAGCACAGCTCTTGTCTTGCGCTGCGGAAGACTGTCTCCCAGACAGTCGTTACTCCTTGCTCACCTTTAAATAGGATTTGCTACGTAGGTCACTAGGAATAAAAGATAAAAAAAAGAGCCACCCAATTAAGGATGACTCTTTTTAAGTATAAGGAGCTGACGATGACCTACTCTCACATGGGCGAACCACACTACCATTGGCGCTACGATGTTTCACTTCTGAGTTCGGGAAGGGATCAGGTGGGGCCATCGCGCTATTGTCGTCAGCAAAGGGGGTTAG
>Ga0209595_100441_pt1 | contig 14518 bp, 15 predicted proteins | sample Porto_4metaG_FD_187427 | JGI IMG/M metagenome (GOLD analysis project Ga0209595, IMG submission 187427) | Marine algal microbial communities from Porto, Portugal - Porto_4 metaG (SPAdes) (version 2) | ecosystem: Host-associated > Algae > Red algae > Unclassified | place: Portugal: Porto...
CTTTTTCCACGCTAAAATAACGACAGGAATATTAAATAAACTAAACAACACCCCTGTAGATATATGAATAGATAAAAAATCACCTAATATTTGTGATAGTAATTGAGACAATCCAGCAAAGCCACTCGCGTACACTTTCGCTGGTGTTAAAAACAAATTCATTCCAATCGCATTTAATAAACCTGCGATAATTACAACGATTAATTTCTTAATAAGTTCGGTATAATTCAACTTCAAATCCATCTCTAATCCACCTTTACCCTTCATAAATGCACCGCTATACATAGTCTTTACGAAAAAGGAAATGATAAACGTACAACGTTTAGAAATGGAGTTGATACATATGCCACATACGAGTGATAACGACAAAAAAGCTCGCGATAATAATGCAAAACGCACGCAAAAAAATGAGCAAGAGCAAAAAAATATTCAGCAGGGCAAGCGCGCATATTCCAAGAAGACTGATCACCTTTGATCCCATCGTACATCAACATAATTGTTGATGTACTTTTTTTACATTTCACAGGAAAAAACATTAAAAATTCACTTCATGTTCACTTCTATATTCTACAATAGCGATAACATATTCGGATGAGGTGTTAGCATGAGAGGGAAACATATTTTCATTATTACTGCACTAATAAGTATATTAATGCTTTCTGCTTGCGGACAAAAGAATGGATCAGCTACAGTCGCTACAGCAACAGACTCAACCATTACGAAGAGCGACTTCGAAAAACAATTGAAAGATCGTTACGGAAAAGACATGCTATACGAAATGATGGCATACGACGTTATTACAAAAAAATATAAAGTATCTGACGATGATGTAGATAACGAGGTCCAAAAAGTAAAAAATCAATTTGGAGACCAATTCAAAGGATTTTTAGAAAACAATCGTTTAAAAGATGAGGCTGATTTCAAAAATCAAATGAAGTTCAAACTCGCTCTGCATGAAGCCGTTAAGAAAAGCGTTACAGAAAAAGACGTGAAAGACCACTATAAACCAGAAATTAAAGCGAGTCACATTTTAGTAAGCGATGAAAATGCAGCGAAAGAAATAAAGAAAAAACTAGACGCTGGTGCTTCATTTGAAGAATTAGCAAAACAAGAATCACAAGATCTACTATCAAAAGAAAAAGGCGGAGACCTCGGATACTTTAATTCAGGTACAATGGCGCCTGAATTTGAAACAGCTGCCTACAAACTAAAAGTTGGCGAAATTAGCAATCCCGTCAAATCAACGAACGGCTATCACATTATTAAATTAACTGATAAAAAGGATTTAAAGCCTTACGATGAAGTGAAAGACTCCATTCGTAAAAACTTAGAAGAAGAACGTATCGCTGACCCTACATTCAGTCAAAAACTATTACAAGACGAATTAAAAAAGGCAAATATTAAAATAAATGATAGTGAATTAAACGATACATTTTCTCTTATATTTGAGCGGGGAAACTAAAAAAAGCACGGTCTTATTTAAAAAGATAAGACTGTGCTTTTTTTATTTCATGTTTTATTGCTTGTATTCTAGCCTATGATACATTCTTCTGCAAAGCAAACAAATACTTGCTTTGCAGAACGTAAAGATACTATATAATACTCATCTTCAAAATGCCCTACTATATAACCCATTCCCCCCGCCAGTTCAATTGTTTCTTTATTGAAATATACTCTTGTCCGATCAAATTTTATATGTTTTATAATACTCTCTAATTCATTTTCGTTTACTTCCTTTTCAGAGAAAAGGAACATGAGGCTTCCCTCCATACATACAGGAGAAATCACATCGAAAATATCAGTTGCAGGATCATTCTGTTTTATTAAAATTGCGCTCTTTACGGTCGACTTTTTCCAGTTTAACTCTTTTAATTCTTTTTCCCAAATATAATTTTGCACCTTTGTTAATTCTTCTTGAACCCCTTCACAATCCACTAAAAGATATAAATGAAATTTCGACATCATTGTTTCCATAAATTGTTCCATGCTTGTATCAACATCAACTATATATCTATTAATCGTTGATAACCAATTCAAAATTATCATGTTCATCTAACACTAGAAAATATTCGTTATTTTCTGTTGCAGGTTTGTGTATTTCAATATATTTATCCATATTTTCTCCTTATATCCGAATGGATTGGCCGCTGCGATTCCTTTCGCTTCGCTCTTTAGGACGTTACCCCATGCATCATATTCATAGCTTGCGACTATTTGTCCATCTTTGTCGGTCATTGCTATTACGTCACCGCGCGGGTTGTAGTGGTAGTATACCGATTGATCTTGGATTTTCATTGCTAGGCGGACACCGTCTTTGTTGTAAACGTATTGACGGAGGACTTTTCCGTTCCCGCCTGTTTCGTATAGCGGGTTAATGCTGTCACCGTCGTAGAAGTAACGGGTTACTTGTCCGTTTACGTTCTTTTCAATACGACGGTTTTCGTTGTCGTATTTATATGTTGCGAACGGTTTGCCCTCCCCTTTTTTCGTTACAGCAACAAGTTGGTCTGCTTCGTCTCATGTGTATGTGTATTTCCCATCTGATGTACGGTTACCATTTGCGTCATACGTTAACGATTCGTTTCCGAATTTTAGAAGTTGATTTCCTTTGTTAAATGTTGCGATTACTGATTTCGTCTCTTTTCCATTCTCTGTTACTTTCACACACGTACGATTGCCAAATCCATCATACCTGTAGTCTCTAACTGTTCCATTTGGTGTAGATTCTTTTAATAATTGATTAATTGGATCGTATACGTAATTTGTTTCCGTTATTTTCCCATCAGAACTTTCATGTTTAATCTTCGTACGGTTTCCTGTTTTATCATACTCATATTTCTCTAATAGTAGCATTTGCTTTGTTGTTACAATAGCTAAATCCGATAGTTTCCCTGTTTGATCATAATTCTACGTTGCACTAGCATCATTCGGTGCGATATACGTACGTACGTGGCCGTTCTCATCTGTTTTCATTCTTACAATTAACAATTTAAAGAATTTTCTGAGGGACTTCAATATAAAAATGACAATATTGTGTCTTTTTTTCTAAAAATGTATATCTTCCGGCAATTTACTATTTTATATTCTTTTTTCCTTATAAATACAGTAAAATATTTGTAGATTAAACGTTTTATTACACCTTATTTACTTTTTATCTACTTTATAATAAAAAAAGAACTATTTTTTCTCTTAAAAATTTAGAGAAAAAATAGTTCTTTTTCATTCACTTTATTTCTTAAAGTAAGTCCAACCTTCTTCTTGGTAAATCTTTTCTTCTTTCATCATTTTACCAAGCGCCCGCTTAAACGCAGCTTTACTCATATTGAAACGTTCTTTAATGTCTTCTGGGTGGCTCTTATCCCAAAACGGCATTGCTCCGCCTCTTTCTTCCATATATTCATAAATTACTGCAGCATCATCTTCCATTCCTTCTTCTTTACGAGGAAGAAGTGAAATGTTGATTGTACCGTCATCTTTCACGTCAATAATACGACCTGTTACACGCTCACCGATGCGGACTTGTTCTTTTCTTTCTGTATGGTGTAAGAAAGCACGGAAATGCTCATCAGTTAGTATGAATGAACCAACTTGAAGTGAACGATACACACGTCCATTGACGTTTTTATTACGCATAGATGGCGTCGCATCTACGATAATTTCTTGCATATCACTGTCTCTTGCTGGAAGAGCGATTAAACGATCACGATTCGTTAATTTTAACGTACAATATAATTCGTCGCCTACTTCTGGCCATACTGGCATATAAATCGGGAACTCATCAAGTGGAATTAGTATATCTTTTGATACACCAATATCAACAAACACACCTAAACTAGGAATAACTTCTACAACCTTTACCCAATTCCAATCATGTGTTGTAATAATTGGCTCCTTCATTGTTGCTGAAATACGATTTTGGTGATCAAGGTATAAGAATACATCAATTGTATCGCCTTCTTCAATTTCTCCAGCTACTTCGTTTTTATGTAGGAAAATTTCTTCCTCTTCATTCCCAACCATATATCCGATTTCCGTTTCGCGTAAAACAGTTACCTGTTCAATCGATCCTAATTGCAAATACATATTTTTTAATTCCCTTCTATATATATAAAGTTATCTTTTTTATCATTCCAAACAAAAGTTAATTATAACACGATTTTTCCTTTATTTGTCCAACTGCCCAAAATTCACTATAATAAAGTGAGGTTACATGAATATCAGTATGAAAACACTTAAGTCTAAGCTCGTTTTCAGCTATACTTTAGTATGTACAGTACATAAAAAGATTAGAAATTTATTTGGAGGTGCTAACTATGGCAAAAGATAGTTCTTTTGACATCGTTTCGAAAGTAGAATTACCTGAAGTAACAAACGCAATTAACATCGCATTAAAGGAAATCCAAAACCGATATGACTTTAAAGGAAGTAAAAGTGATATTAAACTAGAAAAAGAAGTACTTGTTTTAACTTCTGACGACGAGTTCAAATTAGACCAAGTAAAAGACGTTTTAATTTCTAAACTTGTAAAACGTAACGTTCCAATTAAAAACTTGGACTATGGAAAAGTGGAAGCTGCGACTGGTAACACTGTTCGCCAACGCGCAACGTTACAACAAGGTATCGATAAAGATAACGCGAAAAAAATTAACAACATCATTAAAGAAATGAAATTAAAAGTGAAAACACAAGTACAAGATGATCAAGTACGTGTTACAGCGAAAAGCCGTGATGACTTACAAGCAGTAATCGTAGCCGTTCGCAGTGCTGACTTACCGATTGACGTACAATTCATTAACTATCGCTAAAAAGAAAACTCCTCTTAATTAGAGGAGTTTTTGTATTTATTAAGAGCAGCACCATATCGCTTTATCAAATGATTTTTTCGGAATATATACTTTATCATTTTCGATTTTGTATTGAATATTATTTTTCTTAAGAGCTGCTGTGTCAACAGAATGAATACTATCACCCCACCGAACAAATTCCCTATCGTCACCGATGTCCCCAAAATACAAACTTACAAATACGATAAGAAGACATGAACATAGAGCGAGCAACTTCTTTTTCTGCAAATATCTCACTTCATCTACGTTTCCTTTTAACCGCAATTAAAAACGCAATAAATAATACGTTCACACCGACGATTAAGGAGATAAATAACCAATTCACACCTGTTTCTTTACTAACAGTATACACATTCGATTCTTCACGCTTTAAAACGAGATAGAACTTCCCGTTTTCTTCTCTTATAATTTCGTCTTCTAACAATCCTCTTAACTGTTGTTTTTCACCAATTGCACTTGCAGGTAAGGAAACTTTTTGTGTTTCTTTCGTATTATTAATTGCTACTAATGTTACTTCATCTTTGTACTTTCGTTTTAATATACTCATTCCATCTTTATCATATAAAAGTTCAAACGTACCACGTCGTAAAGACGGTCTCATTTGTCTAAGTTCGCCAAGCTTTGTTATGTGCTGCATAAACTTTTCATCTGATTTAAAATCCATTAATCGGCGATTATCCGGTACGCTTCCTCCATCTAATGCGATTTCAGTTCCGTAATAAAAATTCGGAATCCCTGGTGATGTTAATAAATAGGTAAGAGCTAGTTTCAAACGTGATGGCGGATAATACATATTTTCTTTTGCGATACGTGCAAACCTTTTTGTTTCTTGATTATCTAAAAACGTAACAAACTCCTCTTCTTTTTTACTCACATCATATAACGATTTCACCGATACATCCGCTCCGGAAAACGATTCTACTATTTTTTCATTGTATTCACTATCTTCTTTTGTCATAATACGAAAATCTTTCTTTATCACTTGCATATCCTTTTGAACGTCACCCCAGAAAGAACGCGGCTTTTTTTCACTATGTATTACATAACTTCCATCTAAATCGACTTCTTTTACCCACCATTTCATCGAGTCGATTACTTGTTGTTCGTTTTCTCCAAATGGAAATTGAAATACAACTTTCATTCCTTTTTCGTGAGCTTCTTTTACAAGCTCTTTCACATCATTTTCTGTTCCGAAATGTTCATTTACTTTTTGAAAATTTCGCACGTCTAATCCATCATACTGTCCACTTTCAAAAAGCGGCGAAAGCATAACAGTCGTAAAACCCATTTCTTTTATATAATCCAGCCTTTTTATAATCCCTCTTATATCTCCGCCCTGATAACCTTCTAAATTACCAACGTCTAACTGCTTGTCATTTTTCGGTTCTCCATTATTGAAGCGATCAATCATAATCGAATATATGACTTCATCTCGCCACTCTCTTTTTTCATCTGCAAAAGTATGTATTGGTACAAACAAAACGACAGCTAAACAAAAACAAATGAATAGGTTCCTAGTCCATATTTTTTCCACACGCATCCCCCAAGTTTTTTAATTGTAAGAATATTATACCAATTATCCAAGCAAATCGCATACGCTGATTTCATTCCTTCAAAAATACATAATGTTAGACTTTCTTACATGATTAATAAAATTTTCTAAAAATTCAGTTGATTTTCACCTCAATTTCGAATATGATATGAAACATAACAAATAATGTAATATTTTCTAACATTATAGGAGGGGATTGAATGAATACGGGAGATACAGTTTTTATGTTTATAACGACAGTAATGGTCATGTTAATGACACCAGGATTAGCACTTTTTTACGGAGGCATGGTTCGTAGTAAAAATGTATTGAGCACAACGATGCACAGCTACAGCGCAATGGCTATCGTCTCAATTCAGTGGATTGTAATCGGTTATTCTTTATCTTTCGGACCAGATTGGCACGGACTTATAGGCAATCTCGATTGGTTCGGCTTAAACGGAGTTACCTACGCACCAAATCCAGACTACTCATCTACTATTCCTCACAATTTATTTATGATGTTCCAACTCATGTTCGCTATTTTAACTCCAGCTTTAATTTCAGGTGCATTCGCTGAAAGAATGCGTTTTTCTGCCTTTCTTATTTTTATTCTTCTATGGACAACACTCGTTTACAATCCCGTCGCTCATTGGGTATGGGGCGTTGGCGGATGGCTAAGAGAACTTGGCGCGTTAGACTTCGCTGGTGGTAATGTCGTTCATATCACTTCTGGTGTTGCTGGTCTTGTATTAGCGATTTTCCTCGGAAAACGAAAAAACATAAACGGTACCTCTCCTCACCATTTACCATTTACGATGTTAGGTGCAGGTTTACTATGGTTCGGGTGGTTCGGTTTTAACGTCGGGAGTGCATTATCATTAAACGACGTCGCTTTAACTGCATTTATTAATACAAATATAGCCGCCGCTGCCTCTGCTCTAACTTGGATGCTATCTGAATGGTTCTTCCAATCGAAACCGACTGCGATGGGAGCTGCTTGCGGGGTTGTTTCCGGTTTAGTCGCAATTACGCCAGCTTGCGGATTTGTTACACCTTTCTCCGCCCTTCTTATCGGAGCAATCGGGGGCGTATTATGTTTCGGTGCTGTCTTCTTCTTGAAAACGAAATTTGGGTACGACGATACACTTGATGCATTCGGATGTCACGGCATCGGAGGAACTTGGGGCGGTATTGCAACTGGACTTTTCGCAACTACTACTGTAAACGGTGATGGCGCTAACGGTCTGTTTTACGGAAACGCAGCTTTACTATTTAAACAACTTGTCGCAATCGGAGCAACATATGCATTCACAATTATAATGACATACGCCATTATTAAAGCGATCAACTACTTCCTCCCTGTTCGGGTAGATGAGCACGAAGAACATATGGGACTTGATATTTCGATGCACGGTGAGAAGGCTTATGAGTATACTGAGCGAGTGAATTAAAAAAGAGATGCAATCTACTACTAGTAGATTGCATCTCTTTTTATTATACTGTCGGTGGTATACCCTAGTTGGTATATTCATGAATATATCAGCGATTATTCGGATATATCGACGATTTTTTAAATATATCAGCGATTCTTTCATTATATCGACGTTTCGACACAAAATATCGATTTACCAACAAATTCCGACATGATGAAAACGAAAAATACCCCGTGTAAAGCTTATTTTACACATAAAAAGACGACCGAAAACCGGTCGTCTTTTTCTATTTATTTCGGAGCATTCCCTACATATTGCGTAATATCAACATTTAACGCTTGAGCTAAACGCATACCGTACTCTTGATCTGCACGGAAGAAGTTACAAACAGCTAATAATTTCGTGCGCTCATTTACGTCTTTTAAGTCGTTTGTTAAGTTTGCAATTAAGTTATCTTGCTCTTCTTTAGAAAATGAACGGTAACGCTCCCCTGCTTGTTTGAAGTCATTTGGTTTCTCAATTTTTTCACGAGATACGTAGCCTTCTACTTTCATAGTTGAATCGCGGTAAGTTGGATCTTCAACCGGATTTTCCGTATGACGGCTCGGTTCGTAGTTTACCGTAGATGGGTTTTGATTTACTTGCATTGCACCATCACGTTGTTGGTTATGAACAGCTGCATATGGGCAGTTTACAGGAATTTGTAAGTAGTTTGCACCAAGGCGATAACGCTGTGTATCTGGGTAAGAGAATAAACGTCCTTGTAATAATTTATCTTCAGATGGTTCAATACCATTTACAGTTGCACTCGGAGAGAACGCCACTTGTTCTACTTCCGCGAAGAAGTTTTTCGGATTACGATTTAACGTCATTGTTCCTACTTCCATTAATGGGAAACGATCTTCGGGCCATACTTTCGTTGGATCTAGTGGATCAAAGTCTAAAGAATCCGTTTCATCTAGTTGCATCACTTGTACGTGTAAATCCCACTTCGGATAATTTCCTTTTTCGATTGCATCGAACAAGTCACGAGTTGCATGGTTGAAGTCTTTCCCTTGCACTTCTTGCACTTCTTTTGCATTTAAGTTACGTACACCTTGCTGTGGTTTCCAGTGATATTTAATATAGACGATTTTACCTTCTGCATTAATCCATTTAAATGAATGGACACCGAAACCTTCCATTTCACGATAACTCGCTGGTGTACCGTAATCAGAAAATACCCACGTCATCATATGTGTAGATTCCGGACTTAACGTCATGAAATCCCAGTAACGATCTGGCGTTTGAATGTTTGTATCAGGTGCTGGTTTTAAAGAATGCACCATATCAGGGAATTTAATTGCATCACGAATGAAGAAGACTGGTAAGTGGTTACCTACGATATCGTAATTTCCTTCTTCTGTATAAAATTTAACAGCGAACCCACGTGGATCACGAGCTGTTTCCGGAGAACCTTGACCATGAATAACCGTTGAGAAACGAACAAATACAGGCGTTTCAGTTCCTTCATTTTGTAAAAATGCGGCTTTCGTATATTGCTTCATGCTGTTTTTCGTTACGAATACACCGTGAGCACCTGCACCACGCGCATGCACAACACGCTCTGGAATACGTTCACGATCAAAATGTGCAAGTTTTTCTACTAAATGATAGTCTTCTAACAATACCGGTCCACGGCGACCAGCTGTACGAGAGTTTTGATTATCTCCAACTGGAGCACCTTGGTTTGTTGTTAAGCGATTATTTGGATTCATCTGGGGATCCTCCTCTTTCTTTCGTAGTAATTATTATTTATTTAAAATTATTATAAACTAATTATTATTCAAAACTAAATCTTTGTCAACTATTCCCTTCATTTTTTTGGAAACAATTTCAGCTAAACAATCAATAAATACAGGTTGTGCATTTGGCATATTCGGTCTAAAATATTGGGCGTTTAATTCATCCGTTACAACCTTACATTCATAGTCGTTGTCATATAAAACTTCTAAATGCTCTGCCACAAATCCAACTGGGCAATATACGAAAGATTCATATCCATGCTCTTCAAATAAATCTCTCGTTAAATCTTGCACATCTGGTCCAATCCATGGGTCTGGTGTATTTCCTGCACTTTGCCAACCAATTGTATAGTGCTTTACACCTGCTTCTGTAGCAATTAAATCTGCTGTTTGCCGTAATTGCTCTACGTATGGGTCACCTGCTGCAATAATCTTCTCTGGTAAACTATGCGCCGAAAAAATTACGACTGCTTTTTCTTTATCTTTAACTTTTGTAAACGTTTCTTTTATTTGATCTGCCCAATAGGAAATAAACTTCGGTTCATCGTACCATTGTTCAATTGGTTCAATAACAGGGCCACCAATGTCTTCTGAAAGACGAATCGCGCGTTCATTATATGCTTTAATGCTGAATGTAGAGTAATGCGGTGCTAATACGATACTAATCGCATGCTCAATCCCATCTTTCTTCATCTCTTCTACTGCGTCTTCTATAACTGGTGCAATATGTTTTAATCCTAAGTAACAAGTAAATTCATACTCTGTAAATATATTATTCATTGAATCCGTTAATTTATGCGCTTGCTCTTTCGTAATTTTCGCAAGCGGTGATATTCCACCAATTGCTTTATAACGCCCGATTAAATCTTGGAGCGCTTCTTCTGTTGGCTTACGCCCATGACGGATATGTGTATAATACGCTTCTACATCATCCAATGACTCCGGCGTTCCATACGCCATTACGAGTAAACCTATTTTTTTCTTTGCCATCTATTTCACACCTCAATTTTTGAAAATGAGAATCTTTTTCAAGAACATTTGTTTCCAATTATAACAAGCAATAATAAGTACGTCAAAATAATAATTCTAAATAAATATTATTTATAAGGTGATTTTTAATTTTATATGACAATTTATTTAATAAAAAAAGCGGCTCACGTACATGTAAGCCGCTTTTTTGCTATTCTTTAATATTTACCCCATACTCTTTAAACCAAACGTGAATTTGTGCTAAATGAGCTAGAAGTTGCGGCCCAGTCATTAATTGACCGAACCAAGGTGTTTGGAATGCACTTCCGCCTGAGTGGATTAATCCATTCAATTGCTCTTTATCAAACAATTCATGCAAAATTGAGCCTTTATCCGTTAATAAATCTTGTAGCCATACTGTTACCGCTTTTGTATAATGCGGGTTATGCGTTTTCGGATAAGGACTCTTCTTTCTATATAAAATGTCATGTGGAAGTATCCCTTCTAAAGCTTTACGCAATAGACCTTTTTCGCGGTTTTCATACATTTTCATTTCCCAAGGAATATTCCACGCATATTCGACAAGTCGGTGGTCCGCAAATGGAACGCGCACTTCTAAGCTTGCTCCCATACTCATGCGGTCTTTTCTGTCTAATAATGTTGTCATAAACCATACCATGTTTAAATAAAATAATTGTCGTCTCTTCGCTTCCAGTGGGCTTTCTCCCTCTAAAATAGGAACTTCTTGAATGGATTCTTCATAGCGCCTTTGTACATATTGTTGTAAATTTAATTTACTTCTCCATTCTTTCTTCAGAAGTTGTTCACGTGCTTCTGTAGAGCGCATCCATGGGAATGCACTTGATTGTAAATCATCTTCTCTATAAAACCATGGATACCCACCGAAGATTTCATCTGCACATTCTCCAGATAAACCGACGACAAAGTCTTGTTTAATTTCGCGGCAAAACCATAATAATGAGGAATCGATATCTGCCATACCAGGCAAATCACGAACGAGCACCGCTTCTGTTAAACACTCTGCTAGCAGTTCATTTGAAATGACGCAACGATGGTGAGTCGTTTGAAACGTTTCAGTCATTAAGTTAATAAACGGCGCATCTGAATTGGGTTGGAATGCATTTGCTTTAAAATATTTTTCATTATCTTCATAGTCAATAGAATACGTGTGTAATGGCCCTTTCCCTGATCTTTCATATTCTTTTGCGGCAATTGCTGTTATAGCACTTGAATCTACACCACCTGATAAAAAAGTGCATAACGGTACATCAGAAACGAGTTGCCTTGTAATAGCATCTTGTAATAAAAAGCGTGTTTTCTCTACTGTTTCTTCAAAGGAATCTTCATGTTTTTTGCTTTCTACATTCCAATATCTCCATATACATAAACCATTTTTTGAAAATGTCATTGCGTGGCCCGGTCGTAATTCTTTTATACCAGCATAAATACCGTGACCAGGCGTTCTAGATGGTCCGAGGCCGAATATTTCTGATAACCCTTCTAACGTTACTTCAGCCTTCACATCAGGATGCGCTAGTATCGCTTTTAACTCTGAGCCAAATAGTAATCGTCCACTATCATATTTATAAAATAGCGGTTTTACACCTAATCGATCTCTTGCAATAAATACTTGTTCTTTCCGTTCGTCCCATACAGCAAACGCATATATACCGTTTAAATGATCGACACATTCTTCTTTCCATTCAATATACGATGCTAATAATACTTCCGTATCAGAATGACCTTTGAACGTATATCCTCTTCTTAAAAGTTCCTTTCGAATGTCTTCCGTGTTATAAAGTTCGCCGTTATAGCAAATTGCATAATTCGCTTCATCCTTTAAACAAGTCATCGGCTGTTTACCACCCTCAGGGTCAACAACGATTAACCGTTTATGCCCAAACGCGACATTACCCTTAATCCAAACTTTATTATCATCTGGGCCACGCTTCGCTAACGTCTCAGCCATCTTCATAACGACGGCCCTTTCTCCTTCTAATGAGCGTTTATAATCCACCCATCCTGTAATCCCGCACATATAAATCATCCTTCCATCTTATTACTTTTCCTGAACGTGCAGTAATCCCCACTCTAAAAGTGCGGATACAAAAAAATGACAAACTTGACGATAACCTACCATCCGTATACGGAATAGTAATTTCACTCAGTAAAACGTGTTTTATTGTATGCCCACCTATGTCCGGATGTGTCTAGTTATAAAGAACGCGCGAACTGTCTATAACAAGAATAACTACTTTTCATAAAGGAGAAATCGTGTATGATACAACGTAAACATATTTTATATAACCAACCTCGTGCTCATTCAGTCGGTAATGTAGAATATATAAACAATGAATGGGTATTCTTTGATGATGAAAATGACGAAGCATTTTTATTAGAAGATATTGCCGAAGATGGCTTTGAGGTTTTATATAACAACAACTGGCTACCAGCTCGTTTTTATGAACAAAACATATTGCAAATCGCAAATGAACAACACCCCCTCCAAAACGGGGAAATGATACGCATTCGTAAAAAATTACTCCTTAGCTATCATGAATGGCTTGAGGAATTACCCGATTCTGTTTTTGCGTTATTAACAGAATCATTGCAATCACTTCATTACTCTCTATATGATTGCATGTATTGCCATAATTATTTATCCTTCTTACCGAAAGAGGAAGCATGCGAGGGCGTAAATATTCTTTTATTTGATAATGAAGAGATGATCTGTACACTGCAGCACCATTTCGTTCGTCACTCTTCTTCAAATAAAAATATTTTCCGTTTTACGAAAGTAAATGGAGAAGAGTTGCATATCGATGCGACATAAAAATAAAAACCACCGTATCCCCCAAACATTTGAGAGATACGGTGGTTTTATTTTTTATTAGAATACTTGCCAACCAATCGGTAATTTCAGTCCAAGGTAAAATACCGCTACTAGTGCGACAATAAATAATCCCCAAACTGCCCCTGTTGCCTTATTCTTGCTCATTTTCACAAGAACCATTTCCATTCCACCGATAACTAAAATACCAGCTATCATTTTTAAACCGTACCACATGTGCATGTTACTTGTTGCAGTCTTCATAATACCCATGTACAACATGAAACCTGTCACAATAATGATAATGTACATAAGACGAAGCCCCATATGTACACCTTTCCCTTTTCTTCCTGCTGAATAAAGTGAATACGCAACGAAGAATAAAATTAAACCTAACGCCCATGCTGTAATATGCATATGTACCATCGTATCCCCTACCTCCTCTTTTCACACTTTTTCACTCTATATGATAACATGTTCATTTATTTTCAGGAAATGTTTCGCTTTTTTACATTTAAATGATATAATATTTAGAGTATTTACAAACTTCTTGTAATAACAAAAGGGGGAACAATCATGATTCAAACTAAGGATATTATCGAACTTACAGACACATACGGAGCAAATAACTATCACCCACTTCCAATCGTTATTTCTAAAGCAGAAGGCGTTTGGGTAGAAGATCCTGAAGGAAATCGCTATATGGACTTATTAAGTGCATATTCTGCAGTTAACCAAGGTCATCGTCACCCAAAAATTATTAACGCTTTAATTGACCAAGCTAATCGTGTTACGTTAACTTCTCGTGCTTTCCATAGTGATCAATTAGGCCCTTGGTACGAAAAAGTTGCGAAACTAACTAATAAAGAAATGGTACTTCCAATGAATACAGGTGCAGAAGCTGTTGAAACTGCAATTAAAACAGCTCGCCGCTGGGCTTATGATGTGAAAAAAGTAGAAGCAAACCGCGCTGAAATCATCGTTTGTGAAGATAACTTCCACGGACGTACGATGGGTGCTGTTTCTATGTCATCAAACGAAGAGTACAAGCGTGGCTTCGGTCCAATGCTTCCTGGCATTATTGTAATTCCTTACGGTGATTT
>Ga0209595_100444_pt1 | contig 14463 bp, 10 predicted proteins | sample Porto_4metaG_FD_187427 | JGI IMG/M metagenome (GOLD analysis project Ga0209595, IMG submission 187427) | Marine algal microbial communities from Porto, Portugal - Porto_4 metaG (SPAdes) (version 2) | ecosystem: Host-associated > Algae > Red algae > Unclassified | place: Portugal: Porto...
ACTTTCCGAAAGATACTTGTCACACTCGCGCAAGATGTCCGTGTAGTCATGGTGAAAATGGCGGACAGACTGCATAATATGCGGACGCTTGGTTCTATGCTTCCGCACAAACAAATGAAAATAGCCTCCGAAACCGCTTACATTTACGCGCCACTTGCACACCGTTTGGGATTGTACAAAATCAAGACAGAATTCGAGGATTTGTGCATGAAAGTGACCGAACCCGAACGCTACCACGAGATAGAAGTGAAGCTCAAAGAAACCGAAACTCAACGCTCCCGATATGTCACAGAATTCATGAAACCGATTCGAAAATCAATTGAAGACTTGGGTATTAAATTCCGTATCTCGGGGCGAGCAAAATCTGTTTTTTCCATTTCTAATAAAATGAAAAAGAAGCAGGTCGAGTTTGAACAAATCTATGACCTGTTTGCCATACGCATCATCGTTGATGTAACATTAACCAATGAAAAATCAACCTGTTGGCAGATATATTCCATTGTTACAGATAATTACAATCCTATTCCTGAACGACTGAAAGACTGGGTGTCAACGCCCAAATCCAATGGTTATGAATCACTGCACACTACCGTAGTCGGACCGAAAGGACGATTTGTAGAATTACAAATTCGTAGTGAACGTATGGACGAGGTAGCCGAAAAAGGGGTAGCCGCGCATTGGAAATACAAGGGCGTATCCTCCTCTGAAACCGTCCTCGATCGCTGGCTCAATCATGTTCGTGAAATGCTCGAATCGGCGGATGGAGACGCGGTTGATTTTCTCAATGATTTTCGTACCAATCTCTTTTCGGAAGAAGTATATGTTTTTACGCCGAAAGGCGATATGCGAATACTACCGAAGGGCGCAACAGGGCTGGATTTTGCCTTCGATATTCACACCGAAGTCGGCTATCGCTGCATGGGAGTACAAGTCAATGAACGGCAAGTACCGATTAGTTATCAACTTCAAAACGGAGACCGCGTATCAGTCGTTACTTCTAAAAATCAGAAACCAACGGAGAGTTGGTTGAAGTCAGTTGTGACCGGCAAAGCCAAATCGCGCATCCGTCAGGCACTCAAAGAAGAACGTAAGAAGCAAGGTGAAATAGGTAAGGAGTATTTAATGCGTAAACTTAAGAACCTCAAGGTGGAACTCAGTTATGATAACCTTGAAGTTCTATTGAAATTTTACAATGTACAATCGAGTATCGACCTATATTATGGTATTGCTACCGAAGAATTGAGCCTCAATCGCCTCAAAGAACTCGAAGTCGAACATGGCAAATTATCCATTCGAAAAGAGGAACCTCGCCAACCTTCACGCCCCGCTACTCCGAAAAAAACAGACACAACCAACAAGCCTCGCCTTCTAATTAACGGCGAAGATGCTTCGCAATATGCTCACTCATTGGCGACTTGCTGTCGTCCTGTACAAGGCGACAAAATATTTGCTTATACGACCACACATGATGGTATAAAAATTCATCGAAATACCTGCCCCAATGCAAAAAATATGCTTGCAAAATACGGTTATCGTGTTATGAAAGCGGAATGGGTGACAGCCCTGAATACTTCTTTTATAGCAGATTTGGAGCTGACGGGTGTGGATGATATTGGTATCATTCAACGCCTCACGAATGTTCTCACCAATGTATTGCGTGTCAATATGCGCTCTTTCACAATGGATGGTAATGAAGGCTATTTTAGAGGTAGAATTAGTGTAGTTGTCAACAATACTGACCAACTCAATTTTATTATCAAAACCTTGAATGACCAAGACTATGTGTCGTCTGTGGTACGTATCGAAGCCTAATTTTCAAGTCCCGTGCGCCTTCTGCGTTCTTTATGGTTTCTTTATGGAATCACGGTATTTTTTGTGTTGTTTATCTTATGTTTTCCATTTTACGTTGTTGTGTTTATTATTTTTCGTAAAAAAGCAGTGCGTCCTTTGATACGATTTAGTCATCATGTAGTGGCACGATTGTCTTTGTTTTCGATGTTAATTCGCACAAAAAATTATCATTTTAAAAACATTGATAGTCAAAAGGTTTATGTCTTCATTAGTAATCATCAAGCCGCGATTGATATTTTATTGTCTGCAAGTATTACGCCTTTTCCATTTAAATTTTTGTCTAAAAAAGAAGTAGAAAAATCCCACTTTTCGGTTATATCGCCGGCAAATTTTCTGTAATGGTTAATCGTAAAAATCCTGCTTCACGTCAAGAGAGTTTTAATAATATGAAAAAGGCACTGGCAGATAGTTTTTCGGTTTTTATTGCGTATTTTAGTCCGCCGATTGAAACAACCGATTTGACACTGGATGATATACCGGCTTCAAAAGAAAAGGTACGGCAGATGATGTTATCGCATTTGGAGTGGCATTAAACTTTTTTGTAAATATTTTAATTCATTTCTCAGATTTTCTTGATACTAAAGTAAAAGGTAGAACCTTTGCCGTATTCGGACTCGACCCAAATGCGTCCGTTGTGGTTTTCTACTATTTTTTTGCATAAGGCGAGCCCTATTCCTGTGCCTTCAAACTGATTGGTATTATGTAGTTTTCTGAATAATAGAAAAATACGTTCATAAAATTCTGACTTGATGCCAATGCCATTGTCTTGTATCGAAAACAGCCATTCGTTTTTGAGTTTTTGGGCGGTGATATTGATGATGGGAGGGTGTTCTGGCGCACTGTATTTTATAGCATTGGCGATGAGGTTTTGGAAAAGCTGACGAATTTGGGTCTTGTCAGCTACTATGGTTTGAGGGATATTATGTGTGTTTATACTTGCTTGTTTTTCTTTGATTAAGGTGTCTAACTCATTGTTGATAACATAGAGAATATCCTCAAGATTGACAATTTGGAGATTTCTATCATCGGTATCGACGAGGGAGTAGGAGAGGAGGTCTTCAATGAGCCTCTTCATGTTTTTGCAGGATGTGATGATGAATCGAATGTAGTCTTTTTCGTTCTTGGAAAGTTTGTCTTTAGCTGATTTTTCAAGCAATTGTGAGAAACTTACGATTGTCCGTATGGGTTCTTTGAGGTCGTGAGAAGCGAGATAGGCGAAGTTTTCGAGCTGCATATTGGACTCAATGAATTTTTCGAGTTCTTGATTTTTTTGATTGAGTTTTTTGAGGCTGTTTATGATAGTCTGTTCTGCTTTTTTCTTTTCAGTAATGTTTTTGAATATTCCAATAAATATTGTCTGATTAGATAGTTTAAAAAGATGGGTAGATATATTGACATCTACTATGTGTCCTTCCAGATGTGTAAATCGCCAATCAAAATTTACTTGTTTGGATACTTTAAACTCTTGCTGGATTTGTAATAAATATTCGGTAGAGCTCATACCATTGCTTTGCATTTCGGGGCTAAACTGAAGCATACGCGCATTGCCTTCGATATCAAGTTGTTCGTCTGTTCTACCAAGTAATTTTCGCACTTTATCGTTTCTATCTAATAATTTACCTGCTTTATCTCCGGATGAAGGATATTCGTAAATTTCGATGCCGTCAAAGGCATTATCGAACAAATGGCGGTATAGAGTTTCGCTTTTTCGTAGTGCCAGTTCTTGTTTTTGGGATTCGGTCAGGTCTCTGTAGATACTTGTTACCATTAATTTACCATCTATCTTGAGGCGTACAGCGGTGACTTGTACATCAATAGGGTGACCTTCTTTATGTAGTATTCTCCATTCGTATTGAGTTTTGCTATTTTTTTTAAGTTTTGCTATTTGCTCGGCTAATAGTTGCTTTGAGGGCTTTCCATCTACTTGAAATTTGGGACTAATATCTACACCGGAAAGTGCATCAAGTTCTTCGTCTGTGCGTCCCACTAATTGCTTATATTGCTCATTTCTATCTACGGGTATTAGTTGGTTATTCTTTATTTCATAGATTTCTATACCATCATAAGCTGCATTAAATATACTTTTATAAAAAGCTTCGCTTTTTTTCAAATCATATTCTACTTTTTTCTTTTCTGTAATGTCTTTATAAATTGTGGTAACATAAATTTTTTTATCAATATTGAATCGAATAATAGTCATCTCAGTATCAACGTGTTGTGTGTTGTTTCCGTATCTCCATTCAAAATTAATTGTATTGTCGATGGCTATCTTTTTTCTAAGATTTTCAATGTATTGTTCGGACTTAATGCCGTTGGGTTGATATTCGGGACTTATCTCAAGGACATCTTTGAGACCGGAGTTTTGTTTAACAGTATGTTGTGTTTTGCCTAGTATTTCATAAATTTTGTTGTTTCTAACAAGGAGTTCATGTTGCCATTTGTCTCCTTCTTTTTGTGGTGGTGTCGATTCGTGTATTTCGATACCATCAAAGGCATTATCGACGAGTTTTTTATATATGGCTTCGCTCTTACGTAGGGCTTGTTCGGTGGCTTTGAGTTGAGAGATGTCAGTCAGTGCAGCCATAGTTTCGATTGGTTTACCTTCTCGATAGAATCGTTGGAGATGCACCAAAGCATATCCGATAGAGCCGTCTTTGCGAATAAAACGATGTTCGATAGTAACACTTTCAGTTTTCCCTTGGTCTATGTCAATTGTATGTTGTGCCTTGGCATCATAGTCTTCTTTGTGCATGATGCTGTCCACTCTTTGTCCGATAATTTCTTCTTCTGTATAGCCAGTCATTCTGCAAAACGTATCATTGACTGAGGTAAATACTGCATCTATTGAGGCAGTGACACCAAGTTGATTGTTTTCGTACAAGTGTCGGTAGCGTTGTTCGCTTTCAGATAAAGCAACTTTTATTTTTCGCTTTGCTGTTATGTCAATGGCTACTCCCAGCGTGCCGATTATTTCGCCTTGTTCGTTGAATATTAGGGTTTTTATCAATTCTAAGTAAGTCGGAGCATTCTTCTTGTCTGTTACAGTGACCAGGCGATAACTACGGTTATCGTTTGTAGTGTTTTTATATTTGTGGTCTATATTTTCGCTATTCTCATAGAACCTCTCTACTTGCTTGCCTATTATTTCATTTGGGGGATGTCCATAAAATTCAGCCATCGTTTTATTAATAAAAATAAACTGTTGGTCGCTGTTTTTAGCATAAATGAAATGAGGATTGAGGTCGGTAATTTGAGTTAAAAAACTGTTGACTGTTTTCAGTTGTTGTTGATACTGTTGAATGTCAGATTTGAAGTATTGAATAACTATATAAATGACTATAAAGCTGATTATTCCGGTAGCTGAATCAATAATGAATTCAAAAAATATCTCATAATGGGCGTGAAGTGCAGAATAATACGCTATTAGAGTAAATGTTAAAGCGATGATATTCAGTCGTTTGAATATTTTTTGTTCAAAAATATAAGTATTAAATATAAAAGTAGCCATTATGACGGGGATGGTCATGTGATAACTATCAAATACATGAGGAATAGCAGCAAAAATCGAATAAAGAAATACAATACTGATAAATAAAGCTAAAGATATTCTCTTAAAATAGATTAGTAAGAAACTGCTGGTGGCAACAATTTCTATTATTAGAGCAAAAGCTACATTCAATTCTTTACCGACTGCGATAGCAAGGAAAATGGGGATTTGCATTAAAACAAACATGATGACAGCTATTTTAGTTACCAATTTGTTTATTCGTTCAGTTCGCTGCGTCTCATTTAGTATATCAAAAATATTCGTCATAATATCGTGATTTTGAGTGCTTCAAAAATTGTTTTAAATTCGTACATTCGTCTTTGTTTTGATGGGCGTATCATGTAAAATACATAGTTTGAATACATCTAATACAAGTAATTTGTTTCATAGTTTATCAACTTATCTTTCCAGACGAGTACATCCTGCTTCTTTGGGTATGTTTCGGATACTGTTTGGTCTCGTGATGTTTATGCAAACGGTATGGTTTATTGCCACTGACTTTGTACAAAAGAATATAAGTGAGCCGATTATACATTTTAAGTATTATTACTTTCAATTTCTCGAACCACTTTCTCCACTGGGTATGCAAATCTTGATGTGGATGATGCTTTTGGCATCTGCCTTAATTGTAATCGGGATACTATACAGAGCGAGTGTTTTTGTATTCCTGATGAGTTTTACCTATTTGTGGTTGTTAGATAAAGGCTTTTTCAATAATCATTATTACCTCATCACACTTTTATCCTTATTATTGTTGTTCATCAAAGGAGATTCTTGGGGAGTATTAAAATGGAAAGAACGAAACAAAACTAATAAAAAAAAGTCAATATATTATATTTCACAATGGCAGATATTCTTGCTGAAAGCACAAATATCTATCGTATTTCTCGTAGCTGGTATCAACAAACTAAACCCGTATTGGCTAAGCCACTTTCAACCAATGGATTACATCTTAGATGCGAAAGCTGATATTTCAGGATTGGCGTTTTTGCGTAGTACGGGGATGGCGATATTTTTTACTTACGGTGGCTTGATAATAGACCTTGTAGCGGTTTTTCTACTTTGGTGGAAACGTACTCGCGTCATTGGCATCATTACATTGGTAGGCTTCAACTTCTTAAACTTTTGGTTATTCTGGAACATCGGAGAGATTGGCATTTTCCCCTTCCTACTCCTTGCTACGATAGTCCTTTTCCTCGAACCCGATACCCCTGCCAAATGGTTTAAATCACACTCGTCATCTACAGTCCACCGTTCACCGTCCACTGCCTCTACTCGACCGCCCACCGTCCACCGTTTGTCGTTCGCCGTCCTTGCCTGCTATCTCGTTTTCCAACTCCTTTTCCCCTTTCGTCACCTGCTTTATCCCGGACATGTCGATTGGACAGGCGAAGGACAACGCTTCGCGTGGCGCATGAAAACGATGTTAAAAGAAGCTGATATACAGTTCTTTATAAAAGACAACGATGGTGGAAAATATCCCGTAGAAGTCAGCAAAATGCTCTCTCCAAAACAATACAATAACTTGATATATTATCCCGACTTCATTCCGCCCATTGCTCGTCGTCTGAAAGAAGAAGCCTTAAAACAGGGTATTCCTGAACCGGAAGTAGTGGCTGATTTTAAGGTCAAATTCATGGGGGTACATCCCTCGCAGCCCATCGTTGCGCCCGAAACAGACCTTTCTCGTGTACGTGTATCCGCCATACGACATTCGGATTGGATATTACCTTTGAAAACAAAAACAATTGATAAATAATATTATGTTTATTGACCATTATTCACTCATTCAAAATTCATTCATTCAAAATTCAAAATTCATTCATTCAAAATTCAAAATTCATTCATTCAAAATTCATTCATTCAAAATTCAAAATTCACTCATTCAAAATTCATTCATTCATTATAGAGTCTTAATAATTGGGGTTTTTGGAAAGGCTTACTACTTCGACTTGGGTACAGGACAAATTTTAATTTTATTTTGAAATGCCACTGTACTGACGACTTTAGCCGTCAAGAGCTTCGTTGTTCTGCGACGGCTAAAGTCGTCGGTACGAGGCAGACTAAAAATTTGTCCTGCACCCTTCGACTTTCAGTGGGCTTGGTGGCGGCTTTTGTTTTAATGTATTTTTACAAACAGTGTACTAATTAATGATTTGCGAATTTTTAATCAAAATTAAATTATTTTGATTACATTTGTTTTTTATTCAAAACACACGATTTTATTACTTCAATAATGTCCAAACAATTCGCCATAGTCGATATCGAAACCACGGGTGGCAAACCCGGACCAGATAGAATTACAGAGATTGCTATCGTATTACATGACGGCGAACAGATTATTGATAGCTTTGAATCACTCATTAATCCCGAACGAAGTATTCCTTACGGCATCACTCAAATTACAGGCATTACCAATGAAATGGTAGCCGATGCGCCCAAATTTTTTGAAGTAGCCAAGCAAGTTGTTGAGATGACGCAGGGCGCAATTTTTGTTGCACATAATGTGGGCTTTGATTATAGTTTTATTAAATATGAATTCCAACAATTGGGCTACGTATTCAGACGGCGAAAACTGTGTACAGTACGCCTAAGTCGAAAGATGTTTCCGGGGCTTCGGTCATATAGTTTGGGTAATTTAATCAAACATTTTAATATACAAGTTACAGACCGCCACCGCGCTATGGCAGATGTCATGGCGACAATAGAAGTCTTACAAAAAGCCATTAATAAAGACGAAAATGCAGAGACAGATAATATGGTTAATTTGGGCGTAAGCGAAACTCGCTTGCCGCCAAACATCACGCTCAACCAACTTCACGAACTGCCTGAATCCTGTGGCGTATATTATTTTTATGATGAAAACGGCGACGTGATATATGTTGGAAAAAGCATAAATATTAAAAAAAGAGCCATGCAACATTTTGCTGCCGAAACCTCAAAGGCAACCAAAATGCAGCGCATTATCCACGATATTACTTACGAATTGACGGGTAGCGAACTCATCGCGCTCCTACTCGAAGCCACCGAAATCAAAAGCCTTTCTCCTCGTTTCAATGCAGCCTTACGCAATCGCAATATGAATTGGTGCATTCATCGCTATACCAATGAAGCGGGATACATTTGCTTTACCTTAGCAAAAACGACCAAAAAGAAAGCCCTTGAATTGGATATTGTAGCGCGGTTTCATCGCTCGGCGATTGCCAAAAGTACTTTGCGAAGTTTGATTCGGCGATTTGAATTGTGTGCTTGCCTGTGCGGAACAGAATCAAGTGGAGAGAGTTGTTTTCAGTACCAAATCGGGCAATGTTCGGGGGCGTATCTTGGAAATGAAAGCCCAGAAAGTTATAACGAAAAAGCAGCACTCGCAGCACTGGCTTTTGAACGTATTTTTGAACACGATATGCTCCTAATTGACAAAGGTAGAACACCCAAAGAGCAGTCCGTTGTCTTAGTCGAAAATAACCAATTTGGTGGTTTTGGTTATGTCGAAAAAGACGACGTACGGAATATAGAAGACTTGAAATCTGCCATAAAATCATACACACACCATGCTGACTATTTGGAAATAATACAAGGTTTTTTGAAAAAGGGAAAGAGTGTAAAGATTGTCAAATTAGAGGGCGATTAGAAAGCAATTTGTATGAAGAAATAATTGACATCTAATAGCAAAGGTCATTTCATCTTGATTCAATCAAAGTGAAATGACCTTTATTATTTGCATCATTCAGACGTAAAACGATTTTTCAAATCGTTTTATGGAGAAATAGAAACAATCAAAAAAGTTATAAAATAACTTTATTTCACCTTTTTAATTATTTTTCTTTTAAAAAATTTGCACAAATAAAAAAATGTAACTAATTTAGCGATACAATTGAAATCAAATAATTGATACACTCAAAAATTTTACGCTATGTTACGTCTCATTCAGCAGATTTTTAATGGTGCTACACCAACACAACTTTTACAAACTGCACCAAAAGTAGCCACTCAAAAAAATGTAAAAAAACATTCGCCTGTTTCTATTTCTACAACAACAAAAGAAGAGGCTTCCGAAAGCCGACGAATCGCCAAATTAATTATGGTGACTTCAGCGAACAACAATAAATTTTATGATATGCGCGAAAATACGGATGGGACATTTACCGCTACTTATGGGCGCGTGGGTAGCGCAGGCGCACAGGCGATATACAACATTGGGCAGTGGAACAGCAAATACAATGAAAAAATCCGTAAGGGATACAAAGACCAAACACGACTTTTTACCAATGTTGTAGGAGAAGAAAGTGCCGACCACCTTGCAATAGATGATGCGACGGTAGAAGAGTTGATACAAGAGTTGATGCGTTGCGCTCGTAAGTCGATTCGACACAATTATATGGTCTCTGCCGAAGAGGTGACACGTCAACAAGTAGAGGAAGCACAAGCTGTACTTGACAATCTCGTAGCGCGGGTCAAAAAAGGTATGAGGACGAAGTATTTTAATGATAAATTATTGGAATTATACCAAGTCATTCCGCGTCGTATGTCGCATGTCAAAGACCATTTAATCACCAAACCGAAAACGGAAAAAGATTACGAAACAATACGCGATATACTTGCTCAAGAACAAGCCACACTTGATGTAATGCGCGGACAAGTTGACATCAATGAACAACAAAAGGAATCTGAAGAAACCAATATATCACAGGAAAAAATGACGCTATTAGATGCGATGGGTATTCAGATAGAACCCCTTGAAAATAAGGAACTTACGAAGGTGATTAAACGTATGATGGGCGCAGATAAGAGTAAATTTAAGCGTGCATATAAAGTCATCAATCTGAATACTCAACAACATTTTGATAAACATCTGACAACTGCCAAAAATAAAAAGACAGAACTATTCTGGCATGGTAGTCGTAACGAAAATTGGTTGTCAATTATGACATCCGGTTTGGTGCTTCGACCTGCTAATGCGGTGATTAACGGCAAGATGTTCGGTTACGGATTATACTTTGCAGATAAATTTCAAAAATCACTGAATTATACCTCACATTGGGGCGCACATTGGACAGGTGGGAATTCAAAAAAAGCCTTTCTCGCACTATACGACGTACATGTAGGCAAGCAACTCAAAATCAAACATCACGACTCGTGGTGCTACGAACTCAGTGAAGAAAATCTGAAAAAACGCGGCGCAAATTACGATTCCTTATTCGCCAAAGGCGGCGCAGACCTCATGAATAACGAGTACATTGTCTATAACTCAGCACAATCCACGATTAGATATTTAATTGAAATTTCTTAACGACAGACGGTTGACGGTGAACGGCAGATGGTTACTTCCTCGCGTCTGCTTCGTTCGCCGTCCACCGTCTATCGTCCATCATTTTCTAACTATAAAATTCTACATTACAATGCTAAACACATTAAAAAAATCTTATCGCCACATTGACATTCATGTCGTCAAACAAGTCGCGGAACACCTCATGTTGACCAATCTCGAAACTACAACCCTCGAAGTAAAAAAAGTCTTACGCGAATCGGGTTACATCGCTTATCAGGGAGATGTGTCGCACATTATGGATGTGATTTCCAAGCGTTCTCCGAATTGGCGATACACTTGCAATGGCGTATTTCGAAATTATTGTTTTCACAATAGTTTTGATTTTCAACTTACACCTCAAGTACCCAAATATTCACTGAATTAACGACCGACGGTGAACGACAAACGGTGAACAGAATTATGTCGATATTTCTCGCGTCTGTTTAACCCTTAACCGTCTGTCGTTCACCGTTCACCGTTGACTGGAAAGGCATTAATTCTACACCACCGATTGTTCCTTTTTTATCGGTCAAATTGCAAAATGCGATGTGATTTTCATTTTTATGTGTAAAATGTATTTCGTAAAAATTGGCTTCGCCAATGACCTTTATTATTTGACTGTCTTTCCACTTTAAAACATGTTCGTACATCTCCCATATATCTTCCGAATACTCTCGCACATTATCTGAAGTAAACAACAAACTACCAAGTAATACATTGATTAAGAACAGCGTATGCTGTTGTTGTAATGTTAATTTGTGTTTAGCTTTTCGCAAAATATATACATCGGGGTCATTATAAAATGCCCTTCCATCCAATTGCCAACGGCTTAATGTATTTTGCAAAGATAGTATCGTTGAGACCCGTTCACGCCCGCGCAGCCACTTCAAAAGGCGATGTTCCCAGCGCGTGTGTATATCCGCGCCGATGCGACAATAATCCACTAATCCAAGGGCAGAACCAAGCGGCACACCACAACCAAGAATGAGTTTATTGCCAATGATATTTCGTAAAAAAGACATGGCTTCGTGCATCACCTGACCACGTGTTTTGTTAGGTGGCGGAGCGAGGGCTACGGCATAGAGAAAGTCGAGTTTCACCATGTCATAATTCCACTTTTGAAGGACGGTGTTAAAGACATTTATTAAATAATTTTGGACATCTTTATTATAAAAATCAAGCGCGTAAAACCAGCCACTCCACAAGGGATTCCAACCTGCACGTACAAATTTTCCGGCTTTATCTTTTAGTATCCAATCGGGGTGTTGTTTGAAAAGTTCCGATTTTTGTTCGCAGATAAAAGGTGCGAGCCACAGCCCGGCTTTGTAATTTTTTTCGTGTATCTTACGAGAAATATGCGACATTCCTTGAGGAAAACTGGAATTGACGGAGAGCCAATCGCCTATATATTTTTGATAGCCGTCATCAATTTGAAAAATATCTATTGCGAGTTGTTTTTCGGAAAAAGCAGACAAATTATCCAGTATAATATCTTCCGAAATATCGGTGTAATAATGATACCAACTGGTCCAACCGATGATAGGTTTTGCCTTTGGCGGAAGAATATCGGCGAGCTTGAAATAATTGTTAAATTGCTGATTTTCAGTGCCTTTTCCAATAAAAATATCTAATGCTGGATAAGAATGAGCGAGTTCGAGACCTGCACAATCCTTTTCAATATGGAGTTCATCTTTTGAGCTGTTGTGCCTGAAAAGTGTGTAGCCTGTAAATTCGTTTAGCGCACCGAGTAGGGTAGTGGTTTCGCCTATTTTTATGTAAGTATATGTCCATGAGTGAAGGCAACCTTCTTGCTTGGGGTATTCACAAAAATCATAATCGCCGAATGTTCCGAATCGTTTTTTTACAAGGCTGCGAATCGGCTCCATTTTTTCATCGGTGCGAAACTCACGACTTTCGGTCCACGATTGAAAACCATTGCAAAAAATACGCTCATCCGATTGATAAGGATGATACAATTCGATGGCGAGATAGTCGATTATGATAGTTTCTTTAGGGTGAATATTGACTTGCAGACGTTGTCCTTCTTCGATTTCTTCCACCGAAAAATCAACATACAATTCCTCCTCAAATACTTTTTTTCCAGCAAGTATCTCGATGGTTTTGTTATTGTATTTCAGTATGGTTTTTACTATCCGCATGTTGCGTTTTTTGTTCTTTGTTTTCTAATTTTGTTTGGATAAAAGTGTCAGCTATCAGGGTAAAAACATACTACTATTTTCAAATTTTCATTACAGCATAATATACTCAAAATCTTTATAATTCGCTGAAAACGAATTGGTTATTGGACTTGATGCTTGAATTTGTACTTGCACTTACTTAACTGGTGTGGTCGGCAATAATCAGCCATTTTCCTTTTATCTTCTTGACAATCAGCAAGAAATGTCCGCTTGCATCGTCCATTTTTTCTCGCTTCAACATAAATTTTCCGGTAACGGAAACCACATTGCGACTCTGTCGCGTCACATCAATCAAATCAAATGAAAGCTGCCCCATCGTAGCTTTATCGGGGTAGCTTTTTTTGTAATTTTCTAAGGTTTTTTGCCAGCCATAAGTGACACCACGCGAACCAATAAATTGTAGTTTTTCGGATTTCCAATACCCTTCCATGAAGGTTTCAATATCGCCTTTGTTCCAGTCTTCAGTTTGGCTGTGAAGGAGAGCTTTGACTTCGTTGACGGCTTTATCAGATTGTGCTTGTACAGGCATTGCAAAGGAAATTAGGGCGAAAAAAAGCAGATGAATAATGTATTTCATGGCATGAAAATATTTAATATGAATTAATTTCGCAAGATTGAAAAAACTCACCTTACAAAGTAAGGTTTTTTTCATGGAAAAATTCATAAAAATGAAAAATAATGTCGTTCTTTGAGCATTTCGACACTTATTCATTCACCAATCTAATGCTAATTGATTCGTAAAAACGCATACTTTCTCGCGCCGTTCGTCATTGCTTTAATGATAGGTGCTTACCTATTGCTTACCAATGAAAAAGGAATATTTATATTATACTTCGCTATTGAACGTAAATCATTGATAGATAATGTGTTTATGTGGATTACGAGATTCGGAGAGATAGGAGTTTATGGAGTGTTTGCGCTGCTTTTTTTGTTGATTCGTTTTCGATATACCTTACTTATTGCGCTGTTGGGATTCGTGAATTTGGTATTGAGTCTTGCCTTGAAAACCTACTTTGCTTGCCCGCGTCCGGGGCATGTGTATTGGATGAAAGAGTACGATGGCGAAATCAGCTACATTCCCGGACTTGATGTGAATGTCGGGACAACGAGCAGTTTTCCTTCAGGGCATACTTTGTCTGCCTTTTCTTTGTATTTTTTTGTCGCTTTATTATTGAAAAATAAGCAATGGGGCTTGCCCTTATTTATCATTGCCTTATTGGTCGGAATATCCAGAATTGTCTTGACACAACACTTTCTGTCAGATGTATATGCAGGAGCGATATGTGGCGTTTTGATTGCAATGGCTGTGTATGCTTTGCAGCGTCTTATTCCCATTTCGCCGGATAGATTAATAGATAAAAATTTACGATATTATATAGGCGAAAAACCGTGATTAAAAGATTGTTTAATGGTGAAATTGTTTGATTGAGAACGTACTTTTTTGCTACGCAAAAAAACGTTTACAATCCAAGAATCACTCTTCCTTAAATGGGTGCAGGACAAATTTTTAATTTTATTTTGAAATGCCACTGTACTGACGGCTTTACAGGCTGACCGCG
>Ga0209595_100453_pt1 | contig 14385 bp, 15 predicted proteins | sample Porto_4metaG_FD_187427 | JGI IMG/M metagenome (GOLD analysis project Ga0209595, IMG submission 187427) | Marine algal microbial communities from Porto, Portugal - Porto_4 metaG (SPAdes) (version 2) | ecosystem: Host-associated > Algae > Red algae > Unclassified | place: Portugal: Porto...
TAATTTCTGGACTCATGCGCCTGTCTCCTCGGCGTCAAAGAATTCGCCTGTCTTAAAGATGTTGATGGATTCGATCAATGAGCGAATGGCCAGTAGGATGCTTAAGAAGGCACTAACCATATAGATAGGCATCATAGATATGCGAAGGTCTTGGGTGACTTTGCCATACTCTAAGGCGTCAATGGCGCTCTCGTAGAGTCCCCATGAGAAGACGATGCCGATGATAAAGAAGCCCATCATAAAGATACCCATAAGGTAACCTTTGATAGACTGTGGCATTTTCTGGGTGAAGACGTCGACGATGATTTGTGAGCGTTCGACAAACGCGGCAAAGGCAGCGAGTAATGCAAATAGCATAAAGTAGGAGACAATCTCTACACTGCCTTTGACGGTAAAGCCAAACTCACCGCCGGTGAGTTTGAATATGTAGCGTGCGACGACGTCGAGCATGGTGGTTAGGACGATGATGATGAGACTCACCCCACCAATGAACTGGCATAATCTAGAGATTAAAACACTGAGCTTGACTAAAAATGTCATAGAGCACCTGCCTTGTTATTAAAGGCTGATGCAATATCGTTAGTATCATCATTTATAATGGGCCGAACAGTCTGAATGACTGCTAGAGATAATATTTTTTTCATCATGAAATCCCTTCTTGATGGTTAAGCGCTGTACTGATAATAGCGTGTTACGAGTTGTTCTTTAGGTTACGGCTGTTGCAATGTGGCGCCTGTTTTTGATTGCAATTCATTAAAGGTCAATCCCTCAACCATGTCACGAACCACTAACCCTTGCTCAGTGATATCAATCACTGCTAGATCTGTATAAATTCGATTGACGCATTTTTCGCCAGTAATAGGCAGGTTTAGACTTTCAACGATTTTGGGTTCGCCATTTTTACTAACGTGATCCATAATGACGTAAACTTTTTTGGCACCAACGGCCAAATCCATCGCTCCGCCAACGGCTGGAATGTCTTTTGGACGACCCAAAAACCAGTTGGCAATATCGCCATTTTTAGCCACTTCAAATGCACCAAGAACACATAGATCGATATGTCCACCACGAATCATGGCAAAAGAGTCACCATGGTGAAAGTAACTACCGCCTTTGAGTAGCGTGATATATTGTTTGCCAGCATTGATCAGGTCACCATCTCTATCGGCTTCTTCAGGGGCTGGCCCCATACCCAAAACACCATTTTCACTATGCAAAAAAATGTCTTTATCTTTTGGTAGAAAATCAGCGACTTTGGTAGGCTGTCCAATACCCAAATTGACATACATGCCTTCTTCGATGTCTTGAGCGACACGCTTGGCAATCTCATCAACTGAAAGTGGAGTATAATTACTCATTATTTGTCTCCTTTAACACAAACAACTTCATGCACAAAGATACCTGGCGTAATGATGTGTTCAGGATCCAACGCGCCCAATTCAACGACTTCACTCACTTGAGCGATAGTATGTTTCGATGCTGCCGCCATAATTGGACCAAAGTTACGAGCAGCTTTACGATAAGTTAAGTTGCCCCAACGATCGCCCTTAAAAGCTTTGATAAGGGCAAAATCTGCTTTAATTGGGTATTCCAATACGTAATTTACGCCATCGATAGTCCGTGTCTCCTTGCCTTCAGCAAGCAATGTACCGTAAGCGGTCGGTGTATAAATCGCGCCAAGACCACTACCGCCAGCTTGCATACGAGCAGCCAACGTACCTTGTGGTACCACTTCAAGCTCAATCTTGCCTGAACGATAAAGATCATCAAAGATATACGAGTCATGTTGACGCGGAAACGAACAAATGATTTTGCGCACACAGCCTGATTTTAATAATAGCGCCAATCCTGTCTCGCCATTACCTGCATTATTACTCACGATTGTTAAGTCTTTAGCATTACGCTCAATCAATGCGTCGATCAGCTCTGCTGGCTGACCTGCCAAGCCAAACCCACCTATCAAGATAGTTGCCCCATCATTGATATGATTCATGGCGTCGATGGCAGATTCTGTCACTTTATTTAACATGGAATCATCCTATATAAAAAGTTGAGTAGCTAGGTCTAAATAATTGAAACTCAACTATTTACTCTAGTGCTTCAAACGGTAAGCCCACATAGTTTTCAGCAATCGTTGCTTTCCCAGCATCTGAATGAATAAAGTAATCAAATTCAGCTTGCTGTACCCGAAAATCGAAACGACCCGCACTCTGAAAACGATGTAATAGCATGGTCATCCACCATGAGAAGCGTACGGCTTTCCAAGCGCGTGCCAAGCAGATTTCTTGATAGCGAGGGATCAAGTCTGTACGTTCTTCCTCATATATTTTCACAAACAAACGAAACGCTGTTTCTACATCGCTAGCGGCTAGGTTCAATCCCTTAGCGCCAGTCGGCGGAACAATATGTGCCGCATCTCCCAATAAGAATACTTTGCCATATTGCATCGTTTCACAAACATAAGAGCGTAGCGGTGCAATACTCATCTCTATAGCAGGCCCAGTCACTAGTCGTTCAGCCATTTCTGGTGGAATACGGCGTTTTAACTCCGCCCAAAATTTTTCTTCATCCCAGTTTTCGATCTTGTCTGTATCAGGCACTTGGATGTAGTAGCGGCTTCTGGTTGGAGAACGCATCGAGCAAAGTGCAAAGCCACGCTCATGAGCACAGTAGACCAGCTCTTCATTGACTGGTGGCGTGTCACTCATCAATCCTAACCAACCAAACGGATAGACTTTCTCATATTCTTCTAACTTATTAGACGGAATAGACTTACGCGAGACACCATGGAAACCATCACATCCAGCTATGTAGTCACAGTCTAGATGGAACGACTCACCGTTATGCTGATAAGTGACGTAAGGTTTGTCTGATTCAATATCGTGTAGCTCAACGTTCTCTGCCTGATAGACAGTGACACCGCCTACTTTTTCACGCGCTTCCATCAAATCTCGAGTGACTTCTGTTTGACCGTATACCACGACATGTTTGCCGCCACTATATTTTTCTAGGTCTATATGATAGTGCTCACCTTGAAAACTAAAGTCAGTACCAGTATGAACCAGTCCTTCTTTGTCCATTCGCTCACCAGCGCCCGACTCGCGAATCAGATTTACAGTACCCTGCTCCAAAACGCCTGCACGGATACGTCCTAGGACATACTCTCCTGTTTGACGCTCTAAAATAATGTTGTCGATACCCGCTTTGGTCAGTAGTTGACCGAGCAATAAGCCTGATGGGCCAGCACCAATAATGGCCACCTGAGTTTTATAATTCATGAAATCCCTCTCATTACTTGATAAATTCCTATTTGCACTACATTTCTATCAACCGCTTCTTTACGAAAGCCATTAGCTATCCGTAAAAGTATTCATTTAAAAATCAAAAAAGACAGTCTCTTCATCACCTTGTAAGTAGATGTCAAATCGGTAGCGAGGTTTGCCATCGCCTTGCTCTTTTTTGGCTATCAATGTTTTTCGACGTTCTGCTGAAGGCACACTGTTCAATATTGGACACTGCTCATTGGCTTCTTGCTCATCATCGAAATAAGCTCTGGTTTGCAGATGTAAATTAATACCACGTGCAAAAATGGCGATATTGACGTGTGGCGCCATGGGCTTACCATAAAAATCTACTTGTCCAGGTTTGACGGTATGGAAATGAAAATCCCCATCTAAAGCACAAGCACTACGTCCAAACCCGCTAAACGGTTCTTTGTTATCAAAATTACTAATATAATTACCGTGGCTGTCTGCTTGCCATATCTCGATCAATGCATCATGTACCGCTTCGCCATTACCGTCGTATACATGACCGACCAATTCTATGTGCTCACCTTCAGCACCCTCTTTGGCCAAATCTTGCCAAATCTCATCAGGTCGTGACTCAAAACCAGCGATTTCTAATGCCAAGCCGATATGTACAAAAGGACCTGACGTTTGGGAGGCCGTCTCACGCAGCAGACCACTGTCATCTTGTAATTTGTATTGGCTGTACATGATTTACTCCTCAAAATAGGTTTGTAATGCACCGCGTACCACGATATCAAAACGATAGGCCAAGTAATCCATTGGCTTGCTTCGAGTCATATCCAAGCGTGCAATCATCGTTTCAACAGCTTCTGGATCTTTTAGCACTTGTACAATTGGGCACAGTGGAATAAGCGGATCTCCTTCAAAATACATTTGGGTAATCAGACGCGTAGAGATTGAAGGACCCATGACAGATACATGAATGTGCGCAGGTCGCCAAGTGTTGACCCCATTCGGCCACGGATAAGGGCCTGGACGCACTGTACGAAAACGATAGCGACCTTCAGCATCAGTGATACATCGCCCAACACCGCCAAAGTTAGGATCTAGTGGCGCCAGATAGCCATCTTTTTTATGACGGTATTTACCACCAGCGTTTGCTTGCCACATCTCAACCAACGTATTGGGCACAGGCTTACCGAACTGATCGATTACCTGACCATGCATGATGATACGTTCGCCAATAGGCAGACCTGCTTGCTCCCATTCTGCTCGAAAATTCATCAATAAGTCATTGTCGTACTGACCGATTTCTAAACCATCAAACACAGGACCACTACGCTCTGAATCGCTCGCTCTTTGGAGACTGACCAATGCTTGACGCGGTGAACGTGCTACCGAGGTTTTGTAACCCGGCGTGTAGGGTTCTGGCTGCCAAGTGCGATCACGTGATAGAAAAGAGGGATACTTATGGCTCATTACATTGCTCTCCATTTTTATAAAGCAAACTTTATCAATATCGGGTGCTAACTAGCTGCTGTGCTGACTCATTGCTGCCTTAACTGATGGGATTACCCCACCCATTATCTTTGGCTAAAGAAAACGCATGATTGGCCGCTGGTACGCCAGCATAAATCGATACATGCATCAGCACCTGACGTAACTGATCTTCATTGATACCTAGACGATGCGCAGTACGTAAATGCAAGCCCAACTCACCATCACGTCCAAGGGCAGCCAATATGGCAGTGGTAATCATGCTTCGTTGTTGTATGGTCAAGCTAGGATCTCCCCACAGCTCTCCCCAAGCATTACGTGTGATGAATTGCTGAAAAGGCCCATCTAATGTTGTGGCATTTTTGGAGGTTTTGGTAACATGTTCTTCACCAAGGATTCGCTTACGTTGTATAAGACCTTGCTCATAACCAATACCCGTCTGCCCTATAGAGTCACGCATAGGGTTGTTTTGTATGTATTCGACTAGCTGTTTGGGCATTTCAACCGCTGGCACGTGTGCTAACCCGTCAAATACGGTTAATTTAGCATCGGTAAAAGCTTCTTGCAGTGCGGCGAGTGTCGCAGGCGGTGTAGAGACATCTTCTGCACCTGTCAGCAAGGCAACCTTGCCCGTATAACTTGCCAAGCGTTCACGATTATCAACGTGTGCAATGGCTTCACAAAGCTTGGCATAGCTCTCATCGTCATTGCGTGATAACTGTACTTGCCAGCCAAGCAGTGCATTAGGGTTTTGTTTAATATACGCAGGTGCAAACCAGCGCGGGACAATCCCTTCAGCCATTTGAGCCAAGCCCAAACTGCGAACGTTGGCAGCGCGTTCAGCCCACGCTTCAGCTGACCCAATCACAGCACCTGTATTGGTGAGCCAAACCTGCTCTAAAGATTCTGGCGAAATTTGGCACAGGCTTTGTCCGATCATGCCGCCAATAGAAGTACCAATGAAACTAAAGCTTTCAATATCTAAAGCGTTTGCTAAGCTGAGTACATCATAAGCCAGCTGCTCTATCGTCAAATCTGCACAGGCAGCGCCACTGCTGCCATGGCCCGGCAAGTCCCAACGTATACAACGATAATGACCATGTAGCTCATCACATACTTTGTCCCATACGTTACGGCTCATGCCTAACGGATGCGCCATAAACAATGCTGGCAAGTAGGTTTCACCACTATCTTGGTAAGCAATGAGGTGTACGTCTGTTGTCAAAAATGCCATTATTGTTCTCCTGCTCTTGAAACCACTAAAGCAATACCTTGTCCAACACCAATACACATCGTACAAAGTGCACGGTCTTTTTTGGTACGTTGTAACTCATGAATAGCCGAAATCAAAATCCGTGCACCAGAAGCGCCAAGTGGATGACCTAAAGCAATGGAGCCACCTTTAGGGTTCAATCTTGGATCGCGATCTTCCAATCCTAGTTCCCTAGAACATGCCAGTGCTTGGGCAGAAAAGGCTTCGTTAAGCTCGATGATATCGATATCGTCTAAACTAAGATTAAGACGCTTTAATAGTTTTTGAGTAGCTGGTACCGGACCAATACCCATAATAGTTGGTGGCACGCCAGCGGTTGCCATTCCTTCGATCTTTGCCATGGGTGTTAGACCATATTTTTTTACGGCCGCTTCACTAGCGATTAACATCGCAGCAGCACCGTCATTGATGCCAGAAGCATTACCAGCAGTAATCGTCCCTCCTTCATAGATAGGACGCAGCTTTTCTAGAGCAGTCATATCAGTATTCGGACGTGGATGCTCGTCTGTATCGACGATTAGCGCGTCTTTCTTACGTCTCTCAATTGTGATAGGAGTGATTTCAGTCGCTAAACGACCATCATTTTGTGCTTGAGCTGCCTTTTTCTGTGACCATACTGCAAAAGAGTCTTGGTCTTCACGAGAGATATTATATTTTTCCGCTAAATTTTCTGCGGTACGCGGCATCGCCTCTGTACCATACATAGTGTCCAGTTTTTTATTAATAAAACGCCAACCCATGGTCGTGTCTTGCAGCGTTTGACGACGATCATAAGCACTCTCAGGCTTACCCATCACAAATGGGGCGCGAGTCATTGATTCGACACCGCCAGCGAGTGCCAGTTCCATCTCACCACTGACTATCGCCCGAAACGCCGTTCCTACTGCATCTAGGCCTGAGCCACATAGTCGATTGATGGTTGTCGCCGGTACCTTTTCTGATAACCCTGATAACAAACCACTCATGCGCGCAACGTTACGATTGTCTTCACCGCTTTGATTGGCACATCCCATAAAACTGTCTTCTATCGCACTATGATCAAAGTCAGGTGCATCATCGAGCACTGCCTTTATTACTTGTGCTAATAGATCATCAGGACGAATATCAGCCAATGCGCCGCCATACCGACCTACTGCTGATCTTTTTGGATGACAAATATAAACTGCTGTCATATCTTGCTCCTAGATTATTTAGTGATATACTGTATTTGTTCTTAATTAGAATTATTGTTCGTATAGTGAATTAAATTATACCTTTTTTATTCCGATGTCAATGGTTTGTCTTGTTGCAATATTTAAGCTTCAATATCTAAGCCTGCTGTGCAAAATATAGCGCCACTGGCATGAATATTAGGATAGGAAAATAAAAGCCATAAAATAAAAAAGGTTGCCAACACTCTATGTAAAAGTGTCGGCAACCTTATTATGACTACAATAGTTTTTTAGGTTTATAAAATACGATAGAGCCGTATAGTGTTAAATATAATAAGTTTGGATTTTTTCAGCGCAATCACGCAATATGGGCAAAAACTCTTCGATGAGCACTTCTTTTGATACGCGCATTGCATTTGTGCTGATGTTAATTGCACCGATTAATTCATTATTCGACTTATAAACGGGTAACGCTAACGATCTCAGACCTGTGTCTAGCTCTTGATCGACAACCACATATTGGTCGTCATGAGCATCGTTTAGCATTTTTTTGAACTGTTTACGATCCGTGATACTAAAAGGGGTATGTGCAGCCAGCTCAATTTTATTAACGTACTCTTCGCGCTCATCTTTGGGTAGATTGGCCAAAATAGCACGGCCCATAGAGGTATAAGCGACAGGCAATCTGGTACCGATGGATAATGTAATTGATAGTAGACGATGCTTGGCAGCAGATCTGGCGATATACACTACTTCATCGTCATCCAGTACGGCAAATGAACAAGACTCGCCCGTTTGCTCGGTCACTCGCTCCAGGTAGAACTGCACAATATCGTGATGATGCGCACTACTTAAATAACTAGATCCAATGCTCAATGTTTTGGGAGATAGCTTAAATTGACGCTTTTCTTTGTGGACATACCCTAAAGCGTGCAGCGTCAACAGATAACGCCGTGCCTTTGCTCTGTCCATATCAGTACATTCAGCCACTTCGCTCAACGTCATAGTAGAATGATTGTCATCAAAAGCACGCAGCACGCTCAGACCGCCTGCAAGCGAAGCCACAAAATCTGGACTGTCAAAGGGTATTTTCTTGTCTTGTTTCATAGATATATTATTTATACTTACCAAAGTTAGGGATTCTAAATGAAAATCAATCGATTAATCAATCAGCCTTTTGTACATTCTGACGTTGCCAATTCGTTTTCTGATCGGGCTTTCGTTCAAGCCATGTTAGATTTTGAGTTAACCGTGCTAGAAGTTCGAGAAAAAAATCAGCTTATCCCAAAAAACATCTTTCAACAATCCCGGCAAGCGTTAGCCTTAGAATTGTTTGATATTGACGCCATTGGAAAACAAACATATTTGGGCGGTAACGCTGCTATTCCTTTCGTGGCACAAGCAAAGTCTTTACTTCCAGCCGATATAAAACCGTTCTTTCATCAAACACTGACCAGTCAGGATGTGATTGATACTGCGATGATGATGATGCTCGAACCATCATTTAAACGTATTTATCAAGATTTGATTGAGGTATTGAAAGCTTGTGAGTTACTGATTCAAACACATCGTGCAACGCCGATGGCAGGCCGAACGCTAATGCAACAGGCGCTACCTATCACTTTTGGTACCAAAGTATCCCAATGGACATCTTCATTGATAGCCATCATACCTAACTTAGCACAATTAGAGCAGTCAGGATTTTACTTACAATGGGGCGGTCCTGTTGGCGTAAGTAATGAGGAAAACGAGCATCATAATCTGCCGCAGCAGGTAGCGGAGGCACTGGGCCTATCCGCTCCTCTACTCCCTTGGCACACCAACAGACAACCTATTTATGCCATTGCTTCTACATTAGATGCCTGTGCTGGGGCAATAGAAAATATCGTCGAGGACATTGCTTTGATGTCTCAATCTGAGCTGGGTGAAGTTACTGAACCGTCTATTGAGGGAATGGGCGGCTCCTCATCGATGCCGCACAAGCGCAACCCTGTACTATGCGCTTTGATCAAAACAGCCACGTTGCGGATGCATGGACATATGAGTGTGATTAGCAATAGCACTGCCCAGCCTTTTGAGCGCGCATTAGGACAGTGGCATGCTAGCTGGGTTCCTTTGACTGAGGGCACAGCTTTGATGGCAGGTGCTGTATCGTATTTGAAGACACTATTGCAAGGACTGCAAGTCTACCCTGAGCGTATGGCGGCCAACCTTGATTTAAATAGCGATGCCTATTTAATCAAAGGCCTAGAAAAACATTTTGAGGCAGACAAAGACAAAATCTACCCGTTGATTAATCAAGCGAGCCAACAAGCCCACAGTCAGCATCAAGGGTTTACAACTACCTTTTTGGCTTTGCTATCAGAGCAATCTACAGGTTTAAGCAATCATGATGCGCTTAAAACAGTTTTATCGCCTTTGACCTACTGCGGTGCAGCACAAAAACAATGTCAAACCGTATTACAAGCTATTAAAGATATCACTTCAGAAATTGGGTTCTACAAGCAATAAAGCAGATTGACAGAAAAGTAAAAACAAGGTATTTTTAATTCACTATGCGAACAAGAGTTCTTATTTAGAACAAAACATCGAAAAAGGATTTTATGATGCGAAAGATACTGCCCCTTAGTTTGACGTTAGCCGCTATGATTGGATTGACTGGCTGCTCGCAGTCGAACGAAGCCGCAACGGCGAGTACCGAAGAAGTCACCACGTTACGTTTTTCACATTTTTGGCCAGCAACGGCGGCCACTCATTCGGAAATCTTTGAGCCTTGGGCCAAAAAAGTCGAAGAGGAATCGGAAGGCCGTATCAAAGTTGAAATATATCCTTCAGCAACGCTCAGTAAACCTGATGCTACCTACGATGCGATTGCCAAAGGTACCGTCGATATAGGCTCTCAGCTACAAGGCTATACCAATGGCCGCTTTCCGTTGACCCAAGTGGCAGAGCTACCAGGTCTTTCCAACTCAGCGACTCAGATGAACTGTATGCTACAGACTCTATATGATGATGGGGTGATATCGAGTGAATACGAAGACACTCATTTGTTATTTATGATGGGTACTGGTCCTGGCGGGATGCATACTATTGATAAAGCCATCCGTACACCAGATGACCTAAAAGGGTTGCGTATGCGTCGCCCATCAGCGATTGCTGGAGATATTATTGAATCTGCAGGCGGTACACCAGTAGGTCTACCTGCCACTGATATCTATACGTCTCTTCAACGTGGTGTTTTGGATGGATTGAGCTTACCATGGGATGCGACAGGCTCTTTTAGACTGATTGAACTGACCAATACTCATACTAATATTCCTTTTTATAGCTCTGCCATCATGGTAACCATGAATAAAGATAAGTACGAGAGCCTTCCTGACGATCTCAAAAAGGTCATTGATGATAACTCTGGCAAAGCCATGGCTGCGATGGCAGGCAAAGTCTTTGATGCAGAAGATGCAAAATTCATGGCAGAAGCCAAAGCAAAAGGTGACACTATGATAGACATTCCTGATCCATTAAATGACCCACAATGGAAAGGCCCATTAGAAGCGGGTACTAAAAAATACCTAAACGATGTCTCAGCATTAGGCCTAGACCCTCAAGCTGTCTATGAAAAAGCCAAAGAAGCTAGTGCGGCTTGTAAGGTTTAAACGCCATTACTCATTTACTAATCATTTGGTAGAGTAAATCGTGAAAGCCGCTATAGAATGGGGAGCACTGTTTGCTTTTGCCAATAATCTTGATAAATATTGAGTTTATAACAGTCTAGTTCATTGAAAAATTATTAAACTTTTTTAATCATCAATACATTTAATACACCTACTAAAAAAGGGGCGACTTATCTTAAGTCGCCCCTTTTTATGTCTGATCACTTCTAGTCGTTTAGACCTTTTCGAATCCACGCAAAAACTACTATTCCTCTCATTTTATAGCTACATAGCTACGACTTCAGATGAAGTTGAGTAAGTATCGTCTCTAGAGTGTCGCTAGTCTGCCGACCCTTAGCAAAAAGCTCCTAAGATTGTATTAATGGTTCAGTATCTGCTAGAAAAAGTCACCTTTCTTTAACTTTCATAAAAGTACGTAACGCTATAACTCGCTATTATCTACTTATTCAATAGAACGACGTTCAATTCAGATACCTTCAACCATTAAATAAACACGCTTACTTATAATTAGCCTAAAAGGACCTTACTATGAAAAACTTCAACATGAAAAAAATCGCTATCAGCTCACTATTGGCCGTATCTACTTGCTTTGCTATGATCGGTCCAGCAAATGCTGCCCAACAAGTTGTCGTGGTCAAAGACAAGCATCAGACAAAACAAGCTGTCGTCGTTAAAGCAAAGCCCAAAGCGAAACAAGTGGTCGTGGTTAAAGCAAAACCTAAGGCCAAGCAAGTTGTCGTAGCGAAAGCAAAACCTACAGCCAAAAAAGTAATCGTCGTTAAAGATAAACATCCAGCACAAAAAGTGGTCGTTGTGAAATCAAGATAAATCAATCGAGACCGATACCGTATACAGCTTATATAGAACCCGCTATATTAAGCAGGGAACACCACTACCTCATCGTCTTCCTGCCATGGCTGAAACTTAGTCATGGCTTGTACAAATAACGGATGTTCCAACCAGTGTTGTAGCCACAGCTGTAACTTGGGGTAAGGCAAACTATAAAAAACATCACGATCTACATGGGCAAACTGGCGAACAAACGGCATGATACCAATATCAGCAACCGTCACGTTATTGCCTAGTAGATAGGTATTCTTAGTCAATAACGCTTCTAAATCCTGCAGAAAAATTTCACCCTGTTGTCGATATTCTATTTGAGTCATCTCAGGGTGACGATCGGCATATTTGTAGCGATCGAGCCACTGCTTAAACTCATTGTCGTTTTGTGCAATCAGTGCATTAGCCTCAGATGAAATCTTTTCATTGAGCAGTCCCTGAGGATCGTTTTGCTCAAGCGCCCACATCATGATCTCTGCACTCTCTTCAATGACGGTCCCATCCGCTAACTGTAAAACTGGCACCGTGCCTTTTGGACTAATCGCTAGCATCTGTTCTGGCTTATTCTTTAACGTGATTTCTCGTAGCTCTACTGGTAACTCGGCGAATATTAGACCGAGACGAGCGCGCATAGCATAGGGACAGCGACGAAAAGAATACAAGCGAGGCAACGAGGTGTTCATAGATTCCTCCATAGTTGAATAGGACTTAAACAATAGGTAAAAGCAAACAAAGAAAAATTAGCAGACGCAAACCTACTGACATCGATAGTTATTAAGACGCTGTTTAATAGGTGACAGATTCATAATTGGCTATAGTTTCTACTAACGACTTTGGCAAATAAGCATCTTTCAGGTGCGCGTGCGGATAATGCTGCTCAATCCACGATTGATAGTTATAGACAGTTAGCGTACCACAATATAATAAATATAAAACCTGCACGCCGATACTACGCGACAGCCCCATTACGCAATGGAAATTGATAAGCGTGATAAAGCTATCCTTTACTTTATCTTTACTATTGGTGACAAATGCCTGTGTCTCAGCTGATCGTATTAAAGCGTCAATTTGTTTAAATAGATTAATATAGTCTTGGAGCAATACATCATTTAATGGCTGCAAATCCAACAAAGGTAAATACAAGTAATGAACTGTCGTATTCATAATGCCATTAGCGGCTCTTTCAAGATTATGGACGTGGCTAGATATCTCAGCCGCCAAATCAACAACGATAATCTGATAATGAACTGAGGACGGTAGTTTTTCTGGCACAATCGACCGTTCTAGTAAATCGTAGCCAAACAACCAATACGTTAAATGTCTATTTACATTCATCTGGGTCAATCGAGCTGAAGCAATAACGCTGACACTGTCATTAATAGCATATGGCGTGGATGGATACTTTTGACTTTTGGAGAAAACTTTAAAATACCACTGTCCCAAAAATGACATGCCATTGTAAATAATAATGATTGGCGCAAACTTAATCCAAGTATATACCGTGAGACGACCGCTACTGGGTTTTTGAAACCAGCGTATATCCCGTATTGGCCTGACCTGTTGATAGGCACAAGCCAACATCGTAAAACTGATCAGCCAATATACAGCAATAATAATGGCTAAATCTTCTACAATTTTAGACGCTATCATACTCATATTAGCAAAGTAAAACCCTGCTATCGCTATCAACAAAAATCCTATTACTCCCAGTGTCAGATGCTTGATTACCAGTGCATTACGAATTCGATTTGAGAGTATCAGCACCAACACTGCCAATACTACCCCGCCGAACATATCTAGAAAATGATGTTGATACGTCAACACTGTCGACAGGGCAATCAATGTACATATGCCAGTCAGTAATAACCGATAAAGCATTGAACCCCATCTCTTTTTAGACGCTACAACATCCCATAGTGATACGCCAAGCAACATGGCATAACTGATATGCAATGATGGCAGCTGATTAAATGGCTTGTCCACTAACTGCAAAAACTGGTAGCCAAACTGCGTCCAATCATCAGGTATCGATCGATTGAATGAGAAACGAGCGGGATAGAGATAGAAAATCAAACAGGCAAAAATGGTCGCTAAGATTAGCCGATAGGTCAATAAGGATAATTGTGTAGACGTCCGTACTAAGAAAAAGCTCACCACAAATAAAACCAACGACCAGCTATAAGGAACAATCATAGCGGGAATGAAAGGAATCATACTGTCAAATGGCGTGGCTAGGTTATGAACTTTCGATGGATAAAGTTTATACAGGGAGACACTATAAACAGTCGTCAAATTATAAAGCAAATAAAATATCGATAACGCAAGACCTAGGTGTTTGAATCGATTTAAATTTGATGGAGTTTGCAACACCTAGTACCTCATTTGACTGTTGAATAAAAATTTCAAAAATATAATCATAGTCAAAGTTGTCATAATAGCAACTTATTGTTGGCTAAAAACCGCCCAAACCCATTGGAAATACAGTGGCTTTGAACTTATACTTGACTATTTTCCGGACTTAGAAGGATTTGAGAAATGCAGTTTTTGAGGATGATAAGTCAGCAGTTGAGTCGATTTACGGCATTGGTTATTATTTTAGCAGCCGCAGTGACATTTATAGAGCCTGCGACTTTTTCTTGGGTGACAGGTGATACCCAAGTCATCGTTCTGGGTGTCATTATGCTCGCAATGGGTATGACACT
>Ga0209595_100454_pt1 | contig 14380 bp, 12 predicted proteins | sample Porto_4metaG_FD_187427 | JGI IMG/M metagenome (GOLD analysis project Ga0209595, IMG submission 187427) | Marine algal microbial communities from Porto, Portugal - Porto_4 metaG (SPAdes) (version 2) | ecosystem: Host-associated > Algae > Red algae > Unclassified | place: Portugal: Porto...
GCACTTTTGCCTTTAGTGTAGTGTGTCTTTAAAACAGCTACTATCGGAGTCCAATCCAATAGAGTGTTTATTTGTGTAAAAAAAGTACCTTTTATCTTGCGTGCGCGTGTGTCGCAAATGCTATCTGCAAAGGTCGGGTGTTTGACTAGTTCCATAAATAAAAAATACGAAATTTATAGGTGTTAGGCAAGATCCCTTGCAACGGTCTCGGGTGGTCTAGTGCTCTAGTACCCGTAATGGTTATACTTCAAAAAAAAATAAAAACCTCATTAGGATCGAGCGAAATTGAAGTTTCTAGAGATAGAAAAGCTTCGTTTAATCCAATGTTAATTCCTAAGCGTAGTAATGTAATTGATAGTATTGAAAATGTTATTATTAGCCTTTACCTTAAAAGAATGAGTAATTTAGAGATCAAAAATATGGAGGATTATTTTATTTGCTGGTAAAAAGCCTTTTAGATATTTCCTTTGAGATCAGTATGCCTTTAAAGGTTATGGATTATGTTGGAAAATAGAAGAATACCACAGGCATATTAAGCAAAAATATAAACTTGAAGATATTTAAATAGAGACTTTTACAGATCTTCAACCCATCTTAGCATTACTAACAGTTATAATGCATATCATTTACAGAAAAAAAATATTAATGTAGGTATATTGCTGGATACAGGATACAATTATCCTAACAAACACGTAATAAGATAATTAACCAATTTCATATACTATAAAGTGGGTAAAATAGCATCTATACTGCTAATGCTGACTAGGAATAGATGAGAAAAACAAAAACTGTCAATTGACAAAAATCAACTCTGCTTTACATTTACTTAAAAAGCGGGGTATGGCTAATTCAAAGCCTTATAAGTGTTATATGCTACATAAAATTATTATCTTAAAATTAATAAAAAATCAATTTATAGTTAAATAAAATAGGTTCTTCGCCAAAAGTTGTGGATTAAAGGTTTTATAAAAAAACAAAATTTTATGAAAGAGTCATTTATCTCATAAAAGCCTTAATTTAAAACTACTTAATGGGGTAGATTATATTAAATAAAATCACTTTTTTTCTTAAACCATACTTTTTGGCGAAGAACCACCTTTTTTAAATTACTCCTTCACTATTTCTTTCTTACTTTTCCCTAAGGAAAGTAATAATGCTGGTAGCAATACTAAATTAGAAAGCATTGCAAATAACAGTGTGGCCGATGTTAATCCGCCTAAGGCTTTTGTACCTCCAAACCCTGAGAGTAAAAACACTCCAAACCCAAAAAACAAGACCGTAGACGTATAAAACATACTCAAACCTGTCTCTCTTATAGAGGATAAAGTTGCCTTAACAATATTTCCTCCTTTTGCTGTTAATTCCTGCCTATATTTGGCTAAAAAATGAATGGTATCATCAACTGAAATACCAAAAGCAATACTAAATACTAAAATTGTTGATGGTTTTATAGGAACGCCAACAAACCCCATAATACCTCCCGTGATTAAAAGCGGAAGTAAATTAGGTAATAGTGAAACCAAAACCATACGCCACGAACGAAACATATAGAGCATAATAATTACTATAAGAACTACCGCTAATAGTAACGATTGTAATAAGTTTTTTACTAAATAATCCGTTCCTTTTTGAAAAATTAAAGCCCTCCCAGTAAATGTTACCTCGTACTTGTCTTTAGAAAAAATTTCTGCTACCTTGGGTAAAAGCGAAGCTTCAATTTTTTCCATTTTATCAGTCCCTATATCCTTCATATACGAAGAAACACGTGCAAATTGAGCTGTAGAATCGATATAAGAAGACAATAAATTTTTATTCCCTTGTAGCGACTTTACATAAGGAAACATAAAGTTTCTTTCTTGTTTTGTTGGTAACTTGTAATATGTAGTATCTCCTTTGTAAAAAGCTTGCTTCGCAAATTTTACTACATTAACAATCGATTTTGTTTCTGAAAGTTCTTGATAGGATGCGATTTCTTTATTTAATTGTTCTATACGCTTTAGAGTGGCTAATTTAAAAACGCCTTTTGGCTTTTTAGTATCGATCATGATTTCTAAAGGCATAATTCCATCAAATTCATCTTCAAAAAATAAAATATCCTGAAAAAAGCTTTCTTCTTTCGACATTTCTTCAAGTAAGCTTCCGGAGACTTTTATCATATTCATCCCAACTATACTTAATCCAAGTATTATAAAAGTTAATACATAAATAACCTTTCTTTTGGTAGTTACAATAGTTATCATCCAATTTACTAAACCATCAACCCAACGCCTGTCTAAGTGTTTTAAATGTCGCTTTTTGGGTGAAGGCATTAGCGTATACAACAAAGGAATTACTAAAATAGTAAGTATAAATAAGCCTAAAATACAAATGGAAGCTACTGTACCAAACTCCACTAATAATGAATTAGAGGTTAATACAAAAGTAGCAAAGCCCATTGCTGTAGTTACGTTAGTCATCAAAGTAGCATAACCTACTTTGCTGACCATTAATTGTAATGCTTTGTCCTTATCCCCTGTCTTACGAATTTCTTGTTGGTATTTATTGATCAGAAAAATACAGTTTGGAATTCCTATTACAATTACTAATGGTGGAATTATTGCAGTAAGTACTGTAATTTCAAAATGAAACAACCCTATAAACCCAAAAGCCCATACTACTCCAACAATTACTGTTATCATAGAAATAATAGTAGCTCGAACGGAACGAAAAAAGAAAAAGAATAATCCTGTAGTAACTAATAAGGCAGCAGCTAAAAACAATTGCATTTCATCAAAAATATTTTTAGAATTCATCGTACGGATATACGGCATTCCCGATATTTTTAAATCTACACTTTGTTCTTTCTCAAAAGCTTCTAATAGTGGATTTAATTTTTTTAGAATAAAATCCCTTCTACTCCTTGTATTTACAACATCTTGACGAATGTATAATGCAGATTGAATTGTCTTCTTGGAATCACTGTAAATAAGACCTTTATAAAACGGTAGTTCGTTGAGTAACTTATTTTTATAATAATCTATATCTTTTTGTGTGAAGTTTTTTACCGTTGTAATTGGCTTTAAAGCAAATGATTTAGGATTTTCTGTTCGAACTAACTCTTTCATTTCTGAAAAAGAAACCACAAAATCTACTTCGTCAAATTTATCAATTTGCTTGTTCAATTTATTCCAAGCATTAAATTTTTTGGGAGTGTAGATTGATTCATCGTTAATAGCCATTACGATTACCACTCCTTCTTCACCAAACTTATCTAAAAACGTTCGGTACTCTACATTAATCTTATGGTCGTCAGGAAGCAAGTTGGCTTCCGTAAACGAAAATCCAATGTTTTTCCACTGGCTTACTAAACCAATAGTTATTAAAATTAAAAAAACAGTTACTATTTTTTTATTTGACAATATGCCCTTAGCAAAGGCACTCCAAAATTTACTGATTTTACGTTTTTTTGTACCCATTAATAGGATTAGTCGATGAACTAAATAAATTTAAAAATGATATTATAAAAAAAGCAACGCATTACTGCATTGCTCAATTATTTACTTTAACAACAAATTATATTGTCATTATTTCTTTTTCTTTTACGGACAACATATCATCTATTTTTTTAATGTGTGAGTCTGTAAGTATTTGAATATCCGCCTCCGAATTTTTTACTAAATCCTCAGACAATCCCTCTTTTTCTAATTTTTTAATTTCGCTATTTGCACTTTTTCGATCGTTACGTACCCCTACCTTACTATCCTCAGCTTCAACTTTAGCTTGTTTCACCAAATCTCTACGACGTTCTTCAGTCAATGGCGGCACACTTATAATGACTAACTCCCCATTATTCATAGGGTTAAATCCTAAATTTGCAAACATGATTCCTTTTTCTATTTCTCGAATCATTGTTTTTTCATAAGGCTGAATTGTAATAGTGCGTGCATCTGGTGTTGATACGTTTCCTACCTGCGTTAAAGGTGTTTTTGAACCGTAATAATCTACGGTTACACTTCCTAACATTGCAGGAGAGGCCTTACCAGCTCGGATGTTTGAAAATTGCTTCTCCAAATGCTTTAATGCACTTGTCATTGACTCTTTAGTACTATCTAATATAAAATTTACTTCTTCGTTCATTGTTGCAATTATTGATGTTGTTAATATATCAAAAATTATACACTTACTATGGTGCCAATTGTTTCGCCTTTTACTAACTTTAATAAATTACCTTTAGTATTCATATCAAACACAATAATAGGCAAATCATTTTCTTGACTTAACGTAAAAGCTGTAGTATCCATTACTTTTAATCCTTTTTTCAATACCTCATCAAAACTGATCGTATCAAACTTAGTCGCTGTAGCATCTTTTTCAGGATCTGATGTATAAATACCATCTACACGAGTTCCTTTTAAAATTACATCTGCTTTAATTTCAATGGCTCTTAAAACTGCTGCGGAATCCGTTGTAAAATAAGGGTTTCCTGTTCCTCCTCCAAAAATAACAACACGTCCTTTTTCCAAATGTCGCATAGCTTTTCTTCGTATAAATGGCTCTGCTACCTCATTTACTTGGATTGCAGATTGTAACCGTGTTTTTATACCCGTATCTTCCATAGCACCTTGCAGTGCCAAACCATTAATTACTGTAGCTAGCATTCCCATATGGTCACCTTGGACACGATCCATACCTTTACTTGCTCCTGCAACTCCTCTAAAAATATTTCCGCCACCAATAACGATCGCTACTTCTACTCCTAGTTCTGTAATTTCTTTTACTTGTTTTGCGTATTCTGAAAGTCGATTGGGATCAATTCCATATTGTAAATCGCCCATTAAAGCTTCTCCAGAAAGTTTTAAAAGTATTCTTTTGTACTTCATTTGTTGTATTAGAAATTGAAAAATAAATCAAGCAAATATAATCATATTCTCTTTTTAGCATAACAAATCAATCTACAGTTTTAAATATCTTTTAAAATTTATTTATCGACGTATAAAAAATTAAAGCTTATCTAATAACTCCTCTGCTCTTTTATAATCATCAGCACCTTCAGGAATTACTTTTAGTAAGTTTTTACAGGCCCTTACATCCTTTTGCTTTGGTTTACTTAAAACAGCATACCATAATGCTTTGTTTTTAAATGCAGACTTCCCTTCGTAAATAGCTTTAAAATTAAATCTGCTTCTTCAAATTGATTTGTTTCTACTAAAGAGATTGCTTTGTATAAAAGTATTTCCTGATCTGGACTACCTAGTAAATATGGTACAATTTTATTAAGCCACATTTCTATATTTATTTTGTGTTAATTTCACTTCCATTTCCAAAGGAGTTAAATAATTTAAAGAGGAGTGTATTCTTTTAGTATTGTACCAATTTGCATATTTCTCAATGTATGCATAAAGTTGCTCAGTATTAGAAAAATGATACCTGTTCAAACATTCATACTTAATTGTTTTAAAAAAGCTTTTCGTAATAGCATTATCCCAACAGTTTCCTTTTCTACTCATACTTTGCGTGACTTTAAAATTCAAATTGAATAAGAAAACTATTTTATTAGAAGTGTATTGTACTGCTCTATCAGAATGAAAAATAAGTACTTCTTTAATATCCCTAGTGTTTCTAACATTTATCCAATCTTTGTAGACTGTATTTTCCGTAGTCATATCGTTACTTAATGACCAACCTACTAGCTTTCTGTCTGTTAAATCATAATTGTAGTCAGGTAATTCTAGTGATCTCCTATGCGTATGTAAGTAATGTCAGAAACCCGTTTCTTTCCTATTTCTATACAATCAAATTCCCTGTTTAGAATATTTTCTGCTATTGGATTAGTATGATCTGAATCTGTTGTGACTACAAATTTCCTTATTTTTAAAAAACAAATTGGTAATCCTATTCTTTAAATAGATTAAAGATTCATTGATCTTATCTTTTATTTTTAGCCAGTGATAGTAAGCGTTTCTGCTCACTCACATCTATTTACACATCTTCTCAACAGAAAAACATAATTTATGTTTTAGTATAAAATTATACTTTATCTGTCGCTCTTGGAAAATATGCTTACCGCCTTTTTTTATATATCGCATTTTAATTGGGTCTCTTTTAGTTCCTTCCGAAGTGAACGTAATTCGATTTCTTCCTTCTAATCTCTTTAGGTCGAAATAAATCCCCTGCATATTCACGACGCCAGCGACTAATCATACTCTCATTTAAATTGTATTCTAAACCGACTTCCTTTGTACTTCTTCCTGATTTTAACAGCTCAACTATTATCATTTTAAAAAATTTCAAAAAACGATTTTCTTGAACTATTCCAAATTTTCTAATACCATCTTTGTGCTTAGCGGCTCTTGATATATTTATATAATGGTCGTGACTAACAATTTTTTGGATTAGGTTATCGTGTCCAGTTTTTATGTCTACCAGTCTTTAATACATAATATAATTTATAGCTGTACTATTTAAGCAACTTAAAAATATCGTTGCCTATGAATCTACATGACAACGATATTTAATACGGGTACTATTTTAAGTGTTTAGTACTTTAGACTTTTTGCTGTAAACAACATTGTCAAAAGCACTAAGGCTTGTATGATGATCATCATTTTTGGGCTCTACCGATATAATAATCTTACCTTCTTCTATGGATTTTATATATTCTACAGAGACACTATCTGATAAACCAATCTTAGCCAGTGCTCCAGCTAATGCACCTCCTGCACCACCTATCCCTGCACCAACGAGGGCTGCTGCCAATGGTCCAGCGATGACAAATCCTAATCCTGGAATTAAAAAATTACTCCCTACTGCTGTGATTGCAGCTGCTATGGCTCCTACTGTTCCTCCTATTGCTCCTCCGGCACCAGCGCCTTTTAAAGCTTCATCACTATTTTTCTCAATATGGGAATTTGAAGCATAAAATTTATCCTTGGTCTTTTCGGACATTATTACCGTAATTTCTTCCGTTGAATACCCTAAATTAACTAAGTGATCAAAATATCCGTTTGCTGAAGTTGTATCATTAAAAATACGATCTACTCTCTCTGTACTAAATGCTGAAGTGTTCATAATTATTGTTATTATAAGATTTAGTTAAGCAAGATATATTAATGGATTCTTAATTATTAGCTATATCAATTGCTCTATTAACCCTATCCATTTTCTTATAAAAATTTTAACCTCACAACAAAACATATTAATATCTAACAAAACTTAACTCAAAATTGAGTCAATTCAACATTATTTTTTTTGGATCAAATATTTTATTGATATAGTGTATCTATAACTAATTGGCTATTTAATTTTATAATATAGTTAGCAAAATGCTAAATAACCTTAATAAAATACAGTAAGATGGAAAATCACACTAATAATGAAATTGATTTAATCAAAGCCTACGAAAACAAAGGATACGATCGAATTTTTAAATTTGAAAATGATAAAATAGTTGAAACAAAAACCAAAACAGCTTATGTCCCTGAACAAATTTTTATTGTAGCAGAACATAGATTTGAAGGGATGAGTAATCCTTCCGATATGTCGATACTTTATGTAATAGAAGCTGTAGGGGGTTATAATGGTACTATTCTAGTAGCTTATGGTTCTAATGGAAATCTAGAATTATCTGAATTTTTTAAGAAAATTCCAAAATCTAATATTTCAAATGAAAAGAATTTAGTCTCAAATTAATTTTTACCCAATGAAAACCACAAAATAAAAATATTTTGTGGTTTTCATTTAATGGTATATAAAAATTATATTATTTTGCTTTTTTAGAAACCTTTTATTCAGGTTTTTAAAACCTCAATTTTCATTTTCTTTAATAAGTGTTACTTTATTATTTAACTAGGTTAAAATGTGAAAATTATTGTAATAAACTATAGGTCTGTTTGGCAATCTCAACTTCCTCATCAGTAGGCACAATCAAAATTTTCACTCTAGCAGTATCCGTTTGTATTTCTCTAATTCCTCCTGAACGGATGTTATTTTTTTCAGTATTTAAAGTTATCCCAAAATAATCCATATCGGTACAAATTAAATTGCGCAATATATCTGAATTTTCTCCGATTCCTGCGGTAAAAATAATTGCATCTACTCCATTTAAAGCACTAATATATGAGCCTATAAATTTCTTAACTCGATACGCATTCATTAATAAAGCTTCTTGGCAAGCTGTATTTCCTTTTTCTGCAGCAGCTTCTATATCACGGGCATCACTAAAGCCTGTTAAGCCTAACATTCCGCTTTTTTTATTTAACAAAGTATTTGCCTCTTCTAAAGAATATCCTAAACTTTGCGTTAAATAAAATACTATTGAGGGATCTATATCGCCTGCGCGAGTACCCATTATCAATCCATTCATTGGAGCAAATCCCATGGAGTGATCTATGCTTTTTCCATTCTTAATTGCAGTAATGCTACAACCGTTCCCTAAATGGATACTTATTAGTTTCTTTGATTTTTCTGCTCCTAAAAATTCACGCGCTTTTTCACTTACATATTTATGGCTAGTTCCATGAAAACCGTACAATCGTATTTTATCTGTTTCTAAAAACTCACTAGGAATCGCATATTTATAAGCTTCAACAGGAATCGTTTGATGAAATGCGGTATCAAAAATAGCTACCTGCTTAGCCTTAGTAAAAATGGCTTCAGCGACTAAAATACCTTCTAAATTGGCTGGATTATGCAACGGTGCTAGGGCAAAAAGTTCTTTTATTTTTTCTTTTACTACAGTCGTTGCTTCTACCGTTTTAGTAAATGTACTTCCTCCATGTACCACTCTATGACCAACTGCATGGATATCGTCAGCTGATGAAATTACACCAATTTTGGAGTCTAATAAATACTGAGCTACCAACTCCAGCCCTATTTTATGATTGGAAATATCCGTTTTTTTTAAATGCTTTTCACCATTTACTTTATACGTAATTTGAGCATCATCTAGACCTATTCGTTCCACTAATCCAGAACAAATTACGGTGGTTTGTGGCATTTCAATTAATTGAAACTTAATAGAGGAACTCCCCGAGTTTATAATAAGTACTTGCATATTTTAAATTTCTTGTGCTTGTATTGCGGTAATAATTACGGTGTTGTAGATATCATCTACCGTACATCCTCTACTTAAATCGTTTACTGGCTTATTTAATCCTTGTAACATTGGGCCTATTGCTAATGCTCCTGTTTCTCGTTGTACTGCCTTATAGGTATTATTTCCTGTATTTAAATCTGGAAAAATTAAAACACTAGCTTGCCCTGCAACCCCTGAATCTGGAAGTTTACTTTTTCCAATATTTATATCTACAGCGGCATCGTATTGTATAGGGCCTTCTATTTTTAAATCGGGTCGTTTTTCTTTTACTATTTGTGTCGCCTCCCTTACTTTATCCACATCCGCTCCTTTGCCAGAACTCCCAGATGAATAGGATAGCATAGCCACTTTAGGTTCTATTCCAAAATTACTGGCTGTATCTGCGGAAGCAATGGCAATTTCTGCTAATTGTGTTGCATTGGGGTTTGGATTAATCGCACAATCTCCAAATACAGAAACTCGATCTTCCAAACACATAAAAAATACGGAAGACACTACTGATGCTGTTGGCTTTGTTTTTATAAATTGCAATGCTGGTCGGATGGTGTGTTGTGTTGTGTTTACTGATCCTGAAACCATTCCATCAGCTAAACCTTTATAAATCATCATAGTCCCAAAATAAGAAACGTCGGACATTAAATCTTTTGCCATATCCATATTAACTCCCTTATGCTTTCTTAATTCATAAAAAGTAAGCGCAAAGTCTTTGGAATATTTTGAATTAATAGGATCTATAATGGTTACTTTCTTCAAATCTAAAGGAATCGACAATTTGTCTGCTTTTGATTTTATTTTTTCTAATTGTCCTAAAAGAATTATATCGACTACTCCTGATGCCAGCAGCCTTGATGTTGCTCTCAAAATTCGCTCATCATTTCCTTCTGGCAGTACTATACGCTTTTTTACTTTCTGAGCTCGTTTTAATAGTTTGTATTGAAACATTCGAGGTGTAATAACTTTACTTTCAAATCGAATCAATTTTTCGGCTAATTGATCTGTATTGGCATGTTTCTCGAAAGTAGCTATTGATGTAATTATTTTTTGAGTATTATCTGCGTAAATAGCTGATTTAATATTACCTATCTTATTTGTTACATCAAAAGTTCCTGCTTTTACCGAAATAATTGGAATAGAAAGTTTAATTCCCTCAATTAATTTCAGAATTGAATCTTCAGGAATTATACCTCCTGTAAGAATGATTCCTGAAACCTTGGGGTAATTCGCAGATTTACTGGCTTGTAGAACTCCTAAAATAATATCAGCACGATCTCCCGGGGTAATTACCAAACTATTTTCTTTAAAATGCTTTAAATAATTATGTAATTGCATTGCTCCTACTCCAAAACTTCCTGCATGATTATTTAAAAAATTTGCTCCAAATAAAACTGTCCCACCAAGTTGTTCTGATATTTCTTTTAACGTTGGATTACTCAAAGAATGAATTGATGGTATTACAATTTGCTCTACCGAATTAGGCATTACGACGGCTAATTTTCCAGCAACTTCTTGATATAATTCCTCAGCTATTTTATTTGCAACCACCGCTATAACCTCTACATCTTTTGTTTTGAAAGTATCATAAGCCAATTTTAATTTACCAACCACGTCGGATATTTTTTTATTTCTTCCGTTGGTTACAATAATTGCAGGAATACCCAAATTTTTGGCTATTAGCACATTGATATCAAATTCCATTATACTTCCTGCTTCAGAAAAGTCTGTTCCCTCAACCACTACAATATCAAAACGCTCTGTGAGTTTATTGTACTTTTCTATAATGGCATCAAAAACTTCACCTCCTTTGCCAATATTGTATTTTTCTACGACTTCTGATCTTGAAAAACCATAACTATCTTCAAAATCAATATCTAAGTCAAAATAGTTAGTCACTGTTTCGATGTGATTATCTTTCTCTCCTTTCTCAAAATCATCAATAATTGGCCGAAAATAGCCCACTGTTGCTGTTTTTCCTAAAAGTGTACGCATCACTCCTAAAACAACAATCGATTTTCCACTGTTAGGCTCATTAGTGGCAATGTATAATCCTGAACTCATTAGTAATTATTTATGACTAAAGATACATATTCTGAGTTTTTAGGATGAATAATCGCATAAAATTATTAATATAAATTTTAGGAAATTCCTAAGTAAATTTCAAAAAACAAAGGGAACCCTTGCCGATATGAAAATCTAAACAATATTGTCAAATATTTATCAATTCTTAATTTAAAGAACAAAAAACAAGGTTGTTATTATAGCTATACTAAGGCGTTTCTTATATTTGCGATTCGAAAAACGACATACAATGAAGATTTCATACAACTGGCTTAAGCAATTTTTAAATATAGATTGGGATGCTGAAAAAACAGGAGAATTACTTACTGATTTAGGGCTTGAGGTTGAAGGCATTAAGCCGTTTGAAAGTATTAAAGGTGGTTTAAAAGGTGTGGTTGCAGGTCATGTTTTAGAATGCGAAAAACATCCAGATGCTGATAAATTGAGTGTTACTACTGTAGATTTAGGTACAGGAAATCCTCTGCAAATTGTATGTGGTGCACCTAATGTTACTAAAGGTTTAAAAGTTGCAGTAGCTACTATAGGGACTGAATTATATACTCCCGAAGGAGATTCTTTTAAAATTAAAAAAGGAAAAATTCGTGGTCAAGAAAGTTTTGGAATGTTATGTGGTCCTGACGAATTAGGACTTGGAGCCAGCACTGGCGGGATTATGGAGTTAGAAAATAATATAAAAGTAGGAACACCATTAGCCGAAGTTTTCGAAATAGAGTTAGATGAAGTTTTTGAAATTGGATTAACTCCCAACCGAGCCGATGCGATGAGCCACTTTGGTACTGCGCGTGATTTAAAAGCAGGGTTACAGCAACAAGGCACTAATAAAGAATTAATAACACCTCCTGTCACTAGTTTTCATGTAGATAATCGCTTGCATAAATTTGATGTAGAAATAGCTAATTATGAATCAACACCTAGATATTGTGGTGTAAGTATTACAGGTATTAAAGTTACAGCATCTCCTGAGTGGATTAAAAATAGGTTAAAGTCCATAGGGATTAAACCTAAAAATAATGTTGTTGATATTACTAATTATGTAATGCACGAATTGGGTCAGCCGCTTCACGCATTTGATACGCAAAGTATTTCTACAGGAAAGATAGAAGTAAAAACATTAGCTAAAGGAACAAAGTTTACCACTTTAGATGGTGTAGAGCGTAAACTTCATGAAGAAGACTTGATGATTTGTGACGGTGACACACCTTTGTGTATTGCGGGTGTTTTAGGTGGTTTAGATTCTGGCGTAAGCCAAACAACCGCTCAAGTTTTCTTGGAAAGTGCTTATTTTAACCCTGTTAGTATTCGTAAAACAGCAAAGCGCCACGCTTTGAATACTGATGCCTCTTTCCGTTTTGAACGTGGTATTGATCCTAATTTTACTGAGTTTGCTTTGAAACGTGCTGCTTTATTAATTCAAGAATATGCTGGTGGACAAATTACCAGTGATATTTCGGATTCCTATCCAAAAAAAATTGAAGATTTTCAAGTATTCTTATCATTTGAAAATGCAACGAAACTAATTGGCGAAGAAATTCCTAGAGAAACAATTAAAAGTATTCTTTCTTCTTTGGAAATAAAAATTAATAACGTTACTGAAAGTGGTTTGGGGTTGACTATACCTTCATACAGAAATGATGTTCAGCGTGAAGCAGATGTTATTGAAGAAATTCTTCGTGTTTATGGTTATAATAATATTGGTTTTACGACCAAATTAAATGCATCAATTGCCAGTGTTCCGAAAATAGAAGATTATAAAGTTCAAAATAAAATTGCAGAACAATTGATAGGTCAAGGTTTTTCCGAAATTATGGCTAATTCATTAACTACTCCTAAATATATTGAATACGTTGCTGAATTAAATGATAATGAAAACGTAGAAATTCTTAATCCATTAAGTTCCGATTTATCGGTACTACGTCAATCGTTACTATTTTCTGGACTGGAAGCTGTTGCCTATAATATTAATCGAAAAAGAGGAGACTTAAAGTTTTTTGAGTTTGGTAAAACTTACCATAGTATTGAAAAAAAGAATCTAGAAAACAAACATTTAAGCTTATTTATTACTGGTAATCAATCTTCTGAAAGTTGGTTACAAACTCCACAACCAAGTAATTTTTTCTTCCTAAAAGCTATTGTAGAAACCACATTACAACGTTTAGGGATCACAAAAACTCAAATTTCTCCCGTGAGTTCTTCTATTTTTTCTGAAGGTGTGCAACTATCTCAAGGACAAAATACGTTAGTTGAAATGGGGGTGGTATCTTCAAAAATCACTAAACAGTTTGGAATTTCGAAAGTAGTACTTTATGCAGATTTTAATTGGTCTAATATTATTGAAAATCTAAAATTTAAGAATAATAAAGTTACGGAGCTTACTAAATTTCAGCCTGTTCGAAGGGATTTTGCATTACTATTGGATAAAAAAGTTACGTATCAGCAATTATTTGAGGCAGCGACAAAGCAGGAACGTAAATTATTAAAGGAAGTAAATCTTTTTGATGTTTATGAAGGCAAAAACTTAGCTGAAGATAAAAAATCATACGCTTTAGGATTTACGCTTCTTGATGAAAACAAGACGCTTACTGATAAACAAATTGATAAAATTATGAATAGACTTCAACTTACCTTCGAAAATGAATTTGGGGCTGAGTTGAGATAAATAATAAGATACATAAAATATTGAACCCGTTTGATTTAATTTCGAAAGGTTTTTTAATTTGTATATTTAGAGTAAAGAACTATTTGACTATGTTTTGTATGAAAATTTTATTTAATTTTTTTATCATTTTTGTTTATTTGTGCACGTATTACTCCTACTCTCAACTAACTGCTAATTCTACAATGGGTTTACCAAGCGGTACTACCGCTGAAATTTCAGCTTTAATTCCTGCTAATACTGGATCCGTTGCTTATAGCACTAATGATAATGTTATTTTGCAATTTAATGGAGCTGCATGGGTACAGGTAGGTGATAATTTGGGGAGTCATACTGCTATACAAAATATTGAAACTAACGGAGACCGTTGCGAAAGGGTTAAATTTTCCACTTCACTTTTTTAGTTTTATTTTTTTACTCCCAAATACCATTTATTTTGCTTTTTTTTAAGTTTTTCAGGTCTATAAGTCTCTTTTTTAAGTCCATTATTCCTTAATTTTCACAATTAGACGCAATTATCCCAGGACTTCGATATAGATTATAACTTATCGCCTCCATAAGGTTTTGAGTATGCATTT
>Ga0209595_100455_pt1 | contig 14378 bp, 11 predicted proteins | sample Porto_4metaG_FD_187427 | JGI IMG/M metagenome (GOLD analysis project Ga0209595, IMG submission 187427) | Marine algal microbial communities from Porto, Portugal - Porto_4 metaG (SPAdes) (version 2) | ecosystem: Host-associated > Algae > Red algae > Unclassified | place: Portugal: Porto...
CATCAAAGAAAAACCGCAGGAGAGTCGTGGCAATTTGGAGCGTCCAGGACCAAAAGAATCAAGCGATGAACGACCAGATAATCAACCTAAATTGAATAAAGGGAAGAATTAGAACTTCAACTTCAACTTCAATCTCAACCTCAACTTCAATCTCAACCTCAATTTCTTGATTTGCCTACGGCAAATCCTATATTGAAGTTGAAGTTGAAGTTGCGTTTGAGGTTGCGTTTGAGGTTGAGGTTGCGTTTGAGGTTGAGGTTGAAGTAGATTATATCGAAAAAATTCAACATGACAACAAATAACATCCAAAAAACATCCATAAAAAGAAAACAAAGCCTTTATCTTTGTGTCTTATTCAATATTAAACTAATTAGAAAGTCCACAGAGGTTGAATGAAGTGTGCCTATCGACTACGGACTATCGCCTATCGACTATTTTATTTATGACAAATACTATTCTTCAAAAATATGCCCATTTACTCGTCAATTATTCATTGGATGTGCAGCCGGGCGATAAGGTTTTGATTCGCTCTTCGACCCTTGCCGAACCCCTCGTACGCGAGGTCTACCGCGAAACACTACGCGCTGGCGGACACCCCGAAACGATGATAGAATTTGAAGGGCAAGAACGCATCTTGCTCGAAGAAGGCAACGAGCTTCAACTCACTAAAGACCCTCAATTTCTACACATTGCAATGGCGGAATACGATTGTTACCTTCGCATTCGCGCACCTTATAATCTGCGCGAAATGCAAAATGTATCAGCCGAAAAAGCCAGTTTGCTCAAAGCCGGACGCGCTGCCGCAATGCGTACCTATACACAACGAACCGCCACGCGAGCACTCAAGCGTTCGCTCTGTCAATATCCGACAATGGCTAACGCACAAGAAGCAGGCATGTCGCTCGAAGCATACGAAAAATTTGTGTATGGTGCATGTTTTTTATATGATGAAAATCCTGAAAAACGCTGGCTCGAAGTCCGTGAGTATCAACAAGCTATCGTTGATGTGCTGAATCGCCACGAGAATATCCGTTATAAAAATGACAAGTTTGACATCAGCTTTTCGACCAAAGGCAGAACGTGGATAAACTCTGACGGACAGACCAATATGCCCTCTGGCGAAGTCTACACCTCGCCCGTCGAAGACTCGGTAAATGGCATGATATATTTCAGCCTCCCTGCATTTCATGGCGGACATGAAGTGAACGACGCAACCCTCTGGGTCAAAGACGGCGAAATCTATAAATGGGACGCCAAAAAAGGTAAAAACTACCTCGATTATGTATTCTCTTTGGAAGGCGCACGACGCTTCGGCGAAGCAGCTATCGGCACCAATCGCAACATTCAGCGCATCACCAAGAATATTTTGTTTGATGAAAAAATCGGCGGCACAATACACATGGCAATCGGTCAATCATACGCCCAAGCAGGCGGCAAAAATCAATCTTCTATTCACTGGGATTTGATTACCGACATGAAAAACGGCGGCGAAATCTACGCCGACGGAAAAGTCATTTATCGCAACGGGGATTTTTTGTTTCTTTAATGCTACAATGTATAATGAGTGAATGAATGAATGTTGAATGAATGAATTTGACGAAATGATTCATTCACTCATTCATTCAAAATTCATTCATTACAAATCATTTAAGCATTATTATGAAAGTAGGTTTATTTTTCGGTTCGTTTAATCCTGTGCATACGGGGCATTTAATTATTGCCAATTACATGGCTACGCAGACGGATTTGGATAAAGTTTGGGTGGTGGTTTCGCCACAAAATCCATTGAAGAAAAAGGCGTCATTAGCAGGAGATTATGACCGGCTCAATATGGTGCGCCGTGCAGTAGAAGGCAATGATGCAATAGAAGCATCGGATATCGAATTTGGCTTACCCAAGCCCTCCTATACCATTGATACGCTGACCTATTTAAAAGAGAAATATCCAAAATACGAATTTGCACTCATCATGGGCGGCGACAATATCGCTACGCTACACAAGTGGAAAAACTACGAAAAAATACTCGAAAACCACCAAATATACGTCTACCAACGCCCCGAATACGAACTCGGCGAACTCGCCAAACACGCACACGTACACATCTACGAAGCACCTTTGATGCAAATTTCCGCCACCTACATCCGCAAGTGCCTACGCGAAGGCAAATCCATCAAATACCTCGTCCCGGATGCTGTCATAGAAGAAATCATGGCAAGCCACCTTTATCAATGATGAAATGCTTAAATGCGATAATGCTACAATATTAATGAATGAATGAACGAATTTTGAATGAATGAATAAAAGGCTACTCACGATTCATTCATTCGACATTCATTCATTAAAAAACATTATCGCATTTAAGCATTAAGTAGTGAGACAAAAATATCCTTACTTTTTGACGGTTTCTTTTTCCGCTATTTTTCCCTACAAAAATCCTTACGTAGCGTAGGCTATGTGCGGTTTTTGTAAGAAAAAATATCGAAAAAATAACCACGTCAAAATTGTAAGCCTATTTTTGTCCCACTACTTAGTGAAAGAAATTAAATAAGATGTCCCATAATGCGAAGTATTTTTTTCGTCTAAGGATTTTTTGAAAGCCGCACATAGCCTTAGCTACAGCCTGTCCCGAACCCCGATTCGGGATAAGGATTTCAAAGGATTCTTAGACGGAAAAAAGACGAGTATAATGGCACATGTTATTTATTTTCTTTCACTTACATCATTGTAGCATTAATAAGTCCACAAATCGTGTTCAAAATTGAATATTTTTTCTTCTATTTTTAAGCTTTCATAGAGGGCTTCTTTGCCGGTTTTATAATCTTGGATGCGGCGGTCATCTACGTTGTTTTCTTTTGTAATGTAGCTTGAAAAAAAGCGGGCTTCCATCAGGTGTTCCCACGTCAATGTTTTGGCATCGTCAATAGGATTCATGGCTTCTTCACCTGCCAGATACTTGCGGATATGCGGATAATACACCCAAAACATTGGATGCTCAAAACGCAAATTTCCGTTGTCGTCATAGTCTTCTTTCAGTGGGGCAATGCCCAAAATCCGTACCTTCATAGTCGAGGTTTCTTCATCAAAAAACCAGACTTCTTTGATACGAAAACGCTTCACATCTTCGGGGTTGAAGTCGTTTTTCGTCACCGTTATTTTCTCCTCATATGTCTCAAAATCAACCACTCTTATAGTGTCCGAACTAAACAACTGTCCATTAATATCGTCTCGACTCATTGGCGTTGAAAATTTGTCATCAAGCGTACCATAGGCTTTAATTTCGCCGCTTTCGATACCGCGCAACAAGACATTTATCAATGGATTCTGTGGTGCAGAAAACGATTTATTCATCTTTTCGCGCACATCAATCACACGCCAGATACGTTTTTCCCAAAAAACATCGGCTTCACGAATATGGTCATAAGCCAATATCGGCATCGCAGTTTTTGGTGTTTTTTCATAAGGGCTATCCAATGGCGGCGGCGCATCTACGCTTGTTGCCAAGAAGGTGTCCTGAGCATTAAGTCCTTGATTTACAATGAATAAAGTTGCAAATAATAGCAATATTTTGTTTCGCATAAGTACATAGATTTAGTGTTCTTGTATTCATGTTGAATGAATTTGGTGATTTTTATTTTATAATTTTTGATTGAATTTCGCTAAGCGAAATTTTCGACAGTATCAATCAAAATCTAAAATCACTCAACATTAGTCGCAAGACGTGTTATGAAAAAATGGCAGTAAATTATCTATGTAAAATTTTTGGTACGATATAGTGTGTGATTAAGTTCAAGTTCATCCCGATAGCTATCGTGGACAAGCGCAAGTACAAGCTACTAAATTTGCCGAAGGCAAATAAAAACTTGAACTTGCGCTTGCTACTTGAACTTGTACTTGATAAGCATGTTACACATCTACAAACGCCTTTTACATATAATGATTACATTGGATTTGGGGTTTAACCTTTTTGTAACTTAAAACTTTAACCTTTGTCGCTCATCCCCAATTTAGGGTGAAAGCAACACAGGCTTCCAGCCTGCACCACGCTATATCGACAGGTTATTTCGATAAAACAGGACGAACTAACGCGGTGCAGGCTGGAAGCCTGTGTTACTTTTCTCGAAAATGAATTTCACCCTAAATTGGGGATGAGCGACCTTTGTATTACGTTTGAAATTGGATTTGAGGTTGAGGTTGAGGTTGTATTTCGATTGTATAACGTGACTGCCGCAAAAAGATACAGACAGGAGAAACCACCCATAAAAATCACAATGCGATTTTATTCTCAATTGAATTTGAGATTGAGGTTGAGGTTGAGGTTGCATTTGAAGTTGAGGTTGAAGTTGAGGTTGAAAAGTTTTCAGCAACAAAGAATCATTAATACATACAAATTACTATATTGCCATTCATTACAAAAAAAATATTTCATTCAAACATAAAAAAATCATTCGATGAATAAACAACTTATACTTGCAAAACGCCCCACCGGATTGCCTGAAAAAGATACTTGGACACTCAAAGAAAGCGAAATACCGACTATCAAAGAAGGCGAAGTTTTAGTACGCCAAGACTATATTTCATTAGACCCTGCAATGCGTGGTTGGATGAATGATACCAAGTCTTATATTCCGCCCGTAGGTATTGGCGATGTGATGCGTGCTGGTTCGGTAGGCGAAGTAATTGAATCACAACACCCTGATTATGAAGCGGGTGACTTCCTCACAGGTTGGGGCGGTGTGCAGCAATATGTAGCGACTGACGCAAAAGGTTGGTATAAAGTAGAGCCTTCGCTCGCGCCTCTGACGACTTATATAGGCACACTCGGAATGCCGGGTATGACGGCGTATTTCGGAATACTCGAAGTCGGAAAAATCAAGGAAGGTGATATTGTTTTAGTGTCTGGTGCTGCAGGTGCAGTTGGGTCGGTAGTTGGGCAGATAGCGAAGATAAAAGGCTGCTATGTCGTTGGTATCGCAGGCGGACCAGAGAAGTGCGCTTACCTGAAAGAACTTGGTTTTGATGGTGCGATAGATTATAAAAATGAAAGTGTACGCGACGGTCTAAAGCGTGAATGTCCGAAGGGAATTGACGTATATTTTGATAATGTGGGCGGCGAAATTCTTGACCACGCACTCGCTCGCTTGCGTATGCACGGACGCATAGCGATTTGTGGCGCGATTTCGCAGTATAATAATAAGGTCGTCAAAGGACCAAGTAATTACCTTTCATTACTCGTCAATCGTGGTACGATGCAAGGGCTTGTCGTGTTGGATTATGCCAAGCGATACCGCGAAGCAGCCATGGAAATGGGCATGTGGATGATGGAAGGCAAATTGAAATCAAAAGAAGATGTCTATGAAGGTATCGAAAATTTCCATGAGACGTTTTTACGCCTATTTAGTGGTGATAAAATGGGTAAATTGGTCTTGAAAATTTCCTAATAATGTAGCCGTACAACGTAGGGACAGGGCATGCCCTGTCCCTACGTTGTCAAGTGTCCGCTCTTTGAAATAATAGGAGAATCACTCACCCTTCGTTTTTCCTTCACGTCATAATAATTCCAAGCAAAAAGTATCGTCATTACCAGAATTAAGTAGTGGGACAAAAATAGGCTTAGTGAAAATGGCTCAAAATTCTAATTTGTCAAAACCATTTCGATTTAAACAATTCACTATTCGACAAATGGATAGCCTGATGAAAGTCGGTACGGATGGCATTGTGTTGGGGGCGTGGGCGAGTGCCGATGCGCCGCAGCGCATTCTTGACATCGGAACGGGGACGGGTTTGATAGCTTTGATGTTGGCGCAACGATACCCGGAGGCGCAGATAGATGCCATCGAAATCGACGAAGGATCTGCCTTCGAAGCAATGGATAATGTCCGAAATTCTCCCTTCGCCAATCGCGTACATGTAACACACACTTCCCTACAAACATTCGCCGAAAATACACCTAATCGTTACGATTTAATCGTGAGCAACCCACCATTTTTCAATGCAGGATTAGCACGAAATGCAGCGCGGCACACAAGCACACTCACGCATGAAGATTTGATTTTTTGTACAAAAAAAATACTCCACGAAAAGGGACAGTTTTGCCTGATTTTACCGAAAAAAGAAGGAGAAGATTTTATTGAATTAGCTGAGAAAAACGCGCTTTATTTAGCCGAAAAAATAAAAGTAAGACCCAAATCTTCCAAACCCGTTGAACGATTTCTTTTGCGATTTTCTAATTTTCATTTGAATGAAACTACTGAAAATGAATTGCTTATAGAGAGGGAAGGTGGAGAGCGCATTTACACAAATAACTATACTAATTTAACCCGAAAGTTTTATTTAAAACTGTAACGTAACATAGGTATTCCTGTCTGTGCCGCAATATTACAGACAAAAATGTCTGTGTTACGTTAAGTTATACTCCCGCATTACTTCGCCCAATTTCTCCTCTATTTCTGCTTCGGTAAAACCATATTTCCCCAAGGAGTACGTGTGTCCGCTTTTGTATTTTTTAGGTGAATTTAGATGCGCTTCCAAGCGAGCTATAAAGGCATCTGACATTTCCATATCGAAGTGAACGTATATGTCTTCGACGGCTTGCATTGGGTTGGCAATCAGTTTTTTATACGGTAAGACGTAAAGATTTTCGGGCTTAAATTTGTTTTTATTTTTATGGAAATAATTATAAAAATCAATCGCAATTTGCCCGAGTGCCCGATATTCTGCGCCGTTTTCTTCCAAATTTGGGGCAATCCATTTCCAGGGCGCACTAAACATGCTGATGAAGGATGGCACAGCCGATTTGGGGTCGCGAATGAGGTACACGATACGTGCATCGGGAAACACGTCGAGTATCGTATGTAGCCGCCCCGTAGTGATGACATTTTTGTTGAGCAGCGTCTTGCCGCTGCCTTCGGCGTACATAAATCGCTGCATCGAACTGTGGTAGTATTTTCGGAGATTTCGGCGCGTGCGTTCTGGCATTTCGTCTACTATCGTGAGGTATTTCAACTCGTCCATATACGGGCAAATCAAACACACCGCCACCGATAAGAAACTAAAAATATATAAGCCTTCGTCTTCTTCGCTTTGATTGAATCCCATAGGGTGTATGCCTTGCCAGCCTTTAAAAATCCAAGCACTCGCCCAATTGAAAAAACAACGAAACGGACGCCCGATTCGACGGTCTAATGCGCTGATTGTTAGTATTATTTTGTAGAAAGTAACGGATGGAATAATGGTGTGATAGAGCAACATATAGACGTATCGTTCCTCATCCATACACAATAGGCGGTGCATAAAAGTCGTCCCACTACGCGGATTGCTGACGATGAAAACAGGACGCTCAATTTTCGTTTTGCGATAGCGAAAAAACAAGACCTCATCCATCAATCGAAACACCAAAAGCAGGACGCAAATCACCACAGCAACTATCACAAAAATCAGCGTCGCCAACAAGCGTCGCCACCCAAAATGCTTGATGCAGTTGAGGTAGATGATTTTAAATAAGGTTTTAAAATGAATGTACAGAATCGAAGACATTTAAGAACAACGGTACGATGAATAAATGAGGGGGAATGTTGACTGGTGAACAAAGGTAAGGGAAGACGAAAAAAATAATCTACCCGTATTCTACTGAACAACAACTTTATTTAAAATGTATTTTATTGATTATTAATATTTTATAACGAAATTTAAAAACAAAGCACGATATATCTCCCCCTTTGGAGGGGGTTGGGGGGTGGAAAAACAGCCGAAAGTCCACCCCCCTGCCCCCTCCAAAGGGGGAGATAGTCTGCGTTCTAATTTTATACTCTAATTTGAATCGTGCATTTTACTGGTAATTAATTAAATACAAATTATAAAAAATCGTTGTTCAGTAGAATAATCTACCCGTCTGAATTGTTCTTTTTCTTATATGTTTCACTAAATCTTCCTTAGTGAAAGAAAATAAATAACTTCTTCATTTGGGGTAGATTATTTTCTTCCTCTTCCCTAACTTAATCCAATCTACTGTATCTTTTTTCGTTAGACTTCATCATTTCCTCGTTGCGTAGCCCAGCTATGCGCCTCAAAAATGATTTCGTCTAACAAAAAGATATTTCGCATCTTGGACTAATTTATTCTTATCTTTTCACTAACTATTTTGAGTAAACATTAAAAACTTGTTTATAGTTTTATGACTACTAAGTTGAGTCAGTCCGTCGAGGAGGAGTGCTCAGAAATTCATTCACTCATTCACACATTCATTTGGTGTCTACACAACTTTTAAAGCATTTTTACCGTTCAAATTAAAACACTTTTCTTTTGCCAAATATCAACCGTATCAACTGGACTTATGTGGGCAATAAGGCTAACAAAAGCCTTGTTGAGATAAAGCATTTCCTGGATAGCGGCAATTTGGCGATTTTTTGCAATGGGCAAATTGTTATTACTGATTTTGAAATATATGACGATGCGGAATACCCCTTTTTTATAGGCGAAGAGTTTTGCAAGATTATTATTAAAAAACATCCGTCGGGAGAGCTAGGTTATGAATTTAAAATCGTCGAAGACATCGACACGCCCCTCAATCGTCGCCGCAAAAAATTATCTCGCAAACATCTACTTCAATCTTTTTTGGTCATATTTGGGGTCATACTATTGCTCGCGAGCATTATGGCAGGCGGATATTTTGCGTATCAACACAAACTTGCTAAAGACCTTCGTGAAAATGGTGTCACAAAAGCGATTGGTATCAAAATAAAATCTCACGTAGACGGCGGCAAATTTTATAATGCTTTTTATACTTTCCGCTATCGTAAGCAAAAACAAGCCGGACACCTCAAACTCGCTATCAATCAAGCAGGCGAACTACTCGCACCCAATGGTTTGCCCCTTCGGGAGAATGACGAATTTTTATTGACTTTTTCGAGCAAAAACAGCGATAATTTTCGCCTCGATTTTGACGCACCGACTGAAAAACAAATTGAAAGGTATCGCCGACGTATGCTCGAAAGAATGAATACTGATTCTCTTAATATACACGACAACAACTGCGTATTAAATGCTGTTTATCAGCTAAAAGGAATTGACGGTTGGGCGAATTTATATTATAAAAATATTTCCCGAAGGGAAAATAAAAAACACCACCGCGAAAGCTATAAAAGGATGATAGAGGACGAGAAAATGCAAAAATTGATAAGTGAATGCAAAAAAAACTAAGCAATTTTTCAAATTGCCCTTCTAAAAACGCATAAATCCATATATTTGTACAAATTTTCACTCAAATGTAGCATGGTACTTCCAGTCCGTGCATGTATACAATAGATGCCACCATGTTTGAGGATGAGCGAAAAAATTCACTGATAAGGGAAGAAGAAAATAATCTACCCCAAATGAAGCCGTTATTTTTTTTATATGTTTTGCTAAATTTGGTGAAGTATAAGGAAAAAAAGGTAGTCCTACATTTGTAATGCTATTATTTTTTGTAACTTTGGGGATGGAGAAGCAAAAATGCACGCATTGTAGCAGTAATTGTACGAAAAAAAATGGTAGTACGCATTACGGGAAACAGAATTATTTTTGTCATGCTTGTGGTCGTCAGTTTGTTGATGGCGGTCAGGACTGGTTCATTGGTGATGAGAAAAAGAAAATTATTAAGAACTTGCTGAAGGAACGCCTCTCTTTAGAGGGCATTAGTAGGTCATGTGGAGTCAGCATAACTTGGCTTTATAATTTTATAGATGAGGAGTATAAGCAAAGCCCTGATGATCTAAATGTGGTCATTACTCCAATAGAGGAAGAGGAGTATTTGGCAGCGCGCTTTGATGAAGAAATTGAGCGTTTGAAAAAAAAAAGCCAAATAAAAGCGAGCGATACACAGAAGTAGATAATTTGACAGACTCAAACATATATGATGAGTTCGATGAAATGCTATATCTACCTGATAATGATGATATTAAAGCGCTTTTATTTGAGGGGATGGAAGATGATTTATTACTCACGGATTTGTACGAAAAAGAACGTTCAGCTAGAGTGATTGCTTTCGGGATTCAGTTAGATGAAATGTGGTCTTTTGTACAGGAAAAGTCAAACAAAAAATGGATTTGGCTGGCAATTAATCCGCTCAACAGACAAATTGTAGGCTTTCATGTCGGGGGCAGAGGTCAGCAAGATGCACAAAAATTTATGGACACCATTCCTGATTATTTCAAGGAACACGCTTGTTTTTTTACCGATTATTGGGCAGCCTATGCTTGCGTCATTGAACCTGAACAGCACTTTTCTGTAGGTAAAGACAGTGGCTTAACTGCCTACATTGAGCGGTTTAATAATACACTTAGGCAGCGCACATCCAGATTAGTACGAAAAGGTTTGAGTTTTTCTAAATCAATTGATAGACATATTCAAGCTATTAAATATTTCATTTGTCACTATAATTTAGAACAAGTAGCATTACAAATATAGGACTACCGAAAAAAAGAACAAGTCGAGAATATACATTTATTTTGTTCCTGATACTAACTACTGGACTTTGTACATTAGGTAATCGGGGAATTAGGGAATTAGGGAATTAGGCTAACAAAAGCATAATTCGCTATTTACCAGCATAATAAAAATTGTAATAAAATTAATTTAAAATAAAATGCAATGCAAATTAACGTAAATTATTGATAATGAGTAATTTACCTAATTACCCAGTTCCCTAATTATCCAATGTCCAAAGTCCAGCTAACTATAGAGTCGTTAAAAAATGTAGTTTTTGATTCATTCATTCAAAATTACTATCGACTATCGACTATCGACTAAAAAATAAACATGAGCGTAATAGAAATGCGAGTGCCGACTATCGGCGAATCTATCACAGAAGTCACGCTATCGCAGTGGCTGAAAGAAGACGGCGATTATGTCGAATTGGACGAAGCGATATGCGAATTTGAGTCCGACAAGGCAACCCTTGAATTTCCTGCCGAAGCTGCCGGAAAACTCATCATCGTGGCACAAGCTGACGAGGATTTAGAAATCGGCGCAATCGTTGCAAAAATAGACACGAGCGTAGCCGCGCCCAATGATGAGTCCGCTGATGAGCCCAAACCTAAGCCAGAGTCTGCCGACGAATCTGAGCCGGAGTCTACCGACAAATCTGAGCCGGAATCTGCCGACGAGTCTAAGCCAGAGCCGGAGTCTACGCCTGAACCCACCCCCAAACCTGCTGCGAAATCGGATAGCTATGCCGCCGGACATCCTTCGCCTGCCGCAGCCAAACTGATGCGCGAAAAAGGCTTGAACCCTGAACAAATCACAGGTACAGGCAAAGATGGACGCATCACGAAAGAGGACGTGCAAAAAGCTGCCACTGCTCCTGCCCCGGCTGCCAAAGCTGCCCCCGCCGCTACTCCTGCGCCAAAGGACTCAACTACAAGTGCTTCATTTTCAAGAGGTACAGAGCGCAAGAAGATGAGTCGTATGCGTCGCACGATAGCCAAAAGATTGGTTTCTGCGAAAAATAATACGGCGATGTTGACGACTTTTAACGAAGTTGATTTGACCAACATCATGGCTTTGAGAAAGAAATATCAGGAACAATTTGTAGAGAAATATGGCGTCAAGCTCGGTTTTATGTCGCTCTTTGCGAAAGCCTGTGCAAAGACGCTCATCGAAATGCCCGATGTAAACGCAAAAATCGACGGCGACCACGTTATTTATCACGACTATGTAGATATTTCAATAGCGATTTCGACGCCTACGGGACTAGTAGTGCCACCTGTTCACAATTGTGAATCGCTGAGCTTTTCTGAAATAGAATTGAAAATCAAAGCCTTAGCCGCCAAAGCACGTGAAGGTAAACTGACGATAGATGAAATGTCGGGTGGTACGTTTGCGATTACCAATGGTGGTATTTTTGGTTCTATGATGAGTACGCCGATTCTAAACGAACCGCAATCTGCAATACTCGGCATGCATACCATTCAGCAACGCCCGATGGCGGTAGATGGAGAGGTGAAAATTCGCCCAATGATGTACCTCGCACTTTCGTATGACCACCGCGTAATCGACGGTAGTACTTCGGTGACTTTCTTGGTGAAAGTGAAAAAGCTATTGGAAGACCCGACAACTTTGCTGCTTGATTTGTAGGAGAACACGAAGCGAAATTGGGTTTCAATCTTATAAATAAGTGTCCATAATCCGTCGTTGTTTTAATTGAAACAACGATGGATTATGGGCTTTTTAATTATAGGATGATAGTTTTTTTGTACTAAGTGAAAGAAAAATATCCTTAGGGAAGACGAAAAAAATAATCTACCCGTCTGAATTGTTCTTTTTCTTATATGTTTCACTAAATCTTCCTTACGTAGCCCAGCTATGCGCGTCAAATTTAGCCAAACATATAAAAAAAATAACTTCTTCATTTGGGGTAGATTATTTTCTTCCTCTTCCCTAATTAGGCTAACGAAAGCATAATTCGCTATTTATCAGTATAATAAAAATTGAAATAAAGTTAATTTAAAATAAAATGCAAATTAACTTAAATTATTGATAATGAGCGATTTACCTAATTGCCCAGTTACCTAATTACCCAATGTCCAAAATATAGTTAGGGATGAAAAGATAAGGTTCTTTGACAAATCCCGTGATTGTTTGTTTTTCTGCCTCGCGATTGTTCGTCCCTTGCGTAAGGGATAGTAGGTGTTGTTTGAACGTAACGTAGCGATAGCGGAGTGGAGAGAGTGCCGGATAGCCCGACCCCCGACTGATAAGGAGGGGGATACGCCCAAATTTTCATTCACTTCACTGGATTTGTCAAAGAACCCATTTATTTAATTTCTTTTACTTAGTACACTGTTTTATAAATTTATTTACATTTTTTGACGTTTATTTTGAAATGAATCGAATCAAAAATGACGCGAATACTCACTGTATTTAAGGATTTTTTGGTGAAGAGTCATTTTAAAAGAAATACTCAAAAAAGTAAATAAATTTGTGAAACAGTGTACTAAGTAGTAAGTCAAACTAATTATGATAAGTTCATTTGGCGAAATTTGTCCGATTACTTTGTTGGAGAACATCCAGCGTAGCTACGGCTATGCTGAATAACCTCCGCCTCGTACTCGAAAAAATTTCACTCAAAGCAACATATCATAATTAGATTGACTTACTACTTAGGGAAGAGGAAGAAAATAAGGGCAAACGCACGAAAATATTTTGCTCCTATGGAGCAATGATAGTAAGTTCTTTATCCAAGTGTTACCAATATTTTACCTCTAACGAGGCATCGAATACGTTCAAAATGTTCCATTAGGAACAAAATATCGGTAGAAAAGCATCAAAAATGCGTTTCGAGTGCCTTTAGGTACTCAATATTTCGAGCAATAAATTTTCATGCGTTTGCCCTTGAAGAAAATAATCTACCCCAAATGAAGAAGTTATTTTTTTTATATGTTTGGCTAAATTTGACGCGCATAGCCGAGCTACGTAAGGAAGATTTAGTGAAAGAAATTAAATAAATTGTTCCATAATGCGCCGTAATTTTTTCTTCTAAAGAATTCAAAAAATCGTTGCATAGCCATAGCTACGGAACTATTTTTTGTGTTTTTTAGAAGGGAAAAGAACAAGCATAATGGGGCAAGTTATTTATTTTCTTTCACTAAGTGAAACATATAAGAAAAAGAACAATTCAGACGGGTAGATTATTTTTTTCGTCTTCCCTAAATTAATGTTCGAAAAATTAGGTCTGTACTAATAAAAGGCTTGCCACGATTAGTGGCAAGCCTTTCTTAGTGAAAGAAACGAACTTTTAGAGTGGAGAAAGCTCTTAAAATAAGGGAAGAGGAAGAAAATAATCTACCCCAAATGAAGAAGTTATTTTTTTTATATGTTTGGCTAAATTTGACGCGCATAGCCGAGCTACGTAAGGAAGATTTAGTGAAACATATAAGAAAAAGAACAATTCAGACGGGTAGATTATTTTTTTCGTCTTCCCTTAATTGGTGTAACATAACACAGACAACCTGTACCGACGAATGACGGTGTTCTTGTCTGTGTTACGCATCAATTAAGGGAAGACGAAATCGAAATGAACTTGTTGTTTAAACTTGAACATAAATAAGTACCTTCGTTCTTACTTCTAATTTCATTAACGAAGTGTTAAAAAAAAAGGTTGGGTCGTGAGTATATTTTTTTTCATCCCTAAAGGAAATTAGGCTATCCAGATAGCTATCAGAAGAGGTAATTATTTATTTATCAGTAGAATAAGTATCAGGAACAAAATAAATGTATATTCTCGACTTGTTCTTTTTCCTTTACACTTCACCAAATTTTCCTTAAATACAGTGAGTATTCGCGTCAAATTTGGTTCGTCTAAAGAAAAAATAACGACGCGAAGAATGTACATTTATTTAATTCCT
>Ga0209595_100456_pt1 | contig 14353 bp, 18 predicted proteins | sample Porto_4metaG_FD_187427 | JGI IMG/M metagenome (GOLD analysis project Ga0209595, IMG submission 187427) | Marine algal microbial communities from Porto, Portugal - Porto_4 metaG (SPAdes) (version 2) | ecosystem: Host-associated > Algae > Red algae > Unclassified | place: Portugal: Porto...
GATTACCTTAGGTATCCCTGGCTCGGTAGTCACCGCCATACTCCTTGGTGCCATGGTCATTCACAACCTCAACCCTGGACCACTTCTCTTCGCTCAGAACCCCGAAGTAGCCTACACCATTATCGCTGGCGCACTAGCAGCGAATCTCGTGATGCTAGCCGTGATGTGGTTCGCGACACCGATCATTTCGCGCATGATGGATATTGACAAGGCTTGGTTACTTCCACCGATCGTGATTTTCTGCTTCATCGGCGCGTTCTCGGTATCTGGCCGCATCTTTGACGTCACCGCAATGATCGGATTCGCCTGCCTAGGCTATCTCATGTCTCGCGCAAAAATCCCTCTTGGCCCATTTATCATCGCCTTTATCCTGACGCCAATGGCAGAGGAAAGTCTGCGCTCTGGCCTGGTGGTGTACGGCAACAGCTACCTACCGCTACTGACACGCCCAGTGCCACTGTTCTTCATCGCAGTATCTATTATAACCGCCGCGTGGGCGGTCTGGTCCGAAATCGGCAGTGCACGAAAATCCGATACCTCTCGGCCCTGAATCCATCCATGAATTTTCCGACGGAGCCCACAACAATGAGCACATTTTTCTGCACGGACACTTACAGCAATAGGATCTACCTAAACGACTGGCGCGAGTCCAGTGGTGGAAGCAGCGATGTTGTCGAGCCAGCGACCGGTAAGGTACTCACCCAAACCGCTCTGGGAAGTAGTGGTGACATACGCGAAGCCATCTTGGCGGCCAAGGCTCAACAACCTGAATGGGCTCGTCTGCCATTTGATCAACGTGGTCGCGTTCTCCGACGTGCGGCAGAGCTCATTCTCGAGCATCGAGATGTATTCATCGAGTGGAATATCCGCGAGTGCGGTTCCATTGGTCCCAAGGCCGAAGCCGAGCTTCATGCTACCCATGAACAGTTGAACATGGCGGCAGCCATGACGATGCAGCCCGATGGCATCACCTTGCCATCGAGTATGCCCAACCGACGTAACACCTGCCGACGAGTCCCACTAGGCGTCATCGGGATTATCACACCCTGGAACTTCCCTCTCTTGTTGGCGATGCGCTCTGTAGCTCCAGCGCTAGCGATGGGCAATAGTGTCGTGCTGAAACCAGACCATCAAAGCGCGGTAACCGGGGGGTTGCTCATTGCCCGGTTGTTTGAGGAGGCGGGTCTCCCGCCTGGGGTTTTGCACGTCATACCCGGAGGCCCAGAAACAGGAGAGGCGCTAGTCAACCACCCTCTGACAGCCATGATCTCATTCACCGGCTCAACAGCTGTGGGCCGGAGAATTGGCAGAACCTGTGGCGAGTTACTCAAGAAGTCTGCACTGGAACTAGGCGGGAACAACGCATTTATCGTCCTGGATGATGCAAATATCGATGTCGCTGCCTCGCATGGTGCCTGGGGTGCGTACCTCCATCAGGGACAAATCTGCATGCAATCTGGCAGGCACTTCGTTCACCACAGCGTAGCCGAGGAGTATATTCGTAAGCTGGCGGAACGGGCAGAGCGCCTAACCGTTGCCGACCCATTTCTCGAGGCCGCGCACATTGGCCCTCTAATCAACGCGCAACAACTGGAAAGGCTCGACCGGATAGTATCGGCATCGGTAGATGAAGGTGCCCACCTGGTTACCGGGGGGCGCAGCCATGGCCAGTTCTATCGCCCCACCGTGCTCAGCAATGTCAGCATCGATATGCCCGCATTTCAACAAGAGCTTTTTGGCCCCGTCGCTCCAGTGACTGTCTTTCACGATGAAGACGACCTTATTCAGAAAATCACGGCATCGCCCTATGGGCTCGCTGCAGGTATTCACTCAGGCTCGGTCGGTCGAGCGATGGACCTGGCGGATAAGATCCCTGCCGGCATGATCCATATCAACGACCAAACAGTGAATAACGAGTTCCATGTCCCCTTTGGTGGTTTTGGAGACTCGGGGAATTCGGGACGATTCGGCGGCCCAGTTAATCTCGATGAGTTCACACAATCACAGTGGGTAAGTATTATGAACACCCCACAGATGTACCCTTTCTAACTAACCGGCGCATGGCCTTCGCAACTCCCATGAAGGCCTCTCAACCGATCGTAATTAAAAAGAATAGAACCCGGATAAACATTCTCAGTGGTTCAGGAGATCCGGGGAAACAACAATCCGATGCCTGCAAAAACTCCAGGGCGTCGGAGAACATTAGTCACTATAGATGTAGTTAAAGCTCTAAGGGCGAGACCAGGAATCAAATGACGGATCGAGGCTATCTCGCGGCGAAGACGGCCCCTGCACGGCAAGTATTCGCCACACTTTGCAACGTTGCGGGGCCTCGTCGCAGGGTTCCAACAGCAGGTGTACTGGCTCAATATCGACCGGGTCTCGGGGTGATTACTGCACAGGGAGATTGATGCCCGTGCCGTCCTTGAGGGCGATGCACGGCTCGTCATTGAGAAACGGCAGTAACCTGACCAAGCTGGCCTGTTCGTGGCAGCGAGCGTCAATCGACATGCAGGAAGGCCTCCCGCACCGTAATGTGACAACCCTAACCAGCTTTCCACCCTGGCAAAGCTGACGCATGCCCTTGCCGAGGCCCAGTCGGTCTGGTGCCAGACGCACCCTACCCGGCATGTCCGGCGTGGCGATTCAGCACCATGAAGGCACGCGTCGTTCTCACCGAACGGCGCGCCTCCTGCTATGCCTGCAGCCAGCGCGGGTGCCGCGTGCCAAGCGCGCCGAAGGTCTCCACCAGCTCACTGCTGAGTATCAGCTCATTCGACGGCAAGGCGACCCACTCCAGGATCGCTAGCTCGAGGAGCGGCACCTGGAAACTGAAGGCCCTGCTAGCTGGTACGTAATCCGTGAAGCTGCCGGGATGCTGCACTGGAAGCCCCGTTTCAGAGTGGAGCACCATCCACCCAGCCTACTCGGCGTCAATAAACCACCGAATCACCTGAGCATCCTCCTTGCGCTACAGGTGCGTTGGTCGCTCCCTCATGGGCAGGTAGTGGACGAAGCCATGCAGAGCCAGGGGCCGTCTGACCATCCGGCCAAGGCAGTGACAACCCCACCTCGGCGCGCGCCTGAAGAGCGAAAACTGCTCTCCCTGGTAAGCGGCTCCCAGGCGTTGCAACCAGCTACTGGTGGCCAGCTTACGCGCCTTATCTACGGTGACGCCTGCGATGCCAGGCCAGCCAAGCGATCGTAACGACGGCACCATACGCGATCGTGTAAAGCAGATGGTTGATCTTCAATCATGGAACGTCATCACCGGCCGCTATAACCCGGTGGTGGGTTATAGCGCCGTTAGCAGCCTCTCAAGCGTGGCGAGCAATCAGGGCGTCAATGTTCTCCTTGGGCTGCACGCCTGTAAGAACTTCGACCTTTTCCCCTTTCTTGAAAAGAGCGATGGTCGGAAGGCTCCGCACGCCATGTTGTGCGGCCAGGTCAGGCGCCTCATCGACATTCAGAGTGACGACTTTCAGGGCATCGCCCTTTTCATCGGAGATAGATTCGACGATCGGGTCAAGCATCTTGCATGGGGCGCACCAGGGCGCCCAAAACTTGACCAGCACCGGCGCACTACTTTCGACCACTTCCTGAGTATAACTGCTCGTGTTTATCGTGATCAGATTAGCCATAACGGTCTCTTGGGTATCCTCAAAGGTCTTGAAAACAAAAAGGTATTTCAGAAATACTATTTGGCGAGTTACTGCTAAAGTTGCTGAACGTAACATCACCATATGATGCGATATATGAAAGCTCGCTAAAGACATGCTGGGCCTATCGTTTCCTTCTAGCTGCAGCAGGCCCATACGGAGCATGGTGCAGCCACACAGCATGCAAAGAATCATGTGCTATACGAGGCATCATACTCGACCGATAGGTCAGAGCTGTGTCATTCCGCCATCTACCACCAGCTCATCTCCAACGATGAACGAAGACTCACTAGAGGCCAGAAAGACCGCCGCATCAGCCATCTCATTGACTTCGCCGAAGCGCTTCAGCGGGATTTGGTTGGTCATTTCTTCGCCCAGGCCTTCGATCTGCTCCTCGGAAAGTCCAGCACGCGCATAAATGGACGTAGCGACAGGACCTGGCGACAAGGCGTTCACCCGGATGCCGCGCGAGACCAGCTCGGCTGAAAACGAGCGAGCAAAGGATCGTACAGCAGCTTTACTGGCGGAATACGCCGACATCCGGGGGATCCCTTTTTCGTTTGTGATCGAACTCGTGAGGATGATCGAGGCATTATCATTCAGCGCTCCCAGACTCTGGCGCACCGTTTTAAACAGCCCTTTGACGTTGATGTCAAAGAGCTTGTCCAGATGGTCGTTGGTGGCATCTTCCAGCGACATGAACTCGGCGGTGCCGGCGTTGGCGAAAACGACATCGACTTTTCCAAAGTGATGGTTCGTCGTCGTATACAGGTTGTCGAGATCTGCATCGCTGGTGACATCGCCTTGGATCGCGATGGCATTCTCACCCAGAGCCTCGACAGAGGTATCGAGACTCGCCCGGTCGCGACCGAAGATGGCCACTCGGGCTCCCGCATTGATGAATGCCTGTGCACTGGCGAAACCAATACCGGAGTTTCCGCCGGTGATAACAGCGACTTTATCCTGGAGACGGCTCATTAGGATCTCCTTTGGATAGCTGGATGTGAAAGCGAGTAACAAGCGCTGGCGTCACGCCTTTTTCCATTCGAATTGAGCAATCGGCTTGTCCAGCGGCGTCTCGGCCAGATGGTTGGTGTAGTTGCTCATGACTTTCTGAGACAGGCCCAGCACGACCTCGAGCACATGACGCTGCTGGTAGCCGGCCTCGAAGAAGCGCTTCAGGGTAGCCTCATCAAGATTGCCACGCTCACGGACCATGGCCAGCGTGAAGGTACGCAACGCTTCCAGCTTGTCGGTCGGCAGCGGCGTTTCGTTTCGCAGCGCCTCGGTAATGCCGCTATCTACTCCCATTTGGTGGGCAATCCCAGTATGGGCTGGCACGCAGTAATGGCAATTGTGTTCGACGTTGATGGTCTGCCACACCACGGTGGTTTCCTCGTCATCGAAGCTGCTGTCCAGGAACAACTGGTGCAGGCGCTGATAGCCTTCGAGAAGTCCCGGCGCCTCTGCCATGACGGCGTGCAGGTTGGGAATCATGCCGAAGGCATTGATGGAGTTGTCGAGCAGCTGTGAGCTTTGCTGCGAAGCGCTTTCCTGATCGTGGAGTGTAAATTTGGTCATCGTCATCTCCTTGGGTCTCGAGTGCGGAACGCGACTCATCGCGCCCCACGGTTTGGCTACGTGTCGATTGCGACGTTCTTGAGCGATTGATCAAAATCGGACAAAGCAACGTATCCGACCAATCCCGTGTGACGGTGATTGTAGCTATACTTGAGCGATCACTCAAGATAAAATTGAGCGGTCACTCAATTTTCATGTCAGCACGCCATTCCAGGCCAACAGGAAAGCGAACCTCATCATGCCTCGCGCGACACTCCACCATCGGCACGACGCCCTGGAACAGGCGCTCGCGATATTTTGGCGCAAGGGCTTTCATGCCACATCGCTGAAAGACCTTGAACAGGCCATGGACATGCGCCCCGGCAGTATCTATGCGGCCTTTGGCAGCAAGGACAAGCTGTTTCAGGAAGCGATCGACCGCTATGCACACCTCGCGCTAGTTGAGCTCGAGCGTACCTTACGCGCATGGGATTCGCCGCTGGAGGGAATGGCCGCTTACCTGCGTCAGCTGGGTGGTCTCCGTGACCAGGACCTGCCAAGCCGGGCTTGCATGCTGCTCAAGAGCCTGCTGGAGCTGGGCGAGCGCGAGCAGCTTGCGTTGCAAAAGACGGAAACCCTGCTGGCCGCCATGGAAGCACGTTTTACCGAGCAGTTTGCAGCCGCCAGAGAGCTCGGCGAGCTCAATCCCCAGGCTAACCCAGAGCGGCTGGGGCGACGCTTACAGGCTGAAGTGATGGGACTGCGCGCCTTTGCACAACGCGCAGTAGACAGCCATACAGTACAAGCCCTGGCGGACGATATGGCGCAGTCGATCGAGGCGTTACGCATCGATCACCCACCCCTTCGGTATCGTGACCGGTGAGGCCCGTCAACACGCCACCTCGTTCTCGATGGCGTCGATGATGACGTCGGCTCGCACACCCTCGCCCGGGGCAAGTCAGCAGATGCGACAGCATGGCTTGAGACAGTCGATCTTGCGTCAATGGCGTCGTCCCACCAGCATCGCTGCAGACCAATTGCCAGAGTGGGTCACGACACAACGTGTCGGTATCGCTGAGGTCGATCCACCCCATCGTACGTTGCAACGCCAGGGTGCGCAGCTGACTGGCAAGCGAGTGGCGGATACGCAGCGGGTGGCGTGGATCCACCCGGTTATCTTCGAGCGTCTCGATCACAGCGCCGTTATCGAGGGCTTCTCGCCGCAGTAGAGCGCCGCTGTTGCTGGTGAAGACAGAATAGTACCGCAAGCGGCAGCATCTCCCGCTTTCATTGCCCATCAGGTTGCCACTATGCCTTCTCGTTCTACCGTCGTACCGTTATCGAGTTTACTGCTTGCCGTTGCCGCCGCCGTGGGCATGGCGACCATCGGGGTGATTTCGCGCATTACCGAGCTCGGCGCCGAAAGCATCACCTTTTACCGACTGGGGCTGGGCGCGGGATTTTTGCTGCTTTACCTGATCATTACCCGCCGCGGTCAGCAGCTGCGCCACGCTCCTGGCTGGGGGGTGGTAATCACCGGCGGTTTGCTGGCGTCGTTTATCCTGTTTTACGTGCAGGCGATGAACTATACACAGATGGCCAACGCCATCATGGTAGTGTATTTAGCTCCGGTGTTTTCCGCGGTAGTAGCACACTTCGTCTTTCATGAGCGTTTGAGGCGCGCACAGATCGGCTGCATTGCCACGGCACTATTCGGCTTTGCCATGATGCAAGAGTTTCAGCTAAGGCTAGACAACGGCAGCGACGCCACAGGACTAGGATTTGCGCTGCTGGCAATGCTCGCCTACAGCGGTTTTATCTTGACCAATCGCGGCCTACCGCCACGCCATAACAACCGTACCGGTGCCTTCTGGCAGCTACTATTTGGAGCGCTGGCGATTCTACCCTTTGCCCTGATTAAGCCTGAGGGGCTAAGCGCCGCGCCTTGGCAGTGGCCATGGCTACTAGGCGCGGGCCTGGTACCGGGCTTTCTCGCGCTATTGTTTGCCGTGCTGGCGATAAACCGCCTTCCCACCGCACTTTACGGCACCCTGGCCTATTGCGAACCGCTGGCAGTAGTGCTCTTTGGCTGGAGCCTATTCGGCGAAGCTTTGTCTCCGGTACAGCTAAGCGGCGGCGCTTTAATACTCGCTAGCGGCATCATCCAAGCACGCTTGAGCCGACGGAACGGGTAGCGCTTATTTAATTCTCATATCCATAGAGGCACTGCCCAGCGCATCCGCTCGGACCTAGTATGCAGGCATCCCGCCAGGCCCCACCTGCTCTGGGTAGAGCCCACGCTCGCGGCAATAGGTGCTGAGTTCCGCCTCGTTCAATGGGGCCATCTTCAGGACGATCAGGAACGTCTCCTGGCTAGTCCACTGATCGGACTGGGTGGAAAGTGATGGCACAGCCTGACCTCGTGCCCAATCCTGTTTCCGCCAATTGTAGAGAGTTGTTGCGGTGGTGCCTTCCTGCTCGGCCAGTTCTGGGGTGGTCATGCTCATCAGCGGCGCCATCTTCCGCAGGACGGCTTCCTTACGCTCTGCGGGGTAACGCACGGTGATCACCTCTCAATCCGTTTGGGTGACAACTACGCTGGCAGGTAGGGGCGTCTGGACAGCCCGGCTACCGAATCCCGGCTACTGCTTCGGCGGGCGCATCTTATGGCGCCGACCCGCTTCAGAGTTCGGACCAATGCTGGGATCTATCTAGATGGAGACTACGCGGGGCAGTGGGCGCTCGCACGGCGCTCGAAGTCCGCTCACTCAAGGAAATGGTGCAGGAACGATGTTCGTGGACAGTTAACATCGGGAATGGTCTAGCCCGGCTCTTCAGACACTGTAGACCCTCACGGTGAGGCGGCTTCAAAGGCCTCGGGGCTGATTCCGTCGAGATGGCTATGCCAACGGGAACGCCCTACCCGTGCTGCCTGAACAATGTAATTTTCTTATTAAAAAACACAAAATTAGCTTCTTTTAGAAACTTTTTGTAACCAACAGAAGCATTCCTGGCGGTTGCGACTAAAACAATGGCGCCCTTCCTATGGAAGATTTCACTAATTAATATTAATCTAATTTTTGCATTGGCGCCGAATCTTGGCACTACTATAGGTTGAGCTATAGAGTCGAGCTAAAGGATCGAAGTTTACAGTAGTCCATGCTGATACTCAGATTTAAACACCAGGTGATTTCATGAAGAAGTTTATCGTCGCAAGCATCATCGCGTGTGCATTATTGAGTGGCACCCAACTAGCTATAGCCGACCAAGACACGATCTACCTAAGCGTACAAGAAAAGACACAGACTGCCAGGGAATTGGTACAAAAGGCGATCGATGCCTACCTTGCCGGAGAAGATGACAACCCCATCTTCGAATTCAACCCTTCTAGAGAAATAGAAGGGGCTTATGAAGATGATTACACATCAGATGAGATCCAGCAGCTGGTAGAAGAGAACGGAGAACTTGTCGGGTTTGATGTGTTCCAAAGCGACTGGACGCCCTATGAAGGTAAGGAGTATTCCATTGACACGGCCTGGATGGCCTATGATCGTGTCGGCGTTCTCCTCAAGTTTGAAAATGGCGAGGAAGTGGACGTCAACACTCGTCTAGCGTGGACCAAAGAGGAAGATGAAATGAGCGGGAAAAGCCCCGACCATATCCGTCCCTTCATTATTGGTTATGGCTACGAATAAATGAATGAAGGTAGAAGACCACCCCTACCCGTGGTCTTCTGCTCAATCAAAGTGTCCCCTTCATTGGCCCGCCTGACCGGTCACCGAGAATCGCCCCCCTGGGCTTGCCCGGCTCATCTTCCTTCGCCTCGGGCTCGATGACCTGCTCGTCATCGCCCGGGAGTTCATGCACCCCACGCTATCCAGAGCGACGCTCCACCGAATGTTGAAACGCCGCCAGGAGCCTACCTTGGCCCAATTGGCAAAGCCGGACCAAGTGCGCAAGAAGGAAGCGCCCAAGCCCTTTCGAGACTACGAACCGGGCTACCTCCATATCGATATCAAGTAACTGCCGCAGAATTCGGGAACCGACAACTAGGAAAGGCATTAAATCTGATCATGAATAACTTTCAGAAAAGGGCACTTGAGGAAGTCGGCGTGCTAAGCAAAAATCGACTGCGCCTATCCACCTTTTCCCAAAAGCACATATTTGACGTAAAGAAAGGCCTTGACATAATAAAGGCACCAGAATTTATATGTGTGAGAGACAAAGGCTGCCTTGTGCTAGCAGAGTCCTGGTTCCGGGAGAGAGGAATATATCTTTCGTGGGGAACGTTAGGCGGCATTGTTCTTTTAGGATTTTTTCTATATATAGCACTAATATTACCATGGACGCTTGAAAGAGACGTGGGTATTGTAGACGTGCTGTTCCTCACCCTAATGGGATTTCTGGGTATATTATTTTCCTCTCCCCTGCTATTTGCAGCGAAAAGCGAGCTGAAGACTCAGGGCCTACAGTACACAATATTCAATCAGCGTTCTAAAAATATTCACTATGTCAGTGACGTCGATTTCAATACCAGAACGTGTCGCTGGAATGAGTGCACCTTCTGTCTCGCCTATTCGGCTGGGGGTGTTGAAGGATTTTATTACGAGTTAAAAGGTTACCTGTTTAACCAAGATGGTAGTGTCAGGGACAGCTTCTCGTTCGATGACTACCATTATATGCCTACAAATCGCGACACTGCTCGCCAAGCGATGATTGATGATCTGACGGCCAGGTTCGAATATATACGCCGCTTTATGGAAGAGGGTGCCGAAGCGGAAGAGCCGGTCAAAGGGGCACTGGATTTGACACCCACTCTCTCCGAAGCCGCGCATCGGTTCCAGCCCCGGTCCAAACCCTCAGAGGGAAAGACGGCGCATATCATCTATTCAATGGTGCGAACCCTATTTCTGATTCCATTTAGCGTACAAGTCGTTGGCCACTACGTCTTCTGTCGCTATTGTCGCCTGCCAACGTGGCCGCAGAGTGTGATTGATGAGTGCGGCGAAGACATTTTTCCCAAACGGTAGTGTTGCCCCTATATATGCGCCGCTTCAGCAGCCCATGGCACCCCGCTCCCCGAGCTCGACAGATAGAAGCGTAAACCACTGATTAACTTGGAAACGCTTTGTCAAAACTGGCACTACAAACGTGATGCGGCAGGTGCCGGCAGGCCAGTTACCTCGAAAAGGTCGCATTGTTCAGGCTTCCATTTGGTCAGGCCGCTCGCCGTCTCGCGACAGTGAAGCAGGACCTGGTGGAACTGAATCTTGCGGGCAATTTCCAGTGCTCGAGTCGGCGAAAGCTTGTGATCACTGGCCTTCAGTCGCATCCGCAGCACGCGGTAAAGCACCAGGAAGAGGAAGCAAATCAGCGCATGCGCGCGGATGCGATCCGGCAACCGGTGGTAAACTGGCGCAATCTCGATATCGCTCTTTAGTACCCGGAAGCCGCGTTCGATAACAGCCTGTGCCCGGTAGCGCTCGACGATCTGCTCAGGCTTATGATCGGCCAGTTTGGTGACTAGCAGCAGCTTGCCGTCCATCATCCTGGCGCGATCAGGGGCCCGTTGATCGAGCACGTAGTTGAACGTCTCGGCGCTCAGGTCGACCTTGAGAATATGGCCGAGGTGAGCGTCAGTGACGGCCTTGTAGAACCTGGCTGTCACGCCGGGTCCGGAGAGCTTTCTGCCGTGATAGCGGCGTCCGGCATTCTGGTTATCCAGCTTCTCGAACCACTGGCGCGCACCGGCCTGTAGCGCCTCGACCTTCTGATCGCGCGCGGTTGTCTGAAACTTGGCGACTTCCGGCCGGTGGGCCACGATCAATCGATGACCCTGCCAGCCCATCTCGCCGTAGGCTTCGCAATCGGCGTCCTGGCAGTGCCTCTGATGAAACGCCTTCAATAAGTCATCGAACTCGCCGTAACGGCGGCCCAGCACGGCCAGGATGAATTCCAGAGAGCGACCCTCGACACGCACAGCGGACAGGGCTTCCAGGTTGTCCAGGGAAAACAGGCCACGGTCGGCGACCAGCACCACACACCGCACCTTGAGGCGCTGGGTCACGGTCTCGATGGCCGACAGCAGCGTCTTGGTTTCCGCGACGTTGCCATCGAAGACCTCGTGGTGAATAGGCAGGCCCTCCGCCGTCTGCACGACGCCCAACAGGAACTGTCGGCCGATACCGCCCTCTTTCTAGGAGCCGCAATGGCGGACATCATCCTCGAGTGACGTTCCGCCTTCCGCACGGATCGTGGTGAGGTCGTAGAAGACGATCGACAACTCGTGATCGATCAGCGGCTTGAGCTGCTGAGCCAATACGTCATTGAGCACTTCGCTGCAGTCCGACAGGGTATCCATGGTGCGCAGCAGGTGCCGATGACGGATCGAAGCTGTGTCGACATCGGGCACCAGCACATCCTCCAGCCAGGGCAGCACGCCAAGCTTGGATTCGGTATCGCAGAGGCGGTTGAACACCATGACCCGCAACAGGCCGTTAATCAGCGCGCTGGATTCCCCGGCCGTGACGGCCTCGAGGCGACCCAGCGTCGCGATCACGCGTTGGCGCGACTTACCGGCCTCGTCGCGGAAAGACTCGACGAGTTTCACGTAGCGACGCGGGCCAGATTTGGTGACTTTAACGAACATGTCACCACCATAGACTGCCCATGTCTTTACTGGCACGGAGCCAAGAAAAAAACGTGTCACTACAAGAAACTTGACTGGAATCCGCTAAGCCACTGAATTTTCAAGCCGCAGGTACCGATTTCAGGCCGGAGTTGGGCTGGAAGTGTCGAACTCGAGAGCACCAGGAAGGCCTGCTTGGTTCTCACTGAGCGATATACCCCCAGCAATGCCTGCTGCCGACAAGGACGCAACGTGTTAAGACCGTCCAAGGTGCCCACCAGCTCACTGCTGAACAGCCGCACATTGGGCGTTACATCGATCCACTCCAGCAGCGCTCGCTCCGGGGCCGATACCTGCAAGCTTAAGGCCCAGCTGTCCAACGCGTTGTCCGGGAAACTACCGGAAAGCCTCACTGCAAGGCCCTCTTCAGACCGGAGCACTGTCCGCCAGCACACTCGGCGTCGCTCCCCCCAGGCCAGCTGAACGGCATCCTTGCCATTCAGATGCTGCAGCGCCAGGGCCGACTGGCCACCCCGTCAGAGTGGTGGCAACCCCGGGACGTCACTTGCCTGCAGGGCGAAAGCAGCGCTCTCCCAGGCAAGAGGTGTCCCCGCTTGGCAGTAGGCGCCATGCCACAGCCGCTCAAACCAGCCACTGCCGGCCAGCTTGCGGGCCCGATCAGAGGTGACGCCGTGTGATGCAAGCCAGGCGGACGTCACAACGGCGCCGCACGGGATCTTGTGCGACAGCTGGTTTATTTATCACCCTGTAAACGGCATTCAAGGCCGCTTTTAGAGTAGAAATCAAACCAAAGGTGACAGCCAACCGATGGCTGCCCCATCAGAGCGTGCAGCTTCGCTGAGCTTTCCACTTCAAGCGTACATGGTCCTCCCCTGGGGCCTTCGGTTAGAACTGCCAATCGCCCCTCCTTGTCTCCGCCTGGGCATCACGCCATCTGCTGGCGGATGGCGGGGAGGCGCTCCTCGACCAGCGCGACGAAGGCCTCGATCACCGGCCGGCCCGGTGTCGTCGGATGGTGCAACTCCAGCGGCACCGCCCCGAGTCCCGGGCGCAACGGGATAAACCGGCAGCCATCGCATTGCAGCCGGCGAATACAGCCGGGCGCGATGGCGACCCCGAGCCCAGCTGCAACCTCGCTGAGCAGGGTCTGCATCAATGCCGGTTGGCGCTGAATGCGCGGCGAGAAGCCGGCATCACCGCAGGCGCTGATGATCTGATCGAACAGCCCCGTGGCCTGCCCGCGCTGAAACAGCACGAAGTCTTCCTGCTCCAGCTCGCTGAGGGCTAGCCGCTTGCGATGCGCCAGGCGATGCCCTTCCGGCACGACCGCCACCAATACATCCTCGTAAACCGACAGGGCGGTCAGAGTGTCGCGCTGCTCTATGGGGAGCCGGCGCGACAGTCCGATATCGATCTCGTCACGCTCGAAGGCATCCAACTGCTGCTGGGCGGTCATCTCATGCAATGACAGGCTCACCTCGGGATGGCTGGCGGCGAAGTCTCGCATCAATCCAGGCACGAAGCTTGCGCAGGCCGAGCTCATGTAGCCGATGCGCAACGTGCCGGTCTGGCCGCTGGCGGCCATCGCCACGCGCTTGCGTGCATGCGCCTCCAGCGCCAGCATACGCTGGGCCTCTTCAAGCAACGCCTCTCCTGGCGCCGTGACACGCACTTCCCGCGTATTACGCCACAACAGACGCACGCCCAGCTCGTCCTCGAGGTCGGCAATCTGGCGGCTGATGGAAGGCTGTACGGTATGCAGCTCACGCGCGGCCGCCGAGAAATTTCTGTGCGTCGCCACCGAGACGAAAGTTTTCAAAGTGCGGAGTTCCATGGCAACTCTCGTGAGTAATTAATACTAGTTAAGTATAAGTCATATCAAATATTGTCATTTCTATTATGGGTCTGCACTCGCTAGCCTGAGCTCCTTCCAAGCTTCCCTCCTTCCACCTCTCGCGTATCGCCCCCTCCTTGCCTCGCAAAGGAGGAGGACGGGAACGCGCACCGGCTGATACGAGGGCCCTGATCTCGAGTGGAGCCTATATGACGACATCAACGACTGAAGTGGCCGCGCAGGGTGCGCGCGAGTCCTCGCACTCGCTCAATGCCGGGGGCCGTTTCACGCTGCTGGCTATCGCCTGCCTGACCATTATGGTGGGAACCGCGGTGGCGCCAGGGCTTCTGAGCATCGCCTCGGCCCAGCAGGTGGAGAGCCATGCCAGCTGGCTGATCACCCTGCCGTCCCTGGGTGCCGTACTGTTCGCTCCGATCGCCGGGCGTATGATCGATCGCATAGGGGCCTATCCCTCGCTAGTCGGTGGTCTGATGCTGTATGGCCTGCTGGGCGCGGGCGGAGCACTGCTGGAGGGCGCGTTCGTCGTATTTGCAGACCGCGTCCTGCTGGGGGGCGTGACCGCGGTGGTGATGGCGGGCGGCACCACGCTGATTTCCGAGTGGTATCACGGTCATGCGCGTCTGGCGATGA
>Ga0209595_100457_pt1 | contig 14332 bp, 16 predicted proteins | sample Porto_4metaG_FD_187427 | JGI IMG/M metagenome (GOLD analysis project Ga0209595, IMG submission 187427) | Marine algal microbial communities from Porto, Portugal - Porto_4 metaG (SPAdes) (version 2) | ecosystem: Host-associated > Algae > Red algae > Unclassified | place: Portugal: Porto...
ATGCCATTAATGCCACCTATCTAACCGAAAGTTTCCCTACTGCTATCCGAGGTACTGCGATCGGTGGTGCATTTAATATTGGACGGCTTGGCTCTGTGATTGCTCCTGTTGCCATTGGTTATATGGCTATGCATAACTCTATCGGCGCAGGTTTATTACTTATGGCAGGTGCATACTTTTTATGTGGTCTTATCCCTACTTTGTTCATTAAAGAAAAGCAGTACGATCCACAACAAGCCTAACCATACCTCTTATAACGACTATCGCTACCGTTCATACCGCATAGCGAAACAATAGTTTCTCGTTATGCTATGCTGAGAATGTGAAAGTAAATTGATATAATATAATCAAAGAGACAGTGGGTAACTGTGAGCTGATATTAGCTTACAGAATGCTATGAATAATAAAGTTTTGTGATTTTATAACGCTTGTATGAATTTGATTGGGGATAATAGACGACATATGACTAATGATACCCTTGCTGATGAAGACGCTAACAATGAGATGCATATTGAATTGTTAGAACCCATTGCAGAGATGAGAGATAAAAACGACAGACAGTTTGTCACAGCGTTGGCTCGAGGGTTAGAGCTACTGCGTTGTTTTACCCCGCAGCGGCCTTATCTAGGCAACCAAGACCTAAGTCAGCTGACAGGACTTCCTAAAGGCACCATCACTCGTCTGACCTATACATTGGTCAAATTGGGATATTTAAAACAATCGACCAATAGTAGTAAGTACCAGCTCTCGACAGGGGTACTAAGCTTCGGTTACACCATGATGACTAATATCTCTATCAATAACCTTGCGACTCCTTATATGGAAGAGTTAGCAGACTATGCCAATAGTGCCGTTGCCATGGCTACTCGTGATCGACTGATGATGGTGTATCTAAACGTTGTGCAAGGCCAAGGGACCACGACTATGCAACGCAATGTCGGCTCCTATTTGCCTATTCATTTAAGTTCGATGGGGAGAGCCTGCTTGGCAAGCATGCCATCTGCTGAGCAAGAGTTTATTCTTAATGCGATTCGTAGTAAGTATAAAGATGATTGGCTAAAGATTAGACGAGGATTAGATAAAGCCTTTCAAGACTATGAAGACTATGGTTATTGTTTTTCAATTAGTGAATGGCAAAAGGATGTCAATGCGGTAGCCATTGCGCTGATGCACCCGACAGAAGGCTTGCTCACTTTTAACTGCGGCGCACCAAGTTTTATCCTCAGTCGCACCAAACTAGAAGAAGACATTGCCCCTCGCCTACTACATATGAAAAATATGATTGAGAGTAATCTATATATTAGCTAGCATCACTTAAATATGCCTTATGAAAATAACAATTCATCCCCACCAACTATTCAAGCGATAATCATAAAGTCATTGATATCGCTTTTGCATTTTATGTTACGTGTCTTTTTATTTTCAGTGCCTTTAGCCGTGTTTTTTAAGGATTCACCATGAGCCAGCTTTTTTCGCCTTTGAAACTTGGGCAACTCACACTAGATAACCGTATTATCATCGCACCCATGTGCCAATACTCTGGCAATGATGGTGCGGCAAGCGATTGGCATACAATCCATGTAGGCCAAATGAGTTTGAGCGGCGCAGGACTACTTATTTTAGAAGCAACAGCGGTCAATCCACAAGGACGTATCAGCTATGCTGATTTAGGTTTATGGGATGACAGGACGCAAGCGGCACTGGATAAAACGCTAACAGCAATTAGACAGTACAGTCCTATGCCAATAGGCGTACAACTTGCCCATGCTGGGCGTAAAGCGTCAACTGAAAAACCATGGGACGGCGGCGGTTCGATTGCCCCTGATCAATTAAATGGCTGGCAAACGATCGCACCGTCGGCGCTTGCCTATGACGAAAACTCTACTGTACCCACAGCAATGGATCAAAATAACATTGATGCGCTAATAAGTGATTTTGTGAATGCGGCAAAACGCGCCGATGCGCTGGGCCTTGATTTAATTGAACTTCACGGTGCCCACGGTTATCTATTACATCAGTTTTTGTCGCCACTTTCTAATAACCGTGATGATCAATACGGCGGTAACCTTGAGAATAGAATGCGCTTGTTACTTGAGGTGTTTACAGCGGTTCGAGCTGAGTTTTCAAACAATAAGCCCGTAGGTGTGCGTGTGTCTGCAACCGATTGGGTTGAAGGCGGCTGGGATCTCACACAAACGATTGAGCTGGCTAAGGCGTTGGAGGCGTTAGGCTGTGATTATATCCATGTGAGCACCGCAGGACTTAGCCCAGACCAGCAGATCCCTGTAGAGCCTAACTTCCAAGTGCCTTTCGCAACCGCCATAAAAGAAGCGGTCAATATACCAGTCATCGCAGTGGGCTTAATAACCAAAGCCGAGCAAGCGCAAAGCATCATTGCTGAGCAGCAAGCGGATGCGGTTGCCTTGGCACGCGGTATCCTCTATGATCCGCACTGGCCGTGGCATGCTGCGGCAGAGCTTGGCGCAACCGTCAAAGCGCCCAAACAGTACCTGCGCTCAAGCCCGCATGGTAAGCCGTCTCCGATAGAGTGAGTGTAATTGAATCAAGAACATATATTTAAGACATTACTTATTTCATCTTATATATTTACTCGCTAGACTTCGATCTGAAGTAAGTATATCTTAATAACTAGGCAAGAATCAGTACGTTTAGTTTGACAGTAGGAGCCATACCAAAGCAGCAACAACAAAAGGTGATAGTGAGTCCAGCCCACGCATTTCTGTGAAAGATTTTTAATTGCTTTATTGCGCATCTTTGCTCGAATTTATTGTTGTGATCAAGGCAACCACCACAGCAGCTAAAACCGTAGCGACAAGTCCTAGTGATACACCTGTTACAACGCTACTACCTAGAATTTTTGGCAATATATTTAAACCTTCTGTAATTCCAGCTACTGACATTATCGCTGTTATACCTGCAATAACACTTGCTACAGCACCAAATAACTCTGGTGTTTTAGAAGACTCTTTAGATTTTTCACTTGATTTTTCTATTCCTTCTCTAATTCTATCGGCTTCATCAGAATTTCCAGTTTCGACTTTTAAATGACTTAGGAATTTTTCGAAAGTTTCGGTGTCGCTTTGGATTGCTTGAAATACCTTTCCAGTTGAATGTACTGCTGAAAGCTCATTAATGAGCCGCTCCTTTCTTCCGCTTTCTAAAAGCGGAGATGAAACAGTTTCAGCTATTAAGTCTTCAATTACAGAGTTTCCGGTTATCGACCCTCTTTTCAACCTATTTTCACGAACTAACGATTCTATAACTGCATTGAGTTCAAATAGACCAATAGTTCTCCCCTCTCCAATTTGATGAGATAACCTCTTTACGATTTCTCGCCGGACGTTTGCATATTTCTGAACCTGACTTTTTAAATATATATAAACGGCCAACGGCACACCAAGAATAGAGGCAACTGATCCTACTATTTGTAGTATTTCATTCATAGTATTTGACGATCCTTTAAATGAATAACAGCTTATTGAACATTATTTCAGTAGTTTATAACACCCTAAAACGACTTATATTACATACTTTAATAATTCCACCTATAATTACCTTTGTAAAAAAGTAATTAAAATAGCCAAAAATCATGGACTGTTAGATTACAATCTCCGTAACCACCTTAGTTTTCACCGAATTAGCGATAAAACATTGCTCATGCAATTGATGATGCATTTTCTCAAGCTGCGCCATGGTCGGCTGCTTATCATCTAAAAATTTAACCTGCGGCTTTAGGATGACTTTCATCATTGAGACTTTACCATCGCTGTCTTTTTCCATAGTGCCTACCGCATTGTCTATGTATGAATCAATCACATATTTTCTTTTTGCGGCAATAGATCAAAAGAATAGCATATGACAGCTTGAAAGAGAGGCAACAAAAGCTTCTTCAGGATCTACATTTTCCTCAACAGAATAAGGCATCGGAACAACGTGAGGAGAAGACGAGGCTTGCACAACGACACCCCCATCAAAAACCCATTCGTGCTCTCGGCTATATTTATTATCAATATAGCTTTCTTGGCTGTCTCTCACCCAGTTGATTTTGGTAAAATACTCTGACATTTGAACTCCGCGTTGCAAATAGCCTAAAATTTTAGTATTTATGCGATACTATGATAGACATTCCTGATCCATTAAATGACCCACAGTGGAAAGGCCCATTAGAAGCGGGTACTAAAAAGTACCTAAAGGATGTCGCAGCATTAGGTCTAGACCCTCAAGCTGTCTATGAAAAAGCTAAAGAAGCTAGTGCGGCTTGCAAGGTTTAAACGACATTACTCATTTACTAATCATTTAGGAGAGTAAATCGTGAAAGCTGCTATGGAATGGGGAATGCTGTTTGCTTTAGCCAATGATCTGGATGAATATTGAGTTGATAACAGTATATTTCATTGAAAAATGACTAAACTTTCTTAATTATTAACGTGTCTAATATACCTACTAAACAAGGGGCGACTTATCTTAAGTCGCCCCCTTTTCGTGTCTCATCACTTTTAGTCGCTTAAACCCTTTCGAGTCCACGCAAAAACTACCATTCTTCTCGTATCATAGCTACGAATTTAGATGAAGTTGAGTAAGTATCATCTCTAAAGTGTTGCTAGCCTGCCGACCTTTCGCAAAAAGCTCCTAAGATTGTATTAATGGTTCAGTATCTGCTAGAAAAAGTCACCTTTCTTTAACTTTCATAAAAGTACGTAACGCTATAACTCGCTATTATCTACTTATTCAATAAAGCGACTTTCAACTCAGATACCTTTAACCATTAAATAAACACGCTTACTTATAATTAGCCCAAAAGGACCTTACTATGAAAAACTTCAACATGAAAAAAATCGCTATCAGCTCACTATTGGCCGTATCTACTTGCTTTGCTATGATCGGTCCAGCAAATGCTGCCCAACAAGTTGTCGTAGTAAAAGACAAACATCAAACAAAACAAGCTGTCGTCGTCAAAGCAAAGCCCAAAGCGAAACAAGTGGTCGTGGTTAAAGCGAAACCTAAAGCCAAAAAAGTAATCGTTGTGAAAGACAAACATCCAGCACAAAAAGTGGCCGTTGTGAAAGACAAACATCCAGCACAAAAAGTGGTCGTTGTGAAATCAAGATAGACCAAGCAAGTCCGATACCCTATACAGCTTATGTAGAACCCGCTATATTAAGCAGAGAACACCACTACCTCATCGTCTTCCTGCCATGGCTGAAACTTAGTCATGGCTTGTACAAATAACGGGTGTTCCAACCAGTGTTGTAGCCATATCTGTAATTTCGGGTAAGGCAAACTATAAAAAATATCACGATCTACATGGGCAAACTGGCGAACAAACGGCATGATAGCGATGTCAGCAACGGTCACGCTATTGCCTAGTAGATACGTATTCTTAGTCAATAACGCTTCTAAATCCTGCAGAAAAATTTCACCTTTTTGTCGGTACTCTGTCTGAGTCATCTCTACGTGACGATCGGCATATTTGTAGCGATCGAGCCACTGCTTAAACTCATTGTCGTTCTGTGCTACCAGTGCATTAGCTTCAGATGAAATCTTTTCATTGAGCAGTCCCTGAGGATCGTTTTGCTCAAGCGCCCACATCATAATCTCTGCACTCTCTTCAATGACGGTCCCATCCGCTAACTGTAAAACTGGCACTGTGCCTTTTGGACTAATCCCTAGCATTTGCTCTGGCTTGTTCTTTAGTGTGATTTCTCGCAGCTCTACTGATAACTCGGCGAATAATAGACCGAGACGAGCACGCATAGCATAAGGACAGCGACGAAAAGAGTACAAGTAAGGCAATGAAGCGTTCATAGATATTTCCATAGTTGAATAGACACTAAACAGTAGGTGAAGACCAAATAAAGAGAAACCAGTAGACTCAAAACCGCTGATATCGATATTTATTAAGGCGCTGTAGAATATGTGACAGACTTATAATTAGCCATAGTTTCTACCAATGACTGGGGCAGATAATCATCTTTCAGGTGCGCGTGCGGATAATGCTGCTCAAGCCATGATTGATAGTTATGGACAGTTAGCGTACCACAATATAATAAATATAAAACCTGCACGCCGATGCTACGCGACAACCCCATCACGCAATGGAAATTGATAATCGTAGTGAGACTATTCTCTGTATGACTGTCATTATTAGCAGTTATCGCTCGCGTTTCAGCTGATCGCGTCAAAGCGTCAATTCGCTTGAATAGTTCAATATAATCTTTGAGCAATACATCACTTAATGGCTGCAAGTCTAGTAGAGGTAGATATAAATAATGGACAGGCGTACTCGTCATATTTTTAGCAGCTGCTTCGAGATGATAAACGTGGCTAGATATCTCAGCGGCTAAATCAATGACGATAATCTGATAATGAACCGAGGACGGCAGTTTTTCTAATGAGCGCGACCGCTCTAGTGAATCGCAGCCAAACAACCAATACGTTAAGTGATTATTTATATCCGTCTGCATCAATCGAGCTGAAGCAACAACCTTGACCGTGTCATCGATAGAATATGGTGTGAGTAGATGTCTTTGGTTTCTAGAGCAAACTTTAAAATACCACTGTCCCAAAAACGACATACCGTTATAAATGATAATGATCGGCGCAAACTTCATCCAAGTATATAAGGTGAGTCGTCCACTATTGGACTTTTGAAACCAACGTGCATCCCGCATTGGTTTGGCCTGTTGATAGGCGTAAGCTAACATTGTAAAGCTGATTAACCAATATAGAGCAATAATAATAGCTAAGGTTTCTATAGACTCAAACGCTATCATACTCATATTAGCAAAGCAAAACCCTGCAATCGCTATTAACAAAAACCCGATACTACCCACTGCCAAATACTTGATTACCAGTGCATTGCGGATTCGATTCGACAGCATAAGCACCAAAATGGCCAACACTGCCCCGCCTAGCATGTCTAGCAAATGATGTTGATACGTCAACACCGTGGAAAGAGCAATCAATGTACATATGCCAGTAAGCAATAACCGATAAGCCCCTGAAACCCATGATTTTTCAGACCCTGCAATATCCCATAATGACACGCCAAGCAATATGGCATAACTGACATGCAATGATGGCAATTGATTAAATGGCTTGTCTACCAATTGCAAAAACTGATAGCCGAACTGCGTCCAATCATTAGGTGGCAGCCGACTGAATGAAAAACGAGCAGGATAAAAATAGAAGATCAAACAGGCAAAGATGGTCGCTAAGATTAGGCGATAACTCAATAAAGATAATTGCGTGGATGTCCGTACTAAAAAAAAGCTGACAACAAATAAAATCAACGACCAGCTATAAGGGACAATCATAGCTGGAATGAAAGGAATGGCGCTATCGAACGGCGTGGCGAGATTATGAATTGTCGATGGGTAGAGTTTATATAATGAAACACTATACAAAGTCGTCACGTTATAGAGCAGATAAAATATGGATAATGCAAGAGCCAGATGTCTAAAACGTGTTGATTTCGATGGCGCACGAGTCGTAGACAAAAGATGCGTAGACACAGTGTTCAATTAAATAGCCTTGAAATATGCTGACCTGTTTATATTGTTTGGGAAAAGCTCTGGGCGTGATGTCTAGATTGACACCACGCGCCATGCTCCTACTGTTTTTTCTTAAAAAACCACCTTGCACCTATCAGCAATGCTATTACAGCACCAATACCCAATACATAGATAGAACCAAACAAGCTCTTGTCTGCTGCAGCCAATGTCGGCGTGCTTGCTAATTTTATTTTATCATCACCTAAAACACTATCTAGTGCTAGATCATCAGCAGATTCATGCGAATGATTATCTACGTCATGGCCGTCTTCGTCATGATGATGTACCACCTCTTGACCACTTCCATCATGAGTATGCGGTTGAGCACCATCAGCTGTCATAGGCAATGCATCGCTGTTATTTTGTTGCCACTGACCATCAACCAACTGTAAACTTAAATGATGCTCATTGCTATCACTAAGCGTATATTGCGTCTTTGGAAATTGGTCAGACAGCAATACGACCGTCATTCGGTTGCCATGCAAGTCTTTAAAGAACGTATTGGTCAAATCAATAGTTTCGACCGTATCGCCAATACCCTGCGCCTCGGCAGAGAACTGTGTGCCGTGGCCCAGCTGTACACTGGGGTTCACTACTTTAATGGGCTGGTCATTGATAGATAAAGTCAATGACTTAACAAAGTGCTCATTGGCTAACTGCTGAAACTCCTCCGCCGTTTTATACGCGTCGGTCGAGTACGTTTCGTTAATTTGCGCCTCTACTCCAGTCAAAGCACCATCTAGACGCACCAAATATTTGCCATCAGCCGCTTTCGACAGTATAAAAGTCGAGGTATTGGGGTTGTGGGCAGTCGCATTGACGCTCACGATACTCAGCCCAAATGCAGCTAAGCACGCAACCGTCGTTGATGACAAACTAGTCTTCAGCATACACACCACGCAGTCCGTTGATAAAGTTGTTATTGCCTGCTTTGTCCACATGATAGTGATACCCTCTCACATCATCATAATGTCCACATGCTTCATCCAGATCGGTATATTCATTACCCTCTGCATCAGTATTAGCGTATATGCCATAACCATCAAGTGCATAACCTATCATTGGTGCATGACCGTCGTCTTGTTCAATCTTAGTCGTTAGTCCAGTGGCAGCATGATAATGGTAGCCGGCATGAGGATTAATATGACCGCCTGCATCATCGAACGGCGCAAGCGTATAAGCGCCTAAGATATTACTGACAGGTGCTGGCGCATCAAAACGTACACCATTAAAAGCAATACCACGTACCGATGGACCTCTCGATTGAGGGCCTGGGCCACCGAACTCAGTGATACTTGCTGAGGCTTTTGGCGTCACTGGTATATAGAAAGTATCGGTCAAATCTGCGGCGTACTCTGGCAGGCACTCCACACAATAGTTACGGTACTCTGCACCGACGTTGGGGTTGGCCGCAGCGACACAGTCCTCAAGCGTTGATGTTTTTATAATCTTCCCAGTGGTTTTGTTATACATATTCCAATTACTGTCGCCATAGAACTCTGCTAAGTTTTTAACGAACTCGCCATCAACATCATGGACTTCGCCGCCTTCTAGCCAAATCCCACCTTTTGAGGCATCATCTGAAATATTGCTCGGACACCACGGCCCCATACCAACGTCACTTGGCTTATTTTCGGTAACGATTTTATAGCATTCACCAGTGCTGCCATCTGACAATGAGCATGACACCTTACTAATAGGCTCAACCAAGCCATCACTCAAAAAATAAGACGGTTGTACCGATGGCATTACATTGTCTGCATTTTTGCTAGATACACTGGTAGACGTACTTTCACTAGTGTTCGACACGTCACTACTACAAGCGAAAAGCCCGCCTGATGCGAGTGTCAGCGCTAAGCAGCTTAAGCCAAATTTAGCAGTAGAAAGTTGCATAAATAGTATCCTCTTTATATAAATAGTTGATTAATTCCGTATAGAAATAATATAAATTGATTGTTAATAATTAGTAAGTTTTAATGAGTCTGATAAAGAATAGAGACGACTAGAATTTTACCCAACCTACAAGCTCCACAAATTATCGGTATAGCTTGTAGGTTTTCTAAAACGAGACCTACATAAAAAAGCTTAGCCGGTCTGAAAGGGTTAACGAGATCAATCTTAGTTGGGTAAGGCCGCTTTCAAAGCCGCTTCGGTCACACCAAGATCTTTGGCAGCCGCAGCAGTATCGAGCTCTCTTCCACCATTTTTCATAATCGCGCTTAACAACTCAGTTTCTGAAACACCAAGTGTTGTAGCTGCCGTATCAAAACCTGGGGGCAAACCTTGGCCTGGACCACCTGCTCCTGGACCTCCTCCACCTTGAGCGCCAATGCCTTGTTTGGCAGTGGTCGTGAAGTTATCTTTAGCGACTACACCGCTCAAACAACTTGGCAAGTTTGGAAATTCTGTCGATGCGTGGTAGTGGTAACCACCTTTAGGGTTTTCAAGGGTTGCGCCAGTATGTCCGTTGCAGGCATCCAGATCGGTCGGTATCTTGCCATCACTGTCCACGCTACCGTAGATAGGATAACCGTCAAATGCATAGGCGAACAGGGCATCAGCCTTTTGCTCTAAGGCACAACTAACATCGACATGTTCATGCTCAAACACTGAGTTGATATCTGTTGATGTGGCATGCCAGTGGTACCAGCCACCCGGATCAATATGGCCACCGCAAGTGTCGAGCGCAGGCATGTGTCCGGTTTGTAGCACTGAAGGCGCGTCCGCAAAAATAGGCACGCCATCAAGAGCCAACCCAACTTTGGCTACAGTGCCTAGACTGGTTGCTTGGTCAGCTTTGACTGGTGATAATGGCAATAAAATGGTCATCTCGACCGACTCGTCAGCTGAGGCAGACAGGCAGGCATTATTTTCCGTTGGCTGGGTCGTACGCACGTCAACGATATTCACCTTGCCGTCAGCGTCATAGAATTGATAACCTTGCGTCTCTAACATCGTTAAAAACTTTTCATCGATACGGTAGAGCCCCGATTCTTCGCCATCCCAGTTCCAGACACCACCTTTGTCATCTAGCGTCTCTGGGCAAAACGGACCAATTTTTAAGTTATCAGGTTGGTGCTTGACTACTATCTTTGCACACTTGGCAGCAGCGCCACTTTCTAATGTACAATCGACAGTTTCAGGGGCTTTTACAAGGGCATCTTGGCTGATGCGTGTCATATCAACACCACCATTAGCAGTGCTAGCAGTTTTTAGCGTTTGACTAGTATCGTTAGCAGCCTCTACCGAATATTGCTCAGCAAGTTGACTACAAGCGGTTAGTGTTAGTGCCATACTGACCAGTATGCCATTGTAAAGTATCTTTGTTTTCATAAACCCCTCCATTATGAACAGTAAACATTAGGGCGTGCCTTCATTTTGAAAATGGGGCTAAAAACGGGATAAATGACAGCCAAACAAGGAAAGCAGTAAAGATAATATCGAGATGTTAGCAAGCTACTTGATACAGTTTGACAAAGATTTAGCCATTTTTAGTCCATTTAACGCTTAGTGCTCAGAGTGAGGACACACCCTAATAGTTATTATAAATTATTAAAAAAACCTCAATCTTGCCATTGATATTCGACCATAGCACTTATGACACTTATGACACTGGTACTTGTGACATTGGTACTTATAATGCTGACAGCGACGATTTTTTAGTCGATTCTCAGGTAAAAATGATAATGTTTTTTATAACGAATACCACATTACCAATTAAAACTTACCTAGCTCTAATATGGTTTCAGCAGTGACCGTATTGCCTTTATACGTTTGAACCGTTACGTAATACTCATGCCCACTACCACCAGAACAAGGTGGCATATAAGCCCCTTCCTTGTCCCAGCCAGTGCCGCGATGCTCTGCTATCATCTCAAAACCTTTTGGCATCTCATAACTGTGTCCAGCCACAACCGGTAATTGCACCTTATTGGCGCCTTTTGCCAAGGTGTAACTCATGATGCCATGCCCGCCATTATTCATCTTTTTTGAATCTCGGTCGCTATATACCAACACGACACTGTCTGACCCTGCTGGAATACCAGACACACTAAGCTTTGGCGTACCGGGTTTAACTCCATCGAATTTTTGACACTGTTGTCCTTCAGGAATGGTCTTACCATCCCACTTACTGTCCACAAAATTAACATCAAGCGCGAAGGCATAAGAAGAGGTGGTTAATAACGTCAGTAAAGATAGGCGTTTGATAATACTTTTTGATCGAACAAATGATTGAATAGAGGTCGACATCGTAAATTTCCTGATAGCTGGTTAGACTGAATGGGTGAAAAATCTCTTATAAAAACACTAACATTAAGACTGTTTTAAAATTAATTGTGTAGAAGCTAATTCTTCTGTATTCGAACTATTCTCGCCTGGTGTAAAACCACCAAATGCATTGCGTAACTCATGAGTAATCCTTGCAAGTTGCGTCGCATTTTCAGACCCTATCGCCTCATATATTTCTTGATCTAATTCGTGCCATACCTCATAAATCTGCGTTAATAAACCTTTCCCATGCTTGGAGAGCTTGAGGACGTTACTGCGCAGCTCATGCTCATCGACACGCCTTTCTATTAAACCCGCTGTCAATAAGCGTGCGGTCATCGTGCTCATGCTTGCAGCAGACAATCCAAACTCGTCAGCCAATTGCACTTGCGATGCTTGCCCCATTCTTCCGAGTGCATCTAACACACGTGCTTGACGCGGCATAACCTCCAAAGGGGTCAGTTTGGTACGCAGGCGCTCTTCGATGAGATGACCACAATGCAAAAAAAAGTGAAACTGATAAGGTTGATTAGGCATATTAGATATTACTTAGTTAGTATATTAATTGTTAGTATATTAATTGTTAGTATACTAACTAAGTAATACCATTGCAAAGAATGACGTTAATCCACATAGCACTTTATACATATATTTCATAAATAAAGTGTTATGTAGATTACATAAACTAAATCATAAGGAATTATAACGGCATCCAAAATTGTGGAATTTAAAGAAAGGTAACGATATGGTCAGCTATCTGTAATTTTCACCAAACAAACCCCTCTGCATCAAAAATGGAAAAATATCTAAAGTTTTCATAATAGCAACTTATTGTTGGCTAAAAACTGCCCAAACCCATTGGAAATACAGTGGTTTTGAATTTATACTTGACTATTTTCCGGACTTAGAAGGATTTGAGAAATGCAGTTTTTGAGGATGATAAGTCAGCAGTTAAGTCGATTTACGGCATTGGTTATTATTTTAGCGGCCGCAGTGACATTTATAGAGCCTGCGACTTTTTCTTGGGTGACAGGTGATACCCAAGTCATCGTTCTGGGTGTCATTATGCTCGCAATGGGTATGACACTAGGTAAAGAAGACTATAAGGTGTTGGCCCAGCGCCCGCTTGATATTTTTATCGGTTCAATTATCCAATATACCATTATGCCGATTTTAGCGATTAGCGTGGCTAGATTGTTTGACTTATCGCCTGGGTTGACACTGGGTCTAGTATTGGTTGGTACTTGTCCTGGTGGTGTGTCTTCAAATATTATGAGCTACCTTGCCAAAGGTGATGTGGCGTTTTCGGTAGGTATGACCACCGTATCAACCATCATTGCACCATTAGTGACGCCACTTTGGCTCAATTACTTGGTTGGTCAATCTGTAGAGATGGATGGCTGGGGTATGTTCCGCTTTATGCTATTAGTGACATTGTTGCCAGTCGCTATCGGCTCTATGTTAAACATACTATTTCAAAACAAACACTGGTTTAATGATGTACGTGCGGTAATGCCAGGCGTGGCTGTATTAGCGTTCGCCGCTATCGTCGGTGGCGTTGCCGCTGTATTTGGTGATCAGTTCTTGCAGTCAGGGCTAGTCGTTATCTTGGCCATTGCGGTACACAATATCGTCGGCTATATATTGGGTTACTACTCAGGTGCATTGTTTGGTATGAGCAAACCTAAAAAACGCACCATATCTATTGAGGTTGGTGTACAAAACGCAGGGTTGGCCACGGGCTTAAGCACGAAGTTTTTCCCTGGTAATGCAGAATCCGCCATCGCTGCCGCCGTTGCTTGTATTTGGCACTCTGTTTCTGGCTCTATATTGGCCAATGTCTTCGCTTGGTGGGATAAGCGTCGGGAAGCGAAAAATCCTACCGTCATCGAGACTGAAGAGACCATAGAGCTTGGTAAACCAATCAGAAATCATTAGTACTAATAAAGGTAATACTGAACTAGGTGATATTGACCTAGTTAGTAAAGCTAAAACGCTATGAGTTAAAATACTATGCTAGATTATTGTTTCTAGCATAGTATTTTCTAATAAAGCACCTTCTAATACAGAGTTTTTCAACGTAGAGACTTTTAACATAGTGTTTTCTAATAAAGCACCTTCTAATACAGAGTTTTTCAACGTAGAGACTTTTAACATAGTGTTTTCTAATAAAGCACCTTCAAATATAGAGCTCTCCAACATAGTATTTTTAGCATAGCACTATCGATAATTTGCATGAACTACTAGCATCTCTTCTAGGTTCTCACTTAACGTAGTCTACCGTAACTCATTTCCAAAACGTTTACGCACCTGACGCAAGTATAAAGCTGGCGCAATACGCCACAGTAAACTGCCAAAGCGTGAGAGAGGGTCCGGCAATATCCAACGTTTGCGCCGCTGCAAACCTTGATCGATCTGTTCGGCCATCCACTCAGCACTACGCATATTACCGATCATTGAGCGTGGATGCTTTGCGATACTACCATCAC
>Ga0209595_100458_pt1 | contig 14292 bp, 9 predicted proteins | sample Porto_4metaG_FD_187427 | JGI IMG/M metagenome (GOLD analysis project Ga0209595, IMG submission 187427) | Marine algal microbial communities from Porto, Portugal - Porto_4 metaG (SPAdes) (version 2) | ecosystem: Host-associated > Algae > Red algae > Unclassified | place: Portugal: Porto | collected...
AGCGAGCGCGCATGGCATGCAGGTGATGGCGGCTTTGCAGGACGGACGATATTAAACGATACCTCTATCGGCATCGAGATCGTCAATGGCGGCATCAAGCCTGAATATCGAGACGCACTAAAAAATGACATGCTTGACTATCATCCTTATGAGCATTATGTGGCATTTAATGAATTGCAGATTAAAAAAGTCGCACAACTGGTGCAAGATATTGCCGCGCGCTATGACATCTCACCAAAGAATATCATTGGTCACTCCGATATGGCACCCTCGCGCAAGATAGACCCCGGTGCCAAATTCCCGTGGGAGCGACTATATTTCGATTACGGTATCGGCGCTTGGTATGATGAATTTGATAAGCAGTTCTTTATGAACCAAGATGGATTTGCGTCGGCCACGATACCTGAAATTAAGCAAGCGTTTCGCAAGTATGGCTATCAAATCAACGATACCGATACGTGGGACAAAGCCAGTCGCGATGTCGTCTATGCGTTTCAGCTGCATTTTAGAGCGCAGCAGCCAACGGGTAATATGGATAGCGAGACCTATGCGATATTGCAGGCACTAAATAAGAAGTATGCTGGTCGGGATGATTTTTATTAAAGAATACAGACTATCAGGAGACATAAGCCATGAATAACTCTCAAAAAAATGAGCAAGACGATTTGCAAAAGTATCTAGAAGTAAAAGCCAGACAAGAGCAGGAGCAGGAAAAGAAAGAGGAGCAAGAACCTGAGCCACTCTCTGCCTATGATGCTTGTGTGCTAAAGGAAAGCGCTAAGATTCATGAGTTGATCGCTGAGGCTCAGAAGCGCCCCAAAGATGACTAACTGGATAGACAGTACTTATCAATACTTACCAATCAAGATTATAAGAATACGCAAGTTAATGTCTTATGTTTTGAGACATAGTTAAGTCGCTATGAGACCAATACTATAACCAAACAGCGCTATATCACTTTATAAAAGAAGGCCTATCTACCAACTATTTAGGCTATTTATTGCGATAGGCTAATGATAAAATCACCGCTCACAGGGTTATAGATAGTATCACTGCTCGCACCATCTCATTGGCTTCCCGCCTCGTTGGTTTTATCGTTGATTTTAATGATGGCTAGGATGATGCGCAGATTTGATAGCTTGGCTTTGATAGCTTAGTTCTATGACCAGTCCCAATATCTCTATTATCAAACGAACACCAATAATACTAAAAAAGGAATATTTATGTATCAAACCTTTCAAAAACACCTACAACAAGAAATCAGCGATATCCGCGAGGCAGGACTATATAAAAACGAGCGCGTTATCACTTCTCCACAAGATGCGCTCATCAAGATCGCCGATGGCCGTGAGATGCTTAACTTCTGTGCCAATAATTATCTTGGATTGTCTGACCATCCTGAGATTAAAAAGGCAGCTATTGGGGCTATTGAAAACTCAGGTTACGGCATGTCATCGGTGCGTTTTATTTGTGGTACGCAAGATTTGCATAAGCAATTAGAAGCGGCAATTTCTAAGTTTTTTAATACCGAAGATACGATTCTTTATGCCGCTTGTTTCGATGCCAATGGCGGTGCATTTGAACCACTGCTAACTAGCGAAGATGCCATCATTTCTGATTCGTTAAATCATGCCTCAATCATCGACGGTGTGCGTCTGTGTAAAGCTGCTCGTTATCGCTATGCCAATGCAGATATGCAAGATTTAGAGACGCAATTGCAAGCGGCGCAAGCACAGCGTTTTCGTTTGATTGTCACCGATGGTGTGTTTTCAATGGATGGTAACGTAGCGCCAATGGATAAGATTTATGCGTTGGCACAAAAATATGATGCCATGGTGATGATTGACGAGTCACATTCAGCAGGCGTCGTCGGTCGCACTGGTGGCGGCGTGACTGAATTGTTTGATCTGCGTGGCGATATTGAGCTGATCACTGGTACTTTAGGCAAGGCATTTGGCGGTGCTATTGGCGGCTTTACGACGGGTAAAAAAGAAATGATTGAGATGCTGCGTCAACGCTCACGCCCGTATCTATTTTCAAACTCTATTCCTCCTATGGTGGCTGCCGCTGGGGTAAAAGCGTTTGAGATGCTGTCGCAAGACAATACCTTACAAGACCAATTGCATGAAAATACCGCCTATTTTGTGAAGCAAATGCAAGACGCGGGCTTCGATATCAAGCCTACCGAATCGGCAATCTGTGCGGTGATGCTCTATGATGCCAATGTCTCGCAGCAAATGGCAGACGCACTGCTTGAAGAAGGCATTTATGTGATTGGCTTCTTCTATCCTGTCGTACCCAAAAATGAGGCTCGCATTCGTGTGCAGCTCTCTGCTGCGCATACTCGCGAGCAGCTTGACCAGTGTATCGCCGCCTTTATCAAAGTCGCCAAGCAAATGAAGGTGATTGATTAAGCGGCGTTCGATATTTATCTAAACTAAATCATTAAGTACAACACAGCTAAATAAGAGAAAAGTATGAAAGCACTGGTTAAAGCTCATGCCGAAAAAGGCATCTGGATGCAAGACATGTCAGAACCAACGGTCGGCATCAATGACGTTAAAATTAAAATTAAAAAAACAGCCATTTGCGGCACAGATTTGCACATTTATAAGTGGGATGAATGGTCACAAAAAACCATCAAGACGCCGATGATTATCGGACATGAATACGTCGGTGTCATTAGTGAAATGGGCGATGGCGTCAAGCATCTTGAAGTAGGTGACCGAGTCACAGGCGAAGGCCATATTGCTTGCGGGCATTGCCGTAACTGCCGCCGTGGTAAGCTGCATGTGTGTGAAAACACCATCGGTGTGGGCGTTGACCGTGATGGCGCGTTTGCCGAATATTTGGTGATACCTGCCGATAATGTCATCAAACTCGATGAGCGTATCAGCGATGAGATGGCCGCCATTATGGATCCATTTGGTAATGCCACGCATACCGCATTGTCATTCCCTGTCCTTGGTGAAGATGTTCTAATCACGGGTGCAGGTCTGATTGGTTCGATGGCAACAGCGATTTGCCGCTTTGCCGGAGCACGTAATATTGTGGTCAGTGATATCAGCGATTATCGTCTAGAGCTTGCCAAAAAAATGGGCGCGACGATGACCATCAACCCAGCCAAAGGTGAAACCATTGAAGGCGCTATCGATACGTTAAAAATGCACGGTTTTGATATTGGGCTTGAGATGTCAGGCTCGCCTCAGGCCTTTGATTCGATGATTACTAACATGTATAACGGCTCTAAAATTGCGCTCTTGGGTATTTTACCTAACACCACCACGGTGGATTGGAGCAAGATTATTTTTAAGGCGTTAACCCTAAAAGGTATCTATGGACGCGAGATGTGGGAGACGTGGTATCAGATGGAGCAAATGCTGATTAGCGGTATTGATCTATCGCCAATCATTACCCATCGCATGCATATTGATGACTTTCAAGAAGGCTTTGATATCATGGAAAGTGGGCAATGCGGTAAGGTGATCTTAAGCTGGGATTGATTTTGGTGATTCAGTATTTGAAGAGTCGTGGTTAGGGTTTACATTGTCATGACTGATAAAACGGCACTGGTTTCAGTGCCGTTTTTTTTGGACGTTGAAAAGTGGTGAGACTCATTAGTTGATTGCTAATGCTAAAAAATTTTGAAATATACATAATTCGGTAAAGACATATTAGCTTTCATTTTTAGAGGGACTTTTTCACTATTTTATTTACGAAAGCTATGTATTGTCTCATACCTTCTCTTTTACTATTTGTTTGAACATTCTTAAAAACGTTATATATCACTCAGCTCTTTTAATGCAGATAGCGCCTGCTCTGCCTTATCATCCGATACAAATATATGATCATGATAATAGGCAGCGATCACATTGGCACTGATACCTTTTGAGGTCAGTTTGGTTGCTATTGCTGCGGTTAGACCTACCGCTTCTAGACTTGAATGCACCGTCAGAGTGATTTGCCGAAACACGCCCTCATACTGTAAACCTGCCTCATCAGCTTTGTCTTTTGTTAACACTAGAGTCAGCCCTTCTGTCTCTACAAACGTCGCGATTGGCGTTAGGTTTACGTATTCCGCTAGTTGACCTTCTACGGTACAAAACACGAATGATTCATCAACCAGTGCTGGCTGCATCGAACTCAATAGCTCATTGATATCTGTAATTCCTGACATTTTATTTTTCCTTATTTTGCTTATTTTGCTTATTTCGAGTCTTTGTTCACCGTAATCTTAGCATGGGTGTCATCGCCTATACTCGTGAAAACACGGTACAAACGCTAGCTTTTATTTCTAAACCCTTAACTCTTAAACACAAAAAAGGTGAGCCTAAGCCCACCTTCTTATTTAACAAACAGCTATCTAAAACTATAAGCAATTACTAGAGGTCTGAGTAGCGACTAGCGCAACCAAGCTCGGGCATTGCGGAACATACGCATCCACGCGCCGTCTTCGTCCCACTCTTCTGGTTTCCAACTATGGTTATAGGCTTTTAGGTTACGTTCAGGATGCGGCATCATGATAGTGACACGACCATCAGTGCTACATAGACCCGTGACACCGCCGAGCGAACCGTTTGGATTGAGCGGATAGGTCTCAGTTGGATGACCTTGGCTATCGACATAACGCATCGCAAGCTGACCGTGTTTTGCCATACCGTCGATTTCGGTATTGTCTAGCGTGGCATAGCCTTCACCATGCGCCACAGCGATTGGCAAGATGCTGTCTTGCATACCTTTGAACAGGATCGACTTGGTACGCTCAATTTTTACGTTGACCGTACGCGCTTCAAAACGAGCCGATTTGTTAGCGACGAAACGTGGGAAGTTTTCTGCACCTGGGATGAGGTCTTTTAACTGAGCCATCATCTGACAACCGTTACAGACACCTAGTGAGAAGGTGTCAGGACGGGCGAAGAAGCGGACAAACTGCATGCGTAGCTCGTCATGGAACAAGATAGAGTTCGCCCAGCCTGAGCCAGCGCCGAGTACATCACCATAACTAAAGCCACCACAAGCGACCAGACCATCGAAGTCACGTAGATTGATACGACCACTCAGTAGATCGCTCATGTGTACATCGACTGCTTCAAATCCAGCTTGGGTAAAGCCTGCTGCCATTTCCGTCTGACCGTTGACGCCTTGCTCACGCAAGATAGCGACTCTTGGTTTATTGTCACGGCTAGCCAAGTATGGCTCTTCGACTTTTTGGTTCAGATCAAAGTTCGGCGCAGCGATCAGGCCTTGATGGCTTGCATCAGCAATCAAGTCATACTCTTGCTGTACGCACGCTGGGTTATCACGGCGACGAGCTATTTGATAGCTGACCTGAGTCCACGCTTGCTGTAATTCAGTACGGCTAAAGCGTAGAGTGTCGTCACCCATGAGCGTTGGCGTTTGGATTAGTAGGCTATCTTCTTCAGAGCTTTGACCCACGAGGCTTAGCATATCGCTGACGTTGTTTTGCTCTGCTAGCTCCATCAAGGTAGCAACGTTTTCTGGTAATACTTGGATGACTGCGCCCAGCTCTTCACTGAACAGCTGACCGAGTAAGTTATCATCATTTAATGATAGCTTGATACCCTGACGGCTGGTGAACTGCATTTCTGCGATGGTAGCTAATAGACCGCCATCACCGATATCGTGATAGGCACTGATGACGCCTTGCTCATTACCCGCTTGGATAAAGTTAAAGAAGTCGATCAAGTCGCTTGGTTGCGCTAAATCTGGGCAATCGTTACCTAATTGGCTAAGCGTTTGCGCAAGGATTGAACCGCCTAAACGCAATTTACCTTTTGACAAGTCAATACGGTAGAACGCGCTATCGCCATTGATTAGCTCAGGGGTTAGCGTTTTTGCTACATCAACGACAGGCGCAAACGCCGTCACGACCAAGCTCATTGGCGACACAACGGACTTATCTTGATTTTCACCATTGTCGTTGTCATTGTCAGTCCAATTGGCACGCATCGATAGCGAGTCTTTACCGACTGGGATAGCGATACCCAATGCTGGGCACAGCTCTTCACCGACTGTATATACCGCGTCGAACAATGCAGCATCTTCTACGTCATCACCACACGCGGCCATCCAGTTCGCTGACATCGTGATATCAGACAATTGAGCGATACGCGCACCAGCGATGTTAGTAATCGCTTCACCGACCGCTAGACGCGCCGAGGCTTTTGGACTAATAAGCGCAACAGGCGTACGCTCGCCGACACTCATGGCTTCGCCAGTCATTGGCTGACCATCTAGCGCCACTAAGCCTGACGCCGTCACCGCACAATCCGAGACAGGCACTTGATAGCGACCCACATACTGATCACGCACGACCATACCGGTGATAGAGCGGTCACCAATGCTGATTAAGAATGATTTGCTAGCGACAGTTGGGTGACGCAACACGTCTTTGATAGACTCAGCTAGATTGATATCACCAAGCTCTAATGCTGGTAACGTGCTCTCGGTACGCTCAAAGCTGCGCTGCATCTTTGGTGTACCGCCGAGCAGTACTTGCATCGGCATATCGACTGGTTGCTCGTCCAACAGTTCATCATCAACGATTAGCTGGCGGATATCCGTCGCCTCGCCCAAGATGGCATATGGGCAGCGCTCACGGGCACAGATGGCATCGAACTGATCTTTGCTCTCTGGGCGAATCGCCAGTACATAACGCTCTTGCGCTTCGTTTGACCAGATGGCCATTGGCGACATACCCGCTTCTAATGATGGAATCTTACGCAAGTTCAGATGCGCGCCCATTTCATGGTCATTGACCAATTCTGGCATCGCATTAGACAGACCACCTGCCCCTACATCATGTAGTGAAACGATTGGGTTGCCGTCTTTACTGTTATTACTTACATCGACATCATCGCCCGCTAGTGCCCAGCAGCGATCAAGGACTTCTTGGCAACGACGCTCCATCTCAGCGTTATCGCGCTGAACTGAGGCAAAGTCTAAGCCTTCATCAAGGTCACCACTATCGACTGACGATGCGGCACCGCCGCCCAGACCGATTTGCATCGCAGGGCCACCAAGGACGATTAGCAAATCACCTTTTTTGATTGCATTTTTTTCAATCAGATTGCGTTTGATATTGCCGTAACCACCTGCCAGCATGATTGGCTTATGATAGCCACGCATCTCGCTACCGTCTTTTGCGGCAGAGGTATCTAGCTGAAAACTACGGAAGTAACCGCATAGATTTGGACGACCAAACTCGTTTGAAAAGTTGGCACTGCCTAATGGCGCTTCGGTCATGATCTCAAGGCTGGTTGCCATACGATCTGGCGTACCATAATCCTGCGTGCTCAATTGACCTGACTGCTCCCACTTTTCGCTAAGCTCTGGGATATGCAAATGTGAAACGTGAAACCCTGTTAGGCCCGCTTTTGGCTTACCGCCTCGACCAGTCGCGCCTTCGTCACGAATCTCACCGCCCGCACCTGTTGCCGCACCCGAATACGGGGCAATTGCCGTTGGGTGATTGTGCGTCTCAACCTTCATTAAGATATCGATGTTTTCTTGATGAAAGTCGTAAGGATGGATTGAATTGGCATCCATCGCGTCAGTTGGGATAGGATAAAAACGCATGCCATCAGACCCTGCCATGACCGCAGCATTGTCTTTATACGCTGACAAGATACCTTGTGGGTTCGACTGGTACGTGTTTTTAATCATTTGGAACAATGATTTTGGCTGCACTTCACCATCGACTGTCCACTGAGCATTGAAAATCTTATGACGGCAATGCTCTGAGTTTGCCTGTGCAAACATCATCAGCTCAACGTCAGTTGGGTTGCGTTTCAATTCATTGACATAGGCGTTCATTAAATAATCAATATCTTCACTTGATAACGCAAAGCCGAACTCGGTATTGGCCGACTCTAGTGCTGTCTGACCTTGTCCGATCACGTCGATATGGTTCAATGAAGCTGGCGCTTGATCATCAAACAATTTGCTCACATCGCTCAAGTCATAAACCAAGCTCTGAGTCATACGGTCAAACAATAACTGCTCAGCGTCTACTGGTAGTTTTTCACCTGCGTCACCGTCTATTTTTTCATCGAGGGTTAACGTATAAACAACGACACGCTCCACACGATTGATCTCAATTTCACAGTTATTAAAGATATCTGTCGCTTTACTTGCCCATGGCGATATCGTACCAAAACGTGGCCCAACGATGACTTGTAGTTGGTTGTCTTGCGGCGTATTTAGCGTTGCTGACTGGTCAACCGCCAGTAGATCTAGCGCTTTTTTATGTTCATCACCAGATAGCTCTCGTGATAGCACATACACTTGCTGAGTACTTATTTGACTGACATTTAGCTCGGTTTTTTGCTGAAACTGACTGATGAGTTGCTGCGTCTGAAAATCGGTAAGAAACGGTTGTCCGGCGATGGTCATCATAAAGGCATAATCCGTAAGATCAAGGCATCTCTGCCATGCTAAGTAAATGGTCTGGGTATTATAACAAGAAGACCTGTAATAAGCAGGTCTAAACCAAGATAAATTGCCGATAAGTTGCGTTCTATCGCGACTTACTATTTGCGAATCAATAATTCAAAAAAGTATCTTTTTAAGTCGTTTTTGAATTATCCATCGAAAAATAGAACGCTCAAATCTACGCTGTCACAATTTTTACCTAACCTTCATATTCCTTACAAACACTCACATCGCATTACTGGGAACCTATATAAATGTAGGGTGACAACTCGGTATTCTAGTCTCAGTTGTTAAGGCGACGAGGACGTTTAACTTTTAGATTTATTTAATGGTTAAAAATATCTAGCCTAAAGAAAAATTACTATAAATAATCAACTGTTCAACTCGGCTAATTAAAACAACGCTATACAAGCCCAATTAAAATACTATAAAAAAGGAAATTTATTATGAGTAGACAAGACCATATCGATAAAGTACAAGAACTGGTAAAAGAAGTGAAATTTGCCATGATGACCACTCGTACTCACGAAGGCCATTTACATGCCTGCCCAATGACCACTAGCGAGACGAGCATTGGCGCAAAAGAGATTTGGTTCATTGGTGATAAGACTACCGAAACTATCAAAGATATTGAAAAAGACCCACAAGTAAACTTGGCCTATGTCAGTCAAGATTCAAAAGATTATGTCTCAATTAACGGTAAAGCAGAATTGGTCGAAGACCAAGAGAAGCTAGACGAGCTATGGTCGCCAATTTACAATGCGTTTTATGAGCAAGGTAAAGAAGATCCAAATGTCCAGTTAATCAAAGTCGTACCACATGGTGCCGAATACTGGTTAAGCGGTAGCTCAGTAGTTAATATGTTTAAGATGACCACTGCTGCAGTAATGGACGGCAAAAAAGCGACTAACTTGGGAGAAAACAACTCAGTGACACTATAAGTTGTCTGATTTATAGGCAGTAAAAACAAAAACGCCAGTGGCTAGTGCGACTGGCGTTTTTTATTATCTAAATTTTATGCTGATCATTTTCGCTTTATGGAATTATCCGCTTTGCTTTAAATAAGGCCAAGCAGCTTTTAGATAAATCATCATCGACCATAAGGTAAGTATCACAGCGGCGACCATTAATACATAACCGATGGTTTCAAGCGACTGCCAATTAAGCAATAGTACGGTAATCGCTACCATCTGGAACGTAGTCTTTAATTTGCCAACATAAGATACTGCGACGCTAGTGCTTTTGCCCAACTCCGCCATCCATTCGCGTAATGCTGATACTGCGATTTCACGCGAAATAATGACGATAGCGGCTATCGCCATAATGATATTGGGATGCCACTGTACCAGAACGATGAGCGCGACGGCCACCATCAACTTATCAGCAACAGGGTCCAAAAAGCGACCAAAGGCTGACATGACATTAAGTTTACGAGCGAAATAGCCATCGAGCCAATCGGTAATCGCGGCAATGATAAAGACGCCAGTCAATAATAAATGGCGCAACAAGCTATCACTAAACTCGCTCATTCCAACGCGCGCAATGACATTGTCTGAAATCGCAGGCATACCAATACCCATGGCTGGCGGCCAATAAGCAATCGCGACAAATAGCGGAATCATCAAGATACGCGCAATCGTAAGGTTGTTAGGCAAGTTAAAAATACTCTTGGTATTTTGCGAACTTGGCGGTTCTTCCTGCGTATGCAAATGCGTGCTGTCAGTCATGGCAAACCCAGTTTAATATGAACATAATAATGGCAGATAGCTTAGCATTTTTCGGACAAGGCGTCATGCCATCTCTGCAGCGATTGAGTTATCAAAGGCATCAAGATCGACTAGATGACCTTCTATCGACATAACGTATTGAAATTATTGGCAGCCTTTATCAATGATTGCATCATAAAGCTGCGCTACTTACTCTAAATATCAGTGCTTCATACCAGTCTTGGCGCCTTTTGGATTTTTACAACGTAATATACTGTAACCAAAACCGCCAGACAGCACTCAATTGCGCTATCATAGCGACTGTACCAGAACACTTGTACACTTAAATCAGTAAATATAAATAGCTAAGTAAATATCTCCACCTATTGTATTGATAATTATTACCCTTATAAATAACAGTAGAGAGCACCAATAATTACAACAACTCTTGACCACGGCCTGTGTAGCTAATACATGACCCGTTTTCCTCAGCCCACAGTACCTCCTCTGTGGGCCTTTTTTTGCTTACGTTTTGCTAAATATCGAGTTTCTATACTGCCCAAATATCACTTAAACGTTAGCTTTGAAATAAGCCTTAGTTCTAAACAATACAAAATAATGAGCATGGATATTCCGTTTACTGCGTTTGCATGATTGCTTTAACGGTTTGCTGCGCCATTCGGTAGCAGCTTTCAATATTACCTTTAGCACACCAGTCACCACTGACGACCCATTTCTTAGTTGCATCGATTAAGATGCCCAACTCTTCCGTGTCTTTATTTGCGATAGTAGCTGCATAGCGCCAACGATGGCAGTCTGTTTGGCTAGGTACGCTGTCTTCCTTCCAATTTAATGCTTGTTTTGCCGCCTGTAATAACTGTTTTTTGACTGACTCTATATCGTCATCGACATGGGCTTCTGACCAGTCATTACGTGCATGAATGGTGACACTTGGTAGTAGCTCATCATGGGTAGGTTTCTGATGCTCAATAAATATCCTATCAAGAATAGCGCTATTTAAATAAGCGACATCCCATTGCGGTGCTAGCTGACTCTTTAATGTCTCAGGTAGCTTTTGCACATCATCCCAACCAAGCATCAGCGTATAGCAGGCTTGCATTTGCGGTTTAGTAATTTTGTCTTGCTGAGCAAAGCCACTATCTGACATCAGTTCTACTGCCTGACCATTTGGCGCTGTGCAAATCACCCAATCAAACCAACCGAGACTGGCTCCAGTTTCGTCGAATAGCTCAGTTTGCTTGCTGTTTCGATTGTAAGTTTGGTTCTGAGACTGCTGCGGGTTTTGATCGTGCAAATACTGAGCAAGCGGTGCGACACGGGTCTTAAATACTATGGTCGTATGCTTGAGCGCGGCGGCCAATTCACGGCCCCAACTGGTCATTTTTGGTGTGCTAATATAGCGTGCATGCACCGCGTCCCATTGCTCTTTGCTTTGGATATTAGGCGGTTGCTCATTGTCACTTGCTGGCGTTAACTCAATCACTTCAGCACACCATGGCTTCAGCAACCCTGTATCTAACCAAGCCGCGATAAATTGTTGAAAGTCAGTAGTTTTCGCAGTAAAAAACTGCGCACCGAACGACCATTGCCAGTTTTTACCAGTCTCACTATCGCTGCGATAGCGGGTCGCTAAACGGCCTACACTACGTGATTTTTCGAAGATAGTGATTTGCGGGGTGTTAGATGACGATCCTGTCTGGTTTGACGCACGCTCTAATAGTGTTGCGGTAAGCAATCCCGTTAGGCCACCACCGATGATGGCGATTTTTGGGGCAGATAGGACAGTTGAGCACAAAGCATGATCAGTCATGATGACAGTGGACCTTATAAAATATTTATGAGTCGCTACTATATTAATTAGCTAGCCTAGTAAGTACCGAGTGGCTCGTCAATTAATCCTCAATTAAAATGGTAACGATGTTGTCTTGTTATCATTATTGAACCTTCAAAATGCGCCAATATCAATATCGTCTACGTAAAAAAGCCATGCTATTCTCGATAACATGGCTCTTATTCAACTTTGATATGTAAATATTAATGGCTAGTATTGAATAACTATCCTTAACACTACAGGTTCGTTATCAGACTGACTTACTCTCCACGACCCGCTTTTACTTCTTCGACTAAGTCATTAATTACCGAGCTATCGGCAAGCGTAGATAGGTCGCCCAGTCCCACATATTGCCCTGCTGCAAGGTTACGCAAGATACGGCGCATGATTTTTCCCGAGCGTGTTTTTGGCAATGCATCAACCATATAGATGGCATCTAAAGTCGCAATTGGTCCAATCTCAGCACGCACATGGCGTTTTAATTCTGCTTTTAGATCGTCGGTCTTTTCTTCACCCGACTTTAGAATGATAAATGCACAGATGCCTGTACCGCGTATCTCATGCGGCATACCGACAATCGCAGCTTCAGCAGTTGCAGGATGCGCAACCACGGCACTTTCAATCTCTGCTGTACCCAAGCGATGCCCTGCAACGTTAAGTACATCGTCGACACGACCAGTAATCCAGTAGTGCCCATCTTCATCACGCTGAGCGCCATCACCTGTGAAATAATGACCCGGATAATCGCTAAAGTAAGTCTTCAAAAAGCGTGGATGATCATTATAGATAGTACGCATCTGCCCTGGCCAGCCGCTACTGATTACCAAATTGCCTTCTGCAGGGCCTTCTAAAATCGCACCATCACTATCGACGACTTCTGGTTTTACCCCGTATAGCGGCGTCATTGCCGCGCCCGGTTTGAGATCGACCGTGCCTGGTATTGGCGCCATTAAGATGCCACCAGTCTCGGTCTGCCACCATGTATCGACGATAGGACATTTACCATCACCGACGACATTGTAATACCAGTCCCACGCTTCTGGGTTGATCGGCTCACCGACCGAACCTAGCAGGCGCAAACTAGAACGATCCGACTCTCGAACGAAGGCGTCGCCCTCTTTCATCATCGCGCGAATAGCTGTCGGTGCAGTGTATAGGATAGTCACGTCATGCTTATCAATGATATGACCAATGCGCGCCCACGTTGGATGCTCTGGTACACCTTCGAACATTACGGTCGTCGTGCCATTGGCCAATGGTGCATAGGTTGAGTAAGTGTGGCCGGTAATCCAGCCCACATCTGCCGTACACCAGTAGACGTCATCTTCTTTGATATCAAAAACATCACGGAACGTTGAGATAGCATAGGTAATATAGCCGCCTGTAGTGTGCACTACACCTTTTGGCTTACCAGTAGAGCCAGACGTATACAATAAAAATAGCGGGTCTTCGGCATTCATGACTTCAGGCTCACAGATCTCTGATTGACCATCGACCAAATTGTGATACCACACATCACGGCGCCCACTCATCGGTATAGAGTTACCCGTACGATGAACGACGATGACTTTTTCGACGCTCTCAGTGCCATCCATGTCGAGTGCGTGATCGACGTTGGCTTTAAGCGGTGTGTGCTTACCGCCGCGCAAACCCTCATCAGCGGTAATAACAACTTTTGAGCGACTGTCTATCAAGCGATTGCCCAGACTCTCGGCAGAAAAACCACCAAACACCACTGAATGCACCGCGCCAATACGCGCACATGCTAGCATCGCTACCATGGCTTCCGGTATCATCGGCATATATAGCGTTACGCGGTCACCTTTTACAACGCCAAGCTTGCGCAAAGAATTACCTAAGCGGCAGACAGCTTCATGTAGCTCTTTAAAAGAGATGATTTTGTGCAATGAAGGGTGATCACCCTCCCAGATGATAGCAGGCTTGTATGGGTTTTCTTCGAGGTGACGATCAAGACAGTTGACTGAGATATTTAGCTCACCATCTTCAAACCATTTGATGCGAAAATCATCTAAGTCATAATTGACATTACTGACCTTAGTTGGTTTTTTTATCCAATCGATTAGCTCAGCACGCTTCGCCCAAAAAGCATCAATTGCTTCGGGTGATTCGATAGATTGCTGGTAGTCTGTAACGTACTTATCAGGTGTGGTATTGGCAGCAGCCATAAACTCGGCTGAGATAGGAAATGATTTCTGAGTCATAGTGTTGGGTCCCTTTTAATTATTATGACCTACACGGATAAACGTCTATGACGCGCCC
>Ga0209595_100459_pt1 | contig 14279 bp, 9 predicted proteins | sample Porto_4metaG_FD_187427 | JGI IMG/M metagenome (GOLD analysis project Ga0209595, IMG submission 187427) | Marine algal microbial communities from Porto, Portugal - Porto_4 metaG (SPAdes) (version 2) | ecosystem: Host-associated > Algae > Red algae > Unclassified | place: Portugal: Porto | collected...
TCGTTGACCGTTTGACTGGTCTGTGCAGGATAGGTATCTGCATCGGGGTTGGCTTTTGTTAATGTGTATTTCATAACATACAACCTTCATATTAGGCTTGGCGTGGCAATCATCTTGCTCGCGCTGTCGCCATAATTTTATTATTAATAAGTGGCTAATCATCAGCGATCATTAATACAAACAGAACTGACGCTTTCATGCTTTGCTGCTCGTTTTTGCAAACGCTATAAGCTGAGCATCAACTGCTATTAACGTTCAGTTTTGTCCTGCTGAGCAGACGTCGCAAAATCCACAGAAGTAACGTTACCCGTGGTATTAATATGATCAATGTTTTGTAGATGACGACGATTGGTCTCAATATTGTTTGAGACATTGATTTGACCGGATGACTGCGCGGGTACTTTACCTGTCGGATCGACCATTAGCTCATGAGCACCATCAAACTTGGTGATGTCTGCCAGATTAAAGCCTGCAGGCGCCGCATATAAGCGTGCTTTTTTGCGTAGCTTGTCAGCAGGTGCCCAGTTCATCGCACCCAAGCTCAGCTCATAAATCAAACCGATAATCAGAATAGTGATAAACGTGCCAGCGGCGGCAAAGCCAAGCCAACCCGCCTCGCGTACCGACACAGCATAAGCGTAGAGATATAGCGCCTCTAAATCAAAAATCACAAAGAAAATTGCGACCAAATAAAATTTGGCAGACAAACGAATACGGGCGTTGCCAGATCCGACAACACCCGCTTCAAATACTTCTTCCTTTTGTGAGCCTTGAGAGCGACCGCCAAGTAAGCGCGGTACGACCAGCATAAAGACAACTAGCCCAATGGCGGCTAAGATAAAAGCAATGGCTGACCAATTAAAAGCAGACATGATAATACGTGCTCCTCACCCAATCGAGTGTTAGACACAGCGCAAGCACTGACCCACTCAGGCCATGTTACGACAGGTATAACGCAGACGAAAACACAAAGTGACTTTATTTAAAAAGTGACTTTATTTAAGTAATTGTCACTGCACTTCAGTAACTGTCACTGTGTTTAAGTAACTGTCATTGAGTCACATGTTAGGTATTTTGCTGGTAACAACCAATTATCAAGCTTATTGACGACGATGTCAGACGTGACCAACTGTAGAGATTCCGGTATGCGCGCGGATAAAGGCTGGTCGCCCAACGCATCTTCTAACAACGTAAGATCAACGTATTAAATCAATATCATATCTGACTGCTTACTTAATTGATTTAATAGCTCATTACACGTGGTCAACAATGACGTGACAACTGGCATAAATTATTTACGTACTATACGCATATCAGTGCCTAAAAGCTAGTTTTTAACTGTATTGAACGGTCACTTTCTGTGTAAAAAAAATGTGTTTTTTTTACTATGAATTATGATATAGACCTTACCTTATATTAACCCCAAATCCGTACTTTTGGCCATGAGCAAACATTGCCACGCTATTTGTCAAAAATCAAGTGTCCGAATACCCCACTTTCATCACCCAAGTCCTCCCCCAAAGTGAGCATTTTTGCTTTATAATGACCCACCAGATTTTTATGATATGCCATCATCAAACCTTAAATTCTATTATTCTTATAATAAAGATTATTAAAGTATCGCAACGATACGAGTTTTGATGATGCGCGCTGCGTTTATCTATCTTTGTCATATCAGCGCTACCCTCTTTTTTGCTTTTGTCTTACAGGTCACGTTATGAGTCAACTCAATCCCAAACAACAAGAAGCCATGCTCTACGTATCTGGTCCATTACTTGTACTTGCAGGTGCTGGCTCCGGCAAGACCTCTGTGATTACGCGTAAGATTGCTTACCTAATCCAAGAGTGTGATATGCCAGCTGAACGCATCACCGCCGTAACCTTTACCAATAAAGCGGCACGTGAGATGAAAGCGCGGGTAAGCAAACTGCTACCAAGCGAAAAAATGCGCGGGTTAACGGTGTCGACGTTTCACCAATTTGGTCTGCAGTTTTTGCGCTATGAGCTGATTCATACTCCACTAAAAGGCAACTTTTCCATTATGGACAGCGATGACAGTAAGCGATTGCTGATGGAACTGATGATGCGCGACAACTTGAGTGGCGCTGAAAGTCGCGAGTTGGTCGGTAAAGCCATCAAAATGATTTCTGATTGGAAAAATGATTTGGTCGAGCCCGATAAGGCGATGGAAACGCTAGACGATCCAGAAGACATGATTTTTGCCACGCTATATGCGCTTTATGAGCGTAACTTGCGTGCGTATAATGCGGTCGATTTTGATGACTTGATTGTATTGCCAACCAAGATATTACGTGAAAATAGAGAATTGCGAGACAAATGGCAAAACCGTATTCGCTATTTATTGGTCGATGAGTATCAAGATACCAATACCGCCCAGTATGAAATGATTAAATACTTGGTCGGACCGCAAGGTCGCTTCACCGTGGTAGGTGATGATGACCAATCTATCTATGCGTGGCGCGGGGCAAAGCCCGAAAACATGGCACTGCTCAAAGAAGATTTTCCAAAACTAAAAATCGTTATGCTTGAGCAAAATTACCGCTCAACCACACGTATCTTGACCTCTGCCAACGCCGTCATTCTAAATAACGAGCATTTATTCGAGAAAAAACTGTGGTCAGATAAAGGCCAAGGCGAAAAAATCCGCATCATTAACTGCCGTAATGACGATGATGAATCCGAGCGCGTCGCCAAAGAAATCGTCACGCATAAACTGCGTTTCGGCAACGAGTGGGAACAGTATGCCGTACTGTACCGCAGTAACTTTCAAGCACGTATGCTAGAGGCACAACTGCGCCAGCTGCAAGTGCCTTATAAATTATCGGGCGGTCAGTCATTCTTTGCGCGTAGTGAAATCAAAGACATCATGGGGTATTTGCGTCTGATTTTGAATCCCGAAGATGACAGCGCATTTTTGCGTATTATCAATACACCCAAGCGCGGTATGGGACCAGCCACGTTAGAAAAGCTTGGTTTATTTGCGCAAGAGCACAGCATATCGCTATTGGCTTCTTGTACCCATGCTGGCCTGACTCATGTATTGCCATCAAAGGCTTATGGTACGATAAAAGAGTTTGGTGAATTCATCGAGCACTATACGCGTGAGCTGGATCAACACCCAGACCCTGTGCCGATCGTACGCCAGATGATTGATGAGACGGGTTACATTGATTTTGTCCGTAGCGATGCCAAAACGCCGCAACAAGAAAAAAACCGTATTGATAATATTGATATGCTGTACACCAGTATTCAGTCCTTGATTAATCGCGCTGAAGAAGACGAAGATCGAACGATTGATACCATCATTCGTAAGCTGGTTTTGCTTGATATGCTCGAGCAACAGCAAGAAGAAGAGAATACCAACAAAGTTAACTTGATGACCTTACATGCGGCAAAAGGTTTGGAGTTTGATTTTGTGTATATTATGGGTCTTGAGGAAGAGATGCTGCCGCATCGCAACTCTATTATGAGTGAGACGGTCGAAGAAGAGCGCCGTCTGATGTACGTGGGCATTACTCGTGCGCGTCGTGAGCTGACATTGACGCTTGCGACCCAGCGCCGTGCTGGTGGTCAGATGCGCGTTACCTCAGAATCCAGATTTTTGGATGAGCTGCCCGAGGATCATATTGATTGGCCTGCCAAAGCGAAAAAGAAAAAAGCGACCAAAGACCCAGAAGCTGTTGCTGATGAATATCTGGCCAATATTCGAGCGTTACTGGGTAAGCGTTAATCTTAATCAAGACATTTAAGCACCTGAGTAATAAACACCTAAGTAAAACGCTCAAAAGAACACGCTTTAGACTGTGCAAAAAACGATTGTTATAATCGTTATTGTTCTTCATATACTATAAAAAATTGACTGTAAAAACTTGGAACACTTATGCCTACCCCGACGCCTAATCAGGAACGAACTGCCATGCTGTCAGGAGACTATAATTCGGCCGAATATAGTGCCGAATATAAGCTTCTGTATCTGCAGGGGTTGGTTGCTGATAAAGCATACGAGGCCATTACTGAGTTTTTGGAAAAGCAGTCAGAATATGAGATTGCCAACCTATTAGAGTCCTTCCCAACTCAAAACCGTTTGTTGATTTGGGCGCAAGTACCAGAACACATCAAGGGTGAGGTACTTGCCGAACTAGATGTCGATACGCGCCAGCCATTGATGGAGAATATTTCTTCTCAAGAAATCTCCTTATTTACCCAAGACCTTGATGCTCAAGATATTTCTGAGATTTTGGATACGGTGACTGAGAGCGTACGTACCTCAGTCATGGCAACGCTGGACGAAGAGACGCGGGTTCAAGTCAATAAGCTTGATACCTATGCTGACTGGGAAGTGGGTAGCTATATGGATCCAGATATTATCCAGATAAGGGATGATATTTATTTGGCAGATGTACAAGAGTGGCTGCGTGAAAACGATGACCTGCTCGATGACGAGAGCCAAGAGCTGTTAGTTGTTGATCAAAGCCAACAATTGCTGGGACTACTGAGTCTAGTAGACTTAATTAAGCATAAACAAAACACCTTGGTCTCGGATCTGATTGACACTGCCATTACGATTAATGATCGCTTGGATATTCAAGATGCTGCTGCGATTTTTCGTTCAGAAGACATCCGTTTTGCCCCCGTCATCAATAGCCATGGCGAGCTGGTTGGTCAACTAAACGGCGAGGACATCATGGAGATTATCCAAGATGATGTCGACAGCACCATGAAAAACCTCGCTGGTGTTAGCCAAGATGAAGAGCTGTTTGCCCCTATCCTAACCAGTGCTAAAAGCCGTAGCGTTTGGCTAGGTATCAATTTATGTACCGCCCTTTTGGCCGCAGCAGTGATTGGACAGTTTGAAGAAGTATTGGCACAAGTCGTGGCGCTAGCGATATTGATGCCAGTGGTCGCCAGTATGGGCGGTATTGCTGGCTCGCAGACGCTAACGGTCGTTATCCGCGGTATGGCGATGGGTCAAATCGGTGGTTCTAACCGTGTCTGGCTATTGAATAAAGAGCTGTGGGTGGGTGCGATAAACGGTATCATCTGGGCGATAATTATGGCGTTTATTGCTCAGTTATGGTTTCATGATATTAAGATCAGTGCCGTCATCGGTTTTGCCATTGCAATCAACATGACTGCAGCTAATGTCTCGGGTATCAGCATACCGCTGATGCTAAAACGGATGAATATCGACCCTGCTCTATCTGCTTCGGTTATCTTAACGACTGTCACGGATATCGTCGGCTTTATGTCCTTTTTAGGATTGGCCAGCGTGTTGATACTATAGCTGATTGCTGAATTGCTGAATTGCTGAATTGCTGAATTGCTGAATTGCTGAATTGCTGAATTGCTGAATTGCTGAATTGCTGAATAATTAAAATATAGAATTGCTATTTATATAAAAATGTCGAATAAGATTTATTTAGACCTTAGTTCAAGGCCTTAGTTTTAAATCATAATTTAAAAACCATCAAATCGTTAAGTGAGTGTGTTATGCAAGCTGTACAAGTTAAAGTGGTAAACCCTAAAATTACTGAAGATAAAGCGTTTTCTTTACCAACTCGTGCCACCGATGGCAGTGCAGGTATTGACTTGCGTGCTTGTATTGACGAGCCATTAACAATTAAAGCAGGTGAGACCCATTTAATTGGCACAGGCCTTGCCGTTTATATTCAAGACCCTAATTATGCAGGTATGATTTTACCGCGTTCAGGTCTTGGCCATAAGCACGGTATCGTCTTGGGTAACTTGGTTGGGTTAATAGATGCCGACTATCAAGGCGAGCTGATGGTTAGTATTTGGAACCGCAGTAGCGAAGACTTTGTTCTTAATCCAGCTGAGCGTATGGCACAGTACATCGTTGTACCTGTTGCCCGTCCTGAGTTTGAAGTGGTTGCAGAATTTAGTGATGAAAGCGTACGCGGTGCGGGTGGATTTGGACATTCAGGTCGTCAGTAGTAGCTATTTTGACGGTCAATTTTTCTGACAACTTTTTAGATAGCGTTTAAGGTTTCCATTAAGCTATATGTAACACCTTACGCTATTCATTTTTATTTATCATTGAACATCTATCACGGTTATAAGGAGAGTAAGCAATGCCACCTTTTGCGGCGCAGCAATCCTTATTCCGTGCTTATGATATTCGTGGTACCAACCAGTATTTTACTAGCAGTTTTATACACGCGTTAGGCGATGCTTTTGCCACTCTCTACAATGCCCAAGATAGCCAACCAACTCAAAACAACAATGCTAATGCCTCTGTTGATACTAAGCAGAATGTTGTCGTTATTGGTTATGATATGCGCATTGGTAGTGAGGCTATTGCACGTACGCTCTCTACTGTACTAGCTCAGCAGGGTTTACGCGTAATCCAATTAGGTCTGGTTACCACGCCGATGATGGCATTTTGGGCAATGCAATATCAAGGTCATGGCATAGTTGCAACAGCGAGCCATTCTGCTAAAGACATACTAGGCATCAAATGGTTGGTGAATAACAAGTCCCCTAGTAGTTCAGAGATACAGACGCTCTATCATCAGCTAACGACCAGTCATGATCGTCACTCTTATCCCGATAATCAAGCTAACAATCCTATCTTGCATTCAGAAAACATTGAAAGCATTGGTAATAGCCACGTCTTAATACTACCAATTGATTTGCCTGAGCAACTACCTACTGATCAAGTAGCAAGCGTCTATATCGATGCTATTGCACAGGTATTTGAACAATTATTTCAGCGTAATCAACCCACGACTAAAGCCAATCAGAAAAACGCTTATAAACTTGATTTGGTTATAGTCATTGACTGTATGCATGGCGCAACTGGGAGCATTGCTCAGCGCTTATTTGAGCGTTTTTGCCAGCAGGTTATTTTTCTCAATGATACACCAGATGGCAACTTTCCCCTTGGTAATCCAGATCCTACCGAACCAAACCGTTTAAACGAATTGCAGCGAGCCGTTGTTTCGAATGCAGCAGATATAGGCTTGGCGTTTGATGGTGATGGCGATCGTTTGATGATCGTTGATAACAACGGCAAGATAGTTACGCCCGATCATTTGCTCTATTTATTGGCACGTATTGCTATTACTGAACATCCTAACTCCCTGAGTAACTCTTTATTAGCATCTGAAGTTCTTTTCGATATTAAATGCGCCCATCATTTGCCAAGACTGTTATCTGAGCTTGGTACTACACCTGTAATTAGCAAAACTGGCAGCAGCTTTATGCGCCAACAGGTACAGCATTTTGATAATCAGATTGTCTTTGCTGGTGAATTATCAGGGCATTTCATCTTTAATGACAGCCGCTTTATTCCTTACGATGATGCGATGTATGCCGCATTACGGTTGCTGCATTGGCTTGACCAAACTCATGATGATATTAATGATAAAAAACCGCTAGCAGATATCATCCAAAGCTTGCCCACTATAGTCAGTACCGCTGACCATTACTTGCCAATGCCGCAGACCGCTACTACCGACTGCTCACTTGTAGAGCAATTAACGAGATTTTGTCATTACTTGCAGTACCTAGTAGATATGTCTACTCATACTGATTCTTCATCTAGTCAGCAGTTAAAAGATACTTGCCTGCCCGCCACAATATGCAAGTCATCAGCGTGTGCTTGCGCTACTGCGAAGTCGCAAGTAGCATTAAAACAGACGCATGAATTATTACCTGTAGGGACTAAGCTGAGCTGTATCGATGGTGTGCGTTTAGACTTTGCGCATGGCTTTGGCGTACTGCGTCAATCAAATACCAGTAATAGCCTGACCGCGCGCTTTGCAGGTGACAGTGTAAATGACCTAAAAGATATTCAGGCAACATTTGCCGCTTTATGCCGACCATTTAACGCAGCGTTAGCAGAACAGATTCTTGCTATTCCCGCGGAGTAGCCTCATAAAATATATAACTGTCTCATTAGACATAGTAGAAAAACAACCAATTTAAACCCGGCCCTTAGGAGTTTGTAATGACGCTTAATTTAGATGATGCCAAAAACACCGCTGAAGTATTGACCACTGCTCTGCCCTATATCCAGCGTTTTGTTGATAAACTCATCGTCGTAAAATACGGCGGCAACGCCATGACCGACCCTGAGCTTGAGAGCTCATTTGCTCGCGATATTGTTTTGCTAAAAACCGTCGGTATGCATCCAGTAGTCGTACATGGTGGTGGCCCGCAAGTTGACAATCTCCTAAAAGAGCTCGGTCGTCAATCAGACCGTATCGATGGGATGCGCGTCACTGACAAAAGTACCATGGATATCGTAGAGATGGTCTTGGGCGGTAGCGTCAACAAATCGATTGTTAGCTTGATTAATAAACATGGCGGTCGCGCGATTGGTCTTACAGGTAAAGACGCCAACTTGATTCAAGCCAAAAAACTGATGATGGAAAAAATTGGCGCAGATGGTATCGCTGTACCCGTTGATTTAGGATTTGTCGGTGATGTGGTCAGCGTCAATAAAGATGTAATTAACATGTTGATTGCCTCTGATTTTATTCCTGTAATCGCGCCACTTGGTGTTGACGCTGAAGGCAACACCTATAATATCAATGCGGATTTGGTCGCAGGTAAAGTGGCTGAGTTTTTACAAGCAGAAAAGCTGATGCTATTGACCAATATCAAAGGTGTATTGGGCCGTGATGGCGAAGTGGTGACTGGACTCACGCCAAAGAAAGTCGATAGCTTAATCGAAGACGGTACTATCTCAGGCGGTATGATTCCCAAAATCCAATGTGCGCTTGATGCGGTACGTAGCGGCGTCAAAAGCGCGGTAATCGTTGATGGCCGTGTCCCTCATGCGACCTTACTTGAGATTTTCACTAACGAAGGGGTTGGTACGCTCATTAGTCGAGAAATAGATTCATCATTGAGCTAGCAACATGTAGCAATGTTAACTATAGAAAAGCCCGAGTTGATATAAACGCTCGGGCTTTTTTGTGCATTTTTATACTTAACAAATCAGCCTAGCTTAGTTTTTATAGCTCAATTTTACGAAAAAACTTTATCAAACTCCGCTTCATCGAAGCCGCATAGTAATACGGCTTGAGCTTTACCTACTAACTGACCTTCTACAATAGGACGTTTGATCATGCTGGTATTTTCCACGAGTAAATCTATCGCGCTGTCTACACTAGCATCAGCCGCTTGCTTTTGACTGTCGTCTAGTTTGCGCCATGTCGTACCGCGCTTATTGAGCACTTTGTCGATACCTAGCTCATTTACCCAACGCTGTACTGTTTCTTTATCGATACCTTGTTTTTTATAATCGTGAAAATCGTAGCTGACATCTAAATCGTCTAGCTTAGTAAACGCTTTTTTCATCGTGCTACAAGATTTGATACCGTAAATGGTGATGGTCATTTTTCATCCTCTGATTTTTCTTCTGATGGGTATAAGTTTTCTAGAATAGTACCTTTCAGGTTTGCGCCAGTAAAAATCGCTTTTTCATGGTTCACGCCTTCAAAGTTAGCGTTTTCAAGATTTGCATCAGTAAAATCTGTACCATTAATACTTACGTAGTTAAAGCTTGAATTCTTTAGGTTTGCACTTCTAAAAGACGAGTCATCTAAATTAGCATGCGATAGTGTAGCATCACTCATCTCTACATTATTAAAATTAGTTAAGGTAAGGTTAGTACTCATTAACTCAATCCCTTCAAGTTTTGCTCCTTCAAAACTACTACCGCTTAAGTTAGTGTTATAAAAAACAGCTCCCGTGAGATCAGCATCATTTAAGTTTCCAAGTATTATATGACCATAATAAAAATCAACTCCTCTCAAACTTGTTTTAGTAAAGTTTACTCTGTGAAAAGATGCAGCTGAAAAGAAAGTCCCATCAAGTATTGCTGAATGTAAATCGCTTTCAAATAATGCACTATCAAAAAAAGTTGCTTTTATACATAAATGGTTTAAATTAGCATTATGTCTATAGTCAATTCTATTAATCCAACTGTTAAAATACTTAAAGCTATCGTTTTTAGTATCGCTTAATACTTTATTCGTATATTTGGCACATAGAGAATGCAACTCTATCAAAGCTATTTCAGAATTCTGACTAAACTTCAAATCTTCTTCAAATGTGCTCAAGCTCAACTTTTTAATTGGTGATTTACTATTAACTGCCATTTGTATTAACTCAATTAAAAGTTCTTGATACTTACTTATTCTAGACAAACCATATTCGCTACTTGCTAATATCTGAATTTCGCCAGCTAAGAAATTTCTTAAGTAGTTGTCAATTCTTTGCGGTCCACAAACACTTATCCATTTTTCAAACGCAACTTCTAATGTCCAACCTGAGTCAACCTCTTCTTTAAAGCGTTCTACTTCATTTAACATCTTAGACAGTTCAAGCATGATTCGCTTTGCCGCCAAATACTCACCAAAGCTTTTGTGAGTAAACTCAAAAGTTTCATCGCTATTATTTCCATCAAATTTTCTGAAGTAAAATGCCATCAATAGGCGGATAACGCCTGACTCTGCGTCCTTAGTAAATTCTTTAAAATAGCTATCAATATTGGCCCTTTTACATTGTTCAGTAATCTGGCTAACGCTAGCCGTTCGTCCATTCTCATGCCAAACTGTTAGAGCAATTTCCTGTAGAATACGTATGAATTTTCTCTTATCTATACTATCGACACTTCTGTGTGTACCGCTATCTGTGTATTTGCGCTCATGCACGGAATCTAATAAATCGGCATATATTTCATTTAAATTAGTATGTTCTGAAAATACAATACCATCTTCTTTCAAATAACTTAATGACACAAGATAATTAAGTAACGGTTCGGTAGTAATAGGCTCCAAGTGTTTAGTAGCTAACTCTGTTGGTATATCATTAAATTTAAAACCTTTCAACTCAGCCAATTTTTGCCACCACTCACTACGCTGGTCAGTCATCAATAAGCTATTAGCATCATTAAAATTTTCTCTATTTTCTTCATCAATATAATAAGGTAATAAGTGATAGATAGTCTTTGGCTTCTTAAGTTTATGTTGTTGCGACTGAATAGATAACTCACGGCCTGTAATAATTGCTTTCCAATGGATGTTTTTTCTGTCTCTTAGGGCGTCTTGCACTTCAATAATAAATCTGTTTGACACCTCTGCTGCGTTAGTACCACTTTGCATAGACAACTCATCTAATCCATCAAATATAAGTAACAAACTTTTCTCTTCAGTCATATTAGTATGAGAAAGTACTAGTTGATTTTCGACAAACTTCTTAATAGCTTCTAGTAGATAATCACTGAGATGAAAATGATGCAATGGAATAAATAAGATTGGTATATTTGATTGTGCAGATAGATTTGCAGCTAACATTTTAGCAAATGAAGATTTCCCAGAGCCAGGACCTCCGCTGATGACTCTTAACGCATCATGCTCATTGTACCCTTCCAGCCATTCTCGAATTTCACTTTCTAAATCGCATACGATCTTATTCATGTTTTTATGGATTTTAATGTCTAAAGGTTCTATCTGGTCTTGATTAATTATCTTTTCATCTTGATCCTCTGATTTCATGTAGTAAGCTCTCAAAGGAACATATATCTGTTTTAAACCAAATGCTTCATCAAACATACGCTCATTGACTTGTTGCTGCAGCCACGAACGATACTGTCTAATGTTTCTTTGCTTTACAGTAGCCTTAGTAAATGGCGTATTTAATTGATCTATAATTGAGGTATATTGTGAAGCGTTAGTCGCCCATTCTTTATCAAGTGAAAAAGAAAATTGACCTTTCAAACGTTTATAAGTTGCTTTGGCTTTGGCCTCATCAAGTCCTAGTTGCTGGAACCATTCAATTAAAACAATTTCCAAGTCGTCTAATAGAGCTAAATGATGAGGTACCTCGAAAAAATCATTATCTATAGCAATTTCTGACTCATTAATTTTATTTTCTATTTTAGCGGCGACACTCACTACCTCTGCTTCATAAACATTACTGCCGAATAAATCCTGATCACTAGTTAGCATCTCAGTAATAGCCTGAGTCAAGGAACGAGCAATCAATAACCATGCTAACTCTTCAGCCTTTAAATCAAGCTCCGTAGCTTTGGAGATATCAAATACGCCATTAACAATTGTTGCTGTACTACCTATTAAGTTTCCTGTCAAACCTTGAGCAGTAGCTTGAACAGCTGTTTTAGATATTTGAATAAAAAAATCTTTGATATCGAACTTAACCTTACGATTAAGTATGCTGACAGGCTGCTTAAGAATAATTTCACTCATGTTATATCTACTGTATAGGTGATAGGAAAACATCTGTTTAGAATAACTAAGCACCTATCTTCAACTATAACCACGTCACAATCAATCGCAATTTTCGCCAAATTACGCTATGCTATGGCATTGTCAAATTCCACCTATTTTGATCCGTATTAAACAAATCAGTATCAACCAATTTCGAGCCGACTATGAGCAACGCCGTGACAGCAGACCAAGCAGAAAACAACTATTATAACCCACAAGCGATAGAAGCCGCGCAGCAGACCAAATGGGTAACTGACAAGCGCTTTGAAGTAAGCAATGAGCCAAGCGACAAGCCAAGTCGTTACATGCTATCAATGTTCCCCTATCCAAGTGGCAAGCTGCATATGGGCCACGTCCGTAACTATACGATTTCTGACGTATTAAGCCGTTATTATCGCCTCAAAGGCTATGAAGTCATGCAGCCAATGGGCTGGGATGGTTTTGGCTTGCCAGCAGAAAACGCAGCGATTGCTAATCAAACGCCACCTGCTGCATGGACATTTGCCAATATTGACAGCATGCGTGCACAGCTTAAATTGCTAGGCCTGTCTATTGACTGGTCACGTGAATTTGCTACTTGTAGCCCTGAGTATTATCAGTGGGAGCAGTGGTTATTTTTGCAATTGTACAAAAAAGGCTTGGTCTACAAAAAGCTGTCGACAGTCAACTGGGATCCTGTTGACAACACTGTCTTAGCAAACGAGCAAGTCATCGATGGCAAAGGCTGGCGTAGTGGTGCTGCAGTCGAAAAGCGCGATATTCCCATGTATTACTTCAACATCACCGATTATGCCGATGAGCTGTTGGATGATTTGGATCAGCTAGAGGGTCATTGGCCATCTGAAGTATTGACCATGCAGCGCAACTGGATTGGTCGTAGTGCTGGTATGGAAGTACACTTCCCTTATGAGCTTGCTGGTGAAGAAAACACCTTAGATGTGTTCACCACTCGTCCTGATACCTTGATGGGTGTGACTTATGTTGCTGTTGCCGCAGAGCATCCACTTGCACAGTATGCCTCTGAGCAAGATGACGCAATCGCTCAATTCTGTGCATTATGTAAAAAAGGCTCAGTCGCTGAAGCTGATTTGGCCAAAGCTGAAAAAATCGGTATGGATACAGGTCTAACTGTTACGCATCCTTTGACTGGTGAAGAAGTGCCAGTATGGGTTGCCAACTACGTGCTGATGAGCTATGGCTCAGGCGCAGTCATGGCGGTACCTGCTCATGATGAGCGTGATTATGAGTTTGCGGTTAAGTACGACCTACCAATCAAGCAAGTCATCAATACCCCTAATGGCTATTTTGATGAGCTAAAAGCAGATGCCAAAGCGAACGATAGTGAAGTGAATCTTGCTTATACTGAACGCAACACTTTGGTTAATTCAGGTGAGTTTGACGGTCTAGACTTTGAGCAAGCGTTTGAAGCAATGCTGGCTAAGCTTGAGCCAAAAGAGCTGGCTAAGAAAAAGATCCAGTATCGTCTACGTGATTGGGGTGTATCTCGCCAGCGCTATTGGGGCTGCCCTATCCCAATGATCAACTGTGAGCATTGTGGTACGGTGCCTGTTGAAGAGCAAGACCTACCAGTTGTGTTGCCAACCGATGTCGTACCTGATGGTCGCGGTAACCCACTTAAAAATCTACCAGAGTTTGTCAATACCACTTGTCCTAAATGTGGTAACCCTGCTGAGCGTGAGACGGATACCTTTGACACATTCGTAGAGTCAAGCTGGTATTACGCACGCTTTGCTAGCCCAAATGATGCACAAAACATGGTCAATAAATCTGCTGCCAATAAATGGTTGCCGGTCGATCAATACGTTGGCGGTGTCGAGCATGCGGTGATGCATCTATTGTATGCACGCTTCTTCCACAAGTTGATGCGTGACGAAAACTTAGTCACAGGCGACGAGCCATTTGCCAATCTAATGACTCAAGGCATGGTGCTTGCTGGTACGTTCTACCGCGTCAACGCTGATGGCAGTACGACTT
>Ga0209595_100463_pt1 | contig 14230 bp, 10 predicted proteins | sample Porto_4metaG_FD_187427 | JGI IMG/M metagenome (GOLD analysis project Ga0209595, IMG submission 187427) | Marine algal microbial communities from Porto, Portugal - Porto_4 metaG (SPAdes) (version 2) | ecosystem: Host-associated > Algae > Red algae > Unclassified | place: Portugal: Porto...
AACGTAACAGAATTAATAGGAGATACACCTGTCGTCCGATTATCTAAATTTATTCCGGAAGACGCAGCGGATGTGTATGTGAAACTAGAAATGTTTAACCCATCACGTAGTGTGAAAGACCGTGCTGCTTATAATTTACTTCATGTTGCAGAAGAAAATGGTCTCATTAAACCAGGGGATACAATTATTGAACCGACAAGTGGGAATACAGGAATTGGTTTAGCGATGAACGCAGCTGCTAAAGGGTATAAAGCGATTTTAATTATGCCAGACAATATGTCAAAAGAGCGTATTAATTTATTGAAAGCATACGGGGCAGAAGTAGTTTTAACACCAGCAGAACAAAGAATGCCAGGAGCAATTGCGAAGGCGTTAGAACTGCAAAAACAAATACCGAATAGTTTTATCCCGCAACAATTTGAAAATCCAGCTAATCCGAATATTCACCGTTATACGACTGCACTTGAAATTTACGAACAAATGGATGGAGAGCTTGATGCTTTTGTTGCAACGGCAGGAACAGGCGGAACGATTACAGGGACTGGTGAAACGTTAAAAGAGAAATTACCCAACTTATATATTGCAGTAGTGGAACCGAAAGGATCTCCCGTTTTATCAGGTGGTGTACCAGGTCCTCATAAACTAGTAGGAACAAGTCCAGGATTTATTCCGAAAAACTTAAATACAGAAGTGTATAACGAAATTATTCAAATTGCAGACGAAGAGGCTTTAACGACAATGAGAAACTTAGCTAGACAAGAAGGCTTATTAGTAGGGCCGTCTTCAGGAGCTTCTGTGTACGCAGCAATTATGATAGCGAAGCGCCTAGGCGCTGGTAAAAAAGTTTTATGTATTGCACCTGATACTGGTGAACGTTATTTGAGTATGGGGTTATTTGAATAAAAATGATAGAAACCCCTTAATGGTGAAATAGAGCTATTAAGGGGTTTGTTTTAGGGGATTAAGAGGGGGAAAGCACGATGAAACTATTAAAACCAACGCATAAATATAGTGAACAAATTATAGAGTATCGGGAGGCTTTTTTACATGCAGGAGAACAACCACACGGTAGTAGCTCTTTACAAAATTTTGATTCCCTAGCTGAATGGTTTGAAAAAGTGAGTATACAAGAAGTAGGAGAAAACTTACAAGCGAATCGAGTGCCATCTAGTCAGTTTTTAAGTTTTGAAAAAGGGGAACTTATAGGTTTTGTGAATATTAGACATAGATTAAATCCAGAATTATTACGGGAAAGCGGTCATATTGGATATAGTGTCCATCCGAATAAACGTCGCCACGGTTACGCTACGAAACAACTAAAGCTTGCATTAACTGAAGCGCAAAGATTAGGATTGCAGAAAGTATTAATAACTTGCGATAAATCCAATATCGGTTCTGCTAAAACGATTCAAAAGGTTGGCGGTGTGTTAGAAAATGAGGTAGTTTCTTCTCGTACTGGTGAAGTTGTTCAGCGTTATTGGGTAGAAATTTGATTAAGTGTGAATTTGAAAAGGTAATATAATATGCAATATCGAAATAGATAAATGAAGAGTAAGGGGAGTACTGCAGTTTTAGGGGGGAATGAAATGGGATTAAGAGAGAAAGCGATAGAAATGTCGGAGATTTATAGAAAAAACCCGAAAATCGAAGCTATTATTTTAGCAGGTTCAGTAGCTAGAAAATTAGAGGATGAACATTCAGATATTGAATTACATATTTTATGGTCGGAACCACCAGAGGATGAGGATCGTAAAGAGCCTATTAATCATATTGGTGGAAAAATTTTATCATATTATCCTTACGAGGAAGAAGAATGGTCGGAGACGTATTTGACGAAAGAAGGAATTAAACTAGAGATTAGTAATTTTTTAACAGTGACCGTAGAAAAAATTATTTCAGAAGTTGTAGAGCGGTATGATATCAATTATGAGAAACAATGTATTGTATCATCCATTCATGATGGTGTGAGTTTGTATGGAGAAGTGAAAGTACATACTCTAAAAGATAGAGTTGAAGCGTATCCAGAAGAATTGGCGCAAAAAATGATTGCAGAAAACCTTTGGTTAAGCAATCGTTGGCATAATCGAGAGGCTCTTTTAAAACGAAAAGATTGGCTTATGCTATATGATGTTATTTGTGAAGTTCAAAGAAATATATTTGGAGTCTTATTTGGTCTGAACCGCATGTACGTGCATCATCCTGCATTTAAATGGATGCCATATAATGTGGAACGAATGGGGATTAAGCCTGAAAATTTATATGAGCGTATGGCGAATATTTTAATAGGACATCCAGAGAATAGTGTGAAAGAGTTAGAATTGTTAATGGGAGAGGTATTACATTTAGTAAAACAATATACTCCAGAATTAAATATTGCGGAGCAACAAAAACGCATTCAATATGCAAAGTAAAAACAAAAGATGTAACAACGAGTTACATCTTTTGTTTTTTTATTTTACTAATTTTCCTAGTACAGGTAAACGTTGAATACGATTACCAAGAATATGTGAAGCGAGTCCACTCGTTAATACGAATAAAAGGTAAACAAGCCCTCCTGCCGCACCACATATAAATACAATGAGCAGTGATTCGATATAAGATTGGCCAGGAATAATCCAGCTTATAATTGCTTTTAATGCAATTACAACAGCAGACATTGCTGCGGAGTATATCGTAATAAGAAATACTGTTTTCACCGTTTCACCAATTTTAAATTTCGCAAACTTAATGATGCAATACAACATAATAATATTCGAAACGAGGTATCCGAGAATTGTTCCAAGTACAGCACCGTGTCCACCGAATAAGTGTAAAAGTGGTATGTTTACTACAATCTTCACAAGAATACCGATTGAGAATGCAATCATTGTTTTTCTTTGATAATCAATGCCTTGTAATATAGCTGCAGAAACTGTGAAAATCGCACCTAATATAGCAGAAGGTGCAAATGAAATTAAATATTGTGATCCATCAAGTGCAATTTTAGGATCTACATAAATCATTCGAAATGCATCGTAAGCAATGCTAGCAAGACCAAATGCAGCTGGGATAGTGAAGAATAACAATACTTGGAATATCTTTGAAATTTGTTCTTGTAATTCTTCTAGTTTTCCGCTTGTAAATGATTTCGTTATAGCCGGAATAATTGTTAATGAGAATCCAGTTGCAAGTGAAGCCGGAATCATAATTAACTTTTGTGCATAGTTCGTTATATAAGCGAAAACTGCATTCGCGGTTTCTAAAGGCTCTCCCATCGCTCTAAGGACATCAGCTACGGTATATTGATCTACTAACGTATAGAGTGGAATTGCAATACCCACAAATACAATTGGGATTGCATATCGAAGTAATTCCATATAAATATTTCGTAATGGAATATCGGATGCCCTTGACTTTAATTCACCTTCAGGAGGCTTTAATCCGTTATACTTTTTCCAGTACAGCATTAAAATAGAGACGCTGGCAAGTGCCCCGATAACAGCACCGAATGTAGCAACAGCAACAGAAGAGGCTACGGAACCTCCTAATATTTTGGAAACGATGAAGCTACCAACTAAAATGAAAACAACGCGTGCGATTTGTTCTACGACTTGAGAAACAGCACTTGGTTTCATATGTTGAAAACCTTGGAAATAGCCGCGTGTAACACTCATAGCCGGTACGATAATAAGTGCGAAACTTAATGCCCGCATTGTAAGTGTTACGTCAGCGATAAATTGTGGATTTGGCGTTTTAGAGCGAATAATAAATTGTGATATGTAAGGCGCTCCAATAAATAAAATTAAAAATCCTAAAAAGCCCATAAATAGCATTAATTTTATGCTCGAGCTATACAATTTTTTACTTGTACTATAATCACCGAGTGCATTATGTTTTGCAACAAATTTGGAGACGGCAATAGGAATACCGGCAGTTGAAAAGCTTAATAAAATACCATACCAAGTATATGCATATCCGTATAAAGCGACCCCTTGTGTTCCAACTAATAATTGAAAAGGGAAGAAGTATATAAAACCTAAAATACGTGAAATCATTGTTGCACCGCTTAGTAAAGCAGTACCTTTTAAAACTTTTGAAGTAGACAAAATTTGTTCCTCCTACTCATGTTGCCTTGCATGTATCTCGCTCTTTGAGGGCAGTAAGACTCCTACCTCAAAATGAGGCTGGAGAAAGAAGTTAAGTGGAAGCCCTGCTACTACGAGTAAACGCAAAATTGGTGAAACTTTAATCAGTGGGGCATCCTCCGCTGATTAAAGTTTCACTTTACCGTATACTACTATAAACCTGTTAGAGAAGTTAATACAGTATAAACCATATAAGTTCAAATACTATTCATACAAAAGTCATATTTCAAATTTTTAAATAGAATATAAGACATAAAAACTTAAAATATAAGTTGACACTATTTTTAATGTGTGATAAAAATGATAGTAATCAATTCGGAAAATAATATTTGGGCAATGAAAGGGTATAGTAATGAAAATCTCCCTATTTCAGAGAGCTGATGGTTGGTGTGAATCAGTATATAGATTATTCATGAAGTTCGTCCTGGAGCATCTTTCATAAATCTCACATTATGAGGAAATGGAAGACGGTAGTTTATACCGTTATCAAATAAAGTGGTGAAGATTTTTTCACAACTAGGGTGGTACCGCGATATTTATCGTCCCTACGTATTTACGTAGGGACGTTTTTTATTTAGGTCCTAACTTTGCTGTGGCTTCATAACTAGGGTGGTACCGCGATATTTTATCGTCCCTACGTATTTACGTAGGGACGTTTTTATTTAGGTCTTACTTTTGTTGTATCTTCATAACTAGGGTGGTACCGCGATATTTTTGTCGTCCCTACGTATTTACGTAGGGACGTTTTTTTATTAGGGAGGAAGTGAACGTATTAGAAAAAAGTATTGATAGAACAATATAAACACCAAATTATAAAACAGAAAAAGATAAAGAGAGGAGATTAACAGATGAATTCACAGCAATGGACATCGAAATTAGGTTTCGTATTAGCTGCAGCAGGTTCAGCAATTGGTCTTGGGGCGATTTGGAAATTTCCATATATGGCCGGCATCGGAGGAGGCGGCGCATTCTTCCTTATTTTCATCGGTTTCACATTATTAATTGGTTTACCGCTATTATTAGCCGAATTCGTTATTGGGAGAAGTACACAAAAAGAGGCCGTTGATGCGTATAGAGAAATCGCACCGAAAACGTTATGGCCGTGGTTAGGTAAATTAGGAATTGTAACATGTTTCATATTACTTTCTTTCTACAGTGTTGTAGGAGGATGGATTTTATTATATTTATGGAATGCAATTACAGGTAGACTATGGGAAGGAAATGGGGCGTACGAAGATACGTTCGGTGAAATCATTTCCAATCCGTATTTAGCAGTCGGATCACAACTATTATTCATCCTTATTACTATTTTCATCGTAAGTAAAGGTGTACAAAATGGTGTTGAAAAAGTAAATAAATATTTCATGCCAGCACTATTCGTTTTATTCTTTGTCTTAATTGTTCGTGCACTTACATTAGACGGTGCTGGTGAAGGAGTTCGCTTCTTCTTACAACCTGATTTCTCAAACGTAACGTCAGAAATTATTTTATATGCGATGGGGCAATCGTTCTTCTCATTATCTGTCGGTGTAGCCGTTATGGTAACGTATAGCTCATACTTACCGAAAGAAGAAAGTTTACCGCGTTCAGCATTTTCTATTGTAGCTTTAACGCTCGTTATTACATTACTTGCAGGACTTGCGATATTCCCGGTTGTATTCGCATTTGGAATGGAACCATCTCAAGGACCAGGATTATTGTTTATCGTATTGCCAGCTATTTTCAGTAAAATGGCGTTCGGAAAATTATTCTTCATCGTTTTCTTATTACTATTCTTCTTTGCTACTATTACATCAGCAATTTCGATGTTAGAAATTAGCGTTGCATCTTTAACTGCAAAAGGTAAAGGGAAACGTGAAAAAATGGCTTTAATCGTTGGATTATTAATCTTCGTTGTTGGAGTACCATCAGCATTATCATTTGGTATATTAAGTGATCTGAAGATTTTTGGAAAGACTATTTTTGATTTATCGGACTATGCAGTTAGTAACGTATTAATGCCGCTTGGTGTTCTATTAGTTTCTATCTTTGTTCCTTTAAAAATGAAGAAAGATGTATTAATGAAAGAGCTTGGTGTAAGTAAAAATAAAGGCTATAAACTATTCGTATTATGGTTATTCTTACTTCGCTATATCGCACCAATTGCGATTATTATCGTATTCCTAAATGTACTTGGAATTATTTAACAAAAAAGGTAGCGTATCGTTATATGATACGCTACCTTTTTTATCCTTTTATTTGCCGGGCAGTAAGACCCCCACCTCAAAACTCAGCGAAAGCGAAGAAGTTAAGTGGGGGATGGGCACCCCCCACTGATTAAAGTTTCACCTTATTTTGCTCTTTTTTGCAGTTCATTTACTGTGACGAATTGATATCCCTCTTTAGATAAAGAGTCTAAAATACCTTCAATGGTCTGTAAATTTTCATTAGATTTATCATACATAGGGTGTAATAAAATGATAGAACCTGGTTTTACATTTTTATTAACGTAGTCAATTTTATCAGCTGTAGATTTATAAAAAGTATCAGGCTCAAGATCCCACGTAATCGTTTCGATATTATTTTTATTTAAATAATAGGGTAGCCCAATTAATTTTTTTCCGTTAGGGGGTCTAAAATCAATTTCGTCTGTAAATCCTGTTTGCCGGATTAATGAATTCGTTTTTTCTATTTCATCTTTAATAAAAGAAGGTGTTTTGAAAACCATTCTATTATGAGAATATGTATGGTTTCCAAGTTGGTGCCCAGATTGCGTGATAGCTTCTCCTAATGATAGATTTTTCTCTAGTTCATTTCCAATTAAAAAGAAAGTAGCTTTAGCGTTGTATTTATCCAGTAAAGGTAATATTTGTTTTACATTGTTAGTAGGGCCATCATCAAAAGTTAAAGCGATTACTTTTTCATTTGTTTCTACGCGTTGTGTTAAATCTCCAAATAATTGAAAGTTTCTTGCGTTCATCAATTTGTATGTTCCGAATAATACTGTGATAATAAAGAATAGTGTAACGATTGTAATGATAATTTTTTTCTTCATAATGTAACCTCACAATGATTTTTGATTTGATTAAAAAGTATTATATCAAACTAAGTAATTTCGTGCTTTAAGAAGGGTGTGGATGCAAGGAGAGGAAATTTATCATATAATAAAATGCAAAAGGTATATTAGGAGGTGTTTATATGGCGATTATAATTCAATTGCCAGACACTGCAACGTCTCATGCAAAGCCAAGTATGGAAATGGCGATACTTTGCGTGAGGTAGACAAGTAATATACAATCGCCTAAATGAGCTCGTATCATTTTTTATATTTGGCTTTGCACCTTATTGAAATGAACCATAAAAAATAAGGGGCGAGCAGAAATGAAATATGTAAAAGCTGCGGCAGTTTTACCAGAAAGTTTAATTGCTGAAATTCAAAAGTATATACAAGGTGAAACAATTTACATTCCAAAACAAGAAACGAAACATTATAAATGGGGTACACGATCTGGAGGAAGAAAACAATTAGATGAAAGAAATAACGCGATTAAAGCAGCATTTAAAAGCGGAATTGCTATTCATCAACTTGCAGAAGAATATTTTCTTTCTGGGGAAACGATTAAAAAGATTGTGTATTCTAAGTGAAAAAAAGGAAAGAGTCTGGTTCAAATATTATTTTGAATCAGACTCTTTTTGTTTTGTATTTATTGGATGTGAATGGACATGATAATAGCGATAATGTGCCGTTTTTTACTAAATTGGATACATAGCATTTGAGTGAAAAGCAGAAAGGTGAACATATATGAATCATCTTGGACAAATAACGATAGAACTTTTTGTTGGTTTTTTTGTTTTATTAATTGCTACTAAAATATTAGGTAAAACACAAATATCGCAGCTAACACCTTTTGATTTTATTTCTGCCATTGTTCTCGGAGAATTGGTTGGAAATACTATATATGATCCGGAAATAAAAGTATGGTCTATTTTATATGCTGTACTTGTATGGGTAGTGTTAATTTATACAATAGAAGTAATAACACAAAAATTTAGAGGAACGAGAAGTTTTTTTGAAGGCTCTCCGTCAATCATTATCCGTAATGGATATATTGACCGGGAACAACTAAGTTCAAATCATTTGGATATTAACCAATTACAGCAAATGCTTAGGCAACAAAAAGATATATTTTCAATTCGAGAAGTTGAATATATGATATTGGAACCTAACGGAAACATAAGCGTTCTGAAAAAAAGTAAATACGAATCTCCTACTATAAATGATTTAAGTTTAAAACATAAGCCTGTATACTTACCGATTTCATTAATTAGTGATGGGAAAGTAGTGAAGGATAATTTGAGGGAAGCAGGTTTTGATGAAGGATGGCTTTATAAACAAATAAAGCAAAAAGGAATTACTAAATTTGAAGACGTATTATATGCAGAATGGAAAACAGACGATGGTTTCTTTTGTCAGGAAATGCAGCGGTAGAGAATAGGCGATGTATGTAATGTTTGTTTCTAAGTTATCTTTTACATATCAAAAAACTGAATCATTGTATACAATAAGACTAGATCAACAATTTGTATGGAGTGATAAAGATGGAAGCTTTTATTAGAAGTGATCAATATAATTTTATAAAATCACAAGCTTATATTTTAGCAAATGGGCACGCAACGGCAAATGATAGAGGTGTAATTCAAGCATTAAAATCACTTGCGATTGAAAAAATAATACATGTATTTGAGAATGTAACGGATGAACAGAAAGAGTTAATCGATACGGTAGTAACAGTTCAAAATAGAGAAGATGCAGAATCGTTTTTAATGAAAATAAATCCGTATGTCATTCCGTTTCAGGAAGTTACAGCGCAAACATTAAAAAAATTATTTCCTAAGGCGAAAAAGTTAAAACTTCCTGATATGGAAGAACTGGATATGAAAGAATTATCCTATTTAAGCTGGATTGATAAAGGATCCAGTAGGAAATTTATTATAGCGAAAAATGATAAAAATAAGTTTGTTGGGCTGCAAGGAACTTTTCAAAGTTTAAATAAAAAAAGCATTTGTTCATTATGTCATGGGCATGAAGAAGTAGGAATGTTTTTAGTGGAAATTAAAGGTGATGTACCAGGAACTTTCGTTAAAAAGGGAAACTATATTTGCAAAGACGGTGTAGCTTGTAATCAGAATATGAAGTCACTTGATAAATTGAATGATTTTATTGAACGATTGAAGAAATAAAGAAGGAACCTCTAGTATTTAAACTGGAGGTTTTTATTTTTTGAAGAAGTAATAATAGGCTTCTTTTGTAGCTGTAAATTTATAAAAAAAGTCGGGTCATTTATAATGAAATTAGATAAAAATATCTATTTGGATACAGTTGCTTATATGCAAGGAGGAAAAACATGAATTACATTTCACCGAAAGAAGAAATGTTAAAAGCGAAACGGTGGCCTAAAGATACGATAGCGGCAGGTCGTGGTCATACCGTTGCTCTTAAATTGGATGGCACGGTAGTAGCAGTGGGGCGAAATAAAGAAGGAGAATGCAATGTAAGCAGCTGGTGTGATATTGAAGCAGTCGCAGCGGGTAATGTTCATATGGCGACGAACACGGGTAATGCACATACAATCGGTCTTGCATGTGACAGTACTGTGGTAGCTGTGGGTTGGAATAAGCATGAACAATGTGATGTAAACGATTGGTATAATGTTGTAGCGGTTGCGGCAGGGTGGCGTCGTACCATTGGCCTAAAACCGGATGGCACAGTAATAGTGGTGGGACGAAATAAAGAAGGAGAATGCAATGTAAGTAGCTGGCGTGATATTGTGGCGGTCACGGCGGGTGACTGGCATACAATCGGTCTTAAATTGGACGGCACAGTGACCACTGTGGGGAATAATCGATATGGTCAATGCAATGTAAGTAGCTGGCGAGGTATTGTAGCGGTCAAGGCTGGGTATCTTCATACTGTTGGTCTTAAACGAGACGGTACGGTGACAGCAGTGGGGAATGATAAACATAACCAGTGTGATGTAAGTGGCTGGCGAGATATTGTAGCAATAGCGGCTGGTACGAATCATACAATCGGACTGAAATCAAACGGTACCGTGGTGGCAGTGGGCTGGAATGAGTATGGTCAATGTAACGTAAGTGATTGGCGAGATATTGTAGCAATAGCGGCTGGTTGTGCACATACGGTCGGACTTAAATCAGACGGAACGGTGGTAGCGGTAGGTAATAATGAATTTGGCCAATGCGATGTAGGTAGCTGGAGCGGTATTCTCCTGCCGGGTAATTAGTTTTTTACGACTGGATGATTCAACCTTTTTATTCGTCTTAATATTTGTAGGGCAATCAAAATATTAAAATGCTAATAAATATCCAGTAATATTATTCTATTTCGGGAGTAAGTATGGAATAAGATATGTGGAATATAATAAACCTTAATTTTGCTGAATAAGATAAGAATCCTTTTCAAAATGGATTCTTATTTTTTTTGTTAAATGAGGGTTTATATGACATTTTTGAACAAGTTTTATTTCACAGTTACAGTAGGAGACGTAGTTTAAAAGCATAAGAAGAGGTGAAGAAATGCTTAAAAGATTTTTGCTTTTTTTACCAAATTTTCTACTTGTATGTATCGTACTCTATATAACATATACAACTTCTTTAGTTTTGGACAGATGTTAGTAATTTCAATTGCAATTGGAATCATTGGTACTCTTGTTATAAGAATTTGTACGGATGTATTTAAGTTCATCAAGTGGGCAATTAAACAAAGGAAATCTTGAATATGTTTAATAACTATTAGGAGGAGATGAAATGACAAATAAAAAGAATAGAGTGAAAAACGAAATAATACTTTGGACATTAACAGCGATTGGTTTTGTAATTGTATGGTACCTGTTTCAAAGATAAAAATGCATCGTACTTGTAAAGAAAGCACGATGCATTTTTATTATTTTTTTTGCCAATTTTCTTTTATAAAGTCTGCACGGCCAGATTCTTTTTGCTCAGTAGCATATTTCTCTGGGTTCTTTTTATAGAAATGTTGGTGGTATTCCTCTGCTTCAAAAAAAGGTGCAGCCGGGCGAATTTCAGTTACGATTGGATCTTTAAACATTCCGCTTTCAGTAAGAGCTTGTTTTGATTTTTCAGCAAGCGCTTTTTGTGTTTCGTTATGATAAAAAATAGCGGTACGATAAGATGGACCACGGTCAAAAAATTGTCCGCCATCATCAGTTGGATCGATTTGTGGCCAATATAAATTTAGCAATTTTTCATATGGAAAAATAGAAGGATCGAATGTAATTTGTACAACTTCTAAATGACCAGATGTACCAGCTTTTACTTGTTCATATGTTGGGTTTTCTACATGACCACCTGCATAGCCAGAAAGCACTTTATGAATACCTGGAAGTTCATCAAATGGTTTTACCATGCACCAAAAGCAACCGCCTGCGAAGGTTGCGAGTTCGTATGTTTTTTCGGACATTGCTGTAATCCTCCTAAATATATATGTTTTATATAGTATTATATAAATTGTTTTATTGCGCAATAAAAAAGATTTGAAAATATATGTTTTTTATAAACAAGATCCTCCGCTCACATCAATTAATTGTCCAGTAACCCAGCGGCTGTCTGGAGAAGCGAGAAATGCAGCAGTATCGGCAATGTCTTCTACTTCACCTAAGCGATTGAAAGCGGAAATAGTAGTAGCGTACTGCTTCATCATCGGGTCGCTCAAGAGTTCTGCATTCATATCTGTTTTAATAAATCCTGGAAGTATTGCATTCACCGTTATTCCTCGTGCTCCAAGCTGTTTTGCTAGCGTAAAAGTCATTGTATTAATAGCGCCTTTCGTCATACTGTATGCAACGAAATCAGGTAAAGAAATGCGGGTCGCAGCGGATGAAATATTAATAATTCGGCTATTGTCACGTAAACGTGGCAGTGCTTGTTGAATGATAAAGAATGGTGCTTTTGCATTTACTGAAACAATTCTATCAAAAAATTGTTCAGTTGTTTCTTCAATAAAAGCACCAGGACCAATGCCGGCATTGTTTATTAAAATATCAAATTGTGTTTCACCAGTGCGCTTTTGTAATTCAGTATCTAAAGCGTTATAAAGGTTTTCTACACCGTGTAAGGATTCTAAATTTGCGCCGATAGAAAAAGCTTGGCCACCATTTGATCGAATTTCATGAACAGTTTCTTCAGCGTCATCTTTTCGATTACCGTAATGAACAGCAACCAATGCACCGTCATTTGCTAAACGTTTAGCAATAGCACGTCCAATTCCTCGGCTTGCTCCTGTAACTAACGCTACTTTTCCTTTTAACATATTATTCTCATCTCCCCATAAATTTTATATGTTTGTCAGTAGTTTTTCTTTATGTAGTAATGCGAACATACTTAAGTAATATATGAGTATGTGTAAGAAGTTCATTCCGATTTTGTTTTGAGAAAAAATAAATAGATTTCTAGTAAATAGAATGAATTTTATTTTTTTCTAAAAAACATGTTGACAATGAAAAGAACCGCGTCCTATAATACGTGTAACAAATAAAAGTTAATTAAGAATTTTCTAACTTTATATGTTGTATATGCAAAGAAGAGGAAAGTAGATGATTATGATCGTTTCAGAGAGCTACTCCTAGGCTGTGAGAGTAGTAGCAATCGAATCATTGAAGATCACCTCGGAGCATCGCTTGCGAAAGGGAAACTGAGTAGAGGGCGGCGGCATCGTCTCCGGTAAAAGGACGGGGGTCTGATTGGACCTACAGAGCTTATATTTCGCGAGAAGTATAAGGAAGCTGAGTGGTAACGCGAAACTCTCGCCTCAGCAATCAAAGCTACTAAGTTGTAGTAGTTGATTGCTGAGGCGAGAGTTTTTCTTTTATAAAAATAGAATAAAAGAATGCGTGGAAGAGGAGAGTAAATGATATAGATTGTTTCAGAGAGCTGCCCCAAGGCTGTGAGGGTAGTAACAATCGAATCATTGAAGATCACCTCGGAGCACTACTTTTGAAAACTAGTAAAAAGTAGCGGAATTGTTTCCGATAGAAAAACAAAAGTCTAATTGGACTTGCAAAGCTTATATTTCGTGAGAAGTGTAAGGAAGCTGAGTGGTACCACGATTTCCTCGTCTCAGCAATGGATTGCTACAAGTATGTACGTAATCGATTGTTGAGATGAGTATATTTTTAAGATTTATATACTGAATATTCTGTTAAAATACTTATCTCAGCAATCGATGTAGAAATAGATTGCAAAAATAGAGAGAAAAAAAGAGGAGCGATGTGAGATGGGTAACCAGTACATTTATATGAATGGGGAATTTGTAGAAAAAGAAAAGGCAGTTGTTTCAGTATATGATCACGGTTTTTTATATGGAGACGGTGTATTTGAAGGGATTCGTAGTTACGGAGGAAATGTATTTTGTCTAAAAGAACATGTGAAACGATTATATGAATCGGCGAAATCTATTTTACTGACGATTCCAATGCCGGTAGAAGAAATGGAAGAAGCCGTTTTACAGACACTTCAAAAAAATGAATACGCTGATGCCTACATTAGATTAATTGTTTCAAGAGGAAAAGGGGATTTAGGGCTTGACCCGAGGAGTTGCGTGAAACCGAGCGTAATTATTATTGCAGAACAATTAAAGTTATTCCCTCAGGAATTTTATGATAATGGACTAAGCGTTGTATCTGTAGCATCAAGACGTAATACGCCAGATGCATTAGATCCACGTATTAAGTCAATGAACTATTTAAATAATGTACTTGTAAAAATTGAAGCAGCGCAAGCAGGCGTACTCGAGGCGCTTATGCTTAACCAACAAGGATATGTTTGTGAAGGGTCTGGAGATAATGTTTTCATTGTGAAAGATGGAAAAGTGCTAACACCTCCTTCGTATTTAGGGGCGCTAGAAGGTATTACGAGAAATAGTGTTATCGAGTTATGTGAGCGTCTTAATATCTCGTGTGAGGAAAGGCCATTTACTCGCCATGACGTATATGTAGCAGATGAAGTGTTTTTAACAGGAACGGCAGCAGAGTTAATTCCAGTTGTAAAAGTTGATTCTAGAGAAATTGGAGATGGGAAACCAGGAAGTGTAA
>Ga0209595_100475_pt1 | contig 14005 bp, 9 predicted proteins | sample Porto_4metaG_FD_187427 | JGI IMG/M metagenome (GOLD analysis project Ga0209595, IMG submission 187427) | Marine algal microbial communities from Porto, Portugal - Porto_4 metaG (SPAdes) (version 2) | ecosystem: Host-associated > Algae > Red algae > Unclassified | place: Portugal: Porto | collected...
TAATCCGTTCTAATCCGTTCTAATCCGTTCTAATCCGTTCTAATCCGTTCTAATCCGTTCTAATGTTTATGGATAAAACGATTAAGGATAACGAGAGTTACTATACCAACAACATTTCGATACCACAACACTATAAGTATGACACGTAATGCGTCATGCTAACAGGATTTGTATATTTATTTCTTAACTATAAACCATATTAATAATGGAGAAAAATTCCTATGCCCGTGAACCACCTCAAATAGACAGACGAACTACCCATAAAAAACACCATGCCTTTCTCACGGAACGAGAATGACATGGTGAACAAGTTATCGTAGTTTCTAGAAAAGGAACTACAAATAACTTTTTTCTAAATTAAAAATTTAAAAATTATGACAAAATTAGCAAAAATCATGCTAATCGCGCTGACTTTGGGCGCATTCGGGATTTATTTAACTTCTTGCAATAAATCCGAAGACCTCTCCCAAGAAATCACTGAAACAGCCTATGATGCTCAATATGTAGCTATTGCAAAGGCACTGAACGATGTCATCAATGATGTCGAAGTCAGAACATTTATTAAGGCAGAATCAATGAAGCAGTTTGATGGAGATTATAATTTCCTGATTCACGATGCACTTGAACACCGCTTTGAAGATGGTTCAACTTTTGCGGATAAACTCAGTACGGGTTTCGACACAAAAGAAGACTTCGTAAGTTACATTGAAGCGAATCGCACACTACAAATTGCCGTTCCAATTCACTGCGAAACTTGGAATAGTGAGGATTATGTACCCGCCATTACGTTTATTGACGATTCTTACGATGAACAAACAACGGAGTACATACTCGCTTATAATCAAGAGGGTACACCCACAGCACTTGATGCTCAAAGTGAACCAGATGTACCGGTGGTCGTGATTTCTTTGAATGAAAGGACTGATGAGAACGGTCAAGTGGTTAATGATACACAACAGGATGAAAATACTGCCTTGGATCTACGAGTGCGGTATAATGGTGGTAATGAAAGAATCACACACATCCAAATACCAAGTTTAAGAGGTGTAGAAGGTTGGTTAAGAGGCGGACCGGAAATCAGGCTGACTGTGCGCGACGCAGCCAATAGTTTTGATACCGATCTTTTTGAAGGTAGTTGGAATAGAAGCAGAGGAGATGCTACCGACGGCTTTAATACTAACGTTAGTGTGGCTGCATGGAATACATCAACTTATGGCAATGCGTTAACGTATGCTTGGTATGAACGAGATGGTGGATCACAGAGAACTTGGACTGTTACAGTATCTTATCAAGGAGCTAGCATTGACATCGAGTTTCCTGTCGGGAAGAGAGATGATAGAATGGGAAGTCGTCTCATACTGTTTAGTGAAAGTGAACCCTATGATTATGATACAGGAACTTTACGATGGGAAGGTGACATGCAATAATTTGAAATAAATTAATTAACACAGAGAACGGGAGAACACAAATCTCCCGTTCTCACATTCATAAAAATCATGCAAAAGCAATTCAGTATTTTATTCATACTACTCACAATTTGCTTACTTTCATCTTGTCAAAAAGAAGAAATTAAAATAGCTAAAAGCCTTGACGGTACCTGGACTATTGATGAAATTATTCACTTTACCGATGACACTATGATTACGATTGAAGATACACTCACAGAACCTATTGGTGAGATAACTTTCGAGTTTTGTAATTTTAACAGGGAAGATGATAATTGTAATGGTAGCATTACCTTTGTTGACGGTGAATCATATGGACTAACTTATCTCGTGGACAAGTATTTTGATGAGGGATTCAGCATTGGAGTTGGTCGAAATCCTGATATGGATGAGAATGTCACAGTTGATGAGTCGGAACGTCCATTTTCCATGAGGGTACAGTGGGTGATAGAAGAGCGTACCGAAGACCAACTGACCTTTACATCCGAGGCATCCGGTTTTTCTCCGGCACGAGTCAAATGCACAAGAAAATAATCATGTTAAAATTTATAACTGCATTTCTCTTTTTGCTCTCCACCGTTGATAGTATAGCGCAAGTTCGCTATACTATCAGCGGCTATGTCGAAGAAGCAAGCAGTCAAGAAAGATTGATTGGTGTGAGCATCTATGATGCAGACAATTTCGTGGGTACTACGAGCAATGAATATGGCTTTTACAGCCTTAGCCTTCCTGCAAATACGCCCTTGCGTGTACGCACCACGCATATCGGGTACGCAGATAACGAGCGCGAAATTCGCCTAAGCCAAGATACGACGATTAATCTCATATTATCGCCTGATTCACAAATACTTAGCACCGCAACCGTAAAGGCAGAAAGAACGCCCATACACCGAAGTTCGGGCATGAGTACGCTCAAACTATCCATCAAAGAAGTGGACGAGCTACCCGCATTTTTGGGCGAACCGGATATTATGAAAACCCTTCAACTGATGCCCGGCATACAAGGCGGCACAGAGGGTACGGGCGACATCCACGTAAGAGGCGGCAGCCCCGACCAAAACCTTATTCTTTTGGATGGCACGCCGATTTATAATGCCTCTCACCTCTTTGGTTTCTTTTCTGTATTCAACACCGATGCCCTCAAAGATGTCACCGTTCACAAAGGCGGTTTTCCGGCAAGATACGGTGGACGGCTTTCGTCTATCATCAATATTATCAGTAAAGACGGCGACATGCAGCGTTGGAAAGGTTCGTGGGGTATCGGGCTGCTATCTTCCCGATTTCTGGTCGAAGGTCCTTTGAAGAAAGACAAAACCTCTCTACTCATTACAGGGCGCAGTACCTACTACGATTTACTGACGCGCCCGATAGTCGCATTTGCCCCTGAAACTAACATTCCCGTTTATGGTTTTCAGGATATTAATGCCAAAATTAACCATAAATTTTCGGAAAAAGACCGATTATTTTTCAGTTTGTATGCCGGAATAGACCGTTTTTCTTCGACCATTATTGATGATGATGGCACAGAACGTTCGGAGGCGACATTTGGCTTGAAATGGGGCAATTGGGCATCAACATTACGTTGGAATCATTTGTACAACCAACGCTTATTTTCCAACGTTTCTCTCTTTTACTCTCGGTACAATTTTCAGGCAAGCACTTCGCTCGTCGAAAAAAACGACACCGAAACCAGCGGATTCAGCCAAACCTACGACAGCACCATCAAAGATTTAGGATTGAAAGCCGATTGGAGTTATATTCCTTCTTCCAAACATTATATTCGCTTTGGTGCGGCGGCTATCTATCACGATTTTCAGCCCAATGCCACACAATATAGCATCAATAATATATCGAATGCTTCGATAGATTCGCTTGTTGGTACGCCCAATATCCGCACGCTCGAACCCAATATTTATATTGAAGACGAATGGTCGCTACACCCCAAAATAAAAGCGAATATCGGGCTGCATGGCTCTATGTTTACCAATTCGTCATTTACCTATACTTCTTTACAACCTCGACTTTCGCTTTCGGTACTTACGCACAAAAACTGGAGTACTAAGGCATCTTTTTCTACGATGACACAGTACATTCACCTATTGAGCAATACAGGTGTGGGTTTGCCAACTGATTTGTGGGTGCCTTCTACCGCCTCTGTTGCCCCCCAACAATCGTGGCAAGCTGCACTCGGCATAGCCGGCGATATGCGCGATGGTGCATACGAATTGGTCGTTGAAAGTTTTTATAAGAAAAATAATAATGTCATCGAATACAGCGAAGGCACTAATTTTTTGGAAGACGGACCGGAGACTGATTTCATCGAAGTTGGCGCAGCTACTTGGGAAGATAAAATCACTGCCGGAACAGGTACTGCCTACGGTGTAGAGTTTTTTATTAAGAAAAATACAGGCAAATTAAAAGGCTGGTTATCATACACTTACAGTCATTCTGAAAGATTATTTGAAAGTCTAAATCAAGGTAGAAAGTTTCCGTACTTATACGATAGGCGACACGATATTTCGCTGGTAGGTACATACAAAATTGGTAAAAAAATAAACCTAAGTGCCAATTGGAATTACACGAGCGGGCGACCTGTCACCGTACCAAATGCCGTTTTTCAAGCACACCCCGAAGCATCATTCAACGGCAATACGCCACTCCAACAATTCACTGATAGAAACGGATACAGATTAGCACCTTATCACCGATTAGATATTAGTATTAATTTGTATAAAGACAAAAAACGCGGAAAACGCACCCTCTCATTTGCCTTATACAATGCGTATAGCAGACTCAACCCCTTCTTCGTATATGTCGATGGCAGAACACCCGAACTCAACCAAGTTACACTATTTCCAATTTTACCATCTTTCAATTATAAATTTGTTTTTAACGGCAAAAAAGTCAGTACTAATGAATAAAATCTTATCATTTATTTTTCTTTTATTTTTCATTTCTTGCGAAAAACAGCTACCCATACAATTACCCGATACCGCCCCCGTATTGGTGGCTAATTGCTTTGCAAAAACAGGCAATACGTGGCGTATATATCTGAGTAGCAGCGCACCCACTGATGAATTTTCGGGTCAGTTTGAAGTCATTGAGGATGCTATTGTAAGTATATTTGATGGTAGTTCTGAAATCTTGCTCAACCATATCCAAGATGGTATTTATGAAAGTAATGCCGCGCTCGCAGCAGATAAAACCTACCAACTAAAGGTCACACATCCCAACTATCCCACTCTAAGCTCAGACCTGATAGTTCCCACTCAACCGAGTGCCGCCAATATCAAATTTACTATCAATCAAGATACTGATAGCGCACTTGAGTTTGAACTTGACGATGTTCCAGACATTGATAATCAATACTTTATCGAAGCAAAAGCCATCTATATTACCCCCGATGGCTGGGAGAGTAGCCAATTAATTTATTTCAATGAAGATACACCTCTGGTAGATTTTAGTATAATCGACGGTTCCAAATCGCGGCTGTTTTTCAACGACCAAATATTTCAAGGCGGCAACATTGAATTCAATTTTGACACCAATACTGATAATTATACAGATATTATCCTTACAATTGCTCACGTTGATGATAATTTTTATCGGTACAATCAAAGTGTTGACCGACAATCAAATAATACAGAAAATCCCTTTGCAGAACCTAGTCCTATTCATTCAAATATAAATGGCGGGCTTGGTATCTTCGCAGCTTATCATAGTGTTACAGATACCATTTCTATCGAATAGAAAAAGGTCGCACCCACGCGCGACCTTTTCTAAATATATTTTAACACAAAAAAACAACCTCCATCACAATAAAAAATAAGGCTACTCCCTTCAGTCATTGCAAGCCGGGAAATTTACGGGAATGTTGGGATATACGCTATCGTGGAATTACAGGCAATTTGAAAACATCAATGAAGGCAGAGCCTTTTCATTTAAATATGATAGACGACATGATTTTTCTACGGCTGTCAGCTATCGGATTTCGCCTAAATGGGATGTGTCGGGTACATGGGTTTACACGACAGGACATGCGGTGACTTTGCCCACCGGAAGTATTGCCAATCCTGTGAGTTACTACGGACCTATACTCGTTTATGGGGATAGAAATAATGGCAGAATGCCGAACTATCACCGACTTGACATGAATATTAGTCGCACGACCAAAGGCAAAAAAAGAGGCAATGTAGAACACAAATTCAGCGCAAGCATCTACAATGCTTATGCTCGAAAGAATCCTTATTATTTGCACATAGATGAATATGTTACATTCGGAGAAAATATGTTTGATGTCGTCAGTCGGGAAACTAAGGCGTATCAGACCTCTATTTTTGGGATAGTACCTTCTATTAGTTATGATTTGAGCTTTTGAGTTTAGCAAAAAGAAAAGGTCGCACTCACGCGCGACCTTTTCAAAATATATTTTAACACAAAAAAATGATACCTCGTCTATCGACTAGCATTCATCGACAATAAAAACTCATCATTATCTTTTGTGCCTTTCATGTTATTTCTCATAAATCGCATGGCTTCTTCTGGATTCATATCGGCGAGTTGATTACGGATAATCCACATACGCGAAATCGTATCTTTATCCAAGAGTAAATCTTCGCGGCGCGTACTCGACTTGGTGAGGTCGATAGCCGGATAGAGGCGTTTGTTGGCGAGTGTGCGCTCCAATTGAAGCTCCATATTACCAGTACCTTTAAACTCCTCGAAGATGACGTTATCCATCTTAGAACCTGTCTCGGTAAGTGCCGTAGCGATGATGGTCAATGAACCACCATTTTCGATATTACGTGCTGCACCGAAAAATTGCTTTGGTTTGTGTAGTGCGTTGGCTTCTACACCACCCGAAAGTACCTTACCACTCGCTGGCGCGACCGTATTGTGCGCTCGTGCAAGACGTGTGATAGAATCCAGCAAGATGATAACATCGTGACCACACTCTACCAATCGTTTGGCTTTTTCCAAAACGACATTCGATACGCGGACGTGACGCTCGGCAGGCTCATCAAAAGTCGAAGAAACCACCTCTGCATTTACACTACGCTGCATATCTGTCACCTCCTCCGGGCGTTCATCCACCAACAAAATTAATAAATAACACTCTGGGTGATTACGTGCGATAGAGTTGGCTATATCTTTCAGTAAGAAAGTCTTACCTGTTTTGGGTTGTGCTACGATAAGTCCACGCTGCCCCTTACCAATCGGCGCAAACATATCTATAAAACGATTGGAGTACAACTCCGAACCAGACGATAAATCCAATCTTTCGTCCGGGAAAAGCGGCGTCAGGTAGTCGAAAGGAACACGGTCACGGGCTTCTTGAGGTGCGCGTCCGTTGATGAAAGCGACTTTGAGCAATGCAAAATACTTCTCTCCTTCTTTCGGCGGACGAATTGCTCCTTGAACAGTATCACCGGTACGCAATCCAAAAAGTTTGATTTGCGAAGGCGAAACATAAATATCATCAGGCGAAGTCAGGTAATTATAATCAGCCGAGCGCAAAAATCCGTAGCCATCGGGCATCATTTCGAGCACACCGTCTCCTTCTATTACACCATCAAAGTCAATATTGAAGGAGACTTTATCGTCGTCGTCTCTTCTATTTTTATCGCTTTTTCTGTCTTTGCTATCTCTGTCCTTGTCGCGGTCGTATCTGTCAGAACGCTCTGCTCTATCCGAACGCTCTGGTCTATCTGCTACACTTTTCTTTGGTCGCTCTACCACAGGTTTTTCGACAAACTTCTCCGCAGGTGCTTCTTTTTTGACTGCTGATTTTTCTGCCACTGCTTCTGCCACAGGCTCAGGGGTTCTTTGTTTTTTAGCTGGCTTTTTGTCTTCGCTTTCTTTCGGCTTGCGTTTTCTGACACGCGGTTTTTCAGCCTCGCTTTTTACTCTTGGTGCTTTGGCTACTTTGGGCTTCGCTGTCGCGCTACCGCCCGCAATTGCCTGATAATCAAGGATTTTGTATATCAGGTCTTGTTTAGTTAATTTTTTGTATGATTTGATTTCCAGTTTTTCTGCAATTTCGCGCAGCTCTGGAACAAGCATTTCATTCAACTGAAGTATATCGTACATGCTATATTTTTTTTATTTTTTTTAATGAGTATTTTGGTGAGTTTTATGAATTTGAAAATTTATTATGCAATTCTTATACCTGACAACAATTCGTCGTCAACAAGAAAAACATATCAAGTTTATTGAAAAATTCAATTCGCAAAATAGATGTCGTTTGGAACGGAAATTTGACATTGGAATGTCGAAATGAACTATTAGGAGATAACGTATAAGTGAGTGTCACACTGAAAAGAGTGTTATCGACGAAATTATACGAACTTCACTAGGAAAAGTTTTGAAAATTTTGTATAGAATAAATATTAAGTTATGATTAACGGGACACTGTCCAGGAAATAATGAGGTTCTTATCAATACAACAGGGGAAATATTATATTGCAACAGAGAGCTAAAAAACGGATATTCTCATATCTAACGGCAAAGTTACATTTAAATTTTATAAATCAAATACTATCTTTGCAAAAAAATAATAAAAAATAGAACTGAATAATTGTTAGATTGTGTAATTTCTTTTTAGTTTTTGCTTCGCAAAAAGTCTAATACAACAGTATTTTGAGAGTACACTATTAGGAACGAGGCATAAATAAATTAAGTTTTTTGACGCCGTTACTTTTTTCTTTTCCGAGGCATGAAAACCGCGCATAGCCAAGCTACGCAAGGATTTTCATAACGAAGAAAAAAGAGAAAAGAACAAGTCAAAATCTGAATTTATTTTTGCATCGTTCCTTAGATAATGAACGATTATCACTACAAAAACGTATATTCTTTTTTCCGTAAGAGCATGTTTAAATTTTTTCAAACTGATAATCAATCCCGATAACTATCAGGATTGGTTTTCAGGCAGAAAAAATTTAAACATGCTCTAAGATACAACTTATTTTTATTTTAATCAAGTTTTAGGAGTTACGGGTTGCGGGTTACGAGTTACGAGTTATAAAAATCATTACGATATTGACAAACTCGCAACTCGCAACCCGTAACTCGAAACCCGCAACTCGCACGATATGTTAACAGTCAGCTACATCAGAGAAAACACCGCCCTTATGAAAGAACGCCTTGCCAAGCGAGGGTTTAAATTGATGGACAAAATCGACGAAGCTATCAGTCTCGACGATACTCGCAAATCGACGCAGAACGAACTCGACCAACTTTTGGCTGAAAATAATAAAGCATCAAAAGAAATCGGCAACCTATTTAAGCAAGGCAAACGGGACGAAGCCACTGGCATACAACAAAAAGTAGCTGTCAATAAGGAAAGCATCAAAACCTTGCAGACAACGATGGACGGCACTAAAAGCGCACTCAACGAAATCCTCTACCTTATTCCGAATGTACCGCATGAAAGCGTTCCTGCCGGACAAACGGAGGAAGATAATGAGGTCTTCAAACTCGGCTACGAAACCTTGCCCGAACTCGACGATAATGCAAAAAAACCGCATTGGGAATTGGCGAAAAAATACGACATCATCGACTTTGAGACGGGCGTAAAAATTACGGGCGCAGGTTTTCCTTTGTTCAAACGAAAGGGCGCACAGCTCAAACGCGGACTCATCAATTTTTTCCTTTACGAAGCCTCAGAAGCGGGTTATATGGAAGTGATGCCGCCGCACCTGGTCAATGAAAAATCTGCCTTCGGCACAGGGCAACTCCCTGATAAAGAGGGGCAAATGTATCACACTCGACAGCCGAAAGAGGATGGCTTTGTAGATGATTTTTACCTCATTCCTACCGCAGAAGTTCCGGTGACGAATATTTATCGCGACGAAATCGTGAATGAAGCCGATTTTCCGATTCGGATGTGCGCCCATACGCCTTGTTTTCGCCGCGAGGTCGGTTCTTATGGAAAGGATGTGCGCGGACTCAATCGCGTTCATCAATTTGATAAGGTAGAAGTCGTACAAATCGCGCATCCAGACAAATCATATGATACGCTACATGAAATGCTCGCACACGTAGAAGGCTTGCTTCAGAAATTGGAATTGCCGTATCGAATTTTACGTCTGTGTGGTGGTGATTTGGGCTTTACATCTGCCCTGACTTACGATTTTGAGGTCTATTCTGCGGCGCAACAAAAGTGGTTGGAGGTGAGTTCTGTTTCTAATTTCGAAACCTTCCAAGCCAATCGCCTCAAGCTACGTTTCCGCAACAGCGATGGCAAAATGCAACTCGCACACACGCTCAACGGTAGCGCACTCGCACTCGCACGTATCGTCGCTTGTTTGTTGGAAAATCATCAGACCGCAGACGGCATTCGTATTCCGGAGGCTTTGCAGGCGTACACGCGATTTGATATGATTGACTGATATAAAAGGTCTTGATAGTCCATAGTCTCTATGGTCGGAAGTATTCCTATGGTCTATGGACTATCGGCTATGGTCTATCAACTATCGACTCTTCATTAATTGTAATCCTCAATTTCGGCAGAAAAATCTGCATTAGTAAGTGAAAAGACTAAACTAAACGATACTTTAAATCGTCATAATTCACTGAAAGTGAATTATTTGTTTAAACTTAAACTTACGCTTAAACTTGTACTTCCACTTACTAAGGGAAGACGAAAAAAATAATCTACCCGTCTGAATTGTTCTTTTTCTTATATGTTTCACTAAATCTTCCTTGCGTAGCTCGGCTATGCACGTCAAATTTAGCCAAACATATAAAAAAATAACGGCTTCATTTGGGGTAGATTATTTTCTTCCTCTTCCCTAACCTCAAATTCGCCTACCGACTCTCCTTGTTAGGTGGGATTTTCAAAGAGTTAAAATAATTTTTTAAAAAAAATAATAATTACTGTTTACATCCAAGATGGCTAAGGAATGTGTTGGTGAATTTAAGTTGTAAATAAAATGAGCCGAACAGAGATGTTGGGGCTACATAAAGAAGTGTGGATATTTCAGAAACCAAGGAAGCCGGATATTATGTCCGGTTTCTAAGGTTTTTTTTTATTTACAAAACAAAAATACAAATAGATATATTCACGTAGATAAAAAGAAACGGTCATTTTGCATATATGCAAGATGACCGTTTCTTTTTTTCGTAAAAAAAAACACTTCTAAAATCTATGGTCTATCGACTGATTACTTTATCAAAGTAATCGACCCGGATTTATTGCGTCTTTCTCCCTTACAAGTATAGCGAAGTTGGTATACATAAATACCGGCGTTGAGGTCTGTGCCGCGACTAGTGCCATCCCAGGTATCAAACTGATTTTCAGCACTAAATACTCGTCCGCCCCATCTGTTATAAATATCAAAACTTTCAAATTCGAGGATTGCCAGCGGGTTGCTGATGCCGTATTGGTCGTTGAGTTGGTCGCCGTTTGGGGTGAAGGCTTTTGGCATAAAGATATTGTCGCAATTGAGGTCGTCGGGGTCGATGACATCTACAAAAACGCGGTCTATCGTGGTACATCCTTCATCGTCCGTCATGGCGAGCGTGTAGGTGGTCGTGGTATCGGGCATGAGGATGGGATTGGCGATAGTCGGGTCGCTAACGCCTGCTGTGGGTGTCCAGCTAAAAGAAGTCGCGCAAGTCGGCGTGAGCCAAGTTTGTATAGAATTGCTTTCAAAAAGGATGGTATCGCGTGTACCGATTTCGTCGGGCGTTAGGTACATCGCTTCGATTTGGAGGGGGGTGAGGGCTTCGTCGTAGACCGCCATTTCATCTATCAAACCTCTGAAACGGCTCGTGCCATCGGTGCCGATACACGGACTGTTGGAGATGGAAAGTGGGGCAGTATTATTGATGTCGAGTACGGCATTGCTGGTTTCTTCGCTGATTAATTCGCCGTCGATATATACACTAATAAGTCGATTGCTACGCGTGAGAACGAGGTGATGCCAGCAGTGTTCGGCATCAAAATCGGAGGTCAGTTCTTCTTTGAATGCGATATTTTCTTCCATCGCGGTCAATATGTTATTCTGTGCAGTTTGCAGTCGCATTTCTAATCCTAAATTGTCATTACAAACGGCACTTTTTGAAACGAGGCTGACACGAGGTGAATTGCCATAGTATTTATAATAAAAACTGACGGTAATATCACCGTCATCAAAATATGTATTCACCAGTCCGCCACCGATAAAGGTCACGTAATCATCCACGCCATCAAATGCCAATGCGCTGCCGCTTACGCCGCAATCACAATCCAACAAGCCAAACAGTTCGCCATCCGAACCATTATCGGTATCGTCCTTCGCATCGCAATTGTCAAACGAATAATAGGCTTTCAAACCAATGGTCGGGGTGTTTTCAGGGTATTGAGCAAATGCCACCAATGACATTAAGGAAAATAGAATTACGAATTGATTTTTCATATTTTTTGTTACGAGTTACGGGTTACGGTTTACGGGTTACGGGCTTTCGAATTGTGGGTTGTTATTAATAAGTTGTAAGTAATTCTTTATTTTTTTAATAAAAAAAATCTACAACTCATAACTTGCAACTCACCGCTTGAAAGCTCGTAACCCGTAACCCGTAACCCGCAACTTATCTACGTTCTACTGGACATTTTAATAATCGGTATGATTATTTCCTCTAAGGAAATACCACCGTGTTGAAACGTGTCTCTGTAATAATTATTGTAGTGGTTATAATTGTTTGGGTAGAGGAAAAATTTGTCCTCTTTCGCAAAAATAAAGGTCGAACTCACGTTGGGCGTAGGCAATCCGGCTTTTTTCGGGTCGCGGATATCAAGTACGTCTTTGCGGTCGTATTGCAGGTTTCTACCAACTTTATAACGCAAATTGGTGGTTGTTTCGCGGTCGCCGATGACTTTAGAGGGTTGTCTTACTCGGATAGTTCCATGGTCGGTAGCGATGATAAGTTGGATGTCTTTATCGGCAATGCGCTGTAGGGCTTGCCACAAAAACGAGTTTTCGAACCACGATTTGGTGAGCGAGCGATAGGCTTTTTCGTCGCCTGCGAGTTCTTTCAAAACCTCCATCTCGGTACGTGCATGAGAGAGCATATCAATGAAATTATAAACGATAACCGTGAGGTCGCTGTTGATATAATTTTGGATATTGTCGATGAGATTTTTGCCGTTGGCGGCATTGGTAATTTTGGTGTAATTGAAGGTGATGGGCTTACGAAATGTCCTGTTTATCAACTCTTCGAGGAATTTCTTTTCGTGCACATTTTTACCGCCTTGCTCGTTGTCATTGAGCCACAGGTCGGGGAAGTGCGTCTGTATATCTGCGGGCATTAAACCGGAAAAAATGGCGTTGCGGCTGTACTGCGTTGCAGTAGGTAGTATGCTGTAAAAGTAGTCTTCTTCTTCCGTCTTAAAGAACTCCTGCATGAGGGGTTCGATGGTTTTCCATTGGTCAAAACGAAGGTTGTCGAGCAGCAGAAATACGGTGGGTTTGTCGTCGCTCATTGCCGGAAAAACGTGCTTTCGCATCAGGTTGTGCGATAGGGTAGGGGCGCCTTCCTCATCGTTTACCCAGTCGAGATAGTTTTTAGCAACGTATTTGGAAAATTCGGCATTGGCTTCACTTTTTTGTGAAGACAATATTTCGGACATTTCAGAGGTATTCGCATCGTCGAGTTTGATTTCCCAAGCGATTATTTTACGATAAATATCCGCCCATTCTTCATGCCCCAATCCGCTATTGATTTCCATGAAAATGTGTCGAAAATCCTGTTGGTAGCCCGATTCCGCTTTTGTCCGTACCAAATCCTTTGACTCAATAATTTTTTTGAGCGTCAGCAAGATTTGATTCGGGTTGACGGGCTTGATGAGGTAGTCGGCTATCTGTGCGCCGATGGCTTCTTCCATGATGTTTTCCGCCTCATTTTTCGTAATCATGACGATAGGCGTGAGGGTATCATGCTCACGGATAGCTTCGAGCGTCTCCAAGCCCGTCATGCCGGGCATACTTTCATCCAAAAAGATAACGTCAATGTCGTTATTTTCCTTCAAATGCTCATTGGCATCGTAGCCATTGGTAAAGGTAACGACAGAGTATTCTTTTTTCTCCAAAAACATGACCTGCGGCTTCAACAAGTCAATTTCATCATCTGCCCAAAGTATTTTTATCATATTTGTTGTGTTGTTGTGTTGTCGTGTTGTTGAATGTACGTGAAAATACATCTGCAAACTCTAAACTCTTAACCCGAATATTTTTGATTCGCTCTTTAACGGGGAATTTAACATATTTCTTGCTTTTGTAAAGGGTTTTAAGGAATCTTTAAGGGAGGGTTTACTTATGAATCAACCAATCACAAATGGATGTTAATTGCTCGTCAATGCTGAGATTGGCAGCATTGACTAAAGTTGACTTTTTGAGTTGTTCAAATATTTCTTCTGCCATATTTGATTCGATAGCTGCTCCAATAAAAAATGTACTTGGTTGTGCTTTTAACTTTTTGAAATTATCTCTTATTCGCATCAAGGCGGTGTTGGCTGTTTTCCAATGTTCATCGGCGCCGGCAGGGTCAACACCGCCTTTTAATTCACCTAATGAAATGTA
>Ga0209595_100477_pt1 | contig 13980 bp, 12 predicted proteins | sample Porto_4metaG_FD_187427 | JGI IMG/M metagenome (GOLD analysis project Ga0209595, IMG submission 187427) | Marine algal microbial communities from Porto, Portugal - Porto_4 metaG (SPAdes) (version 2) | ecosystem: Host-associated > Algae > Red algae > Unclassified | place: Portugal: Porto...
CGAAAACTTCAAAATCGGTGGCGAGACGTTGCCGCGTCCAATGATTGAAGCGATGGCACTGGTCAAAAAAGCCGCTGCGATTACCAATGCAAGCCTAGAGCGTATCGAAGGCGACAAGCGTGATCTCATCGTACAAGCCGCTGACGAAATCATCAATGGTGGTCTGGTCGATCAGTTCCCATTGGTTGTATGGCAGACAGGTTCTGGTACCCAGTCAAACATGAACATGAACGAAGTATTGGCCAACCGTGCCAACGAAATCGCTGGTTCTGAGCGTGGCAGCTACACGCCAATTCACCCAAATGACCATGTGAACCATGCACAGTCTACCAACGACAGCTTCCCAACGGCGATTCGTGTGGCTGCTGCGCGTCAAATCAACAGCTTACTGATTCCAGCGGTAAAAGCACTACGTGATACGCTAGCGGCAAAAGCCAAAGAGTTCGATAGCATCGTAAAAATCGGTCGTACGCATCTACAAGACGCGACGCCTTTGACCTTAGGCCAAGAGTTCAGCGGCTATGTAAGCCAACTTGACCATTCATTGACTCGTATCGACAACGCGCTACAAGGTCTATATGAATTGCCACTAGGTGGTACTGCGGTTGGTACTGGTCTAAACGCCCACCCTGATTATGCGGTAAAATCAGCTGAGCAACTAGCGACTTTGACTGGCTTGCCATTCGTTACGTCACCAAACAAATTTGAAGCATTAGCGGCTCGTGATGCAGAAGTATTTGCGTCAGGCGCACTAAAAACACTAGCGGGCAGCTTAAACAAAATCGCTAACGACGTACGTTGGTTGGCATCTGGCCCTCGTTGTGGTCTTGGTGAGTTGACGATTCCTGAAAATGAGCCAGGCTCTTCTATCATGCCGGGTAAAGTTAACCCAACTCAGTCAGAAGCAATGACTATGGTTGTCGCTCAGGTCATGGGTAACGACACAACTATCAGCATGGCTGGTGCGTCAGGTAACTTTGAGCTAAACGTGTATAAGCCAGTTATCGCCTTTAACTTGTTACAATCTATCAAGCTGCTTGGCGATGCTTGCAACAGCTTCAACGAAAACTGTGCCGTTGGTATCGAGCCAGTAAAAGACAAAATCGATGACTTCTTGCACAACTCATTGATGCTAGTGACGTCATTGAACCGTCATGTTGGTTATGAAAACGCTGCAAAAATCGCTAAGACTGCTTATAAAGAAAATAAGACTCTGAAGCAAGTTGCGGTTGAGCTAGAGCTATTAACTGAAGCGCAGTTTGATGAGTGGGTTATTCCTGCTGATATGGTACATCCTAAGTAAGCTATCTAATAGTTTTTTAGAATAGTAAAAAGACCTTGTCATGTAATGTGGCAAGGTCTTTTCGCGTCAGAATATATATATTTTTGATTTTGTAGATATTGAAAAAATTACTATGGTACTGGAATTGAAATATTTATCTGCCAGACAAAACCAACCCAAATAGAAATAAAGATTAAAAAGCAAGTTAAACTGAGTGGTTTACAAAGGCCCGAAAACCATAACTTATCAGAGATTATGACGTTCTCGTATCTTTTTTTATTCTCTAGTAGCAAAGAATAGCGCTGAATTTGTAGCTTGCGAACCAAATCTTTTTCGTGCTTTACATCCGTGTATAGGTAAATAGCGCCAAGTACAATCCCAAGTGCGTTTGCTGATATAGCAATTTTAAGTAAAACTAATTGTTCGATTGATAGTAATGACATTTTAGATATTTGCGTGACGATCACCGAAAATACACCAGCTGCTATAGCGACAATCCACTTCATCCATTCGTAGTCTTTTTCTTTTACTAGACTATTCCGTCGAGCCATATCTCTTTCAAGCTCGTCAAGATGAGGTTTCAACTGTTGATAATGACTATAAAACTCAGTACTCGGATCATTTTCCATCATATGGTTGAACCGATTTTCTAAATTCTTTAGTTCTTTCTGACTCACGATAATTTACTTCCTTGAATGTGATGTATTTAATAGTATACATTTAAAGAGATCGAGTTCTCATTTTTCTTGCCACGCATCCATTTCAATAACTATGCAATTTATCGGCATGTTGTGTTTGCACTACATCTAAAATTATTCAATAAAAAGACCTTATCACATCACGTGGTAAGGTCTTTTTCATATCAAACATCTAATCTCAATTAAAACTTATAAAGCAAACCAAGTGTCGTCGCTGCTTCAGTACGTGAATCGACCATTGGGCTATCGTATTGCTCATTTGGTACATAGCTCACGCTTTGATTGGCAAATCCTGCCCAGCGTTCATTAAAGTCATAGTTGGCACTGATATTGATATATGGGTTCAAGCTTGAGTTAGATTTATACGCATCAACGCCTGTTTTAGCAGCCTCTTTTTCACTAACACCATAGTAGTATTCATTGTAGTCAGCATCATGATATTCAAAGCCAATACTTGGATAGACCGTTAGCTTGCCTTTAGTGATTCTAGAAAGGTAGGTCAAGCGAGCTGTGTTACCACCACTACGATCTAATACATCAGCACCTATCTGCGCGCGGATGCCGCCAATAGCCGTACGACGCTGATAGCTTAGACCTGCTTCTGCTGATGATTTACGCTCATCCAAGCCTTGTAGTGCGCCATTGGCATCATCAGGTTCAAACTCAGAACCTGCAAGCTTGGCATAAGCAGACAGCTGATTGACACCGTCATTGATCAGATATGCACCAGCTTGCGCACCGCGTACATAGACTTTGTTATTGTCATAAAATGCACCTGGTAGCACGCGCACTTCAGTACTGTCTTCGAGATCATAGGCTGATTTGACTGCCATGACATTGACCCCAACGCTTAGCTCAGCATCTCTGTCAGTCGGCAAGTTGTCATTAAAAAGTGCGGCGTTAGACATGCTAGCCACACTAAGTAGTGCAGTAGCGGTGAACGCGCTAAACATAGTACGTGTAGAGATATTAGGTAGCGCTGCAAGTTTTAACATAATTGGATCTCGTAAGTGAGTATAAATAACTGAGTGGTGCGAGTAAGCAAAACGTGTTTAAAAGGGCAAGCAATAAAAAGAATCAGTAATGTTGGTCAGTATGCTGTTTTTGGAGTCTATATAGCAATGATAGATAAGTATGAGCATTTACTCAATGGCTTTTAGTACTTGTAGTAATTGCTGATGAATATCTTGCCACCACCAGACGAAACCAATGCTAATAAATAACATCGCAAGCCATGGTAATAGCTGCCAAATAATAGAAGGTTTTTTAAGTGCTTCGGGTTCAATACTATTATGAACAGTGCCATTGTTTAACGGTGAATTGATAGTATTAACGCTATCGGCACTATTGTTAGCATTTATATCAGACGCATTCGTTTCACCGTTTGCAACCGCAGTATCCTGCTCGGTTGAATTGGCATTAAGATGAGGCGATTGGTCGATAGGAGTGGCATCATACGGACTTTGATTATCGTGTTGGTCATTATACTGGCTACTATAATGACTGTTATATGATGGGGTGTCGTGAGCGCTGTATGAATAGTTGGTTTGATAAGCGTTGAACGTGCGCTGCTGCTGAATCGCTGTATTTTGTAGCGCGACTGCTAGACGCTGACGGTAGCCAATCGCAAAAGCCAAAGCAATTATTAGTCCTGTGATTGCGCCACCGATATGACCAGCATTATCAATACCTGGTACGGCAAACCCATAGACGAGATTGATGCCCATAATAAATATCAGGCTCTTAAGATTAAGCACCATGCCATTGACCGATATTTTAAACAGTGCCGCGATTAATAATGCCGCGCCAATACCCATGATACCGCCTGACGCGCCAGCTGATAGTCCGGGCTGTCCCGTACCATCCAAGATACTTTGCCACGTCACATAGCTATTGAGCAAGTTACCGCCAATTGCTGCTAGTAAAAATAATGCCAAAAACTTGGCTGAGCCAAACATCGGCTCGGCAATCTGTCCAAAAAAATACATAGCAAACCCATTAAACAATAAATGCATCAGACCAATGTGCAAAAACGCACTACTGATCAGTCGCCAAGGATCATCACCCATGGTAAAAGGTAAGGCATTGGCACCCCATTTGAGCAGCGCTTCAGTGGAAGGGTTGTTGGCATCAACACCTGTCAATATCTGCATAATGAATAGCCCGATAAAGCTGGCTAGGAGCAGGGTAGTGACGGGCGCTGTTTTTAATAGTTGTTGAATGGTCATAAAAGCGAGATATCATCAAAATGTTGTATATATAGTATAAAGGGTATGGTCAGATAATGTTATGTATCCGCAGGTCATCATGGTACAAGTTTTCATAATCTTTATGACTGATAGCTTTTAAAGCTAGATAGTTCTTAGAAAAAGTTCTCAAAAATGAATAGTTCTTTAAAGCGGATAACTCTTAAAAATTGATAGCTCTAAAAATGACCAACTTTAAGATTCTCATAAGTACCTTTTACCAAGATATCATCCGTAACTTTATTGATATCGGTATGGCCACAGAATGCCATTGAGATATCACACTCTTTATAGATAATTTCGAGCGCGCGGCGTACGCCATCTTCACCATAAGCGCCCAATCCATAGAGGAAAGCGCGACCAATCATCGTGCCTTTTGCACCTAGTGAGATGGCTTTTAGCACATCTTGACCAGAGCGAATACCACTGTCTAACCATACCTCGATATCGCTATTCTCAGCATGGACAGCTTGTACGATGTCAGACAGCGCAGAAATAGAAGACAGTGCGCCATCTAATTGACGGCCTCCATGGTTAGAGACGACCAGTGCATCAGCACCGCTACGGGCAGCCATGATGGCATCTTCAGGTTCCATGATGCCTTTGATGATGAGCTTGCCGCCCCACATATCTTTGATACGCGCTACATCATCCCAGCTCAAACGTGGATCAAACTGCTCTTCTGTCCATGAGCTTAATGATGACAAGTCTTCAACACCTTTGGCATGACCGACAATATTGCCAAAGCTACGACGTTTGGTGCCTAGCATATTCATACACCATTGCGGCTTGGTCATGAGGTTTATGATATTAGTAAGTGTCGGTTTCGGCGGTGCAGACAAACCGTTTTTGATGTCTTTATGACGCTGACCCATGACCTGCAAGTCTGCAGTTAATATCAGGGCTGAACAATTGGCATCTTTGGCCCGTTGAATCAGATTGGCCATATAGTCTTGATCGCGCATGACATACAACTGAAACCAAAACGGTTTGCTGGTATGAGTGGCGATGTCTTCGATAGAGCAGATGCTCATTGTCGAGAGCGAAAAGGGCACGCCAAATTTTTCGGCGGCACGCGCAGCATGAATCTCGCCATCTGCCCACATCATACCAGTGAACCCAGTCGGAGCGATGGCAACGGGCATATTGACGGACTCGCCAATCATTTGTGTCGCTAGACTGCGATTGTCCATATCGACCAATACTCGCTGGCGCAGTTTGATACGGTCAAAGTCCGTTTCATTACTACGATACGTGGTCTCAGTCCATGAGCCTGAATCGACATAGTCATAAAACATACGCGGCACTTTGCGCTCAGCGACACGGCGCAAGTCTTCAATCTCTGTTACTTTCTTTAAGACAGGTTTTAAATCTTTCATGATTTCTCACCACTTTATCATCGTAATAGGACGTCTTTGTTATAGGTCTAATGCTATTAAACGAGCAGCTGTTGCAAATCCATCACCGAAAACGGATAGTTTAATCGTTTGGATGGCGTCAAAATCACAGGAATAGTGGTGGCAAATTTCATCATAAGTGCCTCATCAAAGTCTGCAATATCGACATGTTGGTAGCTAATCGGTTGTACCGCCTGAAACTGAGTAATTATTTGCTCAGCGATATCACATAAATGGCAGCCCGAGGTGCCGAGTAGCCACCATTGATTGTTATTTTCAGCGGTGTTGAGGCTGGGATTTGCTGCAATAACACGCGCTCGTAATACTTCTATATTATCATCGTGCATGGGTAGTCTCTTATCTTCATACTGATTGCAAAGCGCTGATGCTCAGCACGCGCTTATTTAAAACATAAAACACTTTAACGGTCATTACATCATAAAGAAGTGGGGTAAATAATGACAGCGATTGTGAGATTAGGTAAGATGACCTGCTATTGATCGTTATTAATGACTAATGCTCCACAGTTAATGATTGGCTATAAATAGCCCGTTTACAATCATTGATTCTTAGTTGATGTTTCATAGTCATTAATAGAGTATCTACCTTATCTTATTACTTTTTTAACCACTCGGATATCGCGCATGGCAAGTTTTGGCACATTTATCAAACGTCTGTTATTGGCAATTATGCTATTGGTTGTCGCATTCCATATATTGGTCGTTGGGCTACTATTAATTTGGAAAACACAGCCAATCAACAACAGTATGTTTATGTTGACGCATCGCCTAACGGGCGGCACGGTCACTCAGACATGGGCTGAATATGATGCGATTGCCAAATCTGCCAAGCAAGCGGCGATTGTGAGTGAAGACTCGACGTTTAGTCAGCACAGTGGTTTTGATTTTAAAGGTATCAAAGCCGCACAAAAGAAAAATGAAGAAACAGGAAAAATGTCTGCTGGCGGCTCAACGATTACTCAGCAATTGGCAAAAAACTTGTTCCTCACCTCGCATCGCTCTTATGTGCGTAAAGCGGAAGAGGCTGTCATCACTGTGATGATTGAAACGCTATGGGATAAGCAGCGCATCATGACCGCTTACCTAAATGTGGCGGAGTTTGGTAATGGTATCTATGGTATAGACGCGGCAGCGCATCATTATTTCGATAAGTCTGCGGCCAACCTAAACCGAGATGAGTCAGCGCTTCTCATTGCGATGCTTACCAATCCAAAGTACTACGAAGACAATCAAGGCGATAAGCGTTTACGTAACAAGCAACGTATTATCAAAAAACGCATGAAAAATGCCGTATTACCGCAAGCATCTTCGTAAATGTAAAGCATTAAGGTTGAGCTAGATTATAGAATCGAATGTTGTAGGCTCGGCTATTTTGAATAAGACTAGGGCGTGTCTTCAATTCACTCGATAGTCATCTAAATGGGCTAAAAATGGCTAAATCTTGCCAAACATCGTCAAATAGCTGGCTAATATCCCGATATTATCTGCGCTATTTTTCTTGTTTGACGGCAATTTATCTCATTTTTATCGCCATTTTTGAAATGAAGACACGCCCTAGGATATACCCTAATAAAGACATAACGATAAAAGATGATGGCGTATCGATAACGCAAAAGGAGTAGTGACGTGGTAGAGATGACTAGTAATCAGGGCAGCGGTGATGTTAACGATATGATTGACGTTAATAAGGTCAACGAGGGCGCTAATGACAATATTGATAAAGACATTAGTGTAGATAGTATCCAAAATAATTTAGCAGAAATTGAATGGCAACGCTCAGCAGATGGCAGCTATTCACCGAGCAGTTATATCAATCGTGATTTGTCTTTACTACAGTTTCATCTGCGAGTATTAGCGCAGGCATCTAGTTCGCGTCACCCACTGCTTGAACGCTTATTTTTCTTGATTATTTTTTCGTCCAATCTTGATGAGTTTTTTGAGATTCGGGTCGCTGGTATCATGCAAAAGCTCAATATCGGTGATGTATCGACCAGTGCTCATGGCATGCGTCCTAGCGAAGTGCTAAACGAGATATCTATTATCACTCATGCGGCAATCAGTGAGCAGTACCGTATTCTCAATGAGGATATCTTGCCAGCGCTCGCGCTCGAAGATATTCGTTACCTCAAACGTGATGAGCTAAACGCTGAGCAGTCTGCATGGATGAAGCGCTATTTTACGGAGCAGGTCGTACCCGTATTGACGCCGATTAGTATTGATCCTGCGCATCCATTCCCGCGTCTTGTAAATAAAAGCTTAAACTTTATTGCCACGTTGGAAGGCAAAGACGCCTTTGGACGCGATATTAACTTGGCGATTGTGCCTGCGCCGCGTAGTCTACCGCGTGTGATTCGCCTGCCAGATGAACTGACTGGTGGCAAAGAGCATCATGTGATGCTATCCGCTATCATTCATGAGCATATCGGTGAGCTATTCCCTGGAATGAGTGTAACTGGTTGTCATCAATTTAGGCTGACACGTAATGCCGATTTAGATTTGGCCGATGATGTCGAAGACATTGCCAAAGCACTAGAAGGCGAGCTCGAAAACCGCCGCTTCGGTGATAAAGTACGTCTTGAGGTCACAACCGATTGCCCAACGCATATCAGTGAGTATCTGCTCAATGAGTTTGAACTGCATGACAATCAACTATACCGTGTCAATGGCCCAGTCAACCTAACGCGTTTGCTGTTTGACTTTAATATTCCTGCGCTACGCTACCAGCCATTTACTCATGTCGTGCCAAAGGCATTTCGCCGAGAAATGGATAAGTCAGATAAATCGACCAGTATGTTCGCCGCCATGCGTAAAAGCGATGTGCTGGTTCATCATCCTTTTCATGCGTTCTCACCGATTATTAATTTACTTTGGCAAGCGGCCAGCGATCCCAAAGTATTGGCAATTAAACAAACGCTATATCGCTCAGGCACCAATTCAGAAATCGTCAAAGCACTTGCAGCCGCCGCTCGTAATGGCAAAGAAGTCACGGCCGTCATTGAGTTGCGGGCGCGTTTTGATGAAGCGTCTAATATCGCAGTTGCCAACTATCTACAAGAAGCAGGCGCGGTCGTGGTCTACGGTATCGTCGGTTACAAGACCCATGCCAAGCTCATGCTAATCGTACGCCGCGAGGAAGACCGAATCCGTCGTTATGTTCATCTAGGCACTGGTAACTATCACGCGGCCAATGCCAAGGTTTACACAGATTATGGTCTGTTTAGCGCAGATCCTGATATCTCAGAAGACGTTCACAAAATATTCCAAGAGCTAACCGGTATGGGCAAGCCAGCCAACCTTAAAAAACTGCTACATGCACCGTTTACTTTGCATGAGAAATTGATGAGCTTTATCGATGATGAAATCACTCATGCCAAAGCGGGCAAACGTACTCATATTATCATCAAAGCCAATGCGCTCACTGAGCGCCGCCTCATTGATAAATTATATGATGCCTCGCAGGCAGGCGTTAAGATTGAATTAATTCTTCGGTCGATGTGTTGTCTACGTCCGCAAGTAAAAGGACTCTCTGAAAACATCACTGTGCGTTCTGTTATCGGTCGGTTTTTAGAGCATACACGCGTTTATTATTTCTATAACGATGGCGATGAGCGTTTATACTGCGGTAGTGCAGACTGGATGGATCGTAACCTATTCCATCGCGTAGAAGTGGCGTTCCCGATTGAGAACAAGAAACTGTTTAAGCAAATTTATCAAGATGGCTTGATTAATTACTTACAGGATAATACGCAAGCGTGGACACTTGATGGCACTGGCGTTTGGCAGCAGCTACAGCCAGCAGCAGGTGAGGAGCCACATGTCGCACAAGAGCATTTATTAAAAACGATTAATCGTGTCGAAGAGTCTAGTTAATTTGCAAAAATACCTTTAGGTGATAATCAACTATTCAATTATCTATCTGACCAAGCACTGGTAAATACTGATGCTTGGTTTTTTTGTGCTCACCAATTGCAAAAGTTACAAACTGACTTGCAACCTCACAATTATTCACATATTGATACGGCAGTACACTGGTGAATTACCCAAGGTCATACCTATAATTAATATCAATTCTGACGCTACTTGATAAGTATTGGTTACTCATTTGGGCGTTGGTATAAGTTCAAAATGTATATCTATTTGACTGTCTAAAGCCGTCTAATCAAATCACAAGAATAGGAAATAAACCATGAGTACTACTAACGATGACAATTCAGATATAAAACAAGCTGTAGAACAGGTAAATGGTCAGGAAGTTGAAAAAAACTTAGCAGAGAATAAAAAGGTTGATGCTCCTGAATCATTAAGCGAAGAAGAGCAAACGCCTTTTATCGATGATGATCTACGTACTGATAAGTAATCTACGACATCAAACATCGAATTAATAATTAATAATAACCAATAATAAAGCGAGGGATACGCCATGACTATGCGAGAACCAGTAGTAACAGACACAGAAGAAAAAGTAATCGTGGATGACCCTGCTGCTAATGAACTAGAAAACCTTAAAGATAGCTACGCAGGGCGCAAGCACAAGCCTGAAATTGATGGCCCTGAGCAAGACTCACAAGAGACTGACGAAGTTTATGCTGATCCACGTAAAGAAGAAGACCTTCCAGCTGGTGGAAAGAACGCAGCAGAACTAAGTGCCTACGACTTGAGCCAAAAAGGTAATGAGTAAAGGAATATAGGTAACAGTGGGCTAACCAAATCGACAAAATTATAAATATAAAAAGAGGATATGATAATGCAAGCCAAAGACTCAGCAATAGACAAGACAAAGGTACTAGGATCTGATGATCATAGTGCAATTGAAAAAAATACTACCGAGAACAAAGGAACTGATACTTTTGATGAGTCTGTTGTCGACTCAGAACACGTAAATGATAATGACAATCCAGCGCGCCAACCAGATCGTCGTGATCAAGAAGGTAGTACCGCATTCGATGACAATATCAATGAAGATACTGTCGGTAGTGCAGCACCCAAGAGTGAGGGTATTAATGATTTAAATCGTTATGCCAACATTGATAACGCACAAACCCGTATCTTAAATCCTGATGAAAAAGATTAGATAGGTTTAAATTTCGACAGATCTATAGCGTTTCTTGGGTTAGACGAGTAATTATCATAGTAGGGAGTATTAATGAATAACTCACATAACGAAAGCGTCAATAACGATCATAGCTTAAAAGATGCAGATGATAATAATGGTATTGTTCCTGATGATGCATTACAAAAGGCAAATCCAGCTGCAGCAGAAAAGGCTACGGAAGATCATGATCCACATAATGTCGCTAAGAGTAACAAACAGTATGACAGTCCATTGATGGAAGATGATAAGTAAGATTTTAGTACATCAATAGCTATTAGTATTCGTACATAAATATGCATTTGTACATAGATAAAAAGGCACTGTGTTTGATACGAGTTATATACTCTTACCAAACACAGTGCCTTTTTTTGTTTCCTACATTTTTACTTTCTACATTATATAGGTAGACATGTTTAGGTAAGGCATGGGCTTTAAGCAGGTGTACCACTGTGAAAACGTAGCTCAGCATCTGGGCTACTGATTAATTCAGCTTCTACTTCTTTAAAGAACGCGACTCGCTCGTCTATATTCTCATCTGATAATGATTGAGCGAGTGCAAGATAATCTTCGAAATGACGGCTCTCTGACTTGAGCAGATAACGATAATACTTCGCTAAGCGTTCATCATTAATGACTTCGGCCAACGCTGCAAAACGCTCACAAGAGCGCGCCTCAATAAATGCCCCAATTATTAATACATCAACCATCGCTGCTGGCTCGTAAGTGCGTTTGTGCTTCAACATACCTTTGGCGTAGCGTCCAGCACCTAGATATTTCCACTCTTGACCGCGCTCATTCATGATACCCAGTACTTGCTCGTAGTGCAGCATCTCTTCTCGTATCAGCTGTGCGAGTTTACGTTGCAAGTCATACGAGAACTCATAACGAAATATCAAATTCATCGCAGTACCAGCGGCCTTTTTTTCGCAGTTAGCATGATCTTGAATGATCATAGGTAGGTTTTCAATCGCAGCATTTACCCAAGCTTGCGTGGTTCGAGCACCTAAAAAGTTATAAACAGGAGATAAGTCTACCTTTATAGGAGTACGCAAATGCATAATATCGACGCTATCTTCTTCAGGCAGCTTTTCTTCGATTAGATCTGTTTCGGCACTATTATTTACAGTTTGAGAGATATTTTCTTCGACAGAATTTTTCTCAATGCCCTTGTCATCTATAGTATTTGCTGTTGATTGTAATGTCGTGAGGTCTTGTTGATTGATAGTCATAGTCTAAGGAAGCTTTATTTGTGAATGGTGATATGAGTAATTATATCGTTAGTCTGACCTAGATACGATGCTAAATAACTGACAGTCATCAATAGGTGTTTATTAATAGATAACGGTTAAGCATAATTAAAGGTATTAATGATTACTTACTGTTTATATTAATTTTGCTGCATATCGTTCCTAGATGATGATTATAGCTCCTAGAGTAGGCCACTTATACATTATCATTATTAAACAGCCTAAGTATTTACTTAGTGAATGGTGTTTCCTTGTTAATTTTATTATTTGATAGTAGGATGAGATTTTGCTATTTAAGCATCTCGTCTTACTTTTATGATTCACTCTTAGTAAAGAGTAAACCTTATATCAATAGATTGCGTTTTACTAGAACATCAAATTTGTAGATATATCCTCGTAGAACAATTAGAGAATCAAAGATTCCACAACGAATGAGATATGAACGTTTAAAACCTCACAAGTTTAAAAAATCTTAAACAGTTACTGTCACAACTCAGTATTAGTACCCCTCACGAACAGATAAGGATAACAATATGAGCCAGTCTTCTAACACCAATCGTATTCAAAAAGGCAGTCTTGCCATCGATCAGCAGTTATATGACTTTATTGAAAACGAAGTACTACCGAAAGTCGGTGTGGATTCAGACGATTATTGGTCAGGTTTCGAAAAGGTTATTAAAGAATTTACCCCGCGCAATAAAGCGTTGCTTGCGACTCGTGACAAGATTCAAGCGCAGATTGACCAGTGGCACTTAGATAATCCTGCGAAAGATGGTGAAATTGACTATCCAGCTTATAAGACATTCCTACAAGAGATTGGTTATTTGCTACCTGAAGGCGAAGCGTTTACGGTTGATACCAAAAACGTCGATGACGAAATCGCACACATCGCAGGGCCGCAGCTAGTCGTACCAGTTCGTAACGCTCGTTATGCGCTTAATGCGACCAACGCACGATGGGGTAGTTTATACGATGCGTTGTATGGCACCGATGTTATCAGTAGTGACAATGGCCAAGAAGCGGGTGGTAGCTATAATCCTACTCGCGGCGCCGCTGTTGTCGCTTACGCTAAAGCGTTTTTAGATGAGCACTTCACACTAGCATCAGGTTCTTACAATGATGTGACTGGCTTTAAAGTAGTCGATGGCAAGCTTGAAGTCGTACAAGGTGATAGCAGTACCGAGCTAAAAGATACGGCTAAGTTTGTCGGCTTTGTCGGTGACGCTGAAGCTCCTACAGGTGTACTGTTGAAGAACAACGGCTTGCATGCTGAGATTCAAATCGATAGTAGTCATCCAGTTGGTAAAGACGATCCAGCAAATATCAAGGATGTACTGCTTGAGTCGGCCATGACAGCCATTCAGGATTGTGAAGACTCAGTCGCTGCGGTAGATGCAGAAGAAAAAGTCGAAGTCTATCGTAATTGGCTTGGCTTAATGAACAGCGACCTACAAGAAACCTTTGAAAAAGGCGGCAAAACGCGTACACGTAAGCAAAACCCAGATCGTGAATATAACACGCCAGATGGTGGCAAGCTGATCTTACCAGGTCGTTCGCTATTATTGATTCGTAACGTCGGTCACTTGATGCAGAACCCTGCCATCTTAGTCGATTTGGGCGAGGGCCAAGAGCAGATATTTGAAGGCTTAATGGATGGCTTAATCACGCCACTATTATCACTTAATGATATTAAAGGCAAAAACGAGCTATCAAACTCACGTCAAGGTTCAATGTATATCGTGAAACCAAAAATGCATGGCCCTGAAGAAGTTAAAATGGCCAATGACTTATTTAATGCGTCAGAAGACCTGTTAGGTCTAGAGCGCAATACGCTCAAAATCGGCATCATGGATGAAGAGCGCCGTATGACGGTCAACTTAAAAGAAGCAATCCGCCAAGCCAAAGAGCGCGTTATATTCATTAATACGGGTTTCTTAGACCGTACTGGTGATGAGATGCATACCAGCATGAATGCAGGTCCATTTGTACCAAAAGGCG
>Ga0209595_100478_pt1 | contig 13955 bp, 5 predicted proteins | sample Porto_4metaG_FD_187427 | JGI IMG/M metagenome (GOLD analysis project Ga0209595, IMG submission 187427) | Marine algal microbial communities from Porto, Portugal - Porto_4 metaG (SPAdes) (version 2) | ecosystem: Host-associated > Algae > Red algae > Unclassified | place: Portugal: Porto | collected...
TTTTGTGTTTTTTAGAAGGGAAAAGAACAAGCATAATGGGGCAAGTTATTTATTTTCTTTCACTAAGTGAAACATATAAGAAAAAGAACAATTCAGACGGGTAGATTATTTTTTTCGTCTTCCCTTAATCAATTTTCACAATACTCAAAAACACCACCCGAACTCCTTCAGTACATTCAAAATTGCATCAATTAAAAATAATATACAAACATGAATCATAAACTCATCTTACCCCTAATCCTCCTCTTTTGTGCAAACATAATTTTCGCACAACAAGCCGACCGTTGGCAGCAACGTGTCGAATATCAAATGGACATCAACGTAGATGTTGAAAACCACCAATACGACGGCAAACAAACACTGACCTACTATAACAACTCGCCCGATGAATTGAGTCGGGTGTTTTATCATTTGTTTTTTAATGCTTTTCAGCCGAATAGTATGATGGATGTTCGCTCGCGCACGATTGCGGATGCGGATAGTCGCGTAGGCAGTCGTATTTCCAAGTTAAAAGATAATGAAATCGGTTACATTCGTGTAGGTTCGTTGACACAAGACGGCGAAGCGGTTGATTTTGAGGAAGTTGGGACAATACTCGAAGTCGATTTGGCAAAGCCGATTCCGCCCGGTGGCAAGACGACTTTTGTAATGGAATGGAAGGCACAAGTACCGCGTCAGGTACGCCGAAGCGGTTGGATGAGCAAGGAAGGCATCGAATTGTCGATGACGCAGTGGTATCCCAAAATGTGCGAATACGACTACATGGGCTGGCACGCCAACCCGTATGTCGGACGCGAATTTCACGCACCCTGGGGCGATTTTGATGTCAAAATTACGATTGATAAAGACTACATTATCGGCGGTACGGGTTACTTGCAAAACCCCAACGAAATCGGTCACGGTTACGAAACCAACACCTCCTACAAAGCTCCCAAAGGAGAGACGTTGACTTGGCATTTTCTCGCGCCACAGGTACATGATTTTGCATGGGCAGCCGACCCGGATTACAAGCATTTGACGGCAAAAGTACCCGATGGTCCGACCTTACATTTCTTTTATCAGCCGGGCGAAAAAACGGACGAAAACTGGTCGAAATTACCTGATTATACCGTCCAAACATTTGAATATATCAGTGAAAACCACGGCAAATATCCTTACGACCAATACACCGTCATACAAGGCGGCGATGGCGGTATGGAGTACCCAATGACGACCCTAATTACGGGCGAACGTCCCTTAACGAGCCTCGTCGGGGTGACGGTGCATGAGGTGTTTCACACTTGGTATCAGATGTTGATGGCAAGCAATGAATCGCTCTACGCATGGATGGACGAGGGCTTTACAAGTTACTCTTCTAATCGCTTGATGCAGCTACTTTTTGACATCCCCGGCGACAATCAAGAGCGCAGCTATATGGGCTATTTTCGTATCGCGGAAAGCGGTATGGAAGAACCCATGAGTACGCACTCCGACCACTTCAAAACCAATGCCGCTTATGGTACAGCTTCGTACTCAAAAGGCGCGGTATTTATGCACCAGTTGAGCTACGTAATCGGACAGGACGCACTCGACAGAGGCTTGTTGGCGTACTACGATAAATGGAAATTTAAACACCCAAATCCGAATGATTTTATTCGCGTGATGGAGAAGGAAAGCGGTTTGGAATTGGATTGGTATTTACAGCAATTTACGACCACGACTAACCAAATTGATTATGCGGTTAATTCGGTTAAAAAAGACAAGAGAAATACCATCGTCGAACTCCAACGTATCGGCGATATGATGATGCCGATTGATGTATTAGTAGAAACTAAAAAAGGTGATAAAACAGTGTATCACATTCCTTTACGCATCATGCGCGGCGAAAAACCGCAGGAGGATAAAAGTATGGGCTACGAAGTCGTAGAGGATTGGGCGTGGACACATCCGACCTACGAATTGGTCTTGCCGGAAAGAATTAAAAAGGTCAAAAGTATAACGATAGACCCGACCAATCGCATGGCAGATGTTGACCGTGATAATAATACGTATGGCGTGTTGGAGAATGTTGAGGAGGAGGTGAAAAAGAAGAAGAAAAATTAATCAAAATACAACAAAATGTAGAGACGCGATTAATCGCGTCTCTACATTTTATTTTTCGTTTTTTACGCCGTTTTAATCCCAAATTCGCCACGCAAAATCTCATACACCCGATGCACCGGCAAGCCCATCACAGTCGCATACGAGCCATTGATACGCGCCACTTTCACATAGCCGAGCCACTCCTGTATGCCATACGAACCCGCCTTGTCAAAGGGCTTGCAATGGTCAATATAATACTCAATTTCGGCATCCGTCATTTCGCTGATATACACTTCTGCCACGTCCGAAAACGCAACTTCGCGCTCACGCGAACGTATGCACACCCCCGTAATGACGCGGTGCATTGTACCAGATATTTCTCGTAACATCTGCATGGCATCCGCTTTGTCTTTCGGCTTGCCATATATTTTATTATTCAAAATTACGACCGTATCTGATGTGATGATAATTTCTTCATTTTCAATGAAATCCATCACACCATCCGCTTTCTTTTTGGCTAAAAACTCAGCGACTTCCTCGACAGGCATTTCCGGCGGATAGGATTCCTCTATTTCGCGTGTTTTGACTTCAAATTCAAAGCCCGCTTCCTTCATTAGAAAAGAACGACGTGGCGATTTGGATGCTAATATTATTTTTTTCATAATTTATTTCTGAAATACACAGAATATCGGCAAATATAAGAAAGTCACAGACCTCTGCCTTATCCAAATGAAAAATCCAAATAAAACTTATGATTTTACCTACTACACAAAACCTTGTTTAGTAAATCATTACTCAGATTGAATTATTTACGACCATTAATAGAAATCACACAAAACAATTGATAATCAAGTTCTTATACACATTTATTGGTTTTTCACCAATACAAGTTCTATTTTTTTTGAAATTAAAATTCAAAAATGTTAAAAAACACATCGCAAATGTTAATAAAAAATTATATTTGCATGGAGGCTTTTCAACCAATGACTTAAGATAAAGGAATTGCTTATCACAAATTATTGTTTTCCCTTCAAATCTTCCCTCGAAACAATTTATTTTAAAAAGTTTGTTACAAAACTTATCTTACATCTAAAAACAATCACTATGATACCAAAAACAGGTTTGTACCTGCTATCATCACTGCTTACTCTTACATTATGCTATGCAGGCGTTCAGGTTTATAATACTCATTATGCCGAAGATGCTCCTGCTAAAAAAAATATTTCCACTCAAAATGTTCAAAACGCTCAAAATGCTTTTGTGCAATGTGGTGGAACGTTTACTGACCTCGGTGGAGTCGATAATCCTTACGAAGCTAATTCTGACACGACCTATACTTTTTGCCCCGACGTTGCGGGCGATGTAGTGACGGTAACTTTTACCTTTGTTGATATGGAAACCGCAACGGGGGGGGAAGTTCAAGCGGGTTGTTATGATTTTCTTTCTATTTATAGTGGAAGTGATACCTCCGCTCCCTTGCAAGAAACAGCATGTGGTGAGTTGGACGGCGATGGCGGTACACCTTCTGTGCCCGAAAGCCTCCTACAAGCAGGTGATTTCTTTATTTCCGACGCGGCTGATGGTTGTTTGACTTTTGTATTTAGTTCTGATGGTTCGGTTCAGGGAGAAGGTTGGGTAGCGGATATTACCTGCGGTCCACCCCCTCAATGCGCCCAACCAACTGATTTATCTTCCAGTAATGTCACACAAGATGCTGCTGATTTAACGTGGACTTCTGATGAGACTTCATTTGATATCGAATGGGGACCGGCAGGTTTTACACCCGGTACAGGTACAACGGTTAGCGGTGTTGGCAATCCATATTCATTAAGTGGTTTGAGTGCCTCAACAGCTTATGACTTTTATGTTTGTGCGCTGTGTGACGATGGTGCAGGAGGAACGATTTCCTCAGATTGCACAGGTCCTCAAACCTTCACAACTGCCGATGCGCCACCTGCTTGTGGTGGATTTTTCATTGATAGTGGCGGACTTGACGGTGGATATGAGGCATCTGCAGATGAGACAGTTACGATTTGTCCTGATGTTCCGGGTGAGGTGGTCACAGTGACATTTACTTTTGTAGATATTGAAACTTCTACCGCAGAAGGTGTACAGGATGGTTGTTGGGATTTCTTGTCTATATATAGCGGAAGCGATACTTCTTCACCGCTTCAACAAACAGCTTGCGGTGAGTTGGACGGAGATGGTAGTACGCCTTCAGTTGCGACAAGCCTCTTACAAGTAGGCGATTTCTTCACTTCACAATCACCTGATGGTTGTCTGACCTTTACATTCAGCTCCGATGGTTCAGCTCAGAAAGAAGGCTGGGCAGCAGATATTACTTGTGCGCCACCTGCGGATTGTCCTCCTCCTTCGAGCTTAATGGCGTCTAATATAGGTGGTAGTTCTGCCGAATTATCTTGGACTTCTGCCGAAACTACTTTTAATATTGAATATGACACAACAGGCTTCACGCCCGGTATGGGAACGATGGTAAACGGTGTCAGCAATCCATATACACTAACAGGTTTAATGCCTGAAACTTCTTATGAATATTACGTTTGTGCAGTATGCGATGATGGTGCAGGTGGTACAATCGTTTCAAATTGTACAGGACCAAAAACATTTACTACGGATGTTGCTTGCCCTGCTCCTACTGATTTGGCGGTAGCCAACGAAACGGAAACTTCTGCTGATTTGTCTTGGACTTCCGTTGAAAGCAATTTTGGCATCGAATGGGGCGAAGCAGGTTTCACGCCCGGTATGGGAACAGCGGTCAGTGATGCCTCCAATCCATTTACATTAACAGGATTAACGGCTGCCACTGCTTACGAATATTATGTCTGTGCAGTTTGTGATGATGGGATGGGCGGACAGATAAAATCTGAATGTACCGGACCATTTTCGTTTGCTACAGCAGTACCTCCTCCAATGTGTGGCGGACCTTTCATTGATAGTGGTGGACTTGACGGTGGATATGATGAGTCTGCAAATGAGACAGTTACGATTTGTCCTGATGTTCCGGGTGATGTGGTCACAGTGACATTTACTTTTGTAGATATTGAAACTTCTAACGGAGAAGGTGTACAGGATGGTTGTTGGGATTTCTTGTCTATATATAGCGGAAGCGATACTTCTTCACCGCTTCAACAAACAGCTTGTGGTGAGTTGGACGGAGATGGTAGTACGCCTTCAGTTGCGACAAGCCTCTTACAAGCAGGCGATTTCTTCACTTCACAATCACCTGATGGTTGTCTGACCTTTACATTTAGCTCCGATGGTTCAGCTCAGAAAGAAGGCTGGGCAGCAGATATTACTTGTGCGCCACCTGCGGATTGTCCTCCTCCTTCGGGCTTAATGGCGTCTAACATAGGTGGTAGTTCTGCCGAATTATCTTGGGCTTCTGCCGAAACTACTTTTAATATTGAATATGACACAACAGGCTTCACGCCCGGTATGGGAACGATGGTCAACGGTGTCAGCAATCCATATACACTAACAGGTTTAATGCCTGAAACTTCTTATGAATATTACGTTTGTGCAGTATGCGATGATGGTGCAGGTGGTACAATCGTTTCAAATTGTACAGGACCACAAACATTTACTACGGATGTTGCTTGCCCTGCTCCTACTGATTTGGCGGTAGCCAACGAAACGGAAACTTCTGCTGATTTGTCTTGGACTTCCGTTGAAAGCAATTTTGGCATCGAATGGGGCGAAGCAGGTTTCACGCCCGGTATGGGAACAGCGGTCAGTGATGCCTCCAATCCATTTACATTAACAGGATTAACGGCTGCCACTGCTTACGAATATTATGTCTGTGCAGTTTGTGATGATGGGATGGGCGGACAGATAAAATCTGAATGTACCGGACCATTTTCGTTTGCTACAGCAGTACCTCCTCCAATGTGTGGCGGACCTTTCATTGATAGTGGTGGACTTGACGGTGGATATGATGAGTCTGCAAATGAGACAGTTACGATTTGTCCTGATGTTCCGGGTGATGTGGTCACAGTGACATTTACTTTTGTAGATATTGAAACTTCTAACGGAGAAGGTGTACAGGATGGTTGTTGGGATTTCTTGTCTATATATAGCGGAAGCGATACTTCTTCACCGCTTCAACAAACAGCTTGTGGTGAGTTGGACGGAGATGGTAGTACGCCTTCAGTTGCGACAAGCCTCTTACAAGCAGGCGATTTCTTCACTTCACAATCACCTGATGGTTGTCTGACCTTTACATTTAGCTCCGATGGTTCAGCTCAGAAAGAAGGCTGGGCAGCAGATATTACTTGTGCGCCACCTGCGGATTGTCCTCCTCCTTCGGGCTTAATGGCGTCTAACATAGGTGGTAGTTCTGCCGAATTATCTTGGGCTTCTGCCGAAACTACTTTTAATATTGAATATGACACAACAGGCTTCACGCCCGGTATGGGAACGATGGTCAACGGTGTCAGCAATCCATATACACTAACAGGTTTAATGCCTGAAACTTCTTATGAATATTACGTTTGTGCAGTATGCGATGATGGTGCAGGTGGTACAATCGTTTCAAATTGTACAGGACCACAAACATTTACTACGGATGTTGCTTGCCCTGCTCCTACTGATTTGGCGGTAGCCAACGAAACGGAAACTTCTGCTGATTTGTCTTGGACTTCCGTTGAAAGCAATTTTGACATCGAATGGGGCGAAGCAGGTTTCACACCCGGTATGGGAACAGCGGTCAGTGGTGCCTCCAATCCATTTACATTGACAGGATTAACGGCTGCCACTGCTTACGAATATTATGTCTGTGCAGTTTGTGATGATGGGATGGGCGGACAGATAAAATCTGAATGTACCGGACCATTATCATTTGCTACGGCTATACCTGCCCCCACTTGTTCAAATGGTGTCTTCGTTGACAATGGAGGTTCGGCGGCAGATTATGCCTCATCTTCAAGCGATTCGATTACGATTTGTCCTGAAGTTGCAGGTGATGTAGTAACAGTGACATTCAATTTTGTAGATATGGAAACCGGAGGCACTGACGATGGTGATTGTTATGATTTCTTATCCATTTATAATGGAAGCGGTACAATAGACACACTACAAGCATTCGCTTGTGGAGAGTTGGACGGTGACGGTGGTACACCTTCTGTTCCTGAAAGTCTATTACAAGCCGGAGATTCATTTACCTCTACTGCTGCTGATGGTTGCCTTACATTTACATTCTCCTCTGACAGTTCCGTACAAGGAGAGGGTTGGGAAGCAACAGTCTCTTGTGCGCCTCCTGCCGGAGTCCCCGGCTGTACAGATGCCACTGCATGTAATTACGATGCAGCAGCTACTATGGACGACAATTCTTGTGTATTTGCAACAGGTTGTGACGTATGTGATGGCAATGGCGGTGTGACTGACAATCCCGAACCCGGAGATACTTGCGATGATGGCGATGCAACTACCGTTGATGATGTGATTCAAGCGGATTGCTCATGTGCAGGTATGACTGCACCGGGATGTACAAACGCTACTGCTTGTAATTTTGACGCAGCAGCTACCGTAGATGACGGCTCATGTGTATTTGCAACAGGTTGTGACGTATGTGATGGCAATGGCGGTGTGACTGACAATCCCGAACCCGGAGATACTTGCGATGATGGCGACGCAACTACCGTTGATGATGTGATTCAAGCGGATTGCTCATGTGCAGGTATGACTGCACCGGGATGTACAAACGCTACTGCTTGTAATTTTGACGCAGCAGCTACCGTAGATGACGGCTCATGTGTATTCGCAACAGGTTGTGACGTATGTGATGGCAATGGCGGTGTGACTGACAATCCCGAACCCGGAGATACTTGCGATGATGGCGACGCAACTACCCTGGGTGATGTTATTCAAGCAGATTGCTCATGTGCAGGTATGACTGCACCGGGATGTACAAACGCTACTGCTTGTAATTTTGACGCAGCAGCTACCGTAGATGACGGCTCATGTGTATTCGCAACAGGTTGTGATACTTGTGCCGCAGACGGTACAGTCGTTGACAATCCTGAAGTTGGTGATGCTTGTGATGATGGCAATCCTGCCACAACAGGTGATGTAATCACTGAATGTGGTGTTTGTGGTGGTGTAGTCATTGGTTGTACAGATGCAAGCGCGTGTAACTACAATCCTGATGCTACTCAAGATGATGGTTCATGTGAATTTACATCCTGTGCAGGTTGTACAGATGCGACAGCATGTAACTATGATGCAAATGCTACTATTGATGACAGTTCATGTGTATTCGCAACTGGCTGTGATGTATGTGATGGCAATGGCGGTGTGACTGACAATCCTGAAACGGGAGATACTTGCGATGATGGCGACGCAACTACCGTTGGTGATATGATTCAAGCAGATTGTTCTTGTGCAGGTACAACTGTACCCGGGTGTACAGATGCTACTGCATGTAACTACGACTCGGCTGCTACTGCTGATGACGGCTCATGCGTATTTGCCACAGGCTGTGATACTTGTGCAGCAAACGGCACCGTAATGGACAACCCCGAAGTCGGCGAATCTTGTGACGATGGTAGCGACAATACAGAAAATGACATGATACAATCCGATTGTATATGTGCGGGTACTCCTATTCAGGGAATGGGTTGTATGGATGCTACCGCATGTAACTATGACCCAACGGCTACTATCGACGATGGCACTTGTACCTTCCCGGGCGATATTTGCAACGATAACAACCCATTTACCGTTAATGATGCCTTACAAACAGATTGCTCCTGCGAAGGAATCGACGATGGAAGTGGTGTTCCGACAGTCGGCGAATGGGGCTTGATTATCCTTGCATTGATACTACTCAATCTTGGCGTCCTCTACATCCGTCAAACAGAAATGAAAATTGAAAAAGCATAAAAATGCTCTTTAGAAATATTTACAAAAGGCTGTCTGCGAAAGTGGGCAGCCTTTTTTATTGGAAAAACAATCGTTCAAGATAGTACCGACTGTCTTTACAGGCTGACCGGAAACCCTGTAATGACTGCTTTAGCTGTCAAGTGAGTTCTTGATACGGAATCTGCCCAACGCAAAAGTGCAATTTCCGACGGAAGCTACTGTTTAACATCCCACCAAACCATCACATCCCGTATATCTAACAACGAATCAAAGTAATCGCAAAAAATGTATATATTATTTTTATGGAAAAAAATTTGCTCAAAACATTCCCCGTAAAAGCAACACAACCCGTCATTTACAACACTTTTGGGCTGCACCGCTTTATTCCAAAATTAACCAAAAATTCAACACCTACATCTTCTTAAATTTACCTTATTCAGTGCTTTACAGTCTCCTTTAAAAAAGGCTTTGACATCGAATCTTTCGTATTGGCAGCGACAAACACAGCCACCCTTTTCCAAAAAAATCATATATTTACACAAACACAAGAACATGAAAAAAATCAACCTATTCCTCGCCTCCTCCAACGAACTCAAAGCCGACCGCGAAGCCTTCGAAATTCAAATCTATAGAAAGACCAAATCATGGTTTGACAAAGGCGTGTTCTTGCATTTGGATATTTGGGAAGACCGCTCGGCGCAGATGTCGCCCACCCGCTCGCAAGACGAATACAACAAAGTCATCCAATCCGAAACCGATGTCTTTATCCTCTTGGCACATACCAAAGTCGGCATGTTTACCGCCGAAGAATTTGAACAAGCCTTCGGCAAATTTCAAGTCGCGCAAAAGCCTTTCATCTTCATCTATTTCAAAAACGTACCCGACGACCACGACAATAAATCCCTCAAAGATTTCAAGCAAAAAATATGGGATTTAGAACATTTCGCAGGCAGATACAGCGATTTTAATGATTTGTGGAATCAGTTTAATAAGGAATTAGACCGATTGGAGGCGGATGATTTTATGAAAAATGATTTTGAAAAACAGACAAGCGGAAAACGCATCATTCAGCAAGGCGATAAATCGGTCTATATTGAAAAGGGAGACGGTATTAATTTTACGATAAATTGATGCGAACCCGTACAGGCGATTTCAATCGCCATGTCTCGCATAATTTTTATTTTTGCCAAACATAAACCGCCCCCCGATTCGTAGAGAAAATTCATGAATTTTCTCTACGAATCGAAAAAATCCGGCATCAACACCAAACCATGAGTTACAGAAAAGTTAATCAAGGCGGCAAATCGGTGTACATCGAAAAGGGAGAAAACATCACCATCAATTATAATGGTGTAGAAATCCCCCAAGTCCTCACCTACACCCCGCCCCGCCACGAACACTTCATTGGCAGAGAAAAAGAACTCCGCGACATTTACGCTGCACTTCACAGCGACGACCGCCCCCTCTTACTCGTCAACGGACAAGGCGGCGTAGGCAAGACCACCCTTGCCACGCACTACTTCTGCGAACACGCCCACGAGTACGCCCATACCGCTTGGGTCACCTGCGAGGGCAATATCGCCGACGACCTCATCAGCCGACTCCAAGACACGCTCGGCATCCGCGACCAACTCCGAAACATCATCGACCGCCCCCAAAGGACGCAGATACTCCTCTGCGCACTGGCGAGCCTCCAAAAAACCTGCCTACTCGTACTCGACAATGCCAATGACCCTGCCGACCTTCAGGCACACTACCAAGTCCTGCGTTCCTGCCCCAATTTTCATATCTTGCTCACTACGCGCATCAATGAGTTCCGACAAGCACACTTCTACCCCATTGAGGGCTTGCCCATAGCCGATGCCCTCCGCCTCTTCCGCCAATACTACCCCGCCCTCACAGATACCGAAACCCAAACCGTCAGGCAGATACACCAAGCCGTCGGTGCCAACACCCTCGTCATCGAACTCCTCGCCAAAAACCTACACCAACTCAACCGCCTACGCACCCAATACACCCTCGACGACCTACTACAAGACCTCCGAGAAAAGGGCTTACTCCAACTCCAATCCAAAAACGTACACACCGACTACGGCAGCCTCCAACATGCCAAACCCGAAGACATCATCGCTGCCATGTACGACCTCACTACACTTCTCAAAAAGGAGCGTCGAATACTATCAATGTTAGCTATATTACCACCTGAAAACATTCATTTTGAGACACTTGAGAGCCTAATTATTGATATTGAAGAATTAGACGACTACCTATTATCTCTCTATGAAAAAGGTTGGATTGATTTTAGTGAACGGGATAAAATTTTTAAAATTAGCCCTGTTGTTCAAGGAGTTGTAAAAAAACATGAAAAAGATATAACAAAAAATGTCGTACCATATTTAGCAGCCAATCTAATGTTAAAGCTGGGTTTTGAGCCTAACTCTGGACAACTTCTTTATCTAAATTATCAACAGGCAGCTAAATACGCTGGTTATGGTGAATATCTCATAAATCAATTTAGTCAAGATGTTCCAATGTTGACATTTTTGTGCAGGAATGTCTCTAACTTTTTTGAGGTGTACGGAGAGTTGAAAAAAGCTTTGAGCTTTTCCGAGAAACATCTTGGACTGAGTAAAGTTCTTTGCAACACCGTTCCAGAAAATTTACTCTTCGATGAGAACGTAGCAATAGCCTATAGTAAATTAGGTCAGATAAACCTTGAACTTGGATATGGGCAAAAGGCTCTAAATTGTTACAAAGAAGAAATCCTAATTTATGAAAAGTTGATTAAAAAATATCCAAATGAATTACAGCTCAAAATAGAAACAAGCATTTCGTATGAAAGGATATCAATATGCTTTAGGAATACTAATATGATTGATGAAGCAAGGTTGTTTGCTGAGAAATGTCGTAATATTATATTGGAACTATCTGAAAATGATAGTAACAATCCCAAACTTAAAAAACGTTTAGCTAATACCTATGAGAATCTTGGAGATATAGAACTAAACTTAAATAATATTGAAACTGCACTTAACTACTATCTAAAAGATAAAACACTTACAGAGGAATTGATTGAATTGGATAAAAATGACATTTCTCTTTATATTGGACAGAGTTTAAATTTAGAGAAATTAGGAGATATTTATTTAAAAATGGGATTGATGCAGGAGTCTCTAAAGTGTTTAGAAGAAGGGAATCACATAGCTAAAAAATTAAACAAGTTTGACCCTACAAGCGTAAAATTAAAACGCAATTTAGCATCATCATATTTATGGCTTGGAATTTATTACGAAAAAAATAATGATAAAGTTAATGCAAAGAAATTCTATGTCTTATCGAAACGTAAATTTGTTGAGTTAAGAAAAAAGCATCCTGACTACATTCGATATGAAGATGATTTACAATGGGTGTTACAAGCAATAGAAGGAATCAGATTGTAGTTGGGGTATAGTGTTTGGCTTTCCCGTACTGACTACTTTCAGCCGTCGCGGGGCATCCCCCAAAAAACAACCCGTCATTCCAAACCCCGATTTGGAATCTGCCCGGTCTTGGTACGATGTCAGGCAGGAGCTTCAGTTTAAAATCGCTCTCTTGCGCCCGGCGGATTCCGCATCAAGTGCGGAATGACGGTTGCTTTTTGGTTTTTTATGCTTTTATATCTTTTCACTGGCTTGAGTCGGCGGACATTTTCAAAATGTCAGGCGACAGTGTATTTTCGTTTTATTGCGATTTAGGATTTTTATAAAATGAATTATAATTATTTTTATTCATTAAAATAATCTTTGTAATTATTTGATTTTTAACAAAAAATGCGAATATTCCTCGCCTGACATTTCAAAAATGTCCGGCGAGTAGGCTTCCCGGCACTCCAAACCAGAACGTCTTGCTGAATTTATTTCAGTATCTCCCGAGCCACAAGCACGATGTTGAATGTGAGCTAAAATTTTGTATCTCGCTCAAAAACGACAAATTATGGACTTTTGTGCGACATTGGTTTTCCATCGTTCGGGAGATGCTGAAATAAATTCAGCAAGACGGTTGCTTTTTGGTTTTTATGCTTTTATATCTTTTCGCTGGCTTGAGTCGGCAGACATTTTCAAAATGTCAGGCGACAGTGTATTTTCGTTTTATTGCGATTTAGGATTTTTATAAAATAAATTATAATTATTTTTATTCATTAAAATAATCTTTGTAATTATTTGATTTTTAATAAAAAATGCAAATATTTCTCGCCTGACATTTCAAAAATGTCCGGCGAGTAGGCTAACCGACAAGCCCCCGTACCGACGACTTTAGCCGTCGCGGGGCGAGCTACCTGACGGCTGAAGTCGTCAGTACAGTTTAGTCGGCGGACATTTTCAAAATGTCAGGCAACAGTGTATTTCCGTTTTATTGTGATTTAGGGTTTTTATAAAATGAATTATAATTATTTTTATTAATTAAAATAATCTTTGTAATTATTTGATTTTTAGTAAAAAATGCAAATATTTATCGCCTGACATTTCAAAAATGTCCGGCGAGTAGGCTTCCCGGCACTCCAAACCAGAACGTCTTGCTGAATTTATTTCAGTATCTCCCGAGCCACAAGCACGATGTTGAATGTGAGCTAAAATTTTGTATATCGCTCAAAAACGACAAATTATGGACTTTTGTACGACATTGGTTTTCCATCGTTCGGGAGATGCTGAAATAAATTCAGCAAGACGGTTGCTTTTTGGTTTTTTATGCTTTTATATCTTTTCGCTGGCTTGAGTCGGCGGACATTTTAAAAATGTCAGGCGACAGTGTATTTTCGTTTTATTGCAATTTAGGGTTTTTATAAAATGAATTATAATTATTTTTATTCATTAAAATAATCTTTGTAATTATTTGATTTTTAAAAAATGCAAATATTTCTCGCCTGACATTTCAAAAATGTCCGGCGAGTAGGCTTCCCGTACAGGCGATTTCAATCGCCATGTCCTGCAAATATGAAACATGGCGATTGAAATCGCCTGTACAGTTACAGCTACCAA
>Ga0209595_100479_pt1 | contig 13952 bp, 7 predicted proteins | sample Porto_4metaG_FD_187427 | JGI IMG/M metagenome (GOLD analysis project Ga0209595, IMG submission 187427) | Marine algal microbial communities from Porto, Portugal - Porto_4 metaG (SPAdes) (version 2) | ecosystem: Host-associated > Algae > Red algae > Unclassified | place: Portugal: Porto | collected...
ATTGAATTGATAGAAAGTGCCAACAAAGGTAAAGTTCCTATTCCTTTGCGAGTAACAATAGCTCAAACGGATAAAATAGTTAATGTAGAGCTTCCCACCAATAAAGAAGTGACAGAATGGCAGGAGAAACGCGGTCACATTTGGAACAAACCAAGTTCGGTTAATTCTCCAACATTTAAGATAGAATTAGAGAGCATAATTAATGACAATATTCAAATTGACATGAATCATTTGAATCAGGATATGAGGGCAGAAAAATCCTCCCGCCTTATTTTTGATGATTATAACGCGGTCAAGGATGCTTTTGATAATATTGTGTCTAAATCTTGTGATTACGACCGAAATACTGATGAATATGGTTGTATTTCCTTTCCATACAAACTTGACGGGTGCTTTGCTCGCGCACATAGAATGAAAGAAATATTAGAAGAAGACTACGGTAAATGGTGTTTAAAACTCATGGTGTATTCTCAGCAAGGCTTAGATATACCCGGATGTTCACAAAAATGGGCATATCACATTGCTCCAATAGTGTTCTCGAATTCAGATTTTACATGGTATGTCCTTGACCCTTCTTTGGGTGATGAGCCACTTGGAATATATGACTGGGCTTCAATTATGGGCATTCATAATATGTGTGAAGTGGAGTATGGAAGTAGATATATTTATGTGCCAAATGATAGAAGATGTTATGTTGATCACGACTATGATTACCAATTTGACTATGATGATACTTATGACGATTTATGGTTTTTTCAGAATTATTTTAATTGTGAGCCATACTAGAACTAGTTGGGAAACTACAGAAAACTATATAATACTTGGGGCTGTCGGGATTTCGACAGCCCCTTTTTGTATAATGGAAATTTGCTTTTAAACTCTGGGATGCCCCCTAATCTTGGCCAAGAACGCTACTCTATTCAATCGGAGTCTTATACACATCAAATAATCCCTAAAATCAAGATTTTTCAAATAATTCTTTGTACATTAGCCTTTATATCAGAAGATTAAACGTATAACTAAAATAATTCACCATGCCACCAGCAGCCAAAATGGGAGATATGCACGCTTGCCCGATGAGTACACCGGGTACACCACCTATTCCACACGTAGGAGGTCCTGTCATGGCGGGATGTTGTCCTACTGTACTGATTAATAGCACGCCCGCAGCAGTTGTCGGGGCAATGTGTATCTGTGTAGGTCCGCCGGATGCTGTGGCTGCGGGTTCATCTTCGGTCATGTTTGGTGGGATGCCTGCCGCAAGACTGGGCGATATGACCGCACACGGGGGAACGATTGTCGCAGGGTCGCCGAATGTGATGATTGGTGGCTAAAACTCTTCACTCTAAAACAAACAAATGAAAAGCACCGCCAACAAAAAGGATAGCTCCTCTACTACTCATGCGTCAAACAACTACTTGAATGACGACCTGAGTGGCAACTTCTCTTTTCAATCTTACGAACAAAGTCCACATTTCAGTCCTTATGTGATACAAACTAAACTGAATATCGGACAGCCCAACGATAAGTACGAACAGGAAGCGGACGCTATGGCAAATACCGTAGTTCAACAAAAACTTGCTGATGCCACGCCACACGTCAGCGAAAATAACGCCACCGATACCCTCCAACTCAAACCTGTAGAGCATGAAGAAGAACTTGAAGAATTAGAAGAACAACCCATTCAGAAAAAAGACAATCCTACTCCTACCAACACTTCATCTAATACCACATCTTCCCCTTCCCAACTCTCAACGGATGTGCGCGGTAAAATGGAAGGTGCATTCCAAACCGATTTTTCAAATGTAAATATTCACAAAAATTCCTCGAAAGCAAAAGACATGGGAGCTTATGCCTTTGCACAAGGCAATGACATCCACTTTGCACCCGGACAATACAACCCCGCTACTCCCAAAGGACAAGAATTAATCGGACATGAACTGACGCATGTAGTACAACAACGTTCAGGACGAGTAAAACCCACCACCCAAGCCAAAGGACTTCCCGTAAACAACGACACAGAACTCGAACGCGAAGCTGACGATATGGGTGCAAAGGCAGCGAAAGGAGAAGCGGTAAATCTCAATACCAATATAAAAGAAGAAGAACCTAACACCATTCAAGGTAAAGGTTTGATTCAGATGAAAGCAGAAGCCGGAGGCGGTGCTGCCGGAGCAACGGGTGGTGGTGCGGCAGGTGGTGAAGGAGTTGCCGCATCAGGTGGTGAAGGTCCTATAAGCCTTAATGGTTCGCAGACGGTAGTCAAGAATCTTGCCGCCCAGACTCCTACAGGCTTCATTCAAGGTGTCAAAACGGCTCCCACAGCTTTAAATTCAGCACTGGCAACTGAAAATGCTGCGCTGAAAACGAGTTTCCCCGAAATAGAACAACCGACAGGATTGGAAAACAGACCTTCAAAAGCCAGTCAAAAAGGTAAAGGACATCCAATGGGTATGACACCCGGCACTGCGGGTACTCCACACCCCAACACCCCCGGAGGTACAGGTATGGGAACGGGTGGTGGACATCCGACAGCGACTACGTCCGGTAACGCTAATTACACACCTCATCCGAATACGCCCGGAGGTACAGGTATGGGAACAGGCGGTGGACACCCGACGGCAACTACGTCCGGTACTACCAAGCCCTCAACACCCGGTAAATCTATTGGTAAAACTATAAAAAAAGGTGGCGGAGCTCCTATGCCAAGCAAGTCCTCCGGTAGCAGATCACTATCAGCACAGGAAACGGTGACTATAGGAGATGAAACTGTCAACGTTGATGTCGGTAATGCACCTGAACTGAACCTAAGTGGTGAAGCTAATCCTCAAAAATTACAAACCGCTAAAAATGCAGATTCAGCGAAAGTAACATCCAAACATTCCACAGCAGATAGGGAAACCACCAAAGACTTTGGCGAAAACGATATTTATCCTGAATATCCGGAACTCGAGCAGATGAGCCCACAAGTAGAAGCGGGGATAGCTCCGGTCATAGAAATTCCGGAAATGGGAGAACTTCCTCCCGCCGACCCGCAAATTACGACTGCGTTTAACATCGAAGCCAAAGTCAAGATGGATGAGCAAGTCGGAGTAGAGATGGCTAAGAATGATGCCGAAGTTGCTAAAATGCAGGCAGGGTCCCAACAAGAGTGGACAAAATATAACACCGAATTGGAGGCAGAAACCCAAAGAGTAAGTACCGAACAAAAAGCCGCACAGGAAAATGCCAAAGCCGAAGTTGAAACACAACGGCAAAATTGGAAAACCGAAAACCAAGCTGTAAAGGACCGATTTGAGACAGAATCAGCAGCTAAAAAAGCAGAGGCAGATACCAAGATTGATGCTAAGGTAGCCGATACTGACGCCAAAGTGTCTCAAACATTCAATAGAGCAGAGACACAAGTAGCAGCAGAAGTAGCAAAGGCTGAACAAAACGCTCACGATAAAGAACGGGAGTCAGAGTCGGAAGGTTTCTTAGATTGGCTGGGCGACAAAATATCAAGTGCTTTAGATTGGCTGAAAGAGCAATTCGATAAAATAGTCAATTTCCTCAAAAAAGCTGTAAAAGCTATCATAGACGAAGCCAAGAGAATTGCCAATGACGTTATTAACTTAGCGAGAGACATCATAGTAGGTGTGATTCAAGTATTTGGTGCGGCACTGAAAATTTTAGTAGATATTGCCTTTGCTGCCTTTCCTGAAATTCGGGATAGAATCAAAGGCGCAATTGATACTGTCGTAAATGCTGCGGTGCAACTCGTCAACCAACTCGCTGAAGGACTAAAGGCTTTTGTCAATCTACTGTTGGATGCACTTGGTTTCGCGCTCAATTTTATACTTTCCGCTTATCAGGCATTTGTTCATTTACTTTTGGGAGATTGGAAGTTTTTTGCTGATTTCTTGCTGGGAATGTTGCAAGGTATTTTCTGGTTGGTACAAGCCGCTAGTCAAATGCATCAATACTTATTCTGGGGAGAATTAATGGCTGCATTATTGGGTACAAATCCCAACGACCCACTTCCCGGTATTGAGCGACTTGAGAAACCGCAAACCGATGGTCAGTCAACGGATAATACAGATGGAATTGACCCTAACATGGCACTGTTGCAAAAGGGTGAACTGGATGAAAGCGACATAGAAATTGACCAAATTCTGGGTGAAGATGCACTTTCAGAGGAATTGCTAGTCGAATTGAGTGAAATGGGAGAAGGTACTTACGATTTTCCGGGAAATTCCAACCCACTTTCTATGCAGGAATTTCTCGGTGAACCCGCAGGTGGAGATGAAGAAAATATAGGCGAAGAAGCAACTCCTACACCTGACTTCGCCAATATGACTGATGATGAAAAATTAGCTTATTATCTCCAACAAATGCGCGACAATTTGAGTACGGCTGATGCCTCTCCCGAAGCGGCAGGACAACCCGTACATGTCGAAGCGGCTGACCAAATACCCGATGTTGCAAAAGTGGGTCCCCTATCTGTTGACCAACGTGTTAGTTTTATTGTATCGCAGATGAAGATTGGTTTGGAGATGTATTGGAATGAAAATAAAGGTTGGATAATTCCGGCTGTCATTGCTGCGGTTTTAGGTGTCATAGCTCTAATCGTATTTAGTGGCGGTACTGCCCTTGCCGCAATTCTTCCGATATTGATGCAATCACTAACCGTCATATTCGGAGTGATTCTGGTCGCGCAAATAGCCCCGCACATACGCGATTATTTCACGAAGTCTTATAATGGAGATGTAGCAGGAGGAGCGCAGAGTTTAGCTAAAGCATTTGCCATTGGACTCGTGGAGCTAATTTTTACGATGGTATTTAAAGGTATCGGAAAAATGCTTAAAGGTGTCATGCGTACAGGGCTGGCAGCTTTGAAGGGGCTAAGATACCTTGCTAAAGGCGGTGCAAAACTTGTAACACGTATAGGTAATGCTATACTTCAAGGGGGGAAAGTTCTTTTTAAAAATGTTAGTAAGGGAGTAACTCGTGGAGCAAGACGTGTTAGGGATTTAACAGGAAGACTTTCCAAACACTTTAGAGCTAAAAAGATTCAAATTACAATAACTAACGCTTGGATAATAATCCGTTTTTATTTCAATCCAGCACCAATTATAATTCGACTACCTAGAAGGAGTTCGCAAAATAGACAGATAAGAGTAGAAGTTCAAAAATTACTTAATTCTTTTGGAAAGCATGGAGAGCAACCAAGTCAGGAAGTATTAAAAAGAGCAGAAGACCTGATGGGAGTTGTTGACAACTATTCAACAAAAACGATAAGTAATGGTGGAGTTAATCTGAAATTAGATAAACAAGCAATGACTCATATTTTAGGTCGTCATCATCCTGACTTTTTTATCAGTAAACCCAAAAATATACAATCATACTTTACAGGAAATCCGACACCGGAAGATATCGTAAAAGTTATAGATGAAATCATGAAAAATCCAAGGTATAGAGATAGAGTTACAAAAATAATGAATGGCGAGATTAAGGCAACATCTTTTAGAGCAACCCTTGATGGTAAAGTATATCAAATCGGTCTAGATGGACGAACATCAGGTCGAATTGGGCAGTTTTTTGAAGTAAATTAACACTTATTTTATGTTAAATATTGATACGTATTTGTTTAATCCATATGGTAATACCGACAAACTGAATCATGATTTTTTGATGGCGCAAAAGAAATTGGCAGAAAATACAGATTCCTACAAATTAGATATTATAAAATCTTTAGCGTCCCCGGTAGAGCTAAAGGACATTAATGACATTATCGAAAATCAAGATAAGTTTTTTATTGAATTTTCTGATAAAGAGAAGATGCTCTTTTTTAACGATTCTTTAATATCAGATTATGTGGAGGGAGCAGTAAGGATTTTATTCAACAATCAAACTATTATCGGATTACGAGAATATGATGTTTTGCATCAATTGTGGCTCTCTTTAGTGGCAATGGTGCATGAATTCTATTATAACGATGGCATCGGATATGGATTTTGGCCTGGGCAACCAATAGAATTAATGCTCACAGAGTCATCGAATTCACACTTTTTACTTACGTACGAAATTAGAGGTGAGCGTATGGATGAATGGAAACTCCCAAAATCATCGTTTATTGATGTTATTACTGAAGCTGGTACTTTTTTCTTCAACTACTTGTATCCTTATAAGCCGGAGATTAGTAAGGATGGCATTCAAACTATAAAGGAATTCAATAGAAAACATGCTGAAATGAAAACGTTTTAACCAAAGTTACTTCTTTGAATTGAACTATTTTACGAATGAAAAAAACAAAAAAAAGAACCACCACCGCCACTACCGCCAACTCCTACCTCAATAACGGTATCAGTGGCGATTACAGCTTTCAGACGTATGAGAGCAGTCCGCATTTCAGTCCTTATGTGATACAACCTAAGCTAAAAATCGGACAGCCCAACGATAAGTACGAACAGGAAGCCGACGCTATGGCAGACACAATCATGCGAATGCCCGACGACACCATACAGCGAACAGCAGATTTAGAGGAAGAGGATTTAGTTGCCGGAGAACAAGCACCCGAAGAAGAGGAAGTAATGGAAGACAATGATACAGAAACAGAGACAATACCAGAAGAGGAAGAAATTAATATTCAGACGAAATTAAATACAGCCCCAAATGTTACCGGTAATGACCTTGCACAAAAAATCATACAAAAGCGTGGACAAGGTAAACCACTTCCCACAGAGACTCGCACAGATATGGAGTCCGCTTTTAGCACTGATTTCAGCCATGTCGGTATTCATACTGATAATGATGCTCAATACATGAATAAACGCCTCAACGCTCAGGCATTTACTCATGGAAAAGACATTTATTTCAATTCCGGTAAATACAAGCCTGATACAAGTGAGGGTAAGCATTTATTAGCCCATGAACTGACGCATGTATTACAGCAAGGAAAAAAACAGAACAATAAAGCAATCTCAACAACCCAACCAACAATACAAAGAGGAATATTTGGAAAAATAAAAAGAGGATTCAAGAAAGTCGGCAGAAAACTTAGGAAAGGAGTGAAAAAAGCGGCAAAAGGAGTCTGGAAAGGAATCAGGTGGGCAGGAACACAGCCTTGGAAAGCCTTAAAAATTGCAGGAAAATACCTTTACAGACTTGGAGAAAGTGTCGTAGGTTTTGTTTGGAGGTTATTTAAAGAATTTCCTCGACGTATGCTCAAATTATTGTCTCATCTCGGTCTCCTATTCACTAAATTACCATTAAGAGCATGGGAAGGTGTGAGGTTGTTGTTCACAGGTAATATTAAAGGCTTCGCATCTTTTCTATGGGAGATTACCAAGAGCGGTTCAGCGTGGTTAGGCAGACTTATTACAAAGTTACTGGATTTAGTGAGTTTTGGTGAGTTTATGGATATCGTATTTACCGTAAACAGAATGTCTTGGGGAGGATTCTTATTCAGATACCTCAACCTTAATAGCTTAGGAGGTTTTACGGATATTTTGTTTAGATTTATAAAACGCAATACTAGAAAGATGACATCTACCGAAATACGCGAAGCTAAAAAAATATTTGGTAATTCAATTACTTACAGACTTGTCAGAATAGATGAAACTTCGATTATTGCTATGTTGGCTTCATTAAATGGTGGAGATACAGCGGTTGTTACATTTCATACAATTAATTTTCCAAGAAAAATTAAAACCTCATCCTCATGTGGTGATAATAGTGATATGGGCTGGCTTATTCACGAATTGGTACATGTAGCACAAATGGAAACTGTAGGTACTCAGTATATTGGTGAAGCTCTTTATGCACAGTGGACAAGTGGATACGATTATGGAGGAGGAGAGGCTTTAGTCGGAAAGCGTCTTAGAGATTTTAATAGAGAACAGCAAGGAGATATAATACAAGATGCGTATGGAGTTTTATACTGCCCGGATTATTCGCAGACTTACGCCAGTGAATACAATAGAATGATTACAGACTTACAAAAAGGATGCTTATAAAATAAATATATGAGAACCACTACGGCAAAAGAAACTAACACTGCCACTATCGCCAACTCCCAGTCCAACAACGACACAAGTGGCGATTACAGCTTTCAGGCGTATGAGAGCAGTCCACATTTCAGTCCTTATGTGATACAAACTAAACTGAAAATCGGACAGCCCAATGACAAGTACGAGCAGGAAGCGGACGCTATGGCAGATAAAGTCATGCGAATGCCCGACGATACCATACAGCGAACTTGTAGTGAATGTGAAAGAGAAGAAGAAAAAATACAAATGAAAACCGCCGGAAAAGGCAAAGCCCCCAAAGAGGAAGAAGAACTCCTCCAAACCAAACCCATAATGATGAAATCCGAAGGCGGTGAAAGTACAGCTACCCCCGCCCTCGCTACCCAACTCAATAGCACCAAAGGCGGCGGCAAGTCACTCGCCCCTGATGTCAATGCCTCTATGAGCAATGCCTTTGGCACAGACTTCAGCCATGTGCGCGTACATACAGACACCCGCGCCACACAGATGAACCAAGACCTCCACGCCAAAGCCTTTACTCATGGCTCGGATATTTATTTTAATCAGGGGGAGTATGCGCCGACTTCTTCACAAGGTAAGAAGTTATTGGCACATGAGTTGACGCATGTGATACAACAAAAAACTGGAGGAAGTGATATAGCTCAAAGGTCACCTGATGCTGTTGACAAAGAGAATGAATCTCAAGTAAATGTTCCCCATGAAGTAATTGAGCTACTTGATGGTATAGAAAAAGAAGCCCAGTTGTCCGTTTTTCGCCTAAGAGATTGGCTGACTAAAAATATGATTGAGTTTCTTGGAGATGTTATAATATCAGACAGGGATGAGGCTGTTAAAAAAGAGATTCTGTCCAATACTTTGAAAACTGCGGTTGGTAACGCTGTTTCCATAGGTTCTATCTATGTTGGAGCAATATATGGTGAAAAGCTAATGCGATACATACTGACATTGAGGCAAGCAAAAGCATTTGGTGGTGTAGTGTCATTTATTGTAGGGGCATTTATTGAGACAGTAGCTGCAGAGCTTTTTAACTCAAGAGACAAACTGGTAAAAAATAGTTTGAAGTCTGCAATAGAAGTGATTACAACAATAATCAACCCTAAAATAGATAAAATGCTTCTTGAAATGCCTTCAAAATTTTTGTCAATAAGAAACAAAATACTTGCAATTAAGAATGACGATATTTCCTTTTGGAGAGAATTAGAAATAGAACTCCAGAAAATTCGTGAATACTACACCAGTATAATTCCAGATACAAATGACAAAAGCCTTTATCGTAGTCTTGCTCTCCAATCGGGAGTTTACAGCGATAAAGAGGTTCCAGCAGAATCAGAATTACCTGAAAACATGGGGGGCAAAGAGGCAAAGTTTAATTTTTTAATGAGACATAATATAGTTGATACAAAAAAAACAAAAATTAATGTTTCAAATGATAGTAGTACAATTATCATTAAGTCTAAAGCCGCGTATAGTGCAGGAGACACTTCATTTGATTATGTGGAATGGCCACCTTCTAAATATCAAATATCACTAATTGGTATAGATGGTATTGATTCAAAGCTTGGTATTCCTAGGATATATAATGCTAATTCCTATGGGGATGATGTAGGTTATGGTATATGGTATAATGTACCAAAAGGAACATACTCTATTGAGATAATGAGGAGTGACCACCCTATCGCTATCCGCGGAGAATGTGCGTATATAATTAAAGACTATGTGAAATGAAATAAATTATCGTCACCCCACCCGCTTCCCCTTCTTCTGCATCTCCCGTTTAATCCCGCGTTCGATAAGGGCTTGCGAGATACGTTTATCCTGTTCGAGTGCCTGAATGACGCTGTATTGAAAGACATTGACGATATCTGCGCCGGTGAGTTCGTGTTGAGCGAGTTGTTTGAAGTCCACGCCGTTGAGTGAGATACCCGTCTTGCTGTCGGTCTGGAATTGAAAGACATTTTCCCATATCTTGCGCCGCGTGGCTTTGGTCGGCACCGGAAAATAAGCGATAGACTGAAAGCGACGCAAAAAGGCATCGTCTATATTTTTTTTGTAATTGGAAGCGAGTATCACGATGCCCTCGTGTACCTCTATGGCTTGCAGCAGGTAGGCGACTTCCTGATTGGCATAGCGGTCTTTGGCATCTTTGGTCTCCGTCCTTTTACCGAATAGCGCGTCCGCCTCATCAAAAAACAAAATCCAGTCTTTATTGGCGGCTCGTTCAAATATTTTCGCCAGATTTTTCTCCGTTTCACCGATGTATTTAGAGACAATCCGCGAGAGGTCAATGCGATACACCTCACGTCGGGTGTGCTTGCCGATAAGCGTTGCCGCCAGTGTCTTGCCCGTTCCCGATGCCCCGTAAAAGAGGGCTTTGAAACCTTTGGGGAAGTATTTCATCACCCGCTTATCCTTCAAAACGGTATCGCGGTGGGTCAGCCAGTGCAGCAGGTTATTGATTTCCTTCGCCGTCGTATCCTCCAAAAAAAGGTCGTTCCAAGTGAGTTCGGAGCGGAGTTTGTGCGCCTGCATGTAGCTATCCTGCGCCGTCACCACCTGCCCCGACAAATAGCCCTTACGAAATGCCCGATGCAGCAGCAGCAAAGCATGATAAGCGGGTTCTTGGTCGGGCGATTCGGGGGCTTTCAGCACATCCGTCTTCAGTAGCGGATGTTGTGGCAGTTGGCGGATAGTATTCAGGCGTTTATCAAGGCTGTCGAAGTCCATAAGAAAAAAAGCCGTCTCCCAAGTCGGAAAAAAACCGGAAAATCCGGCATGGTTCACCCGTCCGCCGAATTTGGTAAATATCTTCCCGTAAGGGTCGCGCAACAAAAATCCGTCTAATACTTCGGGCTTCACATGCGGCGCAATCGCCAGTGCCAGCAGCAGCCGGTCATTATCGGTGAGCGTACAGAGAAAGTCTTTGGCGAGTGGCGAGTCGTCCGGTTGGTGTTGGGGCGCGGCGGGTGCTTCGTCGGGTACTTGTTCCCGTTCCGATGCTTGCCGAAATTCATTAGCAGTCTGCGTGACGCGGTATCGGATACATTCCTCCAACCACGCCAGTTCCTTTTCCAAACTCCCCGCATTTTGTGAGATGACTTTCATACACACCGTACTGGCGACTTCAGTCGCCAAGTTTTTAATTTTAAATTATTTATTGACACGCACAACGTAGGTGTAATGTAGGGACAAGGCATGCCTTGTCCCTACATTACATCTACATCGTTACGAGGTTTTCCAATTAATCACAATTACACACTTACTCCACGGAAAAAACGCCGTACCGAGACTGACATTGGCTTTCTTTTCCAATAAAATATCATACGGTTGGGGCTGTACTTCGAGTATCCATTTGCTTTCTTCGCGGTACAATTTGCCTTCACGGATGAGGTAATTGGCACGAAGGGCATCAGGATTGTCTTTTGTGAATATCTTGGTTTGTTTGATACATTCACTCAAAAAATACTCGCAAGCCCCGCGTTCTTCTTCCGATAATTTGATGTCATAACTTGGGCGATAGGTGATGGGTGTGCCTACGATTAAATTGTTCAATGCGAGGTTGTCGGGCTTTTGCGCGCTTGTTTTTTTGACCAAATATTGCAATAGGTGAATGGCTTTATCCGCGTTTTCCTCCGTGCTGATAGTTTTGTTTTCACCAAACAGTTTCATGCCCTTAAAGAAACTGCGTAAGTAGGGCCAAAGTAGAATAAGTCCGGCATTTTCGATGTAGTGTTCGATGGTGTCTGATGTTTCGGATGTGGTTTTTGCCGGAAACAGTGCGTTGCGTTTTTTCTGTGTTTCCTCTGCGATTTCCTGTTGCATAAATACCTGTTCCAATTCGATAAATTCGTCCATTAACTCGGTATCGGATATGGGGATTTCGCTAAGTGTTTTTTGCGCGATATTTTTCGGAGATTCACCTTTATATTCAGCGATAAATTCCAACCATTTTTGTACAATCGTCTGCGTACTTACCTGATTTGTACGATTGATATTATTAAAATAAAAAACAAAAGCCGATTCCAACCAAATCGCGTCCGTCATGTACGTGCGTGTGTAAGGGAGCACACTCGCCAACGCTTTTTGAATGGTCATCGTCTCCTCGCTAATGAGTTGTTTCAAGGGAAGTAATTGAAACACTGCATTTGCAAACATCCGCTTCAAAGGAATTTCTCTAAAGACTTGATGGAATAATGCCTTTTTCGACTTCCTTTCAATCATCCACGTTTCAAACATCTTTTTATCGGCAAATAAACGTATATCTAAACTTCCCGACAACAAAATATCTCGCAAAATAACGTATTCATTTCGGGGGATAAATTGGGGCGGCGGTGTTTTGGTCGGGCTTTGGTCGGGCTTAGTGAGACTTGGTTTTTGTTTAATATTTTCTTCGACTTGTTTTAATATTTTTTCTAATTGAATAATTTGATTGTCAGTTGTTTTTAATTGGGTTTGCTTGATTATTAATGCTATGATTTTTTTAGTTGAAAGGGAGGCTTGATGCATTACATCCTCAAAGAAAACTACCGCCTGTTTTTCGTTTTGGATAATATTTTCCAATACATTTAACGGGTTGAGTTGGCGATATTCGTTCCACCAAGGAATTTCTCCTGGCAGAACCCAATCGCGCATGAAATTTTCATGTAAATATTCAACCGAACTACTGTAAATGGCTTCGGAAGAAGTAATTTTGAGGGCTGCGGAAATTTCTTTTTCTGTTTTAGTTGGTGTTTCATCTTTCTTAGCCAATACCTGCGCTTCCGAAAATGAAAAACTACTAATTTGGGCAGACATCTCGCGGATAAGTGCCGTCCGAAATTTATCTTGAAATTCTTTTTCAAAAGAAAAATCACTCAATTCGCCCAAGTTCAAAACCAATTTCGGGATTTGGTAGTGTCGGTCACCCGTAGCGGACAGGATGCGGTCTAATTGTTCCCCTACTTCCCCCGAAAATAAATCTTGCACCTGACGCGCGAGCTTTTTACTCAACTGATAATCGTTGGAGTCTATTTCGACAGTAAGGCGATTTATTTTATTTTTCATTATTTTGATTGAACCACGCAGCACACTAAGGACACAAAAGCCAAACTAACGCAGAGGTCACTAAAACTCTATAAATTGCTGATAATGAGTTTTTAATTCAGCTTAGTTCGCTTTCACGTTAATTAGATTTTCGTGTTCTTCGTGACCTCAGTGGTTCAGTTTATTTTTCAATCAAGTCTTTGATGTCCTTCGATATTTTTTGAGTCTTTGCATTGGCACGTCCTTTTTGTAATTCTTTTCTCAATTTTTGAAGGTGATTAACGAATAAGCCCCAATCACCTTCATGGATATACACATATCCCACACTCAAATGTGCGGGTGTATATTCCCTAAAAATATGCTCAAAACGCGGTTTGATAATGTCATTACACAAAGCCCTGTTGGATGTAGGTACTATCGCATAAATATCATGTTCCAGTGTTTCATCCAACAAAACACTTTCGAGTAATTCAAATCCGTTGGACTGTTCTTCGAGATTTTTGAGGTATTTTATGAAGTTTTCTTTCACTTTTTTGCAGTCTTTTCCTGTGTAAATGGTCGTCCAGTCGATGCCTTGTTGTTCTACATGGGAGAGTTTGTTGTTTTCGACTTTGAGATGGGTACGTTGCTTTCTACTCCTGTGTGTTTTCAGATAGTTGAGCAATGATTTCTTCTCCTCCTCGTTCTTTAGACCGCTTAATGCTTCGAGAATAGTTTTATCATTATCCGTAGCGGAAAAATCAGGTAATTCGTCTATATATTCTTTAAAATCCCACACATCTTCTCCCTCGTAAATGGTGTGTACCCGTCTGCCTACCTCTACTTCAATTTGCAATTTATTTTTCTCTATCCGATACTTATTACTAAGGTGTCCTTTTCGCAAAGCCAAATCATAGGAGATAT
>Ga0209595_100481_pt1 | contig 13878 bp, 5 predicted proteins | sample Porto_4metaG_FD_187427 | JGI IMG/M metagenome (GOLD analysis project Ga0209595, IMG submission 187427) | Marine algal microbial communities from Porto, Portugal - Porto_4 metaG (SPAdes) (version 2) | ecosystem: Host-associated > Algae > Red algae > Unclassified | place: Portugal: Porto | collected...
ATTTGTCCGATTACTTTGTTGGAGAACATCCAGCGTAGCTACGGCTATGCTGAATAACCTCCGCCTCGTACTCGAAAAAATTTCACTCAAAGCAACATATCATAATTAGATTGACTTACTACTAAGATAAATAGAACAAGTAAATTTACATACAAGTTTCGACAAATCGTCCAAAAATATCGCCTAATGATAAAAAAGTATAATTTTGAAGCAGACTTTATTCCACATTTTAAACCTTTCAGAAAACAAAAGCGCCCGATTTTTCATTGAAAAATCGGGCGCTTTTGTTTTCTGAAATTTAATACAGACTTGTATTAGGGATAAAAAGATAATAAACGTTACATCTTCTCCCGATAGTTATACGGCTTTTGCACCGCGAAAAATATGTATTCCAATGCAAATCAAAATCTTATACTTTATTTTTTTTCTTAAAATGAAGCAAAATTAGCGTTTTTTCATCAAAATACATTTTTCATTAATTTTTAAATTATTTATAATCAATTATTTATGATTTTTTTTCAGTGCAAAAGCCGTATAGTTATCGGGATTAAGGAGAATTTGGTGAAGTATAAAGGAAAAAGAACAAGTCAAGATGTAGTGTTTATTGTTTTTTCATCCCTTAGTAGTAAGTCAATCTAATTATGATATGTTGCTTTGAGTGAAATTTTTTCGAGTACGAGGCGGAGGTTATTCAACATAGCCGTAGCTACGCTGGATGTTCTCCAACAAAGTAATCGGACAAATTTCGCCAAATGAACTTATCATAATTAGTTTGATTTACTACTTAGTTCAAGTCATTAATTTTACCCTCTGTGTTTTGAATGACGCGCTTTTGAGCTTCTATGTCCAATTCTTTATTTTCTTGGTCTTCTGTATTCTGCTCAATGTCAGCCTCACGTTGTGCGATTAATTCTTTGGCTTTTTTGATGTCATTTTCATAACCTGATTTGTCTTTAACCAATCTTTTCAATTCTCCTTCCATTTTCTTGAGTCCCTTTTCTTCTGCTTTGAGTTGATCTTTGAGTTGGTTGCGGGCTACGACCAAAGCGAAAGCATACAATTGTTTTTCCATTGCTTTGTACTCATCGGGGTCGTCTTCCGAATTGAGGTAAGAATCACCCAAATCTACCCAAAGGGTCAATATTGTGCCTGCACCTGCTGTTTCGGTAGTGGCATAAGTATTAAAGGCATTATAACTCATATCCGCAATACGCGCACCTTCTGTAAAGATTTCGCCAGACTTTCGGTCAGATTTTGACTTACCTTTCATAGTCTTGTTAGCAAATTTTTCCCATGCCTTTTGTACGTTTTTTTCATTGGCTTTTGGGAGTTCGATAGAGAGTGCATTCTCGGTTCCTTTTCCGAGTTTCATTTCTTTCATTTCTTCGGAAATAAACTGTGCAAAAGCAGTCGAACAACCGAAGGCAATAAGTAAGAGGAATGTTAAAAAATTTTTCATAATATTTTTTTTTCTTAGAAAAATGAGAGTTTGTATTATCGACTTTGTCGATAAGATTCAATGTTTGGTTACTCTTGATTTGAATTAAGTAGTGAGACAAAAATAGGCTTACAATTTTGACGTGCTTATTTTTTCGATAGTTTTTCTTACAAAAACCGCACATAGCCCACGCTACGTAAGGATTTTTGTAGGGAAAAATAGCGGAAAAAGAAGCCGTCAAAAAGTAAGGATATTTTTGTCTCACTACTTAGTAACGATAAAAGTGAAAAAATGTCACATTTGACTCTTTTCTATAATTGTGCCAAATTAAAATATAATGGGCAGCAAGAAGGTAAATCTTCTGGCTGCCCATTATTATTTTCACTTAGTGAAAGAAACAAAATAACTTCGGCAGTTATGCTTGTTTTTTTTCCTTCTAAAAAACACAAAAAAGTAGTTCCGTAGCCCTGCTATGCAACGATTTTTTGAATTCTTTACAAGAAAAAATTACGGCGCATTCCTGTCGAATTTATTTAATTTCTTTCACTTAAATTATTTTCTACTAACTATCAGCAGTGACTCTGCGTTGGTAGCCTTTTTTCTTGGCATTAGTAGCAGCTTGACCACTCTTTGTTTTCTTAAATTCAGCTTCACTGGTCAAGTAATTCACCACAGGGGTCGCTACGAATACCGATGAGTATGTACCCACCAATACTCCGATAAGAAGTGCAAAAGCAAAACCTCTAATGACCGTACCACCAAAAATGAACAACATCAAAATCACGAATAAGGTCGTCAATGATGTAATAATGGTACGACTGACAGTATTGTTGACACCAAGATTGATAACTTCTTCTTTTGATTTGCCTGTATAAGAATTGAAAAATTCACGAATGCGGTCAAATACAACCACCGTATCATTAATAGAGTAACCCACGACGGTCAGCAAGGCTGCGATGAAGGCTTGGTCTATCTCCAATGAGAAAGGCAAAATACCATGTAGCAATGAGAATACCGACAAGACGATCAAAACATCATGGAACAATGCTGCTACCGCACCAAGACTATATTGCCATTTGCGGAAACGAATCCAAATGTAAGAAAAGATAAGCATCAGTGCTATGATAGTCGATAAAAACGAACTGCGACGTATATCATTTGCAATGGTCGGTCCGATTTTGACAGAGCGTTGAAGTACCGTTTCGCCTTGTTGTGGATCATCAAATTGCGGTCTCGTGATACCACCTCCTACGTAATCATTCACTCCTTTGAAAAGTGCTGCAAGTACCTCTTTATCTGTCTCGTCTGTATTGCTGTCTATTTTGTAATCTGTTGTAATCTCAACTTGATTGGCAGAACCAAATGTTTTTACAACAGGCGCACTGTTATCAAATACTCCTGATAATGTACTACGCATTTTGTCCGTATCAATCGCATCGTCTAATAAAACAGTATAAGAACGACCACCTTTAAAATCAACACCCAAGTCGAAGCCTCTAACAAACATAGATACTAATCCGGCAAGAATAATCGTACCGGAAATCATAAGCGCGTATTTTCCTTTTCCTACAAAATCAATGTTCATATTAGCAAAAGCGTTTCTAAACATTGACGTAGAAAAACTCACTGATTTGCCACGCGAGTTCGTCCACCAATCGATCATTAGGCGAGCCAACAAAACGGCTGCAAACAAAGAACAAAGTACACCAACTATCAAAACGACAGCAAAGCCTTTGATAGGACCTTGACCGAAATAAGCCAAGACCATAGCTACCAAAATCGTAGTAACGTTGGCATCAATAATCGCCGAATAAGAATGTTTGAAACCATCGACTATGGCAGTTCCCATTGTTTTTCCGGCTCGTAGCTCTTCTCGAATACGCTCGTAAATGATAACGTTGGCATCTACCGCCATACCAATGGTCAGAACGATACCCGCAATACCTGCCATCGTCAATACTGTACCAAGTGATGATAGTGTACCGATGATAAAAAAGATATTTGCCAAGAGTGCGATGATAGAAAAGATACCACCCGAACCGTAATATAAAATCATAAAAATCAAGACCAAAGATAAACCTACTGCAAGCGCAGTCAGTCCTGATTTAATATTTTTCTCTCCCAGAGTCGGACCTACTATCGCTTCTTCAATGATTTGTGTTTCAGCAGGTAGTTTACCAATTTTTAAGATATTAGCGAGGTCAGTAGCTTCATCAGGTGAAAAATCACCTGTGATTTCGGTACGTCCGCCTTTAATAACACCTTGTACGGTCGGCGCAGAAACTACTTCATCATCCAATGTAATTGCCACCTCACGCTTGAGGTTTTGCTCGGTCATTCTGCCCCATGCCTTTGCACCGTCTTGGTTCATATTGAGGCTTACCGTATAAATATTACGGGTTTGGTCAAGGTCAGTTTTTGCGTCTGTGATTTTGTCTCCTTCTACGGGCGCATTTTCTTGACGTTTGGTTCTGATGGCATATAACGCATAGTTGTTGGTATAATCGCCAGATTGAAAATCTTTAATCGGCTTGGCTGCCCATGTGAATACTGCGTCAGGCGGAACATTGGAAGTGATTTCGCGACTCTGCAATAATTTGTTGACTTTGGCAGTATCACGCGCATTAGCTGTACCGTGTATAGCTTGCGAGTATTGACCATTATTAGGTGTCAACAAACGGAATAAGACATTTCCGGGAAGCGGTTGGTTGGCTTGTGCTTCCAACGCGTCTTTATTTTCTTTATAAAAATCGTCGATTCGATTGCCCAAATCATCAAACTGCATCTGAGTGCTATCCACGTCCTGAATCGTCGGATTGTCTTGCGTCGGCGTTGCCGCAGAAAGCGCAGCATTGGCACGTTGCAAATCTCCTGCAATTTCGGGATCGCTATAACGATAGACTTCCCAAAACTGAAGTTTCGCTGTCGTCTGAAGATACTCGCGCATACGTGCAGGGTTTTTGACACCCGGCAATTCGACCATAATACGGTCAACACGGTCATCCAATGTTACATTGGGTTGTGACACACCTGTTTTGTCGATACGTTTTCTCATCAACTCAAAAGTACGTTGTACAGTTTCGTCGGCTTGTTCGCGGATAAGTTGTATGACTTCATCATCAGAAGAATCGAAATTGATTTTATCGCGCAAATCAGGATTGACGGCAAAAATATTAGACAGTTTTTGTCCGGGCGCAACTTCGTTATATGCCTCTCTAAACAAGGTGATATAGTCCACTCCTCCCGAACCACTCATCTTTTTTTGTGCCATTGAAACGGCTGCAAGGAAATTGTCATCTTGGCTACCTGCTGCCATTTTCTTGACCAAATCGACCAAATCGACCTGCATCACAACGCTCATTCCACCTTGCAAATCCAAACCCATCGCCAATTGCTGACCTTTGAGTTCTTGATAGGTGTATTTCTTGAATCCCAAATTCAAAATGGTCTCATTCGAGATAGAGTCTAAATAGATGGTTCTTGCGTTTCTGAATGACTCGCTCTTATCATCTTGTCCCGACACACGGGCGGCATAAGTGTCTGCCTTATTTTCAGCTCTCCACGTAGGTACCATTAATAAAAATTGGTACGCAATTACGAGTACTATCGCTACGAGAAAAAACTTAACTAATCCTTTACCTTGCATGAGATATTTGTATTTTAGTGGAACGTAAAAAGTAGTAAGTAAATAAATTTAGTCTTAATATTCAATCGGCATTTTGAAAATATCAAAATTATTTGACCACATTTTTTAGATTTTTTTAAAAAATAAAAAAATGTTTTCCATTGATAATCAACTACTTACATCATTTTTACCACACACTTTACGTTCAATACTTTTATGTAAAAAGTTATCTTTTTTTAAAAATGCGTGCAAATATACGAACTTCGTTTAACTTTTAGGGATTTATTTGATTTGTTTACTAATTTAGAAAGGGATATTTTGCATCTCTTAATACCTCAATTGAACAAATCGTAACTTTTTCTTTCACTAATTAACTCACAAATATAAAAATCACCGAAGAACCGTTTTTTTTATTTGATAACTCATTAAAAAAATACGCAAGTCGGTGTACCTTCATGTAAAAATAAAGATATGCGCTGTTTTTTGTTCCTAATATTTATATGTCCGATTTATCTCTCAGCTCAATCGCTCATCCAATTAAATTGTATAGATGAGGAAAAACGTATTTGTACCTGTTCAAAAGGAAGTGATTTTTCTTTAGAGAGTGCACTGAATGTAATGGAAGCAGACACAATACAAGATTATCGACGTTTAGCTTGCTATCATCACCAAATAGGCACAAAATTTCATAAAAAAGAACCCGAAAAAGCCTTATATCATTACAATAAATCACTTAAATTACGAGAACAATACGACAAAGCTAATCTATGGAAATCATACTATGTCATTTCTAATATACATAGTCGATCGCATGATTTCAATAAGTCTATTGACAATTATAAAATAGCTTATCAATTAGAAGGATACAAAACCTCCGCAGATTCTATCAATATCTTGGTGAATCTTGCAGATAATCTTGTCAATATCGGCGAACTCCAAGCAGCAGTAGAATACGGAAAATTAGCAACAAAAGTAAAAGCAGATTCAACTAAAATTGCCCATGCTAATAATGTACTTAGTACGATTCTAAGATACTATAAAAACAACATTGTAAAACTAAAACAAGCTATATATCACGCTGAAATTGCTATTAATTTATACAAATCAGATATAAAAAAAGCAAGAGCATATAATAATAAAGGAATTTGTTATGATGAATTGGGAAATCATATAGAGGCTATTAAATTATATAAAAAAGCATTATACATATATAAAAATGAAAAACAAATGCTTTTACAAGCTCAAACGCTCAATAATATCGCAGCAGCATTATACAAACAAGATGAATACCGAGAAGCCATTAAAGCCCTAAATCAATCTCTACAAATTAAAAAAAATTATTTTGAAAATATACCAAATCATTATGAGTATGCCGCCAACCACGAAAACCTCGCCGACAACTACAAGGCACTTGACAATATTGATAAAGCATTAGAACACTACCAACTCGCCCTTATCAACTTAACTGATAACTTCCGTGATAAAGATATCAATCAAAACCCAATACCAAATGACACCCTTCATGTTTACAATAAAATACCCTTCATCCATGTTCTTCACCTCAAAGCTAGTTCAGCATTAAAGTACTATCGACAAAAAGGCGACACCACTTATCTCGCCTTAGCCGAAAAAACCTACAACACCGCCTTCGACTTTCACAATGAACTCCAACAGCAAATCTCCACAGAAGAATCCAGACTATTTCAGGCAGAAGTTGTTGTTCCTTTTATAGAAAGTGCTTTGGCAGTAGCTTACGAATTGCAGCAAACCCAACAACAAATACCCGAAACAGCTTATCGTTTTATGGAAAAAAATAAAGCAACAGTACTTTTACAAGCTATTTACGAAGTAAGAGCTTTACAATATGCCGGATTGCCCGACAGCCTCTTGCAGCAAGAAAAAGACCTTCGTACCAGCATCACTTTTGCTAAAAAACAACTCAATGATGCACGTCAGTATGAAGAAAAAAGCAATATCAATCGTTATGAAACCTTATTATTGAAACTGAAAAACACCTACGACCAGCTCATCCGAAATTTAGAAAACAACCATTCCGAGTATTATAATTTAAAATATAAACAAAATACCACCACACTAAAAGGCGCACAAAATTATTTGGATAATGAAACTGCTTTGTTGGAATATTTCGTCGGTGATAGTAGCGTCTATGTCTTGGCAATTGAAAAAAACACCGCACATCTACATCGTTTGGATAAACCTGAAAATTGGAATAAAACACTCAAAGATTTTCGCACATCCATTACAGATAAAACCCGCCACAATGATGTAAATTTATTTACGCACAATGCACATCAACTATACAAATGGCTACTCTCAAAACCACTCAACGATTTGAATACCAACATAAAGCGATTGCAAATCATCCCTGATGCACAACTCAATTACTTGCCTTTTGGATTATTGCTTACTCAAGCAACTGATGAGATTAACTATCAGAACCTACCCTATTTACTCAAAGAAAAATCCATCGGCTATGCCTATTCCACGACTTTATTATTAGAAAATCAACAACGAAACCACAACAGAGCATCTTCGATATATGGAGGCTTTGCACCCAAATATAACAATACCAAATACCTTGACCTACCCGCAGGACGTGAAAACGTCGAGGCACAAGCCACAAAATTTAAAGGTAAATCCTTCCTTGCTGAGCAAGCTACTAGAGAACAATTCAGGGAACTTGCCGACCAATTCCAAATTCTTCATCTCTCTATGCACGGTATTTTGAATGATGAAAAACCCTTATATTCAAAATTGATTTTTGCCAATGAAGAGCCTATACATGCTGCCGACCTATACAATACTCGCCTAAATGCTGACCTCGCCATACTAAGTGCCTGTAATACCGGTACGGGCAACATCAAAAAAGGGGAAGGCGTAATGAGTCTGTCACGGGCATTTACCTATGCCGGATGTCCGAGTTTAGTGATGAGTTTATGGTCAGTCCCTGACGGCAGTACAGCAACCATGATAGATACCTTTTTTGGGCAGCTCCAACAAGGAATGACAAAAGATAAAGCCCTCCAAACCGCTCAGATTGCTTACCTTACCGAAGCATCTCCAGATAAGCAACATCCTGTACATTGGGCAGGCTTTGTACCTTCAGGCGATATGCAGGCAGTAGATTTTAGTCATACTTGGAATTGGGAATGGGAATGGGCGGTGCTATTGATATTATTTGTGATAGGTGGGTTAGTTTTTTTTCGTAGGAATTAAAAACGGAACAAATAATCTACCCTTTATGGGTAAATTATTTATTCCGTATCATTTTAAAAAATTTCGCTTAGTGAAAGAAATTAAATAAGATGTCCCATAATGCGAAGTATTTTTTTTGTCTAAGGATTTTTTGAAAGCCGCACATAGCCTTAGCTACAGCCTGTCCCGAACCCCGATTCGGGATAAGGATTTCAAAGGATTCTTAGACGGAAAAAAGAGGAGTATAATGGCACATGTTATTTAATTTCTTTCACTTACTTTTATCAGCTATATATTTCCTTAGTTTTTCTTTCTCTAATTCCAATAATAGCAACAATTGACATCATCAAACCGAGTATAATTAAGCCCCACTCACCAACAGTCGGAACATTATCCGCAGTCGTACAGTCATTTAATGTCAGGGCATTTGTAGCAGTACAAGTTGTATTTGTCTCATCATTTACAGTTATTGTCCATGTAGAGCCATCTGCCATCAAAGGTCCTACGGGTATTGCTGTACCATAGGTCTGACCAACTAAAGTGCCATCAGTCCAAGTAGTTCCTGTACCGCCATTATCGACTACGGTATAATCGAAAGTAACAGTATCATCATCTGCATCATCCGGTGTGCCACCATCGTCGCACGCAACTTGACTGATAAGAATAGCAATGTTACAAGCTAGAGGATAAGTACAGAGTGCATTATTAATACAAGTAGCAGTTGCGTCATAATTGTCTGCAGCCGGATCACCACAAGCTGCTGCAACTGTAGTCGAATTCAGACCGCAATCACTACATAACGTACCATCTGCCAAAATTACAGTAACTTCTTCATTGGCAGTACATGGGTCACTGTCATCACAGGCTTGCGTCGTGATACATGTCGGATCGATAGATGCAACATCCGCACAACCAAGTGGTGTGATACATAACATAGCATTAGGCGTATCATTAGGACCCGGACTTGGTGCATACTCTGCGAAGCAGATATTATCACAATATTCCCCGAAAGTACAGAGTGTATTATTAATACAAGTAGCAGTCATATCGTAATTCGTGGCAGCAGGATCACCACAAGCCGGGGTTACTACCATAGAATTCAACCCACAGTCACCACAAACTTCACCAGTTTCAACGATGACTGTTTCTTCTTCACCCGTAGTACATGGATCACCATCGTCGCAACCTTGAGTCATAATACATGATGGATCGATAGATGCAACATCCGCACAGGTAAGTGCAGTGACACAAAGCGTAGCATCGGGCATATCATCTGCGCCCGGATTTGGTTCATATTCTGCGAAGCAGATATTATCACAATAAGTAACAACTCCTGCACAGGTATAAGCAGCCGTACCTGTAAGCATACAGCCTGCCGGGTCAGTGCAAGGGTCAAGCGTTTCCACAGTCACTCCAAAGCTGGTAATAGAACCGGTGTCACCAGTCGCATTATCAGTTACACATACTTCCCACACTCCGGCAGCATCTTCTCCATCAAATGTAGATAGTGGGTCTATCGGCTGATACGATCCTGCAATAGCAGGTGCATTAGCACAAGCATTGTCAAAGTCAGTAGCAGTATTCGCAGCTGCATCATCAAAGGTAACAGCTATATTATCTCCATTACATCCGAAATTTCCAGCGGGTACTCCCGGTTGGTCACCAAGAGTGATTGTCGTTCCGGTAGGGCTTGTGAGTGTTATCACCATATCACCTACCCAAGTATGATCAATATCTAAATCAATAGTAACATCAGTAATTGAACCACCCGCAGGAATAGTCACTGTCGTACATCCCGGAGTTGCGGGGGCATTGTCCGGTATATCTACAATAGCAGTATTCGTTTCTGTTTGAGTCGCCATTGTTGCAGGGCAACAACAAGCTACCGGATAATTTAAAGTTACATCATAAGTCACCGTACCTGCATCACCAGCCGCAACAGGAAAGGTTGGGCTACCTGCTGCCGGAGCAACAGTAACGTGAGCCTCACAGCCAGCAACAACTACAAACGTAGGACCATCACAAGCACCATCGGTAAATGTCACCAAATCAGTAACAACAAACGATGCTGGATCCGGATACACCGTAAGTACTAATGTACCTGCACCCAATGTTGGCATAAGTGGTGTAGCACCACAATCTACATTAAGGTAAAGTGTAACTTCTTCGGGCGCACAAGTCGTTGGAGCAGGTGTATAAGTAGCACCCGCAGCCGTACCTCCTGCACTCAAGTAATTTCCGGTACTCCATATATAAACAGCATCAGAGGCATCATCCAGAACTACACTACTAAAATCAGTAGGTAAAGTATAATCGCCCGATACCGCACAAATTTCTTCCATGCCACTATAAGGTGTCGTCACCATAGCAGGACAAACCAACACACAAGGTTCCATCAAACATGCACTGGTCAATTCCGTAGGACTTGGAGTACTACATTGACTATCACTCCCACCAAATAATTGATTTGCCCAATAGTTCATAACCGCTGCTTGATCTTCGGTAAACATACTCATACAACCATCATCCGTATAAGCCATAAAATTCGCGGTAGGTACATTGGTAGCACCACAGGCACCACCTGTTCCTTGTGAAGTATTTGTTACACAACCAGTAGGGCAACCATAAAACTGATTTGCCATGATAGGCGTATCATTTACATTGAATGGACCCGGCGCATTTACGTCATTATCTGTACAACTGGGTGGACCATCTACATGCGTGTGAAACAAACCAAGATAGTGACCAATTTCATGAATCATAGTAGCACCGAGATTGTATGTACCGTCAGTATCAAGTCCACAACCCGCAGAGCCTCCCGTACCACCAAAAGCCGAAGCACAGGTAGAAACTCCATCACTGGTACCTGCACCGGGAATACCATCAGCAACCCCCAAACAGTTAGCATCACTGACAATAAAAAGATTCATGATGCCACCCCAACCGGGCGCACCACCACCACCAGCTCCAAAACCACCTGTAAACTCACCTATCGTAATGGGTGGGTCACAAGCAGGGTCAAGTCCTTGTGCATTTCCTTCGGGAGGAATAGCCAGACAAAATGATATACAAGTACCCGTAGAGGCTACACTATTGCCCATAGCATCTTGATATGCAGCCGGACAAACCGCTTCAGCAGCTGAACCTGTATTACTACCAAAAGCCACATTCATAGCATCCAACTGGTCTTGTATTTCTGCCAATAAGCAATCTGCATCACCACAAGTCACTACGCCCGGTGCAAAGTGAAATGCCACAGGAACGACAATTGAATTTGTACCATCACAAGGAATAGAGGAAGGACTGGAGGATTCCGCCATAGACATCGCATCATTGTGAAATTTCGCATATTCAGAGTCATTAGCCAGACGATACTCCAAAGCGTCCATTGTCGTACACTTTGAGTCCGTAGGGGTATAAGGTAGTTTTGGAGTATTTGCCGCAATCTTGTCAGCAAGAGAATTAGATTGGGCGAAAATAAAGTTACTACAACAGAATGTAAGTAGTAATAAGTAAATTACTTTTTTCATAATAATTGAGTTTCACTAAATGATTTTATTTGTTTGGATAAAATAAATATTGGGTGCAGGACAAATTTTTAATTTTATTTTGAAATGCCACTGTACTGACGACTTTAGCCGTCAAGTGAATTTTATTTTAATTTTTTAGTAAATAAAATTCAATTACTTATAAATATTTTTTCATGCCCTGCGACGGCTAAAGTCGTCGGTACGGTATTCGCGGTCAGCCTGTTTAGCCCTCAAGTGGCTCGGTACTTTCCCGCGACGGCTAAAGTCGTCGGTACGAGGCAGATTAAAAATTTATCCTGCAACCTAAATATTTCAATTATATACACGTATTTAATACATATAAACACATCAAAATCAATGTGTTTACACGTATTTATTCTTGTACAATAATTTTATGTGGGAGATGATAACTACTGAGGTGAGGTCAAATGTAAGTATTAATAACAGTTTTTTTACAAAAAAGGCATAAAAATATCTTATTATTTAACTTATTTACACTTTAGATAATGCGTCTTTATAGGTCTTCAGACAGCGTTCGCGCGCAAATTTGTGGTCCACCATTGGCATAGGATAATCAGGCGTACCAAACTCCGAAACCCATTTTTTGATATACTTAAATTCTTTATCAAATTTTTGTTGTTGACTCGTCGGATTAAAAATGCGAAAATACGGCGCAGCATCTGTACCACAGCCCGCCGCCCACTGCCAACCGCCATTATTACTCGCCAAATCAAAATCCAGTAATTTCTTTGCAAAATACCCCTCGCCCCAACGCCAATCTATCAACAAATGTTTCGTCAAAAAACTCGCCGTAATCATACGCACGCGATTGTGCATATAGCCCGTCGCATTGAGTTCGCGCATACCGGCATCGACGATAGGATAACCCGTTTTTCCAACACACCATTGCTCAAAATCTGCCTCATTATTGCGCCATTGTACAGCGTCATATTTTGCACGAAAAGGCTGCGTAACTACATGCGGAAAATGCGATAAAATCTGTGCATAAAAATCTCGCCAAATCAATTCATTCAGATAAGTATTATTGAGCATGAGGGCTTTGCGAGCCTTTGCACGAATAGAAATCGTACCAAAACGAAAATGGATACCCAAGCGAGAAGTACCATTAATAGCGGGGAAATTGCGTGTCTCGCTATACTTCTTAATGAGTCCTTGCGAAACACTTTCAGGCGGAAACGCCATCTCACTTTTCACAAAATTCATATCGCTCAATGTAATGTGAGATAAAGGAGTTATTTTATGAAAATTATTAAAATACTTTTCGTTTGGATATGATTTCAAGTAAAAAGAAACTGCCTCTTCATTTCCTTTCGCATTAATGAAGGTGGAGATGCGGGAATTCATTTTTTTACGCCATTTTCGACTATAAGGCGTGAATACGGTATAAGGCAAACCGTCATCTTTCGTAACCTCATTTTTTTCAAAAATAACATGGTCTTTATAGGTATGTAGTTCTATATTTTTTTTTGATAAAAAAGTACGAACTGCCTCGTCGCGCATGAGCGCGTAAGGTTCATAATCATGGTTCGTATATACTGCCTGAATGTCGTATTCTGTGCTGAGTTGTTGCCACACATCAATTGGTTTGCCGTGTTTGACGATGAGTGAACTGTCCATCGCTTCAAGCTCCGCCTTTAATGTGGTGATCGTACGATGGATAAACGCTACACGCGCATCAGTACGATCCTCAAGGTCATCAAGTATTTCTGTATCAAAAATAAAAAGTGGTAAGACAGGATATTTGCCACGAAGTGCATGATACAATCCCGCATTATCATGTAATCGCAGGTCTCTTCTAAACCAAAAAATTGAAATCGGTGTCATTTGTCGATGGTTTTATAGAATGAAAAAAGAACAACAGCTATTCTTTAGATTTGTTTGAACAGAAAAGCATATTCCTAAATAAAGTCTAATCACGATGGGGTGCAGGACAAATTTTTAATTTTATTTTGAAATGCCACTGTACTGACGACTTTAGCCGTCAAGTGGCTCGGTACTTTCCCGCGACGGCTAAAGTCGTCGGTACGAGGCAGATTAAAAATTTGTCC
>Ga0209595_100482_pt1 | contig 13869 bp, 10 predicted proteins | sample Porto_4metaG_FD_187427 | JGI IMG/M metagenome (GOLD analysis project Ga0209595, IMG submission 187427) | Marine algal microbial communities from Porto, Portugal - Porto_4 metaG (SPAdes) (version 2) | ecosystem: Host-associated > Algae > Red algae > Unclassified | place: Portugal: Porto...
AACGCTTGATAGCGATAGCGACGGTGTACCAGATTGCCAAGATAGAGAGCCTTACTCTCCTCCCGGCTGTCCGGTAGATGCCGAAGGTGTTGCTGACTGTCCAAAGCCACCAACTTACGGTGACGAGGATGTCAAAAAACTCGGTCAAAAAGAAGGATGGTACGAAATGCCTGACATACCTGCTTATCCAGAGCCATGTGCTAACGAATGGTACTTACCAATGGTACATTTCGATTTGGATAAATATTACCTTAAGCCAGAGTTCTACCCACAAATGCACCACGTTGCTAACACAATGTTGCGTTGTCCAGGACTTCAGGTTGTAGTAGTAGGTCACACTGACGCTCGCTTACCTAATCCATACAATGACGTACTTTCGTACAAACGTGCTGAAAAAGTTATTAGCTACTTAACTAACAACTATGGTATTGATAGAAGTCGATTGATTCTTCAATACGGTGGTGAAGCGAATCCTATCGTTACACAGTTAGGTGATAATCACACAGGTAAGAAAGAAGTTGAAATCGGTCAGTACATGAACCGTCGTGTAGAATTCCGTGTAGCAAGAGGCGAATCTGAACAAGGTCGTCCAGCTTATAGCGGTAACTGGGATTCAGTAGGAAAAGATACACCTAAATCTTCTAGATCTAGTAATATCTATTCTGGTAATCCAGGCGCAGGTTATTAATATTGATTTGATATTCATCAAATATATAAAAGAGCGACTCAAAATTGAGTCGCTCTTTTTTTTTTGCAAAAAGTAAAAAAACGGAAGACATTAAATGCCTCGCGTTTTTGCTTTGTTAAACGATTTGTAAAATCACATTCGCGCAATTAAATAAAAATGGTTATATCTTTTCCCCTTTTATAAAAACAGTTTCTATCAAATCACTTCCAAAGGAATAAGGTAATTGTGCGATAGAAGATATTTTTTTAGTAATAAAAATATTCGCCTGTTTACCTATTGAAATGCTACCCAATTGATGTTCAGCTTCAATAGCATAAGCACCATTGATGGTAGCGGCATTAATGGCTTCTTCAGGAGTCATTCGCATTTTTATACATGCTAATGAAACTACAAAAGACATATTGCCGGAAGGCGATGAACCCGGATTAAAATCAGTAGCAAGTGCTATGGGAATATCAGCATCAATCAATTTCCGAGCAGGGGGATAATGGTCATTGATGAAAAAGGGGGCGGAAGGAAGAAGTGTAGCTATCGTATTTGGAGCATTTTGCAGACAGGTAATTTCATCATCATTCACTACCTCAAGATGATCTACCGAAAGTGCTTTGTGTTTTATGGCAGCTTGTATGCCTCCCATACAGTTGAATTGATTGGTGTGAATCTTTGAGCGTAGTCCGCATTCTTGCCCGGCAGCAATAATCCGCTCCGTTTCTCGGGGTGTAAAAGCGACCTTTTCACAAAAAACATCGCAATAATCTGCCAAATCTTCGCCGGCTATTCGTGGCAGCATTTCATTGACAATCAAGTCAATATATGCTGTTCGGTTGTCTTTATATTCGGGAGGAAGCGCGTGCGCGCCGAGGAAAGTGGCTTTGACCGTAACGTCAGTCATTTCTTTCAATTGACGAATAACGCGTAGCATCTTTAACTCACTTTCGAGTGTCAAGCCATAACCGCTTTTTATCTCAATCGCACCTGTACCGTACCGAATGACCTCTTGTAAACGCTCATAAGCATTTTCAAGCAAAACCTCTTCCGGTGTATCGCGCAGACGACGGGCAGAATTGAGAATACCGCCGCCACGTTGAGCAATTTCCTGATAGGTTAACCCTTTTATTCTATCGACAAACTCTCTTTCACGATTGGCGGCATAAACAAGATGAGTGTGTGAATCACACCAACAAGGAAAAACCATTTTTTCCGTTGCATCAATAATTTCATCGGCATTTTCAGGACAGTTTTCCATTGTGCCGAAACCTGCGATTTGACCGTTTTCTATTGATAAAAAAGCATTATTGATAGTTGGTAGGGTAGCCATAGATTTGCCTCTAAGGGGGACTGTTAGCTTACCGACTTGTACCAAAGTCTTAATATTCTTAATAAGTTTATGCATCTAATATAATACTGAAAGATCTGCGATAAAGCCGTTAGTGCCTTTTAATGCCATATTGTATTGGAGTGATTCGGCTTCTCGTCGTGTCGGGAAATGCCCGATGATGACTTTGTAAACGGTTTGTCCTCGAAGTTGATTGATATTGACGAGTATTTGTGAATTAAACAGCTTTGTAAGTCGCTCTACCTCTCGCAATACGTTTCCATACTCTGCAAATACGCCGATTTGTACACCGTAACCTGTCGAATGAGCACGTTTTACCGTAAATTCAAATAAACCTGTTTCAGACTCTAAACTCAATTCTGGCGGACCTATGTTGGTGTTGACAGGCTTTGTGGGATAGGAAGAAACTGTTGAAGTAGATACAGGTTTTACAATATTCGTCGTCGGTATATTTTGATGGACATAAGGGGAGGAATTAGTGAGTTTATTGCGTGGGCTGTTGTGTGCTTCGAGTACTTCCAACATTCGGGTACTACCCATTGATTCTTCATATTTTGCAATAGGTTCTCCTGCTGAATTGAATACCATAATGGTAGGTAGCTTGCGGATATTGTATCGCTGTTTCCATTCAAAACCATCGAAATTATCTACATTAACTTTAACAGGAATGTAATTTTTTTCCATGTAATCAACAACACGGTTGTCCGAAAAAGTTGTTTCGTCCATCATTTTACACATGTAGCAATAAGTAGCTACAAAGTCAACGATATACAACTTACCTTCCTCGCTTGCACGAATCTTGGCAATGTTAGGATTATCAATAAATTGAACCTGTATATTGGAAGCCTCAACTTCCGAAAGAAGGGATAGCATTAAAAATGATGCAATAAGTATAGCTCTCATGGACTGGGCTGTTTTTATTTTGAATACTTGTGCTGCGTGGGCAGCGTTTATGTGTCTTTTTTCCGATTTATGTTGAAAACGCTTAACTAAGATTACGGAAGGGCATGTAAGCTGTTTCGCTAAAATACGGAAATTTAGTGACTAATTGATGATAAGGAAAGGATTAGATTATTTTGCACGAAAAGGATGTTTCATTAGGATTATTTTAAATTCACATTGTTTTGAGAATAAAGGAGTCATGATAGAATTGAGCAGGTATTTTATCTTTTGGTGGATTATGCAAAAAAATGAATGTTTTGTGACAAAAAAAAATCCTTGCATCCGAAGATGCAAGGACTCTCTTTAGTCTCTTAATGCTACTAAAACAGGTAGATAGTAGAATTAAAAAGTATATTATTAGTAGTTAAGACCCAAGGCTCTCAAAGTTTCGAAGTCAAGGCTACCGATTGGTAAACCGTTGTCTTTTTGAAACTTTCTGAGTGCGTCTTTAGTACGTTGACCCATAACATTGTCAGATGGACCTGGATTGTAACCGCGACCTCTTAAAGCGTCTTGTACCTGACGTACTGTAGCAGCAGTAACGTTTGCAGGACAAAGAACTTCTCTCCATTCAGTGAAACCACCTTGCTCAACTAAGATACGTTTTGTAACGGTTCTATATTCAGCAGGTACTTCAACAGTACGAGTGGAAGCAGGTACTTTAAGTACACGCTTAGAAATTGTGCTGTACTGTGCAGGGATAGTTTCTTCACGAGTCGAAGCAGGCGTTTTCAACACTTGACGTGTACGAGTCGCTGTTTGACCAGGAATATCTACCGAGCGTGTAGTAGCAGGCGTAACTAATTTTCTGATTGAACGTGTGCTATATTCTGCAGGAATTGCAATCTCACGAGTTGTCGCAGGCGTTTTCAACACTTGACGTGTGCGAGTCGCTGTTTGACCAGGTATCGCAACTTCACGAGTTGTCGCAGGCGTTTTCAACACTCTTTGAGTGCGAGTTCCGTATTTTGCAGGAATAGCAATCTCACGAGTTTGTGCAGGTGTTTTCAACACTCTACGTGTGCGAGTCGCTGTTTGACCAGGTATCGCAACTTCGCGAGTTTGTGCAGGAGTTTTCAAAACTTTCTGTGTACGAGTTCCGTATTTTGCAGGAATTGCAATCTCACGAGTCGTAGCAGGAGTTTTAAGAACTTTGCGTGTGCGTGTTCCTAATTTCTCAGGAATAGCAATCTCACGAGTTGTCGCAGGTGTTTTCAACACTTTGCGTGTGATAGTCTTGGTAGTACCAGGTACATTCACCTCACGAGTCGAAGCAGGTGTTTTCAACACTTTGCGGGTACGTGTTCCATATTTTGCAGGAATAGCAATCTCACGAGTAGAAGCAGGTGTTTTCAACACTTTACGTGTGATAGTACCAGTTGTACCAGGAATTGCAACTTCACGAGTTTGTGCAGGTGTTTTCAATACTCTGCGTGTGCGAGTCTCGTATTGCTCAGGAATCGCAACTTCACGAGTTGTAGCAGGCGTTTTGAGTACTTTACGTGTTACCGTTCTGTATTCAGCCGGAATTGCAATTTCGCGAGTTTGTGCAGGTGTTTTCAACACTTTGCGTGTACGTGTAGCTGTTTTACCAGGTATGTCAACACGACGAACACAACCGCCACCGTCAGGAGCAGTCTCCCCTTGGCAAGCCTTAGGAATACGCTTAGTGATAGTTTGTGATTGTGCAGGTACTTCTACCAAACACCAAACGAGACAATCGTTAGGGTCGGCAGAAAGACAGTTACGGTCAGCTTTACGTCTTACCCACTTAGTAGTAGCAGGTGAAGTTTCGATAGTTTCCGTTACTGTTTCGTATTGAGTAGGTATAGCTTCATAACGAACAGATGCAGGTTCTGCCTCATAAGTTTCTGTAACAGTCTCATAAGTGGCAGGAATCACCTCCAAACGTGAAGAAGCTGGTTTTACCTCAACTTGCTCTGAAACAGTTTCGTAAGTAGCAGGTATAACCTCAACACGTGAAGAACCTTCAGCTACAAGAACTTGCTCAGATACTGTTTCATAAGTAGCAGGAATCACCTCCAAACGAGTAGAAGCATCATTCTGAGTAACAGTTTCTGAAACATTTTCATAAGTAGCAGGTATAACTTCGATACGTGAAGAAGCTGGCTCTACTTCATACTGTTCTGTAACAGTTTCGTAAGTAGCAGGAATCACTTCCAAACGAGTAGAAGCATCATCACCAGAAACAGTTTCTGTAACAGTTTCGTAAGTAGCAGGTATAACCTCTAAACGTGAAGAAGCTGGCTCTACTACATACTGCTCTGATACAGTTTCGTAAGTAGCAGGTATAACTTCGATACGTGAAGAAGCTGGCTCTACTTCATACTGCTCTGATACAGTTTCATAAGTAGCTGGAATCACCTCTAAACGAGAAGATGGCGCAACTGACTCATAAGTTTCTGTAACAGTTTCGTAAGTAGCAGGTATAACTTCGATACGTGAAGAAGCTGGCTCTACTTCATACTGCTCTGATACAGTTTCATAAGTAGCTGGAATCACCTCCAAACGAGAAGATGGCGCAACTGACTCATAAGTTTCTGTAACAGTTTCGTAAGTAGCAGGTATAACTTCGATACGTGAAGAAGCTGGCTTGCTTTCAAATTGCTCAGTGACAGTTTCATACTTCGCAGGAATTACTTCCAAACGTTGTGATGGTGCAACTGACTCATAAGTTTCCGTAACGGTCTCATAAGTAGCTGGTACTGTAATTAAGCGAGATGAAGCAGCTTGTGTTTCTACCTGTTCAGTAACAGTCTCATATTGTGCAGGTGTGATTTCTGTACGATAAGAAACATCTTTAACCAAGACTTGCTCAGTTTGAGTTTCGTATCTATCAGCAATCATACACTTTGCATAACATTTACCAGGCTCCGAGTTTGGCGGATAATCACCTGGCTGTGCAATAGCAACTGTACTTAGTGCTAAGACTGCGATTAATGAGAGAATAAAATTGACTTTTCTCATAACAGTAAAAAAGAGTTTTAAAAAATTAAATTAAAAAATTTGATTAAGGACTAAATTCATAACTGGGTGGGGCATTTTGTTAAATTCAATGGCTTGACGATCAATGTTATTATGTCGAAAATAACAAAGACCAAATAAGGCAATAATTCTTACCAAAAGAATCCCTTTCTTTCCTCCACATTTTCAATACATCTAATAAATATATTTGACAAATACAGTCTTCACCTAATCTGTAAATTCGTCTCAAAGGTAGTTAAAATTTTCTATAATAGAGTATTTTTTCATTAAAAACATTTTGCAATTTTAATAATACAAAATACTGTTTAACAAAATTTTAACCGCAATGAAAATGATGAAATATTATTTCGTGAATTAAGGAGTGAATGAGTGGGAATTTTTTAAGTATTAAATTTATTCACTCATTCAAAATTCATAATTCACTCATTGGAAAGCAAAGATAGTATTTCATCATAGTGCGTGGCTCAATGCCGTGATCAGAACATTCGGAAATAGGAAGTACTTCTCCTGTTTTGAATAAAATCTTTATTTCTTCCGAATTACTATAGCTGCTAATCGCTTCTTTTCCTTCAAAAACAAGATACTTTATATCTTTTTTTTCTATGGGGTGTTTTTTTTCCGTCTTATGACGCATTTCATTGATATGGTCACGACTAAACGGCTCATTTTGCAACTTAATTTTCAACAATCGCCTGTGGATAAGTCCCTTTGAAAGAAAAGATAATACGTAATCATCATGTTCACAAAGGTTTTTGATAGCCATAGCGATGTCAACGTCGTCTAATTTTGCATAATTTTCCAATAGCTTATTTGCATGATTTTTTTCGTATAAAAAGAATCGCAGACTATCGGAAACGTCCAATTCGACGCCTTTACTTGCAAGTTCTTTCATTCGCCTGAATACGCGAATCACCATTTGCTCTGCACTGACCACCGTTTTATGCAAATACACTTGCCAATACATCAAGCGGCGCGACACTAAGAATTTTTCTACCGAATAAATTCCCTTTTCCTCTACCACCAATTCACCATCACTCACCGAAAGCATCTTAATAATACGGTCGTAACCAATTACACCTTCGTGTACGCCTGTAAAGAAACTATCGCGATTGAGATAATCCATCCTATCCATATCGAGTTGGCTGGATACGAGTTGATGCAGAAAATTTTTATGGTATTTTCCTGAAAAAATTTCGATTGCAAGCGAAAGTTTACCATCAAATTCAGTGTTGAGGGCTTCCATAAATTTCAAAGACAAGTCCTCGTGATGTACATCCACAATCGAATGTTCCAAAGCGTGTGAAAACGGACCGTGACCTATATCATGCAACAAAATTGCAATCGTCACGGCTTCGGCTTCTTCGTCGGTGATGTCCACATTTTTGGAGCGCAAGACCTCTACGGCTTGGGTCATCAAGTGCATCGCTCCAAGCGCATGGTGAAAACGGGTATGTAGGGCTCCGGGATAAACATAATGCGTCAGACCGAGCTGCTTGATGCGCCTAAGTCGCTGAAAATAAGGATGTTCAATGATGTCGAATATAATTCCGTAAGGAATCGTCACGAAACCATATACAGGGTCATTGATGATTTTTTTCTTGTTCATTTGTAGTGAAATTGGTGTAACGTAACACAGACATTCCTGTCTGTTCTACACGCGCACAGACAGGAATGTCTGTGTTACGCAGCAAATATACAAAACACTAATTAAGACAAAATTGAAATGAACTTGTCCCGATAATTATCGGGAGAACTTGCATTAAAGTAGTACCTTCGTACTCACTTCTAATTCCATTAACGAAGTGTTAAAAAGAATGGTTGGGTAGCCTGTCACATTTTTTTCATGAAAGCGAAAAAATCATATCGAATTTGGTTTAGTCAGCGCAATGGGAGTACCTTATTGTGCAAAGGTTTGGAGCAAACGGGTATCGCCGGAATACCCGGAGAATATTTCAATATATTTGATTCAAATTCTTTGTGTGAGCATTATAAGGTCTCGACTTGGAATGAGTTGAGGGATAAATTATGGTCGTTGGGAACTTCCAAAAATGGCGTATTCGGTATCAAACACAATATGACCGCCAGCATTTACAGAGAAATTGCGACCTTAAAAGGTATTTCCGAAGGTGAGCCAATTGATGAAGAACAGTTGGTACAAGATTTATTTCCAAATTGCAAACATATCTTTCTAACCCGTCGTAATAAGGTCAGGCAAGCCGTTTCATGGTGGAAAGCAATCAAGGATAATCAATGGCATCTCGAACCGAATCAACAACATGAAAATGAAGCAGACTTTTATGAGGAACATTATGATTTTGATGCCTTGACGCACCTTTATAAGGAAGCCGCTTTGCGGGAATGTGCCATCCAAGCCCATTATACGAAACACGGTATTCAGCCGCTAACATTGGTGTATGAAGATTTTGTAAAAGATTTTAAAAACACTATAAAACAAATCATTGATTATCTCGACATTGAATACGACCAATTGAACATCAAAGAAATGTATTACCAAAAAACCGCCAACCAAGATTCCGAAAAATGGGTTCAGCGATTTAGAGAAGATTTGCAGAAGGATTGGGATAAGAAAATTTGGTAAGGAAAAGACACATTTCGTAGGAACAGGGCATGCCTTATCCCTACGAAATGGAGAACAAAGCGCCCTGTCTCTACGAAATGAGGCAAAATATTAACTCAAATAATTATGAAATATATCACAATTATCACCTTTTTATTCGCTCAAATTTCGATTTGTTTTGCTCAAAATTTTGAAGGAAAACTGGTGTATGATGTTCATTTTGAGATAAATGAAGAAGCACTCGAAAAAATGAGCAGCACAAAGGAAGATATGGTAAAAAGAATGAAAGTTGAGGGCGATCATTTTGATGAAACCACGATTTACCTGAGCAAAAATGGCGATTATATAAGAGCAACCAACGCCACATCAAGCAATAAATTCTTTTACCAATCGTCCTCCAATCATATTTTTTTATTTGAAAAAAAATCAAAATACATCACCCTTATTAATGCAGAAAAATACGGCAGTTTTGATATGGGTTATGAGATTGTGAAGCCCGTCATTTCTAAAATAGATTCAACAAAAATCATACATGGAGATACTTGCAAATTAGTTCGGATAGATTGGGGGAAATTGGGTACGGAAGATTATTGGTACACTGATAAATTTCAATTGGATGCCCTGTTATTTTCCCGTCATAATTACGAATACATGAATCGTGTCTTTGAATTGACAAATGCCTATCCAGTGGAAATTATTAAAAAGATGCGTGGCTTCATTCCAATGACAATCACCTTGCGAAGTTACGAAGAAGTTGACTTGCCGGATGAAATATTCGCATTACCCGAAATGAAAAAATCGAAAAAGAAAGCGCATAAACGTACTGAGAAAATTACAGGAAACAAGATGATGAAAATAAAATCCCGACAAAAAACCAATCACTAATCACCAATCACCAATCCACCAATCACTAAAATGAAAATACACAGCTACACCGACGATGCGCTCGGCAATTCGGACGCCACAGCCCTCGCCCAACGCATTAAAAACAAAGAACTCCAACCAAGCGAAGTCGTCGCAGCAGCCATAGAGCGGGCAAAGAAAGTCAACCCTGAAATCAACGCTGTCGTAACCGATTGTTACGAAAAAGCCCTTGCAAATGCCGACCGACATGCTGATGGATTCTTTGGTGGCGTACCTATGTTCTTCAAAGATTTGACCTGTATCGAGGGGCTGCCTTGTTATCATGGCACATCTGCCTTCGCGGGTGCAAAGCCCAACACCAAAAACGACCCTATCGTTGAGCAAATTCTGGCACAGGGCTTCGTCAATCTCGGCACGAGTACCATGCCCGACATGGGCTTGACTTGCTTTACGCAGTTCCCTGATGCGCCACCTACGCGCAATCCGTGGAATCTTGAGTATGGAGTCGGTGGTTCGTCGGGTGGTTCGTCGGCACTGGTGGCGGCGGGTGTCGTGCCACTCGCGCACTCGGCAGATGGCGGCGGTTCTACGCGGATTCCGGCGGCGGCTTGCGGTTTGGTGGGCTTGAAACCGACGCGCGGACGTATCCTACTCTCCAAGATATTTGCCCAACAAATCGTGGAAGTTGCCATAGATGGTGTGATTACGCGAACGGTGCGTGATACAGCACATTTTTATGGCGAAGCTGAAAAATACTACCACAATCCCAAACTCCCGCGCATGGGTACAGTCACAAATCCGCTCAATCGCAAACTGACGATTGGCTTCACCGGAAAAGCCGCACAAGGACACGGCGCAGATGCCCAAATGAACGCCTACATGCACCAAGCCGTCAAGATTTTGGAAGATTTGGGACATACCGTAAAAGAGGTCGAACTCCCCATTACTGACCAATTAATGGAGGATTTCAAATACCTTTGGGGTATGAGTGCGTATTTTATCAAAAAATTTGGCAAATCGCTAGTACAAGCCCCTTTTGACCCCTCCAAACTCACGAAACTAACGCACGGATTAGCGAAGTTTTATACCAAAAACATGCTCAAAACACCCTTTTTCGTCCGCCGCCTACGCCGTATCAATCTGCTGCATGATGAGTTTATGAAATCCAATAAAATCGACGTATTACTCACCCCAACGGTGACGCATCTGACCCCAAGACTTGATTATATTGATATGTCAGCGGATTTTGACGAGGTGTTTCCGCGTATGGAAAAATGGGCTTGTATCACGCCCTTTTGCAATGCGACGGGTGCGCCTTCGCTCTCTTTGCCCCTCATTCACGATACAAAAAATGACCTGCCCGTTGGGATGTTGTTTTCGGCGAATCATGGGGAGGATGGGCTGCTGTTGGAGTTGGGCTATCAGTTGGAGGAGGCTGTGGGGTGGAAGGGGATAGCGTAACACAGGCTTCCAGCCTGTATTGCGTATAAATTATTCCCCAGATTTCTTAAAGCATTCTCCGATTAATAAGAAATATGTTAAATTCCCGATTCAGACAAAATCAAAAACAATTTATTTTACGAACAAAAAACGAATGAAACATGGCATACGAATCAGTTGATAATATGGAGAAAAGTAGAAAACAAAAATTAGACAGATTAGAACAAGGAAAAGGAATAATTTATCACGAGCTAGGACATTTGCTTGGTTATATTTTAGCAAATGCCAATGAAGCTACTGTTCTCGGCAAAGTCAAAGAATGTAGTGTCGGATTGCATAAGAACTGTGTCATACCCAAAATATACATATATCACATAGATAATATGCCTACTGATCCCAATGATCCAGACTATAATGATAGATTAAAAGAGGAAATGAACAAGATTAAAAATAACACAAAGAATCTTCCAAGAACCATAGCATGGGTTTGTGAAGTATATCTAGGTTGTGTTATGCAATGTGCATTTGAAGAGGTAAATTTTAGTGTTTGTGCAAAAAAAACGGGGCAGTTAGATTTAACAAATCTATCATTTGTGAGAACAGCAAGCTACTATACATTAGATATAACTATTTTGAAGCCCTTATGTGAGGAATTAGAGCGTTTTGTAAAGAGTAACGACATTTTAGATAAATTAAAACCATATGTTCAACGAATACAAAATGAAATTTCTGAAACTGATAACTTCCAAAAAACTTATGAGGGAAATAATTTAGAATTATTATACAATTCAGTGTCAGAGATATTGGATGATGACATGAGAACATCCTATCTCAAGATGATTATAGATTATTCAAAGAAATTAAAACCCAAATACGAAAAAGATACATGAAAGAAACATTAGCACATACTATATTAAATCAGTTTGTTGATTATCAAAAAGATAATTCCACAAACCCTTTGTATCTCAATGGTGATGCCTTAGAAATATTGCGGCAACTGCCCGATGAGTCCATTGATTGCTGTATTACGAGTCCGCCGTATTGGGGGCAAAGACAGTATGCAAATGGCGGTATTGGCTTGGAGAAATCTTGCCCGGATTTTGTTTCCAATCTTTTAGAAATTACTTTAGAAATAAAAAGAGTCCTTAAAAATAGCGGTTCATTTTGGTTAAACCTTGGAGATACCTATAAAAATAAATCATTGTCGGCAGTGCCGTGGAGAGTGGCTATTTCAATGATGGATGAGCAAAATTGGACGTTAAGAAATAATGTCATTTGGAATAAACATAAAGGCGGATTGGATAGTAGCAAAGACCGTTTGAGAAACATTCACGAAAATATATTTCATTTTGTCAAACAAGCAAAAGGTTACTATTATGACGATGAAGCGATTCGGTCGGCAGCCCGAAAAACTAAGGTAAAAAACGGGGCAGTCGTATCGGCAACAGGCGTTACGGGCGTGCGCTACAAACGACAAATAGAATTATCAACTGCCTTGAATGAATCGGAAAAAATAAACGCATTAAAAGCATTAAACGAAGTCTTAGCGAAAATTCAAATAGGAGAAGTTTCCGATTTCAGAATGATTATCCGTAATCAACAAAGAACGACACATTCCAACTCCGAGAAAGTATCAGGACGAGCTAAAGAGTTGGTAAACAAGGGGTTCTATTTTTTATTTTACAATCCTAAAGGCACACTTCCTACGGATGTTTGGGACATCATACCGGAAGATACACAGAAAAGAGAAAAGCATTTTGCGCCCTTTCCCAAAGATTTGTGCCGAATCCCTGTTTTAGCAACTTGCCCTCAAAATGGCATCGTACTCGACCCTTTCTGCGGAACGGGAACGGCAATGGTCGTCGCACACGAACTCGGTAGAAAGTCGGTCGGAATTGATATTGCTAATGATTATATTGAAATCGCAAAAAAGAGAACAAATGGACAACAAACTCTCGGAATTTTTTAGCCATAGTACAGCAAGCCCTCAAGATTGGAAAGGTATCAATGAAGGACAACAGTGCAAGTACCTATCGAAAAAGTGTGTAAAAAACAGAAAAAGTTTGCCCGATATATCGCTCGGAACTTGCACAGTGCGTCATGGGAAAGAGGGAAAGGAAATCATCATTTGTCCGCATAGATTATTGCAGGATAAAAAGATTTTCATGGATAGTATTCACCTTCTCGCCTTACACGAACCGGGAAATGAATTACATATTATTTCGGAAGTTGCTATTCCGGGAGGAAGTGTAGATTATTTTGTTGCTTCTGTAAAAAAAGGGAAAGTTGTGGATTTTGTAGGCGTTGAATTGCAGACAATGGATACATCAGGAAGTGTGTGGAATGAACGGCAAGCATTTCTTCACAGTCAAAATATAGCTGTCGAAAAAGAGGATTTGGTAAAGAAAAATTTTGGGATTAATTGGAAAATGACCGCCAAAACGATACTCATTCAACTGCACCATAAAATTGAGACTTTCGAGCATCTTGGCAAGCATTTAGTGCTTGTTTCGCAGGATGTTTTATTGGATTATATGAAACGTGAGTTTACATTTTCCGAAATTGGCAATGCAAAAATCGGACATGCCATGCACTTTCATTCTTACAGTTTGGAAAAGCAAAAAGACGAGACATTTAAGCTCGAATTAATAGAAAGACTGAGTACTGATAGCGAAGGTTTGGCGAAATGCCTTGGACTAAAAGCCGAAGCAAATATTGAATTAAAAGAAATCCTCACGAAAATTCAGTCGAAAATTAGTGCGAAGACCTTACTGACCATTTAGCCCACTGTAACCACACGGACAATTCACGACCATTTATTATGAGGTTCTTAAAAATAACATCTATATTTCCCTATCTTACACATTCATTTACATAAAAAAATAACAGATGAATAAATACGAACTTTGTTTGACCTCAGAGCTTGAAGACAGAACACCTGCGCATAAAATGGTGAACGGATTGGATTTGGTAATTATTAAATACGACGATGATATTTCCGTCCTTTATGGAAGA